>Ga0224497_10001209_pt1 | contig 16711 bp, 17 predicted proteins | sample SF_Jul11_sed_USG_4_FD_167970 | JGI IMG/M metagenome (GOLD analysis project Ga0224497, IMG submission 167970) | Sediment microbial communities from San Francisco Bay, California, United States - SF_Jul11_sed_USGS_13 | ecosystem: Environmental > Aquatic > Marine > Sediment | place: USA... | reverse complement strand
GTTGTACGCGGACGAAACAGAGGGCATAATCTGACCCACAGGGTTAAAACCCAAGACTCGAAACATCCTCACTCTGTTCCAGAACCCTTCCGACCATAAAGCCCGGCAACGCAAGATACAAGACTCGAATTAATTTTTTTTATTTTTCTACGTTTCATGAACAATCAATTTCAAAACTGCCCAAAACGTCAACAGAATTCACACCAGCGACTATGTATTTGGGCTCTTTTTCTCCATACGAGTAAAAAATGAAAACAAAATCACAAGACACCGTATGGGAAATCTCAGGGTCAAAAGAATGGGGTAAAACATTTGCCTGCCACCGTCCTGGCCTTTAAAATTCCCCCCGTATGATTGACGGCATCAACTACTACCAAATCCTCGGCGTTCCTGAAGACGCGCTGCTCAAGGAAATCCAGACCGCCTGGCGTACCTTCGTGAAAGAAAATCATGAAGATGTTGTCCCCCAATTCGAACGCCCCGCGGCCAGGGAACGAATGTTCAAGGTCAACGAGGCTTACGCCGTGCTCAGCAACGAAGATAAACGGGCGGATTACGATAACGCGCATATGCTCAATGGCGGCTCGTCGATTGAACTGGTGCGGCGGCGTGTTAGAAAAGCCAGAGAAATCATGAAACGAAATCGCTCTCTTATTTCGGGCGAAGAAATGAAACTGATCGAAACCATTTTGGATTATCTTGATCCGAACACCCAGGAAGCCTGTTTTACCTGGATGGCCGAGATGCTATACGAATGTCCTGATATGGCAAAATATGTGGTATCTCCGGCGTTTGAGGAGCAACTGTTGGGAGTCAAGACTTCGTTATTGGATACGCTTCTACAAAAAGCCCCGTATGCCATAACCTGGGAAAAGGTCCATCTCTATGGCGAGGACATCTGTGGGGTGAGCGAGAAAAAGCACAAAGAACGTAATTACGACCAACTCGCGCGCATCCTATGTCACCGGCTAGATTTAGCCAAATATTTTGTGTACCCCGCCTACCAGGAACAGGCCTTCGGGTGTGAAAGCTGCCTGCTCCCCACCTTATTACGGGTGGCACCTGAAGAAATTACCCAAAAGAATTTTGATGATTATCTTGATACCGTCTACACCATGCGGCCGATTATCTATGGCCAACTCCGAAACTATAACGAGCAAGCCATCGCCTGGATTCTCAAAGCACGCCCCGATCTCGTCAGAAAGCCAGAACCAAAACCAGCTCCCAAAGAACTCCCCCTCCCCTTACGCCCAAGAGCTTAGGTATAAAATTCAAAATAAGATTTCTTCTGCGTCGGAAAGACGGAGGGGATAGATCCCCGATTAGAAATGTCGGGGATGACCAGTAAGATTAGAAAACTTAGGGGGGGGGAATTTTTGGGCAACTTGACGAACGACTCGATAGGGATCTTCAGTTGCCATTTTTTTTTACCCTTTCCTGAAAGTCTGGGTTGGGCAACCGGCCTAAAATCTGTACGGCTCGAACGCGGGAATGGGGGTCGGTTGAATCCAGGAGCCGTTCAGCAATCGGCGCTAACATGTCGTCCGGGATTTTCTGATGGACTAATTCATCCAGCGCTCTCTGTAAGGCCACTTCCTGATAAACCCGTTGTGAATTATCCATGAAATGATTTTGAACGCGAACCCCATCCTCCGTGACTGCCTCATTAATGGTGGGATACACTACCAGCACAAATTCCCTGACCGCCTCCATCAAGGCATCAGGTTGTGCGCCTACCCCCTTGGCCATCCGTTTCAGCATAGTACCCAGAAAAAAGTAATGAGGGTGGGTTTCGAATTTGAGGAGAGCATCCAAATACGGCGCCGGACCGGAGACCGTGTTGGTAGAGGTTTCACGTATCTCCCAATTAATGGGTTCTGCCACACCAACCCCACGCAATAAAAACCTCGCATGGATCGTCGTCCCCCATAATGCTACGCCATACGGCGCGCCGCGCTCTTCTTCATACTGAACCACCAACTGATATTGGTGCGGCTTTTTCGGATCATGAACAACCTGAAATCCCGCAAGAGAGAGTTTTTTCAGGATAGAGCCTTCCCTGTCATAGAGGAGCCGACCTCGTGTTTTCCATGTGGAGGCCTGGACCATCACTTGTATGGAGGGTTGTTCTTTGTTCGGAAGCACCGGTTGTTCAGCAAACGCAACCTCCGCACGACCAAAGAAGAGACTACAACCCATGATGATTGAAAAGAATGTCACCAGCTTCATAATTGGTCTTTTTACGCTCACAAATTCTTGAGACGTTTCCCCTCACCTTAACCCACTCCCCAAAAGGGGCGAGGGAACTTTCAACAATATCAGATTAAATGGAAGAAACTTGGACGATAAGTTCCAGTTCGATGGGAGCATGAAGAGGCAATTCAAACGCCCCTAACGCCAATCGGGCATGGCGGCCTTTTTCTCCAAACACTTCCACGAGAAAATCGGACGCCCCATTAATGACCGCCGGTTGGTCTCCGAACCCTTCTGCGGAGGCAACATGCCCGGTCAATCGAACAACACGTGTGATACGAGATAAATCGCCCAGCTCCTGTTGCAAAATGGCCAAGGCATTGATGACAGCGATTCGCGCATTGGCTTTTCCTTCTTCAATCGATAAGTCTCGGCCGACTTTTCCCAGCTGAAGGATTTTCCCCTCTTGAAACGGCAAGACGCCGCTGACAAAGACTAAGTCTCCCGCTTGACATGCCGGCACATAAGACCCGACCGGACGCGGTGCCTGAGGTAAGATGACTCCTAATCGTTGGAGGTTTTCTACAACCGTCATGAAGAGCATCGCTGAAAAAAGAGATTACGAAGATTGCTTGGACCGGGGACGCCGTTGATATTTGTCCACGGCTTTATTGTGTTCAGCCAAAGTGGCTGAGAATTTATGACTCCCATCGTTTCGAGAGACAAAATACACAAAATCGCTGGGAGTTGGATTGAGGGCGGCTTGAATCGCCGCCAGACCGGGATTGGCAATGGGTCCGGGCGGCAACCCGCGAACTTTATAGGTGTTGTAGGGACTATTGACCGACAGATCAGCTTTGCGAATATTGCCGTCAAAATATTCCAGCGCATAAATAACCGTCGGATCACTTTGAAGTGGAATGTTTTGTCGCAAACGATTATGGAAAACACCAGAGACGAGTGACCGTTCAGTTGCTAAACCGGTTTCCTTTTCCACGACCGAAGCCAACGTCAAGACTTCTTGAAGCGTCATCCCCATCGCTTTGGCCTGGGCTTGAATTTCCGGCGTCACCACCTCATGGAATCGGCTCACGAAGGTTCGTACAATATATTCCGGTGGGGTGTAGCGGGCAAATCGATAGGTATCGGGAAACAAATAGCCTTCCAAAGAAGGGGCATTGATGTTCACACTGGCAATAAACGTGGAATCTTTATTGAGACGAAGAATTTCCTGTTTGTCGGCCAGGCCTTTCTGGTCCAGGATATCGGCGATTTGTACGACATTATAGCCTTCCGGAATGGTCACAGAATGCTGATACACCTCGCCTTCCACTAACTTGGCCAGCAACTCCGTGGGCCGCATGCCCGCATGCAATTCATATTCACCAGGAATGATTTTTCTATCGAGGCGTTGAACTCGACCCAACGCCTGAAAAAACCATTCCGGGCCGAGGATTCTCTTTTCCTTGAGTAGATGCGCCACGTGCGTAAAAGCCGTGCCGGGTGGGATATCGACAATGTACACAGGGTGTGAGGCACTAAGAGGGCGGTTGGCCTCCACAAAGACTAAAATACCCAGCAGGCCAACAATGCCAGCCAACAACCCAACGAGGACCAGTTTTTTGAACAGCCTCATCTTACTCTCCCTTTGGCTCCATGTGATCCTTGTCGGCTCCACATGAGGGAAGTTTGATGGAAAAATAACGGAGCACAACTCCGTACATTGATCACGAATTTAGCTGTGTCGCGACATACTCATAGACCTGTTCCAACGCTCTATCCAGATTCTCAGGCTGATTGCCCCCGGCTTGCGCCATATCCGGCCGCCCCCCACCAGACCCACCAACAAATTGCGCGACATGTTGCACTACTTTTCCCGCTGGCAATTGCTTAGTTAAATCCTTCCCGACAATGGCCAGTAAGGCAACTTTGTCATCAAGAACAGAGCCCAACACTAACAACCCCGACGTCACCTTACTTCGTAGTTTATCAGAAAACGTACGCAACTCTTGCATGTTCAATCCATCGATCCGTTGCACAAGAACAGGTACCCCCTTCACCTCTCGAAGGGTGGCTTCTTGGCCGGCACCTTGCTGATCAAGGGCTTTTTGTTTGGCCTGCTCAAGCGCCCGCTCAGTATCTTTTAAGGTCATCAACATTTTTTTTGTTTTTTCGATCAATTCCTGTGGACTGGTTTTCAACAAACCGGCCAATTCTCTCCATTCACCCTCGCGCTTTTGTTCATACCGAAGGGCGCCCTCACCCGTAAGCGCTTCAATCCGGCGCACCCCCGCGGCCACCCCCCCTTCAGATATCAGACGAAACAATCCGACATCGCCGGTTTGCTGGCAATGCGTGCCTCCGCATAATTCCTTGCTAAAATCGCCAATTTCCACGACTCGAACTTGATCTCCGTATTTATCCCCAAAGAACGCGAGGGCTCCACGCCCCAACGCATCTTGAATTCCCATTTCTTCCGATTGCACTACGGTGTTCTGGCGAATTTGTTCATTCACTAAGCTTTCGATGTCTTCCATTTGACGGGAACTTAATCCTCTGAAATGTGAGAAATCAAACCGCAACCGATTTGGTGCCACCAGGGAGCCATGTTGTTTGACATGCGGGCCAAGAATTTCTCGTAAGGCGGCATGCATCAAATGTGTGGCGGTATGATTCCGTGCGGCATCTTTTCGCAATGCACTATTCACGGAAGCGGTTAACTGATCGCCTATTCGAACGCTTCCCTCCATCACTTGGCCTTTATGCAGAAACCATCCCTTAGCCAATTTGGTCGTATCAGAAATGCGTATGCGGGCCGAAGGCCCGACAAGGGTCCCATGATCCCCAACCTGCCCCCCGCCTTCCGGATAAAATGGGGTGGTGTCCAGCAGAAACTCTACTTCGTCTCCTTGTTGGGACTGAGGGACGAGCTGTTCATTCTTGACCATGGCCAACAACGTTCCTTGAGCTTGCTGTTCTGCATAACCCACAAATTTCGTCAGCGGAAAATTTTCGATAGCTTGCACCACATCCGTGCGGCCTGTGGTCTGGGTAAACTTCGCTGTCTTTCGTGCACGCTCGCGTTGTGCCTCTAAAGCCTGTTGGTAGCCAGCGTGATCGAGTTCCAGGCCTTCTTCTTTGGCTGCATCTTCCACCAAATCGAGCGGGAAGCCATAAGTATCATACAGTTTAAACACGGCATCTCCAGAGACCTGTGTTTTTCCCTGTTGCTTGGTTTCTTGAAGAATTTGATTAAGAAGTGGTGAGGCCTGCTCTAAGGTCCCAATAAACCGTCCCTCCTCCCCTTGCACAACTTCGGCAACGGTATCCGCCATTTGGCGCAACTCGGGATAGGTGGTCCCCATTTGTGTTACGACAGTCGGAACCAACTCAAATAGGAACTCTCGCTCCATCCCAAGCAGGCGCCCATGCCGGGCCGCACGGCGCATGATTCGTCGCAGGACATACCCCCGGCCTTCATTCGATGGCAGCACACCATCGGTAATCAGAAAAGTCATCGCCCGCACATGATCCGCAATCACGCGCATGGATCGGTCAGAGGCAGTCGCTTTGCCATAGTCCTGGCCCGTGCTCTTGGCAATACCTTCCAAAAGCGGTCGAAAGACATCGCTGTCATAATTGGACGAGACACCCTGCGTCACCGCAGCGAGCCTTTCTAATCCCATACCCGTATCGATGCTAGGTTTGGGAAGTGGGTTCAGGGTCCCGGAAGAATCCCGGTCAAATTGCATGAAGACCAAATTCCAAATTTCTAAATACCGGTCACAATCGCAGCCCACTGCACATGTGGGGCGTCCGCATCCGAACGCTTCACCCTGATCTATGAGAATTTCAGAACAGGGACCGCATGGCCCAGTGTCTCCCATCTGCCAAAAATTATCTTTTTCATCAAGTCGAGCCAGTCTGCTCTCAGAGACTCCAATGTTCTCGTGCCATAGATCATACGCTTCCTGATCATCCCGAAAGACTGTGACCCACAAGCGATCCGCAGGTAACTCCGCCACCTTGGTGAGAAATTCCCAACCAAAGGCAATCGCATCTTTTTTGAAATAATCTCCAAAGGAAAAATTGCCTAGCATTTCAAAAAATGTATGATGACGGCGCGTAAACCCGACATTTTCTAGATCGTTATGCTTGCCCCCCGCGCGCATACATTTTTGAATGGAAACCGCACGAGAATAGGGTCGTAAATCTTCGCCAAGAAAAATACGCTTAAATTGATTCATTCCCGCATTGGTAAACAGGAGGGTTGGATCGGCCTGCGGAATAAGTGGCGCACTGGGCACAGCGGTATGGCCTCGTTCAACAAAGAAGTTCAGGAAAGCCTGACGAAGTTCAAGAGAGGTGGAAATCATAGAAGGGCCATTGGCTTCAAATAAAAATGGTTCATCCGACTTTTGCATGGGTCACTTGAACCGGATAGAGGTTGAGACCACCGCAGTGGAAATAGACGGCCGTCTTGAAATGGTCACGATTTCTGAATCCACAGGCACGTTTTTGTATCGTGGCAATCTTGGCATTCAACCCTTCCGCTACGGCATTGGTAATGCGATGTTTAAAATAGGTCAAAACATTCGGCAAATGGCGGGCAAGCAACTTGGCCGCCTCGATCATGGCCGGCAGGCGGCTGTGTGTCGCCCAGTTATACCAGCGCTGCCAGAAGCGTTTGGCCCAGCCCAGACTGCGATAGCTCCACAGTTGCCGCAACGATTCTTTCAACGCCCACGCCCGCCCCGTCTTCAGGTTTTCCCGCTTGATCTGGTCAAATCGCTCCCGCGCCGCTTCGGGTATATTCTCCGCGTTATACAGCCACAGGTATTTGCTCCGCGCCAGGGTGGCATCGCCTTGGGCGGTCAACACCTTGTGTTCCTGCTTGCGGACCCGATCAACTCCCCGTCCAACATGTTGCATGATGTGGAACCGGTCAAACACCATTTTGTCGTCTGCCCCCGGCACATGGGCCCGGCAGGCGTTGATGAAGGCTGGCCACATGTCCAGGCTGATCGCCTCGATTCCGGCGCAGCGTTCCGGCCCCAAGGCGTTGAAGTAGGCCGCCAGGCTTTCTTCCTTGCGCTCATCGCCAATGTATTCCACCGTCGCCTCATCCAGATCGCAGACGATGGTCATGTACTGGTGCCCTTTGGCGATCGCCTTTTCGTCTACCCCAATCTGCTTGGGCACGACCTGTCCTTTGGCCGCCCGACCGCGCCCCACCGCGCGCGCCATCAGATGCCACGCCTGATCCCAGCTGATGCGCAAGAGTCCTGCGGCCCGTTCGACGGTGGCGGCCAGCAGGACGTTGATCGCCAGGGCCTCGAACAGACGGGTAAACCGACTGCTCACGTCCGCCCATGGCAGGCGGGCTTGCCGGACACCATGCTCCGGACAGGCGACGCGAGGCGGGCTGGCGTGCAGGTAGGTCATGAACTGACAACTGTCCAGATGCCGCCAGGTCCGCTTGGCCGAATGGTCATACACGGCCAGTTCCTGCCCGCATTCCGGGCAGGGAAAGCGCGTGCCTTTGGGGTGTCCAACAGACACATCAACTTGCCCTCGCGTCAGGTCCAGATGAACCCGCTCGACCGTCCACGGTTCAGAGACCCCCAACAAGTGCCGGTACAATTCTTTGCTTTCCATCGCTCGCCTCCTGTTGAAGAGAGAAGCGATAGATTAGCTTTTACCCACGGAAAAGTCAGATGAATCATAAAAATTAATGTTATAGCTGAGATTTTCTGCTTACGATTTAGCGCCTGCAACTTTCTTGGATTCAGGACGATTGGCGTGTGACGGCTGATCATCCTGCGGCTTGGGGGCTAATCCAAAACTTTCTCGGATTTGCGCTGCAATGGTTTCGGCAACATCAGGATTGTTTTTCAAAAAGGTCTTCACGGCTTCCCGGCCTTGCCCAAGTCGCTCTTCCTTATAGGAATACCAGGCTCCGGCTTTATCGATAATTCGGCGATCGACTCCCAGATCCACCAGTTCACCCACTTTGGAAATCCCTTCCGCAAACATGACATCAAATTCAGCTTGTTTGAACGGCGGAGCCATTTTATTTTTGACGACCTTAACCCGCACCCGACTCCCCATCACATCCTGTCCTTCTTTAATGGACTCGATCCGGCGAATATCTAACCGGACCGAAGAGTAGAATTTCAAAGCATTCCCACCTGTTGTCGTTTCCGGATTGCCGAACATGACCCCGATTTTCATCCGAATCTGGTTAATAAAGATTAAACAGGCATGTGATTTGGAAATGGCACCAGTCAATTTCCGTAGGGCTTGGGACATGAGTCGGGCCTGCAAGCCCATATGGGAATCACCCATTTCCCCCTCAATTTCTGCCCGAGGCACCAATGCCGCCACGGAATCCACCACTATAATATCCAAGGCGCCACTGCGAACGAGGGTTTCAGCTATCTCTAGCGCTTGCTCCCCCGTGTCCGGCTGTGCCACGAGCAAATCATCCGTTTGCACACCCAGTTTCTTGGCATAGGAAATATCTAAAGCATGTTCGGCATCAATGAAGGCGGCAGCGCCCCCAGCTTTTTGCGCCTCGGCAATGGCATGCAAACAAAGGGTCGTTTTGCCGGAAGATTCCGGGCCATAAATTTCAACCACCCGCCCTCGCGGCAACCCACCTATTCCTAAGGCCATATCCAACGTCAACGACCCAGTGGAGATTGCCGGGATATCAACAGGAATGTCGGCTCCACCCAGCTTCATGATGGCGCCTTTCCCAAACTGCTTTTCGATTTGGGTCAGCGCCAAATCTAATGCTTGTTTTTTTCCGTCTTTGGCTATCTCTTTTTGCGAAGCGGAGCGATCGGCCATGAGTGTTCCTTTGGTTCAATATCAATGAGAAAAAGGGTCAAGCTATCTTACCGGACATGCCCAAACAGGTAAATGCTTTTCTTCAGTCTGCACCTCATTGATCTGGGAGAATTCCAGTTAGCTTCACAGTCACGAGCGGGGTGTACGTAGCCCCCGATGAATCCAGGTCACTTTGAAATAAGATAAACCGGTCGACGATCAATGTGCCTAACTGTGGCTCACATTCCAAAACGTTGTTTTTGGTCAGAACAGCCCCAACGGCCGCGTTCTCAAGCTTTATGCGCGCTAAGGTCAAGTGCGGATGATAGGACTTCTTTTCAACCGGGAACCCTAAAGGTTCCAATGCCACTTCAATTTCAAAAACCAGGTCTTGTAAGACTTGCCTTTCCCCTGTGACACCTATCCATAATATTCTAGGAAATTTGACTTGAGGAAAGACTCCCAATCCCTGCACGTCAATTGAAAAACTGGGTTGTTTTTTCCCAATCGGTTCAAGAGCTGCGACCAGTTCGGCAATGCGGGATGACTCCACATAACCCAAAAATTTCAGCGTCAAATGAATAGATTCCGGTCTAACCCAGTTGATCGGGGGTAGCGTGCTTTTGAGTTGTTGTTGTAAAGAGGCAATGCTCTCTCGTATTTCGGACGAAAGTTTTACCGCTAGAAAAGTTCGGATCATCTTCATGCTTCTACTAAGGAATCCTTCGCAAAAACAGCACAGTCCCCTACCTTTTCGTCATGTTCGAGGAAAGAGGTATCCATCTGATAAAGCGGGGCAAGAGAGATACCCGACTACAGATGTCGGAAATGACGTCGACTGAGGAAGAAAATCTTGATCCTATTGTTTCCCATCATTGAATTATATATCGACGAATCATATTCAGCGCCGCTTGAGAAGAGCGAAACTTGATTTCTGTACGATCTCCCCAAAACTGGAAGCGTTGTGACTGGCTCCCTCGAGGCCCATCAATCGCAATAAATACCAGCCCCACGGGTTTCGTACCCGATCCTCCGCCTGGCCCTGCAATTCCGGTGACACTCACTCCCAGATCGACACGGCTTTTTTTTCGAATCCCCTTGGCCATGGCTTCCGCCACTTGCACACTCACAGCCCCATATTTCCGCAAAAGTGTGGGAGGCACTCCTAATAATTCTTCCTTGGCCTTATTGCTATAGGTCACGATTCCTCGATCAAGAAAGGAGGAACTTCCCGGCACCTCTGTTAAGCGATGTGTAATGAGCCCTCCTGTGCAGGATTCGGCTAAGGCCAACGTCCAATGTTGAGAAGAAAGGAAGTGCCCAACCACTTCTTCCATCGTCATTTCCCCTTCAGAAAACAACCAAGCCTCTAAGGTCTTCCGCACATTTTGGCTAAGAACATCTCCTTCGGGAAAATCTTTGGCCTTCATTGATCTTCTGGTTCCCTGTACCTTGGGACGCCAACAGCTCAGCGTTACCTTTACCCCTTTTGTCGAAGCCAACAAACTTAATGCAATGTTTGAATATTTAAAAAATAAAGGGGAGACTTTTTGCTGAATGTCTGTTTCCGGCAAACCAACTGTATTGAAAGACTTTGACCAGAGAACAGCTGTAGACCGCAGCTTTCGCTTCAATATCGATTGAACCTGACGACCCATCATATCCCGTGCTTCGCGGGGGACACCAGGCAAGACAAAGATGTGGGCATTTCTCTCCTTCATATAAAACCCGGGTGCGGTTCCCACCTGATTATCTAAGACCATTGCCCCTTTTGGCATCAAGGCCTGCTTGGTCAACAAAGGGGTGACGATCCTGCCTCGGGCTTGGACTTGCCTTTTGAGGATCTTCAGGGCTTTTGGACGAACCGCCAGAGGACGGCCAAATACCCTAGCGACGGCCTCACGCGTTCGATCATCGACGGTTGACCCCAATCCCCCCGTTACGATCACCACATCGGCCTGCCCGGAGGATGCACGAAGTGCCGCTTGAATCTCAGGGAGTTCATCTCCAAGAGCCATTTTTTTGGCCACTCGAATGCCGCATTGGGCTAACATGTCAGCAATAAACAGAGAATTGCTGTCTACTCGTCCCCCATGCAGCAATTCAGAGCCAATCGCTAGAATATCGGCACGTAAAGTTTTCATCGCTAAGCGGGACAGGATTTTATCAACAAAGAATTGATTTACGGGATTGCTGACAAGTCTAACTCAAAACGAATCTCTCCACCGACGCCTGGAAAGACTAACAAGGTCGTTGGCAATTCTGGCTTAAACGCTCCATAGGGGAAGAGGCCGACAATTTTTGCACGATAGATTGGGATTCCTTGATTGTGTCCGGCCTCTCGGGCTCTTGCATCAAAGCGAATGTGATCGGGTTTCACAACCTGCTGACCTTGTTTCATGAGCAGATAACTATCGCGGGCAAAACTAGGGGAATTCCCAAAGAGGGTCACGACAATCTGCAAGGCCTCTTCCTCTAATACTTGTTGAATATCCTCTTCGGTTGGATGCTCTCCCCGTAAGGCATAATGTCCACTCATTACAGCCAGTCCACTTATTTTTGTGACCAAAAACCCATGCGGTTTAAATGGTTCAGGAGAACCAAAATGCCAATACAATTCATTGGGAGGCCGATGTTGTTGAGCGAAATCCCTCCCTCTCTTCAATGCCTGTTCGACTTGTTGACGATCCGGATACTGAAAGAGGGCAAAAGTATTCGTGGCCTGGACTAGCATGAAACCTACCATCACACAAATCAGCGAATTATATTTTGAAATCTCAAGATTCACATAAGATTTCATCGATCCAGCCCTTAAAATTAGAAGTATTGTTTACAAAGGAATCTCGCTTCTCTGCTGAAAGCTCCCTCCCCACTCCTCCATTTTTCTTCCCACTCATGAAGTATTGTCATTCCCTAATAATCTAGCCTAGCTCAGGAGAAATGCGCATTGACAAGTTTACGGCACCGATGTTAATACCTTCAGTTTTATTTTTTAAGTTGTTCAAAACACAAGAGTTTTCCTTTCTACGGAGGTGCCATTATGGCCGGTGCCGAACAGGCTGCGAAACAGCAATTCGTCAATTTCAGTTTTTATAAAGTCGACCCCTTGTGGCGCCGTCTTCCTAAGGACCAACGAGACCAGGGCAAGCAAGAGTTTGTGCGAGTCGCCGAGGAATATAACGGCAAAGTCATCGTCGTTCCCTATACCACAACCGGCATCCGTGGCGATTGCGATTTTTTATTATGGCGCATTAGTTATGACCTGGAAATGTTTCAAGAAATGAGCTCAAAGCTGTTGGCCACTGGATTGGGACAATATCTTACCAATCCCTACTCGTATCTTTCTATGACGAAACGATCCATCTACGTCGACAACCATGTTCATGAAGGCCAAGAAAGCCGACGGCTAAAAATATCTCCAGGCCGCGCCAAATACATCTTTGTCTATCCATTTGAAAAAACCCGGGAATGGTATTTGCTCACGAAAGCCGCTCGTCAAGGTATGATGGATGAACATATTGAAATTGGGCACAAGTATCCTTCGGTCAAGCTTAATACTACCTATTCGTTTGGATTAGACGATCAGGAATTTGTGGTGGCCTTTGAAACCGATTCTCCACAAGATTTTCTGGACTTGGTGATGGAGTTGCGTGGAACGGAAGGTAGTCGCTATGTCAAACGAGACATCCCCATTTTTACCTGCATTATGAAAAGCATGAAAGAAGTGGTAGAAACTCTTGGAGGCTAATATCGTATAAGGTATTCGCCAAAAGCTTCCTTCTCCTCTACCCTCCCTGGGAATATTGCACTGGCTATGGTATCCATAGCCAGTGTTTTTTTTGCGCGTATATGTTGATAACAGAAGAACTTTTTGGGTAATTTTTTCTAACCAAATTTTCCCCGACCTTTGGGTTATGGCTCATTACCCACGGAATAGATTGAACTATTCCTGAATTTTTGACAGGTCTTCAAATGTTGTGCTATCACAACCCTATGATTTCTTGTTAGTTTTTGAGGATCGAGATGGAAGAAGAACAAAATATTTTATTCGTGCGACGAGAACCGGATGGAGCGGTCACGTTATATGTCGACGAAGATTGGGCGGCTGAACGAGGTGCCAACATCTCTGAATTAGTCAAGGTTCCCATTCCGCGGGAGCTCTATGCAAGTGGCACCGTCCAGCAACTCCGGGAATATGCCGCCACCTATTTAGAATCAATGGGTGAGACCAATTCGTGACAAGAAAAATCACCCATTAACCTAGGAATGATACATGTCCATTACCATTGAATATGAGCAAATCGAGTCAGCGCTGGAAGCCCTTTCCATTCAAAATCGAACGATGCTTCAGCTTCTGTTATTGCAGTATATAGATGTCAGCCAAGAAGCCATTGATTACATGGCCACGGACCAGCCAGACTCGCGCTTTTTAGCCGGGAAACAACCACAAGGAAAAACGATTTCCTTGGAGGCCGTCCAAAATGTGACTTCACGGGCTAATCAATACAAGGGTTACTACCGCCAAAAGCGGGAACGGCCAGGCATGCATGTGAAATTTTTAAAAAACTCTCTTGCGCTCATGGATCGAAAGATCCGCATTGCGGAACGCATGCTTCTCGAAGACCTTCAAGTTAACGAAGCGGATGTGCAGACCGCACGGAGCCAGGCTCCTTCCGTCCTGCTTCGACCAGAACTTCGAAAATTGGATCGATCCTGGGAAAAAGAAGAGATTGAAAAAAAAGAATATCAGATACAACGACTCCTATTAGAATTTCAGGCTTTACTCCGAAGAAGGGCCATTTTTCGACGACGCCATAAAATCGCACAACAGGAATTCGTCACGGCAGGAAACTCAGCACTAAAAGACCATGAAATTGCGCATGTCTGGGGCATTCCACTTGGGAGTCTTGCCGGAAGAAAAGTGAAGGCTCTGGAACAATTCCTCAAACTTCTAGATGGATACCAAAGCAACACTTCGTCCTCTAACGGCACCACCCAACCTTTGGATCTTTGGCGGGAAACTCTGAATACCTTGGCACTACGCCCAATCGAACGATCCCTCGTTGATTATGACGGCCTGGAAAAAACCGAAGAAAACCTCATGGAAAAATTAGAGGCCTTTGTGAATGGAACGATGTCTGAGCCAGAAGAATCTAAATTTTGGACAAGCATTACCAAGGTGAACGATACGGAATTTTCCGGGTCATGGGCATCCCATGCTCGCTCGATTCTGGCTTTTCAACGCTTGCACGCTCTTTTGAATGACATGGATCTTTCTGACGAGGCATTGGAAGACGAAATTTCCGCCAAAATCATTCCCAAACAGGCAGATGATCAAATTGCGACTGAAGAAGAAGAAAAACCAGTTGAACTTGGGGAGATGGGATTGGGAGTCCTCAATTCCTTCATTGGCGAGCAGGACGATAAACGACGAGGATAAATATTGATGGTGGACATGAAAACAACGGTTGCGACGAACGACGGTCGTTCAGGATTTTCGAATAACGGTTTCCATTACCTCGGCGGCCCATTGCACACTCTCCCAATAGATAGAATTTAGTCCTCCAGAGTCCACGGCATTGGTAGGACAGTGCTCCCATTCCCCACGTTCATAGGCCAACACTCCGTCTAATATCCTCCCTAACACTCCCTCTCTTTTGAGTAAAGCCTCCAGAATTTCTGGTGCAAGAGGAAGGTCCGAGACGAGTTTCCTCATCTCACAATCAAAATACGCATCCAGTATTGAAAACAATCCAACCGTAAAGCCTTGGCCTGGAGACGCACCATTCAGGGGACAAAGAGATTCACACATATGAGCACGAATGAGGGCCAGGCGCATGAGCTCGGATGGTTTATCCCCGGTCTGGGCCAATACCAACAAGGAAGCCCACTGACGCATGCGATCTGTTCCAACCAGGCCAATGGCTTGAGAAATTGAATCAACCGATCGTGACAACCCGACTGAAGCCGAATTCACGTAACGCAGCAATTTCACACTCAAGGCAATATCGTTTTTTACGAGATCTTCAAGATCAAACAATTCAATATGCGGGTCTTGAAGCTTGGCAAGAAGTAAGACGACAGCCATTCGATTACTGGAAAGACTGACTCCTTCCATGATTTGAGGCTTACAAAAAAAGTAGCCCTGAAAAAATTCAAACCCTAAGGCCAGACATTCCTCAAACATCTCTTGATCTTCCACCTTCTCAGCCAACAATCGGACAGGGAATTCTTTTAACATGGCAACTTGCTGCTTCAGCTCTGCCTTGGTTAACGCCAACACATCGACTTTGACATAATCGGCGTGATTCAATAAGGCTCGATGAGATTCCCGCACGACAAAATCATCTAAGGCAATTTGGTAACCATTTTGTCTAGCCTGTATAAGGGATTCTAGAACAGAGGGGGTTGGCTCAATCGTTTCTAAGACTTCAAGGATGACATTTTTTGTGGGAAGCACTTCATAATGTTGGTTCAAAAAAAAGTTCGCCGTGAGATTCAAAAAGGCTTGAGCATTCCCGGCAATTTGGTCCACCCCAAGCTCTAAGAACGTATTAACCATGACTCGGGCCGTCGCCTCGTCTCCATCCATGATATTCGCGCTATTGCCTGTGCCATCCCGATAGAGCAATTCATACCCAAACACTTCCAATTGACGATCAAATATTGCCTGTCGGCCAACAAGTGTGGATTGCTTGAGCATTGTCGTAGCGGTATCAGACATGGTGTCCCCAATAACGTCTAGTGGGATTAAGATACGGAAAAATACACAGATCTGAGAAAAGGAATTGTCGGATGTTCTCGTCCTATGGTATAGATTGCCCGGATGAATTTTTTACGACTATCCTTACGACTTATCGAAATTCAATTGGCGGTGTAGCTCAGGTGGTAGAGCAGCGGACTCATAAGCCGCGGGCCGGGGGTTCGAGACCCTCCACCGCCACCATATTTTTCAACAGCTTATGAGTTCGATGCTCTTTCCTCACTAAATTAGGTTGCGCCGGGGTTGCAGATTCCCCCCTCTCCCCATCTGTTCTTCCTCTTTCTTCGGTTGTTTCATCCAGTTTATTAACCCATTCACAATTTCTTTTCTCAAAAAGGTGGGAATAAATATCCATGGTCACCTGGATGGAAGAATGCCCTAGCTGAGATTGCACATATTTGGGTGGCGCACCCTGTTCCGCGGAGCAACTCGGTTAACGTATCCCGGCTCACTCGCTCTTCTGACTTCGTTTTGCTACTCTGACTCATCGTAGCGTCCCTCCTTTCTGTGGTTGATCTGGGAATGTCTTGCAACACCCATTTCAACCTGAGACGCCACGTCTTTTCAACTCAACCAAACACTACTTTCAACTATAACTCCTAAGGGACCACCCTGTTGGCTGAGGGCAGCATGCCGGTTGGCCAGATCAAAGAAGCCCAGTTGGTTGGTTGTCGACATCGTTCAATCCTCCTTAGGAGAACTTATGCTAGTGTAGTGTATTAAATAAATTAATGATATAATGCGGGCCCATTACTCACTCATACTGGAGTTGTTGATGCCTGCTCAAATTCCGATTCATTTATCTGCCGACGAAACCAAAGCGCTCCACAAGAACAGACGGAGCCGTAAGACGCCGGTCCGCCTACTGGAACGCTCGCGGATTGTCTTACTTGCCGCCGAAGGCATGCCCAATTACCAAAT
>Ga0224497_10001206_pt1 | contig 16736 bp, 11 predicted proteins | sample SF_Jul11_sed_USG_4_FD_167970 | JGI IMG/M metagenome (GOLD analysis project Ga0224497, IMG submission 167970) | Sediment microbial communities from San Francisco Bay, California, United States - SF_Jul11_sed_USGS_13 | ecosystem: Environmental > Aquatic > Marine > Sediment | place: USA... | reverse complement strand
AATTGCCGGGAACCGTCCCGCTTGCGCGATGCGCAGCGCAATTAGCGGCATCACGGCAAGCAACGTATCGTATGCGTCGCCCGCAACGTGAATCTCTTTCTCGAATATCCAGACCAGTTCCAGCGACAGCAGCAACGCGACGAAGGTTACAAAAACGGTATGCGACGCGATATTGACCCACGCTGGCCAGGTCGCCGATTCGAGTTTTTCGATCATCCAGTAGTTTGCGGCGAGCGCGGCAACCCAGAAGTAGAGGTCGGGAACAACCAGCACGTGGCTGTGTTCGAACAGCGAATACAGCGCGATCAGCATCAGCGTCGGCAGCAACAGGGCGACGTTGATCGCGGCGGGCATCCAGTCCCAGCGGCGTAGCCGATCGAGATACAGCAGTAGCGCCGCGGTCGCGCCGAACAGTAGCAACAGGCCGATCACTTCATTGGCGACATAGGCGTCGATCTGGACCAGCGCGCTGACCAGCCACCAGCCCATCGCCCAGATGTAAAACGGAATATGCAGCGGGCGCAGCTTGAAATCCTGACCCTGCAGGTAGAGCATGCGCGCCGAAATGAATGCGCCGAGCGCGATAAAGGTGCCGCCGAGAAACGCGGGATTTAGCCAGGCAGTGTCGCCGATATCGTCGATGTTTCGCATCAGGAACAGCACCCCGGAACCGACCTGTAGCGCGATCGCAAAGCACTGCGCGTAAAAGCGTTGCTGCCGGATCGATACCCACAGGATGCCGGCCGCCTCCAGCGCCCAGGCCGCGCTGCTCCAGTGCCCGTCGAGCGCGTAAGGAATCGCGAGCGTCGCGAACACGACGCCGATCGCGAGCATCGCCTCGGCCAGCAGGCGAAACTCGGGGCCCACGTGCCGCCAGGCGTAGCGCGCCAGCAGGATATAGTAAAGACCCATGCCGGCCGACGCGCCGGCGATGCCGTAATCATAATCCTGCAGCATCACCATCAATAAACCGGAAACGATAACAGGGGTGCCGAACACCAGCGTGCCGTCGACCAGACCGGTCAGCTGTTGCGGCTGTCGCATCGCGTAGAGCAGGCCGATCAGGCTGTACATCAGGAAAAACAGTGCCACGAATCCCAGCGTCGGATAGAGGTGCTCTGCGCGGTAATCGAAGGCTACCCACAGCACCAGGATGCCGAAGGTAAAAATAAAGCCGAGCAGGTTGAGCGAGCGCCAGGCGCGAAACCAGGCTACCGTGAAGATCGCGGCGTTGAGAACCGAATAATAGCTGAACAGGCCGATGTAATTGCCGCTACCGGTAGACGCCAGGAATGGCGCCAGGAAACCACCGAGCACCGCGAAAATTGCGAGCGCCCGCGAATCCTGCAAGATGGCGAGTGCTACCGCGAAGGCCGAGAAGGACACGAGTAGCGTGAAGGTCAGCGTCGACGGCAGCAGGTTGGCCAGTCGAAACGCGGCAAAAATGGTGATGTAGATGACGCCGATCCCGCCGCCCTGCAGCAGCAGTGCATAAATGGCGCGGCTGCTTCGCAGGCGCCAGCCGAAAGCCAGCAGCGCCAGCCCGCCGAGTGCGGCGCCGATGAAGCGGAATTCGAGCGGTATGCGTGAGTGCTCGGCGGCGTACTTGAGGAGGAACGCGACGCCGAAAAAGAGCACCAGGATTCCGATGCGGACGAAAATATTACCGTCGGTGAAATAGGAAGTAATCGCGTTGCCGATGCGGCGCAGGAAATCCTCGATCCCGTCAACCGGGCTGGGGCCGCGCCTGTCCGCGGCGGGCGCCACGCTGGCGGCGATCGGTGGCATGTTCGCGGTGGCGTATGCCGGCGTCGATACGGGAGGCGTGTCTGGCTGCAATGGTGCCGCGTCCGGGGTGACCTGCGGCTGTGGGGCCTCGATTTTCGCCTCGGCCGGTTGATTCAGGCCTGTGACCGAGTCGACATCGGCGACTGCTTCAGAGGTTTCGGCCGCGACCGGCGACGGCTGCAGCCTGAGCTCCGCGACCTGGGCGCGCAGCCGGTCGACCTGCTGCTGCAACTGGGTTGTCCGGTTGCGCATCATCACGTACAGCACGATGATCGCGATCGGCACCCCGATAAATACCAGCACCAGCAGGGCGATGCCAAAGGCGATGAAGTCCATATCAGGATTCAATCGTCACGTGCCGGCGTGACGGCATGGCGGACGTCCGCGGCTGGATGAAACGAATGGTTGAAAACATGGGAAGCACAGAGGGATTATAGGTTGAAGTCCGCAAAAGCATAGCTGCGGAAGTCCATATGGCAATACTACTTGCGGATTGGGTCGAATTTCGATACCCAAAGGTTCGAATATCGGCGCCGGATTCGAAACAATCGGCATTGCGACTCGATCAGGCGACCCGCAAGCGAGACTCGCGGATTCGCTTACACCACTATCAAGCAACGGCTGACTGACACGGTTGTCTGTCAAAAACGGCGGGCTGAGGGTAGAATGCCGCCTCGATTCCGCCGACGGCGGCTCACCAACCCGGGCAACGAGACTCTTGCAGAAACCCCTGGAAAAATGGATTGATTTTCTCTACGGCCCTATTTTCCGGGTCATTGGCTTTTTTTACCGCAGCTATATCGCCAACCGTGCCCGCGTCGCGAAACTCAAGTCCAACGAAAAAGTGGCCGCATTTCTCAGGCTCATGGCGATACTGATTCTCGTCGGCTGGATACTGATCTGGTTTTTCGCGTCAGAGGAGAGCCGAACGCGGCTGGTCGACGACGTCAAGCAATCGATCGGTGGCTTCGGTAGGTCATCCGACCAGTGAGTCGTAGCCCCCGTCACCAGTCTGGCGAAACGGCACCGCCGGGCGCGGCGTCCGCGCGCGCGGAGATAATCCCGGTATACAGTCTGTTTTCCTGTACTAGAGTTACAGGCACCGGGTGAGCTATGAACAAACCATATGGAAAAAAATGAAATAACCCTGTTGCTGCAATCTGGCAGCCCGTTGCTGGTGCTCGAAACCCACGAGGAACGACGCGCGGTAAGCCTGCTCACGAGTATCGCGACGAATATCAGGGTGCCGGTGTTTACCTGGTCGGCAGCTGCCGGCATGCAGCGCATGGACCTTTCGCTCGATCCGCAAACCCACGTCAGGGAGCCAGGAGAAGCGCTGGCGCATATTCGGGCATCGAAACTCGAAGCCATATACGTATTGCTGGATTTCCACCCCTACCTCAAGGACCCGCTGCACGTGCGCCAGCTCAAGGAACTGGCGATGTCGTTCGACAAGGGGCAGGGGAAGATCGTACTGGTCAGCCACGAACTCGAAATTCCACCCGAATTGCACAAGCTGTCGACCCGTTTCGGGCTCGAGCTTCCGGGCGACGACGAACTGCGTGAAATTATTCGCGAAGAGGCGGTGATCTACACCAACCGCAACCGGGGCCAGCCCGTGCATTGCGACGATGTGACGCTGGAGCAGCTGCTGCGCAATATCAGGGGGCTCGCGATGAACGATGCGCGACGACTGGTTCATACGGCTATCTTCGACGACGGCGCGATTACCGAGAGCGATATCCCCGAGGTCATGCAGGCCAAGCATCAACTGCTTAACCAGGACGACGTGCTGTCCTTCGAGTTCGAAACCAGTAGCTTCGCGCAACTCGCCGGAATGAAAAAACTGAAAAAGTGGCTGATGCAGCGTGAAAAGTTTTTCCACGGTACCCACGCAATTCCCGGGATCGACAAGCCCAGGGGGATCCTGCTGCTGGGAGTGCAGGGCTGCGGTAAAAGCGTCGCCGCCAAGGCCGTGGCCGGCGTCTGGAAGGTGCCGCTGTTGCGGCTCGATTTCGGGCGTCTGTACAATAAATACTATGGTGAAACCGAGCGCAACATCCGCAAGGCGCTGTATGCCGCCGAGGTCATGTCGCCCTGCGTGCTATGGATCGACGAACTCGAAAAGGGAATCGCGGTAAAAGACAACGACGATGGCACCTCGCAGCGATTGCTCGGCACGATGCTGACCTGGATGGCGGAAAACCGACGCCCGGTTTTCATCGTCGCCACGTCGAACAATATCGATCAGCTGCCGCCGGAACTGATCCGCAAGGGCCGGCTCGACGAAATTTTCTTCGTCGACCTGCCGCAGGCCGCGATTCGCCGCGAAATATTCAATATCCACCTGGAAAAACGCAGGCTCGACAAGTCAGCAATCGATATCGACGCGCTCGCGAAGATGACCGTGGGCTTCTCCGGCGCCGAGATCGAGCAGCTGGTGGTGTCGACCATCTACGCGATGCAAAGCCATGACGCACCAATCGTAACCGCCGACCTGGCCAGGGAGATCGAGAAAACCAGGCCCCTGTCGATCGTTATGGCGGAAAAGATCGATGCGCTGCGGCGCTGGGCGAGCGATCGCACCGTTTCCGTCGACTAGCTTCCCGGGTCACCCGCGAACTGGTTGCAGCGACGCCGGTTGCGGGCTTTGCCGTCCGCGGATGTCAGGCCTGACCCGGCACCTCTGCGGGAGTGATCTCCGCCGCAACGGCATCGGCCTGGTGGATCGTGACCTGGGTAAACGGAATAACCCAGCCTTCCTGGTTGCAGATGTCGACACAGGTTTGCTGGATCATGCGCCCGATCGTGAAATACGAAGCGGCGCTGTCACCACCCATCGAGGCGTAGATCAGGTAATCCAGCGAGCTGCTGCCGGCCTGTTTGAATTCGACCAGCAGGTCCTTCAGGTCGGCACCGAAGTCCGCCCGCTCGAACGCCGCGGCGAGGCCGGATTTGAAGCGCTGCGGCACGCGATCCAGCGAGATCGCCTGGTGCTGGTAGTCGATCCCGAATACGACGATGACGCCAAAGCCCTCGCGCGACAGGTTGCGCAGGTTGAGCTGTAAAAAGTCCGCGGTCGAATACTGCACGATGCTACCGATTACCCTGAGCCGAACCAGCTCGACCGACTGCTGCAGGACCTGGCCGAAGCCGCCATCCGGCAGCAACAGGTAATCGCCCTTTCGACAGGGAAACCATTCCTCGTCCGTGCGCGGGCGCGAGGTCAGTTGCGCGAGGGCCTTCAGCGGCAGTCGAATAACGCCGTCCAGTTCTGGATTGTGGAGCTCGGAATAGAGATTGAGCCTGGTGATGCGAAACGGCAGCCCGTTATAGATCACCCGCTCCCCCTGGCGTGCTGCCCCGGCGTTCAACAGCAGGCGCGCCTCCTCGATATAGCCCGGTAGGAACCGCCAGACGCCGAGCGCAAGCATCACCAGCGCGATAATGGCCAGCGACAACAGCAACACGTCGCCGCGCACGTAGAACACGGACAACACCGCCAGCGCGACCAACACCACCGTCAACAGGTGGTAGCCATAGAGCAGCAGGCGGACCTTCGCGGCCTGCTGCGTGTCCTGCTCCGGGCGTCGCCGGACGGTTGCCAGCCGGCGCAGCGCGCGCATCGCGTACCAGACCAGGACGCCGGTTACCAGCGCGAACAACAGCGTGAGCCCGCGGCCGAGGATAAATCCATAAGCGACGTTGCCCATGGTTTCGAAGACCCTGGTTTTTTCTGTTTCCAGGAATCCCAGTTCTTCTCGCGAGACTTCCAGCGAACGTTGGATATCGTCGTGGCGACGACGCCAGGCAGCGGCGACCTCGTTCAATCCGGCTGCGACTCCCGGGGGCAGATCCTGCTGCTCGAAGCGCGCCAGCGATGCGATCGCTTTCTCGGTCATCGCCAGCTGTTGCTGGTAAAGTTCGATCGACGTACGCAGCTCCGCAATGCGGCGAGGTTTCTCGGTCGCCTCCTTGAGGCCGTCGATTATCGGTCGCGCGATCTGGATCATTTCGTCGCGCCAGTCGAGCCCTTCATCGCGCGCGTCGGCCAGGTTACGCAGATTGGTGCCATTGACGGCAATTGTTTCGAACGAGTCCATCAGATCGCGGATGATTTGTTGCTGTGCCTCGATCTGCTCCCTGATCCTGGGCCTGGCAATTTCGTCGGCCTCGGCCAGTTGCTCCAGCAGGTTTCTGACCTGTTCGCGCCTGTCCTCCAGCGCCGCCCTGATGGTTTGCAGTTTGCGGATGGTCTGCGCGCGTTCGGCCGCGTCGACTTGCGTTGGCTCCGCTGTCGGCGCGCTGGTCTGGGCGCTGGCCACCGGCATCACCAGCCACAGGGCCAATAGACCCGCGATGGTCCGCGCGGTGAATCTTTTATTCAAGTATGGGTCCTGTCACGATTACCTGGTGAAGCAGCAATTCTGACACAAGTATTCGGTTCAGTCTGCATAAGCGCGAGGCAGGCCGCCGTGCGGGACAACGGCGATTTCGAGTTTCGGCAGTTTCGGCTGGTCACAATCGCCCGCATCGGTTTGCGGCTAACGGCTAAAAGCGAAACACGAGCTTGCGCCACCTTCATGCATCGGGTAAGTTTTGGCTCTTATTGGCGAGGCGCGCGTCGATGGGTAGCAATCTCGATTACCAGGGTTACAGGCAGGAACACCGCGGCCGCAGCGACGAGATGCCGGTGCGCAGCGCGCACGACCTGAGCGTGATCGAAGCGCTCGAATCGCTCGAGGCCGCGCCCAACCTCCTTGTCACGCCGAATGTCTCCGCCGACGATGGCGACAACTACGTACCGATTACGCTGCAGCTGTTTTTCGAAAACCCGGGGCACTACCTGTCCGGGGAAGCGCTGAAGAACGTGATGCGCCCGGAACCGGGGCATTGATGATGCAATGCGTCGACGAGCTGATCGAATGGCTCGATTCGTTCGAGCAACGGATTCCGCTGCGCGAGCTGCAAATGCGCCTCGACGACGATCGGCTCTCGGTCGACGCGCTGTCCGATTACATTCACTTCAGCGACGAACGCTACAGCCGCAACCTGCTCGCGCACGGGCCGCAGTACTACGCGCTGCTGCTGTGCTGGAAGCCCGGACAGTCGAGTCCGATCCACGATCACAGGGGCGCCTCCTGCGGCGTGCGCGTGATCCAGGGCACCGCCACCGAAACCAGTTTTCGCCGGGAAGGCGAGCACCTGGTCGCGGATAAGGTCACCACGATGCGGGCCGGGGAGGTTTGCGGATCCTTCGACGACGACATTCACGAGATCCGCAATAACGGTAACGACAATCTCGTTACCCTGCACGTTTACTCGCCCTACCTCGATAATATCAACCTGTACGATATCGAAAGCGGCAAAGTGACCGTGTTTTCCGACCCGCTGATTGCGAGTCTCGGCGATTAAACCGGTTGGCTCGGAGTCTGCTCCGGGCGTGACTTGTGCATCAGTTCGAGTATCGCGCGCACCGCGACCGCGGTGATGACGACCGCGCCGCCGGTCAGCGTCCAGCGCGTCGGTACTTCACCGACGAACAACCACACCCAGACCGGTCCCAGCGCGAACTCGAGCAGCATGATCAGCGTGACCTCGGCGGCCGCGAGGTGGCGCGATGCGATGATGAACATCCAGTTGACGAAACCGGACAGGCAGCCGCCCCAGAATAGCGACAACAGGATGTCGTTCAATGGAATCGCGAGGTCGCCACCGGTTACCGCGAGCGAAATTGCGATGATCATAACCGACGAGATCAGCAGTACCGGCAACATTTCGACGCGGCGTTTGTAACGCACCACGACCGCGTAACTGGCGAAACCCGCAGCGGTCAGCAGCGCCATGGCATTACCGAATCCCGAGCCGACACTGATACCGTTGAACACCATCAGCGCAAGCCCCGAGCCCGCGAACAGCATGGTGACGAGGGTCGAACGGCGCAGGCGTTCGCCGAGAAAAAGCCAGGCCAGCAGGGCCGCGAAAAACGGGATCGCGCCGAGCACGAACAGCGCGTTGGCGACGGTAGTGTGGGTCAACGCCTGGATGAAACAAATGCCTGCGACCGACAGCAGCGCACCGGCGAGCATGCCGTAGCGGCCCACCGCCAGCAGCGTCGCGAAGACCTTGCCCCGATTCTGTATGGCGATGATCAACGCGATCGCGATCAACATGCCGAGCGAGCGGTAGACGTTGATCTGCCACGAGGTGGCGACTTCTATATTACGCTGCACCAGACCCCCGAAGCTGATCGCGATCGATCCGATTACCATCAGCAGCATCGCGTAGCCGTGACGGCTGTCGATGCTGAGCGCTTCGGTTTTGGAGGATTGATCCAGCATTGGCCCTACCTGATTAATGCCTGCAGATTCCATCAAGCACCGCGCCAAGTCCAGCATTTTCTGCGCCGAGAATAACCAGAATTTAGCGGTATCCAGTTTCGCCGGGCTGGGTTAGGCTTGCCGGTTTTCCGCCCGCGGATGGCAAGCTTGAGCACAGCAACGGGGATGCGCCCGATATTCTACCTGGTGTTCCTCGGCAGCAGTTGGGGTCTTTACTTTTCGATGCTGAAGATCGCTGCCTTGTCGGGCATTTCCTACGTCGGGATCCTGACCCTGACCACCCTCGGGGTCGCGCTCGGCATGAGCGTGATCGCGCTGCTGCGCGGCCGCAGACCCGAGTTCACGATGAAACACGGTATTTTTTACCTGGTCTGCTCGTTATCCGGGTACCTGGTACCGATGATCGCCGAACTGCTGGTGATCACGCATATGCCGGCCGGCGTGCTGACGCTGATCGTCAGCATGGCGCCGCTCGCGACGTTGCTGTTCGCATGGTTGATGAAAACCGATCTTATCAATATGCCCAGGGTGGCAGGTATCCTGCTCGGCGCCTTCGCCGTGTTTGTTATCCTGCTGCCCGATGCGCACGGCAGCGCGGAAGTCGCCTGGCGCTGGCTGCTGCTGGCGCTGGCGGTGCCGGTCAGTTACTCGATTCATCACAACTTCGCGGCCCGCTTCTGGCCAGAGGGTTCCGACTCGTACCAGGTTGCCTGCGGCGAGGCGATTTTCGGCTGCCTTTTGCTGATCGCCTTTTCGACGTTCAACTGGCAGTGGCAGGATGTGCAGTCGTGGAATCGCGGCCATGCCGCGATCGGGTTCATGGCGGCCATTTCGTTGATCGACATTTTCATTTATTTCGAATTAATCCGGCTCAAGGGGCCGATCTACACGTCGCATGCGAATTATTTCATGGTGGTCAGCGGCGTGATGTGGGGCATGGTCATTTTCGCCGAGCGCCCGAGTCCGCTGATGTGGGTGAGCGCCGCGCTATTGATAGCCTCGCTATACCTGATCGGTAAGCGCGAGTCGGCGCGGAGCACGTCCGGTGGAGACCAGGCGTGAGTCGTCGACTCTCGAACAGGTGACCCGATCGGTCTTCCGCAATCGCCGGGCGAGGAATAGTATTGCCGGTGTTCGATTGGCGCTACAATAATCCGCTCCCGCTCCTGGATATAGCCTGGAATGACAGCAAACAAACGCATCGCCGTTGGCGGCTTCCAGCACGAGACCAACACCTTCGCGCCGCACCTGGCGCCGTTCGCGGCGTTCCAGCGTGCCGACAGCTGGCCCGGGTTGACCGCCGGCGACAGGTTGTTCGACGTGATGGCGGGGCTGAACATACCGCTGTCCGGGTTTATCGAGCGTGCTACCGGGCAGGGGCATGACCTGCTGCCGCTGCTGTGGTGTTCCGCGGAACCGAGCAGCTACGTCACGCGCGATGCCTTCGAGCGGATCGCCGACATGTTTTGCGGCGGGCTGCGCGCGGCGCAATCGCTGGACGCGGTTTACCTCGACCTGCACGGCGCGATGGTCACCGAGCATCACGAGGACGGCGAGGGCGAGCTGCTGCGTCGGGTGCGCGAGATTGTCGGGCCCGAGCTACCGGTGGTGATCAGCCTCGACCTGCACGCCAACGTCACGGCGCAAATGGTCGCGTGCAGCGACGCGATGACGATATACCGCACCTACCCGCACCTCGACATGGCGGAAACCGGTGCGCGCGCTTACGATTTGTCGGCGCAGCTAATGTCTGGAAAAAGTCTGCACAAGTCGATGCGTAAGATCCCGTTCCTGTTTCCGCTGACCTCGCAGTGCACCGACTTCGACCCCTGTAAATCGATTTACCATGGATTGACCGGCTTGAGTTCGAATCCCGGTGTCAGCAACGTCGATTTCGCCAGTGGATTCCCGCCGGCCGATATCGAGGAATGCGGCGCCGCGGTGGTGGCTTATGGCGCGGACAGCGCCGCGGTCGACCTCGCGGTCGACCGGGTATACCGGCAAGTGCTCGACGAGGAAGCGAATTTTGACTTCGATCTGCTGACGCCCGACCAGGCGATTGCGCGCGCGATGCAAAATAACACCGCCAAACCGGTGGTGCTGGCCGATGCGCAGGATAATCCGGGCGCGGGCGCCACCTCCGACACCACCGGATTGCTGGAATCGCTGGTGCGTAACGGCGCGCGGCAGGCGCTGCTGGCGGTGCTGTACGATCCCGAGGTCGCGGACCGGGCCCACGCGGCGGGCATCGGTGCGGTAATCGAAGCAGCGCTCGGCGCCAGGATGGGCTTCGCCGGTGTCGAACCCTATCACGGCCGCTTCGAAGTAGAGGCGCTGGGCGACGGTCGTTTCGTCTTTACCGGTGCGATGAACCTGAATTCGCATGCCGAGCTCGGCAACATGGCGCTGCTGCGGGTCGTCGATGATAACTCCGAAGTCCGGGTCATCGTCGGCAGCACGCGCGCGCAATGCCTCGACCTCGCGATGATCCGCCATCTCGGCATCGAGCCGACCGCACAGAAAATCGTCGCGGTCAAAAGCACGGTGCATTTCCGTGCCGACTTCGATCCGATCGCGGCAGAGACGCTGGTGGTGCTCGCACCCGGGGCTAACTACTGCAGGCTGACCGACATGGCATACGAAAACCTGCGCGCCGGTATCCGCCTGGAACCGCTGGGCCCGGTGCATGCCGGCTAGACCAGGTCGAATTTAGCCAGGTGGGCCTCGAATCGATTGCGTTTTTCCCGGTCATACGAAAATACATGCACCAGTCCTTTCCCGGTCGTCTCGGCGTCGAGTGACCTGATTTCATCGGCGAGTATTCTTGCCGCGGCCTCGTCGCTGTTCTCCAGCATGGCATCGATCAGGTAAAACCGGCCTAGCGGTGAGTCGGGTTCAACCTGGATTCCCTGCTGGTAGAGTTCGATTGCGCGCTCGAGGTTGCCGCTGAATAGCTCGATCTGACCGCCAATGAAATAGGACCAGTTGGCTCTGATCGGGCAAAGAGGGAGCATGTTTTGATAATATTTTTTCGACTGCTCGAGGTCGTTGTTAAAAATGTATGCGAAAGCGGTCAAAGCCTGGATTTCTGCACTGCCGGGTTCGAGTTCAACCGCTCTGCGAAAAGCCTCGATCGCCTTGTCCGGTTCATGCTTCATCACATGAATGAAACCCAACTGACTCCAGGCTTCGGAGTAATCGGCATCGAGTTTAAACGCCTGCCTGCTGGCCTCCTCGGCTTGCATGATTAATTCATCCATCGACTTGCCCCAGCCGCTGTAGGCTTCCTGCAGAAAAGTCCAGCCCAGTGATATCCAGGCGTAGGCATAGTCGGGATCAAGTTCGACGGCCTCCTTGGCCATAGCGCGTGCGTCGAGAATGTTCTGCCGAATGTAGGTATCGGCCAGATCGATCGAGGTCAGGGTCAGTTCCCAGGCTTTTATATTGGACGTGCCTTTTGAACGATGCAGCGCCATGTCGCCGTCATCCAGCTGCACCTTCATCGCCAGCGTGATGTTTTTGGTTATTTCGTCCTGCAGCGCAAACAGATCGTCAAGGTCGCGATCGTAGCGTTCGCTCCAGCATATCTTCCCATCCCGCGAATCGATCAATTCGGCGCTGACACGAATGTGTTTGTCGCTCCTGCGCACGCTGCCCTCGAGGATATAGCGCACCCGCTGCTGCTCGGCTATTTCTGCTATCGATGCCGGCTGACTTTTATAGCGCAAGGTCGAGTGGCGCGCGACCACGCGCAAGTGGCTGAACTTGGACAAGGTCGCAATGATATCGATGGTAATACCGTCGCTGAAATGCTCCTGCTCCGGGTCGCCGCTGATGTTCTCGAACGGCAGCACCGCGATCGACGGCAGGCTTTCCGCGTCGTTCGATTTATCTGCCGCTGACAATGTCTCTTCGAGACCCGCCTGCACCAGGCAATCGATGACATCCTGGTTGATTTGAGGATCGGCAAACGGGTAATTTTCCCGTGTATATTGCAACCACTCATCGATAGTTTGCGGCATCGCTAGCATGCTTTTCCGGTTTTCCTGTAGAAACGACCGTAATGCCTTTCGCGCCAGGTCGATTCTGCCGAGTTTTACACTGGACGCGATCCCAAAGATCTGGATAAAACCCGGCGAGGTACGCATTTTCGTGATCGTCTCCAGGGTGGATTCGTATTGACCGGATATGAACCGCGAAACCGCCACTTCCCACTCGGCCCAGGGGTGGTAAGGGTCGAGCAGGCACGCGCGTTCGGCGAAGCGCAGCGCGTCCTCGGCCTTACCCTGGATCTCGAGGTTCAATGCCATGGTCGTCAGCGTAGTGGGGTCGTTAGGGTTGATCTCGAGCGCTTTGTCGAGGTGCTTCTCGGCTTTTTCGAATTCGCCGCAAAACACCAGGTACTGGGCGTAAAACACCTGCACTATGCCGGATTCCGGTGCCAGCGCCATCGCCTTGTGGATATGTTCTGCAGCCAGCTCGAAAGAAACCAGGTAATCCTGGGTCCAGCGTTCGAGGTAGTCCATTAGATGACAGACGTAAATCCACACCAGCGCCCTCACGTTATCCGGGTCTTTTGCGAGACACTGGTTCAGTTTCTCGATTGCGATCACCGTGTCCTGTCGATTGTAGCGTTGATTGTGATAGATGCCGCTGAGTAGCAGGTCGTAGGATTGCTGATCCGCGGCGCCCTTGGCGATTGCGATACGCTGCTGATCGGATTCGATCTGCCCGGTCACGGTGGCTGCGATAGCGCGGCTGAGCTCTTCTTCCAACGCAAACAGGTCGGTCAGATCCGCGTCGTAACGCTTGCCCCAGATCTGATTCCCCTCGGCGGCATCGATCAGTTGCACCGTGATACGGATGTGTTGATCAGACTTGCGGACGGCGCCCTCGACGATGTAATCGACGTTGAGTTCCCTGGAAATTTCCCCGAGGCTCTTGATTTGCTGCTTGAAGGCGAAGCTCGAGTTACGAGATTTGACATTGAGACCCGGGAACAGCGACAGGTGCAGAATTATGCTGTCGGTGATGCCGTCGCTGAAGTATTCCTGCTCCGGATCCCCGGACAGGTTGTCGAAGGGCAGTACCGCGATGCTGTGATCGCTTGATCCGGTTGAACATGCCGTTGGCTGTTTCTTCCCGGGCGAAGGATGGGAGCCTGGCCTGTTATCGCCGCCCGCTATTCGATCGCGCAATTCGAGCGTGGCGTTTTCCGGCTCGACATCTAGTTCGTCGCGCAATGTTCTTTGGCAACGTTTGAAGGTCTGCAACGCGTGGCTACGATCCCCGCTTTCGGCATAACTGCGCATCAGCAGGCGCCAGCCAGTTTCGCCCAGCGGATCCTGCTTGACCAGTCGTTCGGCCGATTTGATAGCATGGTCGAAGTCATGACTGACCAGCTGGGTCTCTGCCAGGTTTAACAGGATCTCGACTAGCTGGCGCTTGAATCGGCTGCGCTCGTTGTCCAGCCAATCCTGACACGACGCGTCTCGAATCGAGATGCCTTCGAGAAACTCTCCCTGGTAGAAATCGGCCGCGGTGGCCAGGGATTCGTAATCGCCCTCGGCGGCGAGGCGTTCGAACTCGAGGACATCGACTTCGATCAATCCCGGTTGCAGGCTGACCGTGGTGCGGTCGACCTGCAGTACGAGGTCGGCCGTATCTCCCAGCGATTTACGAATCGAGCTCAGGCACTGGCGCAGCGAGTTGCGCGCCTGCCCCTCGCTACGGTCGCTCCACAGCAGGTTGATCAGGCGTTCTCGTGGGTGGCGTAGCCCGGGTGCCAGCGCGAGGTAGGCCAGCAGAACCTCGGCCTTGCGCATCGACAGCGAAATTCGCTCTCCCGATGGCAGCAGACATTCGAACCGACCCAGCAAAATGAGCTGTAACTTCGACATTCAGCTTCCCCGGAAGCGAAATTTGAAAATTATTCTCTCTAAAATGCCATGAAAAACAGTTAGTTATGTAATTTAATGATTATTTAACGTTTATTTTGGGCGAATTAACGCGATTCGGCAAGGGAATTAACGGTGGCTCACGACAATGTCGGCGTCACCACAACAAATCCCCAACGAGGCACCCGAAATGAGAAGAGTCAGAAACCAGCGTCCCCAGTCAGCCAATCCCGGATTACTGTTTGCACGCGGCGTCGAGCAGTTGGTCAGCGACCATTTGCACCACCCGTCCCGCCGCGACGAGCAGGAGTTACAGACTATGCAGCGTGCAACGGTCGAGCAGGAACCTCGCGGACGGCTTTTCAACGTTTTACTGCGACAGTTTGTGTTCTAAAAGTGGTAGCATGTCCGCCTATCGAATTTGCACAATCCGGAGGCGGGCATGCGCGTACTTGAAGAATTCGACCACAAGAGTCATACGATATTACTCGACGGCGAATACCGTCGCAGCGAGGCAACCGAGAGCCGGAACGTCATCGACCCGGCAACCGAGATCGTCATCGCCGAGATTGCCGAAACCACCGCGGCCGAGATCGACGCCGCGGTCGACGCCGGGCACGCGGCGCAAAAGATATGGTGGCGCAAGAGCGCGCTCGAGCGTTCCGAGATCATGCACGAAATCGCCAACGACCTGCTCGCGATGAAAGCACAACTGGCCGAGGCGCTGACGCGCGAGATGGGCAAACCTTACAAGGAATCGGCAGACGAGGTGGACTGGTCGGCGTCGGCGATTCGCTACTACGCCGAAACCGGGCGCACCGACATCGGCCGCGTCATGGGACCCGCGGTCGAGGGTCACCTGAATTACACGCTGAAACTGCCGCTCGGTGTCGTGGTCTCGATCCAGCCCTTCAATTACCCGATGACGCTGCTCGCCTGGGAAGGCGCGGCAGCGCTGGCCTGCGGCAATGCGGTCATCGCCAAGCCCTCCGAGTACACCTCGCTGACGACGTTGCTGTTTGCCGAACCCTTCAACAGGCATTTACCACCCGGCCTGTTCCAGGTGGTTACCGGCGCCGGTGACGCCGGTCGCCGGCTGGTCGAGCACCCGCGCACCAACATGGTCGCGTTTACCGGCAGCGTGCCCACCGGCAAGGCGATAGCCGCGAAGTGCGGCGAAATGATGAAACCGACGCTGATCGAAACCTCGGGTAACGACCCGTTTATCATCATGCCATCGGCGCCGCTCGACGTGGTCGCGCGCGGCGCGGCGTTTTCGGCCTACATGAACTGCGGCCAGATCTGTGTGTCGGCCGAACGCTTCTTCGTGCACCAGGATATCCACGACGAATTCGTCGATAAATTGGCCGAGGAAGCCAGCAAAATCCGCATCGGCAACGGTCTCGGCAAGGTCGAGATGGGCCCGATGGTTGCCGAGAGGGAGCGAGAGCGTTACGAGGGCGTTCTGCAACGCGCGCAGCAGCAGGGCGCCAGGCTGAAACTCGGCGGCGGCCGGCCGGCGGGCCACGAAAAAGGCTGGTTCGTCGAACCGACGATCCTGACCGACTGCAGCCCGGACATGGATATACTCAACAACGAAAGCTTCGGCCCGGTGGCGCCGATCTGCAAGGTCGAGAGCTTCGATCAGGCGCTCGAATATGCCAATAATTCGAACTACGGTCTGGGCGCCTGCCTCTACACGATGGATATGCGCGAAAGCATCCGCGCCACCGAAGAGCTCGACGGCGGCATGGTCTGGATCAACGCGCCGCTGCTCGATAACGACGCCGGCCCGTTCGGCGGCACCAAGATGAGCGGCATGGGGCGGCAGCTGGGACCCGAGGGGCTCGAAACCTTCCGCAAGACCAAGTTCGTGTGGCTTGATCCGAATTGCGGAACCCAGGACTTCTGGTGGTTTCCGTACCAGGACGCCGAGTCTTACGAGGGCGGTGAATAATCTCGCGGCGAAATCCCGGTAGCGCAGCTTAAGGCTGCCGCGAATTCGACCAGAGGTTGCGTAGCAAGTCAGATGAGTGTTCTCAATAGCAATCCATAGGTTCGCAGTCGGCGCGTGCCTGCTGTGCCTGCTGGGGGTATTTATATCTCCGCCTGCGGCTGTCGCCGGGATGGAAATGTCGATCGGCGTGCTAGCGTTTCGCGGCGAGCAGGATGCGCTCGAGCGCTGGTCGCCGACCGCCGAGTACCTGACCGAGAACGTCGCCGACTACCGTTTCAGAGTCGTGCCGCTGACCCTCGAAGGCATGGTTACCGAGGTTTCACGGGATCGGCTCGATTTTATCCTGACCAATACCGGCAACTACGTCGTGCTCGAAAATGCGTTTGGCATATCGCGGCTCGCGACACTGAAGGTGCGCCATCTGGGCAAGGATTTCACGCAGTTCGGCGCGGTAATCTTTACCCGGCACGATCATCCCGAACTCAAGGAGATTAAAGACATCGCCGGTCATAGCATGCTGGCGGTCAGTCAAAACGCCTTCGGCGGCTTCCAGATGGCCTGGAGTGAAATGATCGACGCCGGCGTCGATCCGTTTAACGATTTGCGCGCGCTCGATTTCGGCGGATTCCCGCAGGACGACATCGTGCGCGCGGTGATTGCCGGCGACTACGACGTCGGCACCGTGCGTAGCGGGACCCTGGAGCGTATGGCCGCGGACAAGCTGATCGATATCGATAAAATCAGGGTGCTCGG
>Ga0224497_10001202_pt1 | contig 16768 bp, 14 predicted proteins | sample SF_Jul11_sed_USG_4_FD_167970 | JGI IMG/M metagenome (GOLD analysis project Ga0224497, IMG submission 167970) | Sediment microbial communities from San Francisco Bay, California, United States - SF_Jul11_sed_USGS_13 | ecosystem: Environmental > Aquatic > Marine > Sediment | place: USA... | reverse complement strand
GTTTGGAAATTTAGTTACTATGAAATGGTGGAATGATTTATGGCTTAATGAAAGCTTTGCAACATTTATGGCTACAAAGTTTGTTGATAAATTCTATCCTGAATGGGATTTATGGGATCAATTTGTCGAGGATGCAATGAATGTGGCGATGAGTCTTGATTCACTAAAAACAACACACCCAATTGATGTCGAGGTGAACTCTCCTGCTGAAATTCGAGAAATCTTTGATGCGATTTCGTACGATAAAGGTGGTTGTGTACTGCGAATGCTTGAGCATTATGTTGGGGAGCCAAATTTCCAAAAGGGTCTCAAAAAATACTTGTCTGATTTCAAATACAAAAATGCTACAGGACAAGATTTGTGGAACGCAATTGGAAATTCATCTGGAATGCCTGTCTCCTCTATGGTTCACACGTGGCTAAAACAACCTGGATTTCCATTAATTGAAGTTCATCAAGATGGAAATATTCTCAAATTAAAGCAGAAAAGATACTTGCTTGAATCTGATAAAAAATTCAGTAAGGGATTGTGGTCTGTTCCAATATCTTTGGGATTAGATGATGAGATTTCTAAAAAACTACTTACAAAAAAATCAATGACTGTAAAATTGCCTAAAAACACCGTAGGCTTTGTTGCTAACTATGGACGAAAGGGATTCTATCGTGTAAAATACGATGAAGGTATTCTGCTTGATTTAAAAATGTTAGTGGATGAAAAACGTATACCTGCAATTGATAGATGGGCAATTCAAAATGATTTGTTCTCTCTTTGTGTTTCAGGTGATGAACAAATTAGAAATTATCTGGATTTTTCTGATGCTTATTTTAATGAGGATAGTTATCTTGCAACAGTTAATGTTGCACACAACTTGGCTTCTTTGTATTTCAGAGCATTTGATGAAAAATTTGTAGAGGAGATTAGAATTTATGCTGTAAACTATTTTAGAAAAATCTTATTTGATTTGGGATGGGATCCAAAAAAATCAGACAAGCATACTGATGCATTATTACGCTCTTTTGTAATTTCTGCTCTGGGTAAAATGGATGATAGTGAAACTACTGATGAAGCTCTCAGGCGATACAAAAAATTCTTGAAATCTCCTGGTTCTATCCCTCCTGATTTAGTGGAACCTATTTGCTCAATTGCTGCATGGAATGGAAATTCAAAAACTCATGCAGAATTAATAAAACTATACAAGAAAGCAAAAACCATGGAAGAGAAACTTCGATTCCTTGGAGCACTGTGTGGATTCAAAGACAAAAAACTATTGCTCAAATCACTTGACTTTTCTCAAACCTCAAATGTGCGTTCACAAAATATGCAATTACCAATAATGAAAGTTGCTGCAAATCCGTACGGTGATACGGTTTTGTGGCCATGGTTAAAGAAAAATTGGAAAAAATTAAACAAAAAAGTAGGACACGGAAATCCACTTTTTAACAGAATTGTGGCCAGTATTTCTTCTGTGGCAGATGACTCTATGGAAAAAGAAATAAAAACATTCTTCAAAAAAAATCCGACTCCCGGTACTGAGAGAACTCAAGCCCAGACATTGGAACGAATTAGAATCAACTCAAAACTCCTTAGACGAATGAAACACGAATTCAAAGATGGCTAGAAAACTCGGGCCTCCAATTTTTCTTGGAGTCTTTACAATTTTGGCAATAATTTTCCTTACCGGTGGAGGAACAGATGATAAAAATGAGTTACGACAGACATTTCAAGTGGATGCTATATACTATGATACTGGACATGTGGAGATTTCATATCATGACAAATCCGAAAAGACAACTACTGTAGTGATGGAAATTCTTGGAATGGAAGACTCTTTTCAAAAAATATTTTATGATTCTCAATTCATTGAAATTATGCCCTTTGCAAATGTGCCAAAATATGGCTGGACAGTTCATCCGATAGTATTAGAAATTGATCATGAAGAATTAGGGCATGTCCAATTAAAAACTGAGATCCGTTTTCTTGATGATCCTGTACCGCCTGTAATCTATTCTAGGCCTTAGATCGAACGCAAGATTGTCTTGCCATATTTTTTCATCATTCATTTATCTGTGGAATTATATAAAATTGTGACAGTAAGCAAACTTCGATTAGAACCTGTCAAAGTGTTGGCAAAAAAATCACAAATTTTTTAAAATTTTATGAGGGGAATGACTAACAATCTGCCTTATCTGATTACACTAGATACAACTTTGATTTTATGGCATTTCATGGTTTAGGTGAAAATTATGACACTGGTAAATAATACAATTAAACCAATAATCCAAAATTTAATACTAGTAATTTTGATTGTAACTACTCAATAATGACATGAATATCATAAAGCATATTAATTATTAGTACATGCTAAATTCATTCAATGATAAATAAAACGATGATTTTGACTTCTATAATTACAACAACTCTTCTAGGGACTCTTGGTGTTGGAAATCACGGATTAGCGGAGATCCCCGCTATAGTAGAATTAGATATCAAACCAGGGAGTTTCCCAAACTCCATTAACATAAAAAGCATGGGATAGTCCCAATAGCGATTCTAGGAAGTGATTCCTTTGATGTAACTACTCTAGATGTTACAACTTTGACATTTGGGCCTAATAGTATTTCTCCAGTAAATTACACCTATGAAGATTCAAATGAAGATGGTTTTGATGATCTTGTATCTCACTATTTACAGAAAGAAACAGGAATAACATGTGAGGACAGAGGAGCAATAATAACAGGACAATTAACTGATGGGGGAACCATAATAGGATTTGATTCAGTAAATCCCATTCCTTGTCTTTAGGCTAAATCTTCTTTTTTTATTTTTTTCCAAAGCAAATGTCATCTAACATCTAAAGCACCTAAATTTGAAAAAGTAGAGGAGCAACCTACCGAAATCATATAGAATACAAAACCCAAGTAAGACCTTAAAGGAATCAGATCAGGCAAACTTTAGAGACCCAATCGAAACTGACAGATCAAAGAACGTCTACATTGAATTAATTGATGAAAAGTATTGAATGTGGTACAACACAGAACGGCGCCAAGAGATAGTAATAGAGAGACAATATGCCATTGATGAGAAGATTCAGATAAAATCCGAATACCGCTATAAGTGTAACATTAACTGCACTGGATACAACTTCAAACCCACTCTTTTTCTTTTTTCAAATACTTCTCCATTAGAATATACACATACAAGTCTCAAAGAGAAAAACTATCATGTTTTTCTATAATTACACTGCTACACTTATGATATAACCTGATGGTGGTGGGAGTTAAATATGCGATTCAGGGTAGTACCAGAATATGGATTTTTCCGATCTCACAATAGATCGAACTATGCAATGACATCGAATTTAATTATAACACTTCTATTTAAATTTGAAATGTCCTTATTATCCGTTAAGTAAATACATTTGCACAAGATTTTATTGCACCACTGAAATCTATCTGTGTAATGGACATGCTTGCAGATTTAAAAAAAGGAAAACGAGGATCTATTGCTAAGGCAATAACTATAATGGAAAATGATCAAAAGGAGGGAAAAAAAATAATAAAGAAAATTTTCAAAGATACTGGCAATTCTATTATTATTGGAATAACAGGACCTGCTGGTGCTGGAAAAAGTTCCTTGATTAACAAAACAGCTGTAGAAATGAAAAAATTAGGCACAACACCTGCAGTTCTTGCAATTGATCCTACTAGTCACGTTACTGGTGGTGCTATACTGGGTGACCGAGTTAGAATGACCGAGTCAACAGATTCTGGAACTTTTATCCGAAGTATCGCATCCAGAGGTGCCACAGGTGCAGTTTCTCGTTCATTACGAAATAGTATTAGAGTTTTAGAATATGCTGGATTCGATCCAATCATTATTGAAAGTGTTGGTGCTGGACAAACAGAAGTTGAGATTTCTAATATTGCAGACATCACAGTTGTAGTTTTTAATCCAAATACCGGTGATAGTATTCAAACTATCAAAGCTGGCTTAACTGAAATTGGAGATATTTATCTTGTAAACAAAAGTGATCTTGCCGGAACAAATCAACTATTTGATGCAGTAAGGGACTTTATTGGAGATTCAGCAAGAAATCCTACAATCCTTAAAACATCAGTCAAAAAGAATTCTGGAATTACGCTATTTGCAAAAATCCTCAAAGAGATGATGATGTCTAAAAAGAAATCCAAGAAAGAAAAAGATGAAAAACGACTAGAATCTGAACTAAAAGATATTGTTTTAAATAACATCAAAGAAAAGATAGATGATGTACTGGATTCCGATAAATCGTTCTCAAAATATCTTAAAAAACTACAAACAAAAAATATCGACCCTTTTGATGCAGGAGATAAAATTACAAAATCTTTGTTAAAGTGATACTATGACTACAAAAAAACCCACAAAATCAAAAGTATCTGAAAAGAAAATTTTCACAGATTCTTCTTTTCCAGTAAAACGGATTTATCAAAAATCTACTAAAAAGAGACCTGTTGAAGATGCAGGAAAATATCCTTTCACAAGAGGCATTCATCCTGAAATGTTCCGTGAGCGATTCTGGACTATGAGGCAGTATTCTGGATTCGGTGACGCCAAACTAACAAATGAACGATTCAAATTCATGCTTGAAAAAGGACAAACTGGCCTCAGTATGGCTTTTGATTTACCAACCCAGATTGGTTACGATTCTGATTCTCCCCAAGCTGAAGGAGAGGTGGGAAAAGTTGGCGTATCAATTACATCTATTAAAGATATGATGACTGCATTTGACGGAATTCCTCTGGGTAAAGTTAGTTCTTCTATGACCATTAATTCCACTGCATCAACATTACTTGCATATTATATTGCAGTAGGAGAAGCTCAAGGATTCCAAAGTCATGAACTTCGTGGAACTACTCAAAATGATATTCTAAAGGAATACATTGCACGAAATACCTACATCTATCCTCCTCAACCTTCAATGCGATTAATTGGTGATATGATTGGATATTGTGCAGAAAAGGTTCCTTCATGGTATCCTGTATCAATTTCTGGATATCATATGAGAGAAGCAGGATGTACTGCTACACAAGAGGTTGCATTTACACTGGCAAACGCTATTGCATATATTCAAACTTGTTTAGATAAGGGGTTGAAAATTGACGACTTTGCACCGCGTCTTTCATTCTTCTTTTGTTGTACTATTGAATTCTTTGAGGAAGTTGCCAAGTTTCGAGTTGCAAGAAAAGTTTATGCAAAAATTTTAAAAGAAATGTTTCATGCAAAAAATCCTCGTTCACTACAGCTTAAATTCCATACTCAAACTAGCGGCGAATCATTGACTGCACAGCAACCAGATAATAACATCATTCGAGTTGCAATTCAAACAATGGCAGCTGTTGCTGGTGGTACTCAATCACTTCATACAAACTCTAGAGATGAGGCACTAGCTCTTCCTACTCAAGAGTCTGCAAAAATTGCTCTTAGAACACAACAAATTGTAGCACATGAAAGCGGAATTACAAAAACTGCCGATCCATTGGCCGGTTCCTATTATCTCGAAGAACTATGTGATCAAATTGAAGATGGTGTCTGGAAATATCTTAAAAAAATACAAAAAATGGGTGGCTCTGTTAAAGCAATTGAGAGAGGATTCTTCCAATCTGAAATACGTGCTAATGCATATCGTTTAAAGAAAGAAATCGATGATGGTGAACGAGTCATCGTAGGTATGAACAAGTATTCTGAAGAAGAAAAACAACCTGAATTACTTCGAATTGGCGGTGATGTTGAAATTCAACAGAAAAAAGCACTCAAAAAGTTGCGTCAATCAAGAGACAAAACCAAATGGGAAAAAGCACTCTCTGCTATGAAAAGTGCTGCAGACACTGAAGAAAATCTTATGCCTTACATAATTACTGCTGCAAAAGCATTTGCTACTACTGGTGAAATTAGTAATACATTCAGAGAAGTATTTGGAGAATATCGTCCAAAAGAGGTCTTTTAGATGAAAATTGATCATATTGCAATTGCAGTAAATGATGTAGAGGAATCAGCCAAAGTGTATCAACAGGCATTAGGTGTAGGCAGTGTAGAGTTTGAAACCGTAGAGACTGAAGGCGTTAAAGTTGCAATTATTCATCTAGAAAACGGCCGTGTTGAATTAATGCAACCAACAAATGATTCTAGTCCAATCAAAAAATTTCTTGAAAAAAAAGGCCAAGGACTACATCATATGGCTTTAGAGACTGATAACATTGAAGGTGAAGTAGAAAGAATGGAGGGATGTGGAATTCAATTCTTGGGTCAAATAAGACCTGGTTCTGCAGGAACTAAGGTAACTTTTATTCATCCAAAATCTCTTCATGGTGTTCTAGCAGAACTCTGTTCTCATCCTAAAGAATAATCTTACATAATCGCGTTTATCTATATCCATATTACATAGTTTGTATGGTGCAGTACAGCAAAGTCATGCTCGAAGAATCCATCAAATCATATAGGACTGTAAACCCGGCATTTGATATCTTCAAAAGTTTGTTGAATATTTTAAATTGAAGGATTTTGACAGTATTCTGAATATTTCAAAAGAGGAACTTCAAAAGGATATTCCAACATTCCCAAATGTATCATATACCAGACACATTTTCTATGATGCTCGTGATAACGTCTAACTATACATTAACCCAAATGAAGTTGCTTTTTGCATAAGGTGCAGGTTATGTTCATGATGACTTGTATGTTTGATTGAGGAATAGATTGACAAAGCGGAGGCCAAAGGTCGATGCGATGACAACATGAGAATCTTCCCCATATTTTCAAATATGTTAGTATTGTATCGAATTCATTGACTTGCCAGTATTTGAGGGGGTTGATGGGAATTTGTCTCCTATTTGGGTTTGCGCCACTGCGGCAGCTTCCATCAGAATAGAATCTGTTTCTTGTGAAGAAAACCCTGAGCCTGCAAATGAATCTTCATTAATAGACCCTGGCATTAGATCACCTAGCATATTGCCCATGGATTCTAGCTCTGTGCTTGCCTGTGGCATCACACTGTTCATTGCTGGAATTACTGCCTTCATTGTATGCATCGCAGGCTGCATCGATGCAATCATATCTCCTATTGCATTTACAGTTGATAATCTGAGTTGAGTCCTGTCTACACAAGTCTTCATGTTTCTTATCATATTGTTTGTCTTTCTGATTTGTGCTAATTCGTTTGCCAGAGCTCTGCTTGTACTTATGTCCTTATTTTGTTGAGCTTGGATGATTCTATTGAATAATTTGGTTTCATTTTGATTTAGTTGATTTGATGTATTGTCTAGTTTAGATAATGGCCTGTTTAGGTTTCTAATTGCGTGTTCTACACGAGGTTTTAGAGGCGCTTCCTTTTTGAACATGCTTGAAATTGTGTCTGAAATGCCGTTAGATGGAGGTCTGTTCCAAGCTTGTCCAAAATTTGCCATTATGGAATAATGTGAAAATTCTGACTTAGATAACTAAGTTGAATTTAATGAACAAAATTGATCGTTTTAATGGGATCTTTGCGTTGATTGATTTCTTGAATGAACTCCATGTTTAGAGTTAATGAAAACCAATATGGTATATAGATGTGTGTTGATAAAGGTTCATCTTGTTTTACTTAACATATTTTAACGAATTATCCTTCCATCATTTTTAGAGTATCAGAAGCTGTAATTATTCCAATAATTTTTGATTTCTTTGTAACTAGAATACATTTTGAATATCTAATTAATGGAACTAGGACATTTGCCGGCGTATCAAAATCTACTATCGGTGGTACAGGATCCATAGTGTCTGCAAGTTTTGCTTTTTTCAGTTCTGATTCTCCAACATCTGCTAGGTGTTTGACAATTCCATCCTCTGATATTACTCCCACCACTTCTGTATTGCTGAAAACAGGAATCTGACTAATTGATAATTGATGCATTTTTTTAATTGCGTCATGAAGTGTATTGGTTGGTTTTAGCTTCACTATGTCTTTACTACAAAAATCACCTGCTGTGTGTGATGATGACTCGCCTTCCAGTTTTGCAAGGCTATCAAAAATTTTCTTTGCAGTCTCATAGCTTGGTTGGCTTCTTCCTGATTCAATTTGATTAATCATTGAGGTGCTGACCCCCGTCATTATTGCAAGTTTTTTTTGAGTAATGCCAATTTTTTGTCTTATTTGTTTGATAGAGTCAATCCTTGGTAGCAATTCATCTAGTGCTGGTCCTAGTTGGCTTTAAAATGTATTATTTTTTCTTTGATTTTATCTTTTTTGGTTGCTCAATTGCAGCTTGTGCTGCAGCAACTATTGCAATGGGAATTCTGTGGGGTGATGCACTGACATAACTTAGGCCTGTACTGTGGCAAAATTTGATAGAATCTGGATCTCCTCCATGCTCTCCACATATCCCAACTTCCATGTTTGGCCTTACACTACGTCCACCCGATATGCCGATTTTAATCAGACTTCCTACACCGTTTACATCAATTGTTTGGAATGGATTTCTCTCAAGAAGTTCTTTTTCCATATATTCAGGAAGGAATTTTCCTTCAACATCTTCTCTGCTGAAGCTAAATGTTCCTTGAGTTAAATCATTGGTACCAAAACTAAAGAACTCTGCAGTGTTTGCAAGTTCGTTTGCAGTCAATGCTGCTCTTACCACCTCGATCATGGTTCCAAAATTAATTTTTAATTTCATCTTGTGTTTTGTCTCCATCTCTTTCTTTATGGAATCGTAAATCTTCTTTATGTGATTTAGTTCTGCAATACTGCTAATTTGAGGAATCATAATTTGTGGATGGGCTTTTACTTTTTTCTTTGTTAATTCAACTAGTGCTTCAAAAACTGCACGAATCTGCATTTCATAAATTTCAGGATACGTGATTCCTACTCTGACTCCTCTATGCCCCATCATTGGGTTGACTTCTGCAAGTTCTCTTGCCCGTTTTAGAATAACTTTAGATTTTTTAATTTCTTCTGTTGCGTTTTGTGACTCTAATTTACGAATTTTTTCTGCCAATTCTTCAGGATTTGGTAAAAATTCATGTAATGGTGGATCTAGCAATCTGATGGTTACTTCATATCCTTGCATAGCTTGTAGGATTTCAATAAAATCACTTTTTTGTAATTGTCCTAATTTATTTAGAATTTTACTTCGCTCTTCGATATTTTCAGCCATTATCATCTCTACAAAGAGATTGATTCTATCACTTCCGTTGAACATTCTTTCTGTTCTACACAATCCAATTCCTTGTCCACCAAATTCTCTTGCAAGTCTCGCCCCTTCAGGAGTATCTGCATTTGCTCTGATTCCTATTTTTTTTGCTTTTTGAGCCCATTCCAAGATCTGTTTAAAATCTGAGGTAACTTTGGGCTCTATTGTTGGGATGTCTCCAATGTATACGCTACCTGTACTGCCATCAATTGTAATTGCGTCTCCTTCACGCACTACTTTTCCATCTACACTACAGTGTCTATTGTCTAGATCTATTTTCAAATTAGAGCATCCTACGATACATGGTTTACCCATTCCTCTTGCAACGACTGCTGCATGGGATGTTTTACCTCCCCTGCTAGTTAAAATTCCAACAGATTCAAAGAATGCCGGAACGTCTTCAGGTTTTGTTTCCTCTCTGATCAAAATAACTTTGGCACCGTTTTCTCCCATGGCAGTAGCCCTTTTGACATCAAGAACTGCTATTCCACTAGCTGCCCCAGGCGATGCTGCTATTCCCTTGGCTAATTGAGTATAATTCTTCATTTCATTTGGATCTATTCTTTTATGAAGTAGTTGCTCTAATTGATCTGCTTGGAGTCTTGTAAGTGCTCTATTTTTATCGATTAATTTTTCTTTTACCATGTCTACAGATGTTTTTACCATTCCTGATGCATTCATTTTTGCATTTCTTGTTTGTAACAAATAGAATTTTCCTTGTTCAATTGTAAACTCAATGTCCTGTGGTTCTTTGTAATGTTTTTCTAATCTTTCACATGTTTTGGCTAATTGCTTGTATGACTCTGGAAGATCTTTTTTCATTTCATCCACCTGTTTTCCTGTTCTTACTCCAGCTACCACGTCTTCGCCTTGTGCATTAATTAGATATTCCCCATAAATTTGACGTGAACCATCTCCTGGATTTCTAGTAAACACAACCCCTGTAGCACAGTCATTTCCCATGTTGCCAAATGCCATTGACACAATATTTACCGCCGTACCATCTGCAATATCTTTTGTAATATTGTTTTTCTCCCTGTAAACAATTGCTCTTTCACCCATCCAACTTCCAAATACTGCCTTGATTGCAAGTTCTACTTGTTCCGTTGGGTCTGTTGGGAATTTTCTTCCTGTATGTTTGTCACAAATCTGTTTGTATTGTTCTACTATTTTTCTTAGTGATTCTTCATTCAAATCACTATCTGCTTCTACATTTTGTTTTTCCTTTGCTGCGTTTAACACATCGTCAAATTTTTTATCTTTAACCCCAAACACCACTTTGCCAAATAATTGAACAAATCTTCTATAGGAATCCCATGCAAATCTTGGATTTTGACTTTTTTCAGCAAGTCCTAAAACAGTTTGATCATTTAGTCCAAGATTAAGAATTGTATCCATCATTCCAGGCATCGAAATTGCAGCACCTGATCTTACTGATACTAGTAGTGGATTTGTCTTGGAATTCCATTTTTTACCCGTTTTTTGCTCTATTTTTGCAATATTTTTTTTGACATCTGACATGAGTGTTTTTGGTAATTTTTTATTATTTTCATAGTATTTCCTACAGACTTCTGTGGTGATTGTAAATCCTGGAGGGACTGGTAATTTTAGTCTGGTCATCTCACATAGACCTGCCCCTTTACCACCTAGGAGTTTCTTGTTTTTGCCATCTCCTTCATCATAAAAATAAACTTGTTTCATTTTTTACGATTAACCAATCTAAAAAAGGGGGTATTAAACCATTGACTTGGCAAATTCAGACATTATGCTGTTCCAATTCTTTGATTTGACTATTCCACTTGCAACTAGAATTCCTTTTGATCCTAATTCAATTGCTTTTGAAACATCTTCACCGGAAACTATTCCTGCACCACAAAGTAGTTTTGTATTGTTTTTTGCGTTCTTTACAGCTTCGGCAGCCTTTGAAATCAAATCTGGTTTTTCTTTTGAAACTGCTTTTCCTGACCCAATCAATTCTGGAGGCTCTATTGCTATATAGTCTGGATTTAACTTAACATATTTTTTTACTTCGGCAACATCTTTGACACATAGAATTGATGTCATTTTCAATTCTTTTAATTTTGATACTAGTTTTTCAATCTCTTTACTTGAAATTCGATGTTCGCTGTGATTGATTAGAGAACCCTTCACTTTGGATTTTTTTAGCAATTCTGGAATGATGAATCCTGTAGTGCTTCCAATTTTAGAGTCATCAATATGCTGGGCAAAAATGGGTATTGAGCTATTTGCAACTAATCCTACTAAATGTTGAGGTGGCGATACTGCAACTTTTATTTTGTATTTTTTAGAAATACTTTCGGCAGTTTTTACAAATTTGATTATTTTATCCCCTGAAATCTCTTCATAATTTTTGCAGTTTATGATAAACATCTTTCTTTGAAACTTGACACATTATATTTAATCCTTGATTATGCTTGATTTGTTTTTGATATTCTATCGTAGTTCTTCTTCATTACAAGAACTATCATCATTAGAATCATTGCTGCAATATTGGTGCCTATAATAAATACATCTGATACAATAATGCCATAAATCAGCCATAAGACTGCCCCTGCTGAAATAAAGATCATAAGAAATTTTGAAATATCTTTCAAACTCTTTGTTTTGTATCCTTTGTAAATTTGTTCGACCCATCCCATTAAAATTAAAATTCCTGCTGCTACTCCTAAAATATTGAGTAACGTTCCGTCAATTTCCATTTTTATGCTAACTCCAAAAAAATTCGTCTAATCCTGTTTGTTTTGGTTTTCCTAAAATCGTATTAAAGTCCAAATCCATCGACGATGTAATCTGTTCTAATGTTGATTCCATAAACTCCATGTATTTTTTAGAATCAATCTCTTCTTTTTTTGCCATTTCTACGGGTTTTACACCTGGTTTGTTTAGGATTTTAATATATGAAATTCTATCTCCTTTTTTTATTTCTCTGATGGTTTCCAACTGTTTTGCAGCTCTGATGTGTTGTGGGATGGTTTTTGTATATTCTGATGGTGCTTTACTCAGCATTACATTGAAAGTTAAATCTTCTAGTGGAATTTCTTTCGCCTCCACTTTTTTGCCGCATGTTGCTATTTTTTCTGAAATTTGTTGTTTTGCTTTTACAAAATCTTCTACTGTCTGAACTCTAGATAACACATCTAATAACTCATAAAATAATTTTTTGATAAATGGTGGAGTGTGTGACTTCTTTCCTGTAAGTCCTTTAACATCAACATTTCCATCATTTGTTACTCCCAGATAATTTTTCTTTCTATTACTTAGCACACAATACCTGTATGTTTTGTCAATTTCTAAATCTACACCATGATCTTTTTTTGCTTGTTCAATTACTGTTTGAATTTGTTCTTTTGTTGGTTTTTTGATAAATAATGAGTCTGTATCACCGTATAACACTTCAATTCCTACCGTATCACATTTTTTGATTGTCTCCAAAATTGTATGCCTTCCAATTGCAGTGGTAGCTTCTGCTACTGGTAGAAAATACAATGGAAAAATCTCCGCACCCATAACGCCATAACTGGCATTTAGTATGACTTTAAGCGCTTGACTGACCACGGTATATTGCTGTCTTTGTTCATCAGTAAGGGTTTCTTTTTTTGATAAACTCTTGTAATAGTTTACTCTCAAATCTCTCAATGACCCGATAATCATTGATGTCAATCCATTTCTTTTAGAACATGTCCAATGATTTGTCTGCTCAATGATATTTTTTTTACATTCTTCATGTGAACATCGCACTGTCTCGTATGAGAGATTTCTTACTTTGATAATACTTGGATACAGGCTTGCAAAATCCATGACTACTACATCAAAATGAATTCCTTCTTTTGGATCGACTACCAAGCCCCCACGATATTTTTTATCTTTAATTACTGCGTCTGATAAAACTCCTTCTGATCTTCTCTGCAACTCTTCTCTTTTTGGAATTAGACAATTCCTTCGTCTGTGTTCATAGTATAGCAGACTTCTAATCCACTGTGATACTCCCATTCTTGCAATATCGTCAATCGGCATTCTACCGATTCTTGCAATAATTACAAGTAGATTCATTAACAAATCATTGTTGAAACTGGTAAGTTCGAATGTTAGCAGGGCGTCATTATAACAATAATTTGCAGTTTGATATAGTGACAGTTGATCAAACTCTAAACCATAATCTATCTTTTCTTTACCTAGTAGAGCCTTTGATACGCTGTTTAAAGAGAAGTTAGTGTATTTTTGACTGAATGCATAAATCTGAAATGATCGATTGGATAGAGTCCTATACAAATCAAGATGAACTCCTTCTTTTAATGTTGCAGAATCTCGCATCATGTAAAAAGGATTTTTAGAATTTTTTATTCCTAATCTTTCTGCCCTGTTGTAAAGATATGGCAAATCAAATTCATCTCCGTTATATGTTACTACAAATGGAAATCCTCCGATAATTTCAAATGCATCTTGTATCATCTCCTTTTCTTTGTCTAATTCATAAAATGTAATTTTGACATTTTGTTCTAACTCATTTTTTCCTTCATCTGTTCCTTCTGTTTTGAGAACAAAAATTTTATCAAATCCATCTGAGCCTTTCATTCCAATGGCAGTAACTTTTTTTTCCGCAATTTTTGGATCTGGTATTCTGCCAATTTCTGCTTCTACTTCGATATCTAGACTAAGTCTTTTTATTTTTGGGATTGGCTGGTTTAGTAATTCTGCCCATTCTGTAATGTACTTTTTAAATTCTTCAGAATCAACCATACTTTCACTATCTACTTTGTCCCAAAGCAAACTTTTCAAGGCAATTTTTACTTCATCTGAAATTTCCAAATCATGTGGTTTTAACCTTTTATTTTCAATTTCATAATATTTCCCAACAATTAATTTTCTATCGTAAAGATAATTTTCGTAATATTTGATATCGGATTCCCAGGTTTCAATTATGTTTCTGATACTTTTGTCTCCTGTTGTTCCGCCAATTGCTAATGGATCTGCCACTATGATTTTTGACATGTTGATTTCTTTGTCTGTAATTAGGTCGTGTCGTTGAACAGTTTTAATTTCAAGAACATCTTCTCTTTCTTGAAGAAAATCTAATTCATCTGGTGCTAATCGAGAGTAACAGTATGGCTTGTGTCCCGTTTCATCTTTCCATAGAATTAATTTTTGAGATTCGGGGTTGTAGAATTTTAAAATTGCTGATTTTGAATTATTGTCATATGCAGCTGACACTAGCATTGATGGAGACATTGATTCCACTTCTTTTGTATTTGTAAGATTCACTTGCATTTTCTTACACAGAATTCTCGTATTTGTCGACCAACTTACCTGCCCATTTTGAAATTTTATTTTTTTCTAATTGAATCACTTCCACTCCTGCCTCCTCTAGTAGTTCATAATCAGTTTCTGGATAAGAATCCAGACAAACAAATTTTTTAATTCCAATTGTAATTGCCATTTTTGTGCATTCAAGGCATGGAACAAATGTTGTATACAATATTGCTCCGTTTATCCCTGCTTCTATTCCCATAATGGCACAATGCATTATTGCATTTGCTTCTGCATGATTACAAAGACACCTATCCAGAGATGCACCTGATTCTATCTTACCTTCCATTCTAAGTTGACATCGCTTACATCCTCCTTCAAAACAATTTTTGATTCCAGGTGGTGTTCCATTATATCCTGTTGCAAGTTGTCTGTGGTTTCTAACAATTACTGCACCTACTTGCCTTGTCATGCAGTTTGAACGAAGCTTTGCCAGTTCTGCTTGAAGCATAAAATATTCATCCCATCCAGGTCTGTCAAAAGAATCAATCACAGTGATTGTTTTTGCCTGCTCAATATATGGATCACGTTGGTTTTAGTTTTCGTTGCGATCAATTTTAAATAATTTTGATTGTTATGATGATGTATGAGTAAACTACTTTAATGTTATAATTGTTAACCGTTCAATGGCAAGCTATTCTGCTCAAGTAAACGTCATTCACAAAAAATTTCAGAATGCTGTTAAAAGGGCAAAAACAAAACAAGCTCTAAACAAAGCATACAGCGTTCACAAAAAAGATCATGAACGTTTGCTGAAAAAACATCTACGTGAAGAAACTATGATGATTAATAAAGCAAAGAAAAAACTAGAGTAAAACAGTTTTTTCAATTTTTATTTTTCTTATTTTAGTATGTCTTCACTATACCCTGTCTAATCTTGAATTTCATTCTATGATGAATGCTGTCCAAAAGACCAATTGATGTGAGATTTTGAGTTTTCAGGCATGAACTAGATTGGTCTGATATTCAAATTTAACATTCTTCTATTTATAGAAGAGTTACATCTTTCAAATATTTCTATTCATATTTGAGTGTTAGATAGTATTTTGCTATACGAAAACATAAAATCGATAAATTATGATTCTTATTTTAGATTGGAGCAATATCTTGAGAAAAAATATGTTCAAAAAAATTCGATAGAGAAACGAGATTATCAAGTAAATCTTGCAAATCAAGCAATCAAAGAAAATTGTATTGTTGTTTTACCTACTGGACTGGGAAAGACTGCAATTGCATTACAGGTAATTGCAGAATATCTGTCAAGAGGAACTGGTGGAATATTGTTCCTAGCTCCAACTAGGGTTTTAGTTAATCAACACTATGACTTCTTAAAGGAAAATCTTACTTTGGATGATATCTCGTTGATTACTGGTGAGGATCCAATCCAAAAAAGAACTAAACTCTGGAATAATAGCGTAATTTGTGCTACTCCTGAAATTGCTAGAAATGATTTGAATAGAGGCATTATTTCTTCCAATCAATTCAGTCTTGTAATTTTTGATGAAGTTCACCGAACAGCTGGTGATTATGCGTATTCTGGAATTGCACAAAATTTTGAAAATTCTTCTGCAAGAATTCTTGGAATGACTGCAACCCTTCCAAGTGAAAAAGAAAAGGCAACAGAAATTCTGACAAAGCTCAGAATTTCAAGTGTGGCTGAAAGAAGAGAAGATAGTCCTGATGTAAAACCTTACACTCAAGAAACTCGCACTGAATGGATTAACGTGGATCTACCTGCTGAATTAAAATCAATTCAAACGTTATTGAAATTAGCATTAGATGAAAGATATGACACTCTAAGAAAAAATGGTATTCGTATGGCTGAGCAAAAATCACTTTCTGCACTACTAAGAATCAGACAATTTGTATTAAACCAGAATAGGAGATCTGCAAAACCACTCTTTACTGGAATTAGAATTCATTATGCTCTAAACATTCTTGAGGCTCACGGAATTACACCATTTCTAAAATTCTGTGAACGCGCACAAGCAAAAAAGGGTGTGGGAATCAAGGACCTTTTTGAAGTAGATCCTAATTTTACAAGGGCTATTCATCTTGCAAAGGAAGCACAATCCCGTGGAATTGAACACTCTAAAATCCCAAAACTTAAAGAGATTCTAGAATCAGTTCCTGGCAAGGCTTTAATATTTACCAGTTATCGCGACTCTGTTGATCTAATTTTCAATAAATTAACTGATATGGGAATCTCTGCGGGAATCTTGATTGGAAAAGCAGGTGACGCC
>Ga0224497_10001201_pt1 | contig 16797 bp, 17 predicted proteins | sample SF_Jul11_sed_USG_4_FD_167970 | JGI IMG/M metagenome (GOLD analysis project Ga0224497, IMG submission 167970) | Sediment microbial communities from San Francisco Bay, California, United States - SF_Jul11_sed_USGS_13 | ecosystem: Environmental > Aquatic > Marine > Sediment | place: USA... | reverse complement strand
AAAGCTCGGCGAGAGGTGACCAGTCTGTTCTGGTGACCAATCGCTCAACCCACCGAACCGCCGTATACGGATCCGTACGTACGGTGGTGTGACAGGGAAAGCGGGTGACCGCCTACCTATGTCGATTGTTGGCCCTGTCGTGGCCCTTCGGGTTCCCTGCGCGGTTCGCCGACTCCGGCGGCGGCGCAAACTCGCGGAGCCTGTCCTGAGCCTTTCCGAAGGGCTCAAACAGTGCGCCGCCGAACTTCCAGAATCGGCTGCACGGCTCGGCCACGCCAAAGGCCAGAATCAAAGGGAGCAGGTTTGAACAAACTATCTCTCATCCTGCATGTTCCACCGCTAAAGTAAAGTTAAAGAGTCATGAACTTTAAGTTTTCCTTCTACTGTGACCTCAATAATTTTTCCATAATATCTGGGTAGGCAGTGAACAGGAAAATTTCTTTTCCCAGGTTCAACAGCCGATAAGTTTGGTTTGCAACGAAAAGTATTCACCCTATTTTTTTATGGGTTTATCCAGGTCTGCGAAAATTTCTTGATCTAAAAAAGTTAAAAATGAGCCAGAATACGTCATTGGTCCAGGAAAATTACAAGGACTACACATCCCAGGTGAACGTCAAGAAGACCGTTCAAATTCTTCTTAACTATGTACCACCTGAAGATCTGGCCCATTTACAATCTATAGTTCTTACAAATACCGCCGCCTTATCACGGAAAAGGAAGCGGCAAAGAAGGTCCTCCGGGGCACCTCTTTCCCGTGTTTTGGGCCGCTGTTACCAAAGGTGGAAAGGGCAACCAGCTTATATTGAACTTTATGTGGATAACATCCTGGAGGATGTATCCTGGTATGACCTCAGGTTACCAATGTTCAGAAATTGGATGTTCGCGAAGATTCTATATCACGAGATTGGACATCATGTTCAGGTGATTTCTAACGCTAAACTCGTTAAAGAGGAAGTTTTCGCCGAAAAATATGCGGCGCGTCTCAAAAAACGTTTCTCTCGGCAACGTTATGGGTATCTTCGACGGTTTCTCCTTCCCTTAATTAAGGTCTGTTTGGGGTTTATTAGAATTATTAAGTTAGTGAAAAAGCGCCTAGTAAGAAAAAAATAGGGCATTTTTGGAATTTGATTGGTCTGAAGAGGAAATCTTTGGCACAATATGAAGGATGCCCTCAATACCGATCAGCTAAGGATCTGTGACCTGGTTGGAGATCACACAGTTTTGCGAGATCCTTTGTTATCGCTCAGGATTCCTCGGACATTGACTGACCGATGGAGTTCAAGTTTTTACAGATTAAGGAAACAGATGCCTCGTTTATCTAATTTACCTCTGAACACCCTCTTAATTTTTTGCTTGAGTCTGTTTGTAAGTTTAGCCTTTTCCCAACAGGTTGACGCCAAACGAAATGCGAGACCAGCGACCTCCCCCGTGAAGATTTCTGATGTGGTGGTCTCCCCTGATCCCTTTATCATTGGAAAAAGTCCGTTGACGCTGACCATGCTCGTGGAGTTGCCATCATCGTTACGTGGGGCCAATGTGCTTGAAGTCTCTGCCATGATCACGTCACCGACGCGGCGCTCCATGAGTTTTGTCGCACATCGTCGGTTGGTGGACGACCAGGAGGCGACAGGGAAAAATCTCACCGTTCCGGTGGAGTTGGTCTGGGATGGAAAGGATCAATACCATCAACTCGTGGTTGATGGCTCGTACTTTTATGAACTCCAGGCCAAGTTGATGGAGGATCAAGGGTATGGTCCCCGCACGAAGATCGTGTCACATCGGGTACATGGGACGCTCGAAGCGTTGGCCTATGTGGGTGAAGTGTTGCCTCCCCTTCCTCCTGAGCCTGATATTCCCGAAGAACTTGAGATTCTTCGTGAGGGAGAGAGCATTGAAGAAACCGTCCCAGGCATGGAAGAAGGCTTGAAGTCTTCTGACGATCCAGTAGTTCCAGGGGAAGAGACCCTTCTGGACGTTACGGATGTTCTTCAGCCAGAGGAGGCCGGTAGTGCTGGGTCTGATGGTCAAGTCGTTGAACCAGAGGGGAAAGACGAAAGGCTGATTCCTGAAATGCTGGAGTCGCAAACGCCGGAACCCTTGAACGAGCCGATGCCGGAGTTGCCTAAGTCTGGGGAGGAGCTTCCGCTTGCCCGTTAATATTGATGCGGTGGGCTAGACAGCCTGCTCCAAACCCGTTATCGATATTCACCACGCCGATTCCCGATGAGCAGGCATTCAGCATGGTTAAGAGAGGGGCAAGCCCGCCAAAATTCGCCCCGTAGCCCTGGCTGGTGGGCACGGCGACAATCGGGCGATCAACCAATCCTCCCACCACGCTGGGCAACACCCCATCCATTCCTGCGACGACGACGACGACCCGTGCCTGGTGAAGACTCTCTTGGCGATCCAAGAGCCGATGTAAGCCTGCGACGCCAACATCATAAAGTGTGTGCACACGGCTTCCCATGACTTCGGCGGTCACTTTGGCTTCTTCGGCCACCGGAATGTCGGAGGTGCCGGCCGTGACAATAAGAATCAACCCCTGCCTGGGACGCCTGCTATCGGAAATAGACACCATCCTCGCCATCTCATGATACACAGCCTTGCGGGTCAATCGTTTGAGACTGCGCGCATTCACGGGCGAGACTCGTGTGGCGAGGAACGGTCCGCCGGCCTTGAGAAGTTTTCGCGCGATGCCCGTAATTTGTGCGGGTGTTTTCCCTTCGCACAGGATCACTTCCGGAAATCCTTGTCGAAGCGACCGGTGATGATCCACTGAGGCAAACCCGAGATCTTCAAACGGGAGCGTGCGGAGCTGTCGAATAGCCTGGGGGACAGAAACGTGTCCGCCTTGAACTCGTTGAAGCAAGGCAGCTAATCGATCTTGATTCATGAATGAGCCCTAGGGCCAAAGGTCGCCGTGCTGGGGGAAAACAGCCCGTCCGTTTCGCCTTTGGCTAATCGGGACATCAGATCCGTCACGATATGTCGGGGATTGCGACCTTCAGATAACATTTGAAACACGCCGCGCACAATTGGCATATCCACGTGATGTCGTTCGGCCAGTGCCATGGCAGCCCGGCTGGTAGGAACGCCTTCAGCCACGGTTCTGGTGGTTGAGCGCAACGTGGTCATATTCGCGCCCCTGGCCAACTGCATGCCGACCTGGTAATTACGACTCAATGCTCCGGTACAGGTGAGTACCAGATCTCCTAACCCCGATAGCCCATAAAAGGTGGCGACATCGGCGCCCATGGCCCGGCCTAGCCGGATCATTTCCGCCAGTCCTCGGGTGATTAAGGCGGCTCTGGCGTTAGATCCGAGTTCCAGCCCATCGACCACACCAGCGGCAATGGCCATGACATTTTTTAAGGCCCCGCCAAGTTGCGCGCCGATGATATCCCGCCCGGCATACACGCGAAACTGTGGAGTGATGAACGCTTGCTGCAGACCATTCACCAGATTGAAATCCCGGCCGGCGAGTAAAATGGTCGTGGGTTTCCATCGGCTCACCTCTGATGCGAAGCTGGGCCCGGATAGAACGGTGATGAACGGATGCCAGGCTGCGGGGAGGTAACTTTCGACCACCTGACTCATTAATTGCAGCGTGCCTTCCTCAATGCCTTTGGTGGCAATGATGATGGGAAGGGGTTCCTTTAATAAAAGGTGGAGTTGCTTCACCATATTGGCCATGGCATGAGATGGCACCGCGAGCAGGATAACATCCGTGCCCTGCACGCAATCCGGAAGACTGATCGTGGCCTGGATGGAATTGGGTAAGACTACCTCCGGGAGATACCAGGAATTTTCTCTGGTGCGCTGGATGGTCTCGGCGACCTCAGGTTCATGCGCCCAGAGGCGAATGTTGAACCCTTTGGTGGCCAGGAGGTGCGCCAAAGCCGTTCCCCAGGCTCCGGCGCCAATCACAGAGAGGACACGAAAGGAAGAGGGTGTCACGGTGTCTCCTGACAAAGGTGAATCATGGATGAATGTGGTGTGTGTGCATGGGCCAGGAGGCCAAGCCGATATACTGGGAGAGAAACGTGCACCAGTCTGAGGGAGTCAATGAGGGTCGATGTTGGGATTGAATAGGTATCTGTTGGGGAATTATAAAAACGACGTGCGAAGTGAGTCAAATCATTTTGGGTGTTTCGCCTGGACGAATCGATGGAAATTGGGCAAGATAGAGAATCCCAATCAGGAACCATTCTGCATCTTAACAGAAATCAGGTGCTGCGTGAGTGCAACCAAGCCGTGTCCTTCTTGTGGCTATAATCTCCCCCTCAATGGACGGTACTGTCCAAAATGTGGGAGTCGGGCAGATCGAAAACACGTGGAGGAGTCCAAACAAGAGCCGCTCAATCTCCGGATTCTCTATATCATGGTGGGTCTGCTCATCCTGGCGGTCTTATTCCCTCCTTGGCAAACGCCACTGGAGCAGACGCCGGAATTTTTAGGCTTTCACTTTATTACTTCTCCCCCCATGGAGGGGGCCCAACGCAGTCCCATTCTCCAAAACATTCAACTCTTCACGATTGCCGTGGCTGGGCTGTACTTTTCCTGGGCGTTTAGGGGCAAAAGCTAACCGGGGCATTTCTCCGAATCCGGCGAGGACGGTCTCATGAGGGTGACTCCTGAGGACAAGGGATGTCGGGAATACCTGGCCACCAGGTCTCCTCAACATCCCCTGTCGTATTCCTATGACAATGAGAATTGAAGCAGGCTCACAGCTGGTTACTTGGTGATTTGGAGGATCTGTTGAATGGCCTCGGCCTTTTGCATTCGGAGAATTTCATAAATTTTGGGGCCATCCTCAAGAATGTATTGCCGGTCCTCGGCTTGCACCTTCATACAGGGTCCTGGTTTACCCTGCAAAGAGACGAAACGGGTCACGAGCGTGGGATTCCGTGCAATCCGTAAGATGCTCACGGCACAGGCTTCCCCATCATAGGGTGCGGACACAATCTTCGCGTCATCCCATTCTTGGATATCGTAGACATGGGTGTGAACTTTCAAATAGGGCACATTGTCATTGACCAGGGATGCAGTCGAGTCGATACACCGTTTAAATTCTCGCATACAGGTGATGCGCGATGTTTGCAGCACATCGTCGGTATTGCCTTCTTTGAGCATCCACGAACCCTGGACTTCCACCCATTGTCCCCATTCCTGATCGTGGAAGGTCTGTGAGGGAAGGAAGGGGACGACGCGATTCAAGAGCCGATCATCTGCCGTGAGATGTTTCAGCGTGAGAAAATCGAGATCTCCGGTCTGAGAGAGCCCGGTTTTTTCCTGATAGGCTTTCAATGCCTGTTTGGTGGATGGGTCGAGAGTTCCCGAATACGGCCCGACGCCATACCCAAAACGTCCGAGAAAAATCTGCACTCCCGTCACCAACGTACGAAATTCATCCGGCTTTTGTCGTAACTCGGCCAATTCCTCTTGCCCCTTCTTGTCTAAAGCCGTGTTTGGGGTGCCAGGGTGTTGTGGTTGACTGGACGGGGGCGATGAAGCCACAGAAGGTTTTTCTTGGGTCGAGGTTGTTTTGTGCTGTTCGCCAGAGGCGAAGCTGGGGGTATCGGGAAAGAGCGTTCCTCCAACACCGATGAATACATAAAGAGCCATCAGTCCGAGTAATTTGCTGGTGTGTTGCGACATGTCACGTCCCCTTCAACGAAGTAAAAAGAAGAATATCTGTGTGGTGTTCAATCAATATCTATGAAGATCAGGATCATTCCAGGTGGAGTTGGTGGAGTCAAGGCCTGAAGCCGGCTCGTCCCTTCAGAGGTGAGCGGCTGGTCCGCACGAGGGTCAAACGGAGTAAATCTGGAAAGGAGAAGAGGAGAAAGACCGACAAAAGACTCGTCGAGATCGCGCCTGTTCTGATTGATGGGAGGACAGGTCGTTCACAAAAAAACCACGCCGGATGGAGTCACCCCCATCCGGCGTGATGTCCGCACACCGGAAAAAACTACCGTTTCTTTGTGGCAGCTTTTTTCCTGGCTGGAGCCTTTTTCTTGGCTGGAGCCTTTTTCTTTGCCGGTGCTTTTTTCTTGGCTGGAGCCTTTTTCTTTGCTGGTGCTTTCTTCTTTGTGGCCAAAACACTCACCCCCTTTCAAAATAGATGCGACGTCAGAGCCGCAGTGAGAGCTCACCGTTACGATAGCGGTGAGTCAGTGAATAGGAACCTTTGAGTACGTTGTTAGTGTAAGAGGTCACGCGAAAATTATATCGGCGTCATCGTTACAACAATGCCAAGCGATGTTCGGGAGCGAAATTTGAGAGGGAATTGATGTATGAAAGAAGTGTTTCGATAGTTGTGCATGATGATGTTGTTACTATACTACAACGTCTAAGAAGTTAATTCCAGAAATTTTCGAATTTTTTTTCGTCGTGATGAAAACAGCACAGGGTGTCTATCAGAAATTATTTCGGTATGACGACAAGAAACATGATGAACATGTTCAACAAAAGAAGAAAAACTTTTCACTGTGTGATGGTCGTCAGGTCATGTGATGGCGAATAATTCGCATCGGCGGCGAACGTAATGCGTCCAATGAGTCGCCCATCTTCCGTTTCCACGTTCACTCGCCATTCACCAGGCTGGAGCCGTCGTTTCATCGTATACATGCGATAACCATGTTCTCTTCCTCCCGTGATGGAAATGGGAATGCGATCCGTGGTGATGAATTCAGCTGACTTCGTGAGCGGTCGCCATTCCCAGTGGTGATAGATGGTGGTATGCAACGTGATCGGGGCAAACACGGATGAAAAGCTATAGACGGGTGTGTCCGTCCCGACCCGGTCATCAGATCGTTTCCACACGGCGTACCAGGGGCCATCCTCATAGGTCAGCGCGTACTGGTTCTGCTGTTTTTCAATGTGATGATAGATGCCCCCGGATTTAAGGGAGAGGGGAATGGGCGGAATCCAATTTAAAAAATATAACGCGGTGCACAGTCCCACGACGCCGAAAGCCGGGAGGCAAATGGTCAAGGAAGCCCTGACGGGAAGATTGGGAATGCCGCGGAGGGTGAGGCGGACAGTGTGCCACACGACGGCGATAGTGATGACGGCACCAATTAAAAAGACCGAGGCGTTCATCCATCCAGTCAGGACAGGGAGAAAGAAGGTCATAAAGCTTAAGGTGACGATCGCAAAGAGGCCCACCAGCATTTTGAGACTAGAATATTGGTTTGAAAGAAATTCATTGGCAATGAGGAACCCGAGAATGATTCCCAAAAAGATGGCGGTTGTAGAAAATGAGGCACTCTGTGAATAGAGAATGGCATAGGCACTGAACAATCCGCCTAATAAAAATTGCAGAGCTTTCGCAAAGTGCGGGCGGGCACGATGCATCAGACTGAGGACATTCCAATCGGGTCTGTCCGGGTTTGGGGGGACCAGTCCCAGTTGAAACCGTCCAGTGAGAATAATGAGCGTGCCCAGAAGCGTGAGGTAGAGGAGGATAATCAGATTATCCAACAATCGATCGATGCGTGTTAACGTGAGGGTGTCATAGGTCACCCCGGCGAAAAAAAAGACGGCAGGGAGGATGGGTTTGAGGAATCTCGAGTGCCACTGCAACATTGTCTGGGCCAACGCCGACGTAAGAGGAGCCGTATACGTCGAAGTCAATTTGTGAGTCGTCAGATTCATTGTACCCTTTCTCTAAAAATCCTCGGAAGATTGGTGGGATTTCTTAAAGGTGAGGGTCGAAACTTTGTGGAGCGCCATTCAAGCTGCTTATGAATCAAGACAATAAGAATGTATTTCCTTCCCCTCTTTCCCTCACGCTGGTCGGGGTACAATTTGTCCTTATTGGGATGCTTGCCTTCACTGGGCCACTGTGGCCTCCAGGTTGGAGTATTCGTGGGATCGGTATCGTTGGTGGAGTGGTAGGCCTCTGGGCGCTACAGGTCATGGGACTGCGTCAGGTGAAGGTGTTTCCGGAAGTTCCCGGCCAGGGGAAGCTCATTGTCCTCGGTCCTTACCGCTGGATCAGGCATCCCATGTATACCAGCGTCTTGTTGGTGACCCTGGCTTGGACCCTGGGAAGTCCGCTTCCCTACCGTATTCTGTTGTGGGTGGGATTAGTGATGACCTTATCGGTCAAACTCCGGTACGAAGAGCGCCTCTTGATGGAACGATTCCCTGACTATGAGGCCTACCAACGTCAGACTAAGCGCCTCATCCCTTTTGTGTGGTAGAGGGATGATTTTGGTGGTCAGAGAGGGGTGTAAACTAGGTTGAGGTGACGTGAGGTAGAGCTATGTCAGTCCTACTTCTTCTGTCCTTTGGGGATATGTGTCAGGTGTAACCCGAAATCAAGAAATTTGTGAATTACTCAACCGCTTCCCTTTTGCGGAGTTCCGTCAACATGGAGAACCAATACTTCGCGTCTTCGGTGACTCGCTCACCCAGAGCCCCAGCCGTCTCGGTTGTTCTTCAGCCCTATGCGCCGGCGGCATACTGAATCTCATAGAGGTAGCACCTCGAAGTATAACGAGTTACAATTACACTCAAATAAGGAGAATTATTCTATGGTGACAATTACATTTGCTGACCGTGAAACCGAAAAACGTGCGTTGGCTTATCTACTTGGTCGTTTTTCCGGGCGAGTGCTCCGCTCAGGTGAGCATTTGGTTCCTGAGGCTGCGCTGGAGGCCTTAGCAGATCAGAATATTCAATTTACCGTTAAAGGAAAAACGACTTATGAGCAACAAGTGGCGGCGATTCGAGATTCTACTACCGCTACAATTCAATGATGGCCGCGATGTCCCGGCTGACTGGCTTGCGGAAGCCGTCCTGGAGATTGTCGACCATTTCGGTGCAGCCAGTTATGAGACACAGAAAGTTGAGGGTCATTGGCGTCACAGCGGCGTCATTTACCGGGATAATCTGGTGAGGATTGTCATTGATGTATCTGATTCAGTTAAAAATCGTCAGTGGATAAGGAAATTCAAAGCGCGCTGGAAAACTCGCCTGGAACAACTCGAGCTATGGGTAGTCAGCTACCCCATAGAGATTGAATAATAATATACAGAGCATGGCCGAATATTCTTAAAAACCGACAAACTCGCGGTTGGACCGGACGGGCCTTCGGCTCAACACTCAGCCCCGAGTTCTGGTAGGGCACGCATGGGTCAAAAATCGTTTTACGTTATATGAGGTCAATGCTCAGATCTAAGAGGGGTTCTAGCGCTTGCACAGCTACGATCGCCTTGCTCTTTCTCCTGGTTACGACGGGGTACACAGCCGAAATGCCCGATACCGATTGGCTCGCATATTTCGGTACCGATGAAGACAACATTACCGAGTATCGCATTACATTGATCTCGCCGTTTGGGCCCCAACAATTTATCCAACGACAGAAACCGAAGGGAATAATCGAATTCGCGGGAATGCGATACAGGGAATTGGTGATCGTTCACGACTCCGGCCCATTCGCAAACCAGATCAGTAAGACATTCACCCGCGTGTCACAAGACGGTCTATACGAACGCAACGAAGATGGAAATGAGGTCATGCTTGTTCCACGACCTCTGGTGCACGGTCAGATTTGGAAAAATGGAGACGACATCTACAAGTTTGAAGGAATAGAGGATTTTGAAACGTTCAATGCAACAATCCTCGATTGCGCAAAGATAACCCTTCAATCGGAAAATGCTGATGAGAACCACAAGGCCACGGAATTAATGGATATTAAGTACTATGAGCGGGGTAAAGGGTTGATTTACAAAAGTGGGACAAATGGTCAATTCAGCATCACAAAAATTCTAAGTGTATATGCGGCTCGGACGGACAAGCCCTAACAGAGGGTAGAGCTGCTCTCGGAAAGCTCTGGCCCTTGCTTTCGCAGGTCACCCTGGCTTGGGTGCTGGATAGCCCTCTGCCCTACCGGATCGTGTTGTGGGTGGGGTTAGTGATGACCTTATTGGTCAAATTCCGGTACGAAGAGCGCCTCTTGATGGAACGATTCCCTGAATATGAAACCTATCGACGTCAAACAAAGCGCCTCATTCCTTTTGTTTGGTAGTAGCCGATCAAGTTGGTGGTCAAAGAGGGTGTGAGAGTGGGTTGAGGTGTCGTGGTGTAATATTTACTGAGCTATGCCAGAGTGTTCGTTTGGTGCCCCAGTATTCTGCGGGCCTACATGAATCGTCGAAGATTTTAGGACTCGTATTGGGAAAAGAGGACTGAGTATGCCGTCAGACCTGATTCGGGCGAAGACGGGGAGGAGGGAGGGCTGGTCATGCAGGTTCCAAGTCAGGCAGATGTTCTGAAACAAGGGCTTAACCCCTCGCAGCTATAATGGAATAATGCAGATCTATATAGCACGCTTTTTCTCCTCTAGAGATGCCTGAAATATGTCTTTGAAGGATAACAACATTGAGCCAAGATTTTTCACTTTGAATGGACATACTATGCCGATCCGAATATCCAATTATTAGGTCACATATGGAATCAAACATGTCCAACCAAGAATTATCCCTTTCCCCAGCCCTTGCCCAGGTAATGAAGCGCCTTGTGGCGATTCAACAGCGGATCGCCAAGGCCCAGCCTCAAGTCGACTTGCAAGGCATCGCACAGTGTTGGCAAAAGTTTTCAGAAGAGGCAAAGCGCATCGGCGACGCTGGTTGGACAATACCGATGTGGGCTATCCCAGCTGAGGTTAGCCACATCTTGGAGGCGGCCACCAAACGCCAAATCGACGACGTTTTTCTCGACTACTATGAGGCGGATAGCGGTGCGAACTACAGGCAGCTGAAGTTGTACTTGGGGAGGAGAGAATCGTTAATCCGGTGGCGTCCGCTCATTGAGCAGTGTTTCACGGCCTTTGAATGTGGTCATTATCTTATTGTCGTTCCGGCCATGATCACAGTAATTGAGGGTGCAATTGCGAAGGTCGGTGGTGAAGATGCTTGGCGACAGAAGGATCCCAAGCAGACTGCAAGAAAGCTGGGGGGCTATTTGGACAAGGATTCGATCGAACGCATCATTTGGTTATCGGTCGACGCCTTCGTATCGCACCTGTTCGAGCAGCACTCGTTCGCCGCTACGCGTCCCCCGTTAATTAACCGACATTGGATCCTTCATGGCCGCGACGAACTATTGTGGAACAAAGCCGACTGCCTCAGATTGTTCCAGGCAGCCGACACTATTGGGGTAAAGAATGCGGCCTAACCACACATTATTGGAAATGCCGTCACCCATTAGAAACTTCTGGTCAAATGGGCGCACGTTTCTTCTCGCTCTGTAACACGTTCTTTTCGATTTCTCGCTCGCACGATTGCTGGCGAAACCAACTCACTGCATGCGAGTAATCATTGTTTGCATCGTGGACTCAGTTCCCTGAGTGGCCCCAGAAAACCCTTGATTTCCGAGTGTGTCCAAAGGAGGGAATCAAAAAAATTTTGGGCAGGTCTTGTAATCTTAAATTCGGGTGGAGTGTACAGCTTAGGAGGATTCTAGGGGGGTGGTCAGCCATGGGCTCAAGATAGCAGCCTGGTTAGGGCCTGACCGGGTCCTCACATGTTCGTCCAATGCCTGAGGTTGTGAAATCCAAATTTTTTTCCTTATCTTTGCAGTAGAAACTTTTGGGGCCCTCTCTCTGCAAGGGATCTGCTTAGCCCGCATCAGAAATGCCGGAAATGATTGCTTTCGTGAATGTTCCTACTCTCATTCTTCCGGGGATCGGCAACTCTGACCATGCTCATTGGCAAACCCTGTGGGAGTCCGCGAACTCCGAATTTGTTCGTGTGCAGCAACGAGATTGGAAGAACCCTGTCTGTGACGAGTGGGTGAATAGACTTGAACAGGCCGTAGCCGCAATCAGTGAGAGACCCGTTCTTGTTGCGCACAGCCTGGGGTGCCTCTGTGTCGCTTATTGGGCGGCACGTACCAGCCTCAACATTAAAGGGGCCCTGCTGGTGGCACCACCCAATCCGGAAGGAGCCGGTTTTCCCTCAGAGGCAAGGGGATTTTCTCCGGTGCCCCTGCTCTCATTTAGCTTCCCAAGCATCGTGATAGCCAGTTCCAATGACCCGTACGGGAGTCTTGAGTTCGCCCGTTCGTGCGCCTCGGGGTGGGGTAGTCGTTTCGTGAATATTGGGCCAGCAGGGCACATCAACTCAGAAAGTGGTCATGGGGAGTGGCCTGAGGGTTGGACCCTCTTTCAAGAACTGACCGTTTAACGGATGTTTTTAGACCACTTTTCATTGTGATGTGGCCTCTAGAATCAGATATTTGCCGGGTTTCGGCCCGGCAGCCGAGGTCCTTTTGTTGCGGCAAAAGGACCCAAAACCAGTGACTTCCCGTCCGGTCTCATTAAAGTGGGACGGACGCGAGCCTATAGGAGGGCGGCCTAACTCGCTGCGCTCAAACAAAGCCCGCCTGCTCATGAGAGCGTCCTACCCAAGGGACCGGACGGCAGTCGTCAGAAGACTTTGAAAATTAATTGGAATCACAATAGACCGTCGTGCTTCGAAACCCAAACGGCTCAATACACCTGAGCCAGCTCAAAAATTAACAGATATAAGAGTGAGGGTCTGATATGTTCGCTGAGGATCAGGGCGAGGGTTTATCCCTCATTGGCGGGGCGTTCTTCGTGGCCAGGATTGTGCGAACGGCTTGGGAGGCCTCTTTGACCAGGATCCCCATTTTGGGGTGGGAGGGTTCGAGGTCGACGGGGAAACCATAGTGGCGTAACCGTTCGCTCGCCAGGTGGCCGATGGAGGCGACCGTCATGCGATGAAGCGCTTTTCTAAAAAGGTTAATCTTTTCGTCCTTTTCTAACACCTTGACGAGATGTTCAACTTGTATGGCGTTGGTGATCAACAAAACCGGTATGACTCCATCCATGATTTCTTGAAGCAGATGTTTCAGGGGTGCCAGATCATCGGGTAAGGTCCACCGGTATACCGGGACCGGTCGGACTGTTGCCCCTCGCTCCCGCAGCCCTGCTAAAAATTCCGGGTTACTGACCCCGTATTCCTGCACTGCGATCCGTAAGCCCTGGAGCCCATCCGGGTAGGACGCATCCAAGGCAACGAGAGTATCTCTCCAGGTATTGGGTTCGGGAACCAGAATGTGCGGATGAAGCCCAAGTTCTTTTAACACCATGGCTGGTTTAGGACCCCGGGCGACGAGCACCGTGTTGAGCAAGGCGGCGGTGATCGCCTCAAGAGCATACCGGGTCTGCACAACATCCAGCAGAGTTCGAAACCCCACGCCGGTGAGCAGGATGACCATGTCGACCTGACCCGCCAGCAAGGCGTCGCCACATTCAAGCGCCTGGGGATTGTCCGATAGTGGGAGTTCCCTCATCGACGGGGCGACGACGGGCACGCCTCCGTGTCGGATAATCAACCGCTCCATTTCTGTGGCCATCCGGCTTTCAAGGGCGCCGACGCGGAGTCCTTGAAAACCGATAGTGGGTTGATCATCTTGCATAGGACACATTCAAGATGGGTGAAAGGTTACTGGGTCGATGGCGCAGGCACATCCTGGGCGCATCGGAACCCGGTGGAATTATTTCGATCCGTCGGAAGACTTTTGATCCTCGTAAAGATTCGCACCTGGGGGGTTTCTCCCTGCCAGCCTGAACTCCGCAAAGCCTTGTATATGCCGGTTTCGGGTCCTTGGGGATTCCGGGCAGGGCTTTTGGCGTAATAGTCTGCTTCATACCAATCGGCCACCCATTCCCAAACATTGCCCGCCACATCGTAGACGCCATAGGGGCTTTTCCCTTTTTCGTAAATGCCCACCTGGGTCAATGTGGCCTCTCCACGCCACGTCTGATTGAAATTCGCATGTTCCTGTGTGGGTTCGATATCACCCCAGGCAAAGCGCCAGTCGTTGGGTCCTTTTGCCGCCTTTTCCCATTCGGCCTCGGTGGGGAGGCGTTTCCCGGCCCAGCGGCAGTAGGCATCGGCATCATGCCAGTCCACGTTGATGACCGGGAGGTCGGTGACCGATTCGGGCATCATATTGCCTTTCCACAGTCCCTTGGTCTGATCAGTAGGATGCTGGGGAAAGCGGTGACCGGTTTCGGTCACGAATTGGAGATACCGGCCATTGGTAAGTTCGTATTTATCTATATAAAAGGTGTCCACGAACACGTCATGATTCGGCCGTTCGTCTGTTCCTCCATCCCGGGCCGCTTTGGGTACGCCCATTGGAAAGACGCCTTCAGGAATCACGACCATCGGTGCGCCGTCTTTTCCAATGATTTCTTGAGGGGGCCCAGAAGCGCTCGCGGCACCGATGGCCGACGTGAGGAGCAGCAGGCACACCCCTACCCCGATAAGTCCTATCTCTCGATTCCACATCGTTCCTCTCATCTTTCCCTCCAACTTTTCATCACAAGGCAACAAAGTATTCATCATTTCAATCATAAAATACCATAATTCTCATGGATCATGAATGATACGTCAAAGGTTTAGGAGGGAAGGTTGAAAAAGCATGCCCCTGAGGCTGGCGGAAGGGGCTGCCATGCCTGCGCCGGAGCGTCGGCAGGCAAGCCAGCGGCGTTCCCTGGTCGGTACAAAACGAAACGTGAGGGATAAAAAGTGAAGAGTGAAAAGTAAGGGGTAAGGAGTGGACGAAAAGAGTACATGACTGAATTTGCTAAATGCATCTTTTTCTCCTTACTCCTCACTACTCACCCCTCACGTTTTTCCCGTCCCACTCCTGACGCTTCACGCCTTACTCCTCACGATTTTGTTCGGCAACTTGCTCCATCCCGGGGTCCTGGGTATGATGCCTTTCTGCGAAAATATGCTTGAGCGATGTGGTCTCACTTCTCATTCTTGATGGAACCGCTATGCAGGAAAAAAGGAAAACCCGTGGCCTTCGACATTTGGCCCTACGCGTGCGGGATGTACTGGTTTCCCAACGCTTTTATGAACGTCTTTTTGATATGAAAGTCGTGTGGCAGCCTGACCACGAAAATGTGTACTTGAGTACGGGCTATGACAATCTCGCGCTACATCAAGTGTCTTCAGAAGAGCTGAGTCAATTCAACCTTTCTCAGGTTCACCCGTTGGATCATTTGGGATTTTTGATGGATTCCCCGGCAAACGTGGATGCGCTCTTTAAGGAAGCCACGGAAGAGGGGATCACGATTGTGAAACCTCTGAAGCAGCATCGCGATGGCAGTTATTCGTTTTATCTCTCGGATCCGGATCAGAATACGATTCAGGTGTTGTTTGAACCCACGGTCCAGCTGTAGGAAGAAGTAAAAAGTGAGGAGTTCGGAAAAAAGAAAAGCTTGTCGGGTATTCTTAGCCAGCTCCATTTATCTTCTCTCCTTATCCCTTACCCCTCAGGCCCCACGAATATGAATCCCTGGAATACTATTGACGCCAACCTCTTTGTGGGGCTGAACCCCTGGGTGTGGGCGCAGTTGGAAAGTGCCGAACCGCCTGGCCCCTTCCCTTTTTTAGGGGGAGTCGACCCGGAGGTGGTGCGCAGTCTGCATCAAGTGCATGAAATCATGATGAGCGGGATTGAAACCGCCATCAGCGATATCATGGCCAAACGCACGTCTATTGATGATCCCCAGACCGTCCGCCGCTTGGAAGATGCCTATGCGGAAGTGGTGGCCTCTCGCCCGGCGTTACAGCAACATATTCAATGTGGCCGGAAGCCGGATGGCACGTTTCATTGGAATTATCCCAAAAATCCTTCGGCGTCAGATGCGATGACCTATGGAGGAATGCGCATTTTTAACGCGGTGGCGCGCCAGGCCATTCCGTTTGGATTTGAACGACCTCTCGGCCCGAAGGTCGGACATTTTTTAGGCTTTCTGACCGGGCGCCATACCATGGGCGAAATTCAGACCGTGGCCCAAGCCAGCGGGCGAGATCTGGAATCCCAACTCTTTCGTCTCTTTACGCTGTTGCAGGATCATGATTGTCTCGCGATCTCGCCACAATCCTCGCTTGAACAACATTGGCGACAGGTCATTGGAGATCAAGATGTCGTCCATATCGGGCATGCCGCGCTGATGTATCGTCACCAGGAACAGTTTGTCTGGTTCGATCCCTGGCTGATGCCCTGGTTTGCCGAGTCGCCCGTGCCCTCCCTGTGGGCGAACTTACTTCCTCGGCCCTCGGCCATCTTCTTAACGCACGACCATGACGATCATGTCGATCCTCGCACACTCTATCATGTACCCAAAGACATCCCGATTATTGTGCCCAGCCGCCGCAATCGCAAAACCTTTTATTATGATTATCTGTCGCTGCTCAGAGAACTGGGGTTTACCCAAGTCAAGGAAATGGCGCATGGGGAATCCTGGCGAGTAGGCGAGGCCGAGATCGTGTCAGTCCCGTTTTATGGTGAAGACCCTTGCGATGTGGAACTGCCGCGCAATTGTTATCTCATTGTGGATCGTGGGCGGAATGTGCTGGTCCATGCCGATAGTGGCCCCACCAACGATGGCCGTTCCGCACTCCAGAATCAGGTCATGAAAAAACTCGTGGCGAAATACGGGCCCATTCAATTGGTGTTTGCCTCACAGCAACAACTCAAAGAAGTCCGGAGCTATGCGGCCTATGCCTGTCTCTCGCATCCGGGACAATGGCTGGATGTAGGAGAAAACGGCTTTCTCACCAATGGCTATCTCTCGGAATTGTGCCAAACGGCGCAAGCCAAGCAATTTGTCTCTTACGCTACGGGGGGCGCCGATTGGTATCCCGATCATTTATCGTTCATGTTCAGTGCCCGCAACCCCGCCCGAACGGCCTTGCTCACCGCCCATTGGGACCCACCGGAAGCCCTCAAGCAGGA
>Ga0224497_10001198_pt1 | contig 16811 bp, 15 predicted proteins | sample SF_Jul11_sed_USG_4_FD_167970 | JGI IMG/M metagenome (GOLD analysis project Ga0224497, IMG submission 167970) | Sediment microbial communities from San Francisco Bay, California, United States - SF_Jul11_sed_USGS_13 | ecosystem: Environmental > Aquatic > Marine > Sediment | place: USA... | reverse complement strand
CGGTAAAACACCGGGCCGCCGGAGTCGAGCTTGATGCAAAGGGCAATCAGCAGCATCAGTGGCGCCAGCAGCAGCAGGGCAAGACTGGCGAGGCACAAGTCAAAGATGCGCTTGGCCATACAAGGCTCATGGGCGCAGGATGCCACGCACCGCATTGCACACGCGCTGTGCGTCGGCGTCACTCATGCGCGTGTAAAGCGGCAGGCTCACCATTTGCTCATAAACGCGCTGGCTGTGCGGGAAACGCTCAGGCGTGAGGCCATAGCGGTCGCGCCAGTATGGTTGCAAGTGCAACGGTATGTAGTGCACGCTGCAGCCGATACCAGCCTCGAACATCAACTCGATGAAGCGGTCGCGTGACACGGGTGCACCGGCGCTCAAGCGGACGACATAAAGATGCCACGCGTGCGTCTCACCCGCTGCGGGCTTGGGTGGTAGCAGCAAAGGCAAGCCGGTAAGTTGTTCGTCGAATTGCGCCGCGAGTTCGACACGGCGCCTCAGCAAATTCGGCAATCGCTTGAGTTGGTGCAGGCCAATCGCAGCAGCAATATCGGTCAGGTTGTACTTGAAGCCTGGTGCCACAACTTCGTAATACCAACTGGGTACGTTGGCGGTGAAGCGATAGAACGCGTCTCGGTTTATACCGTGCAGGCGCATCACGCGCGCGCGTGCAGCTAGTTCTGGATTGCGCGTGACAAGCATGCCGCCCTCACCGGTGGTGATGGTCTTGTTGGCGTAGAAGCTGAAAACAGCGGCGTCCGAGGCAAGCGTCCCGATCAACCGGCCGCCGCAAGTCGCGGGCAATGCGTGTGCAGCATCTTCCACCACCTTGAGTTTGTAGCGCTTTGCGATATCCAAAATGGCCGCCATGTCCGCCGCAAGGCCGGCGTAATGCACCGCAACGATGGCGCGCGTCGCGGGTGTGACGGCCGCCTCGACGGCTCGCGGATCGATGTTCAGGGTGGCGGGGTCTATGTCCACCAGCACCGCGTCGGCACCCAGATAGCGCACCACTTCGGCCGTCGCGGTGAATGTGTGCGTGGTGGTGATGACCTCGTCGCCCGGGCCTATGCCGAGCGCTTCCAGCGCCAGATGCAAACCCGCGGTGGCGGAATTGACGGCGACGGCTTCGAGCGCTTGGTCACCGAGGTATGCGACAAAGTCCCGCTCGAAGCGCTTGGCTTTCGGACCGGTGGTCACCCAGCCCGAGCGCAGCGTATCCACCACTTCGGCGATCTCTTCCTCACCAATGTCAGGCAAGGCAAAGGGAAGGAATGCGGCGGTCACGGCTTTCGAATCCAGCACAGTATGTGGGTACGCAGCACAGGCAGGGCGTTAAATACAGTGTAGAGCGCAGGGTGCAGTCTGGTGACCGCACGCGCGATCGGTGGCGCAAGGGTCAGCCGGCGGTGTGTGATGTGGCCAGCCGGGAACAGCGCCCGAACACGTGCCAGCGGTACACCGCGCACATCGGGGTTGCGTGGGTTGTCGACGGTGAAGTCGTACCACAGTACCGTGCCGCCAGGCTTGAGCCAGCGCCACATCGTGTCGGCCAGTTGCTGCTGGAACGCATCGTCCAGCAACGAAGAGAACACCGTTGATGCCAACACGATGTCGAGTGACCGCCCAGCAACCTGCAGTTGCACGGCATTGCCCTCATGCAAGGTCACAGCGGTTGGAAGCGCGCGACGGGCCAGTGCGAAGCGCTCCGGGAGCAGCTCCACACCGCTCAAGTTCTCGGGCGCGAATCCCATGCGTAACAACTCGAGAAGATTCCCCCCCGCGCCGCACCCCACCTCGAGCAACCGAGTTTGGGTAAAGCTATTGAATCCGTGGGCCGCAAACAGCTTTAGCATGGCGCGCTGGCGCTCAAACACACTGTGCCAGACGTCGGGTTTCAACAGGCTGTAGCGATCAGGCTCAATGCTGTCCACGCGACGCAGGTACCGTGCCCTTACTTCATCGGGTTCTGAGTGAGTCATTCAGCGTGTCAGTTTGCTTGCCTGTTGAGGCGATCGCATGAATACCAGGAAATCTGCCACGCCTCGCAGGAAGCCCCAGCCGTAGCCGAAATGGTAGGCCGCGAAAACCACCGGCATGACCGGCAAGTACTTCCAATTCTCGCGGTGCCGACAGGTGACGACACTGGCACCCAGGTTTGCCAGCACGTACAGGCCCAGCAGCACGCCAAGGGCGGTACGCGCCCAAGCCCAGAACGACGCCAACGGGGTGAGCAAGATCAGGCAAGCGACAAAACTCCCCGGAACAAGGTGGCGAACAGATGCCGGCAGCCTATGCTTTTGGATGACCCGCACCTTCCAGTAGCCGTATTGAGCGTACTGCCGGAACAGCGCCGCGAGCGAAGCGCGCGGCACGTACCAAGAGCGGATCTTCGGTGTCTGCCAGATTCGCCCGCCAGAGCGCACCAGCCTGAGGTTGAGTTCATCGTCCTGGTTGCGTACCAGCTCCTCATCGAAAAAGCCAAGATCGACCAGGGTCTGTTTACGCCAACAACCGTAAGTGACGGTGTCGACCCAGCCTTCATAAGCTGGGTCATGGAACCGAGCCCCGCCGACCGAAAACGCAGAGTGGTAGGCTAGCGCATTGGCTTCCTGTATGAAGCCACTGGCCTGCGTCAGCGCTGGGCCGCCGACGTTTTGCGCCTCACTGGCGGCGAGAGCATCGAGACAGCAGGCTACGTAATCCGGCGCATAGCAGGCGTGCCCGTCCATACGCACAATGACCTCGCCCCGCGCAGCGTGGATCGCAAGGTTCAGCCCGGTTGAAACGATCTGGCGCGGGTTGTCGATGACTCGCAAGTTTTGACTGGCCGCCGCCATGCGATCAAGGATTTTCCGAGTGCCGTCATTGCTGCGGCCGTCGGCAACGATGATCTCAAAGCCGCCCCCCACACCCTGCTGGGCAAGCATCGACGCGAGCGCGACTTCCACGTGACACTCCTCGTTGCGGCAAGGAACGATGATGCTTGTCTTCGGTGTTTGCATGGGTCGTACTGTGACATCAGGTCACCGGCGTGTCGGGAAAGTCAATCGCATCGAGCAGAGCGCGAGCGCGTCTGGGAGTTTGCTCCCAAAACCGGGTGGCCTCGACCTGGCGCACGAGATCATCTGCGAAGCGCTGGCGGATCAGTTTGGCCGGTACTCCGGCGACGATGCTATACGGTGCCACATCGGCGAGGACGACAGCACCCGCACCGATCACCGCGCCCCGGCCGACCTTTACCCCTTGGCGAATCACAGCATTCGAGCCTACCCAAACATCGTCCTCAATTTCCGTCGTCCGGCCGTGGATGTTCTTCGCGCTGATGCGCGGCGACGTGCTACCCCACCACCACGAATGCTCCATGCCACCAACTTTGGCACCCGCTGCGATGGAGCAGTAATTACCAACGCGGGTGGTGTTCAGGTGAACGCTGGCGCCAAGGTAGGTATAGGGCCCCACGACAGTGTCTACTAAAACGCAGCCCAACTCGATGCGGCTGTTCAGCGCAACGCGACAGCGTCTTGACATATACCTCGGTTGACGAAGCAACCGGGCGGCGAGAAAGTATATTGTCGTCAACAATGATCGCATTGTCGATCCAGGCTGCGCCGCTTATTCCAGCAGGTCCCAGGTCACTGGGGTGCCCGGCGCGGCGTCACGGCGTATATGCCGCCCCAGTACCTGCTCGTGGAACTTCGGCGGCAAGCCAAACCCAGGGCGAACGATGCGCGTGTTATCGAGCGTTAACGGCTCCCCCTTGCGCGTCTCGCGCGACACATAGATCGAACGGCGAAAGGCTCGCGAACGCTCTTCGGCCGCCGTGCCACCGTAGGTGATTCGCCCTAATCCCAGCCAAGCACGCTCCGTCTCCAGGCGCAGCAGCGCAAATTCCTCGGGTTCTAGAGAAAACGACGCATCGACGCCGCCGTCCGCGCGGAGCAGCGTGAAGTGCTTCTCTATCATCACCGCCCCCAGAGCAACCGAGGCAACCGCCACCCCGCAACCCATCGTGTGGTCGGACAAGCCCACTTCACAGCCGAAAGTCTCACGCATGTTCGCAATAGTGCGAAGGTTGGTGTCTTCCGGCGTAGCCGGGTAAGTGCTGGTGCACTTGAGCAGGATCACGTCCTTGCACCCGGCACCGCGCGCAGTGCGCACCGCCTCGTCGATCTCGGCTGCGCTGGCCATGCCGGTGGAGATAATGATAGGCTTGCCGGCGTTAGCCACCTTGCGGATCAGCGGCAGATCGGTGCATTCGAACGACGCAATTTTATACGCGGGCACGTTCAACGATTGCAGAAAATCAACAGCCGTTTCGTCGAACGGCGAGCTGAAGCAATGCATGCCATGGCTGGCCGCGCGCGCCATGATCGGAGCGTGCCACTCCCACGGTGTCTGTGCCTCCTTGTAAAGCTCGTGCAGCTGGCGGCCCGCCCATGGGCTGGCGGCATCTTCGATCACGAAGCCCGGCGTCCGCAAGTCAAGCGTCATCGTGTCGGCCGTGAAGGTTTGCAGCTTGATGGCATCAGCGCCCGCCATGGCCGCGGCGTCGACGATGGCCAGCGCACGTTGAAGCGATTGTTTGTGGTTGCCCGACATCTCTGCGATCAGGTAGGGCTTGGACCCAAGGCCTACCTCGCGTTCAGCGATCTTCACGGGGCTCCTCCGTTGCTATTGTGCTCGCTCAAGCGACGACGTTCCATATCCAATACCCTTCGGTCGGTTCGAACCCGACGCTGGTAAATGCCTTGCGCGACACCGCATTGCTGGGCAGAATGTGGGCGACCAAGCGCTTGATCGCCGGCGTAGGGTTGTCCCGTGCCCAGCGCTGCGCCGCCCGCAACATGGCCTGCCCCAGCCCAAGGCCTGTAAAGGCTGGGTCAAGGTAGACCGATATCTCCGCATCCTCGCCATCCAAGTCCAGCCGCAATACACCGACGTCGTATGGACCCAGGTCGGCGACGAATAGTACATGCTGGCGATCTGCCAACATACTTTGCCACCAGTTCCGGTGCTCTTCGAGCGTGAGTTCGCGCGAATCGCGCGAAAACCGGCGTGTGCTCGGATGGTTGCGCCATGCAAACGTCCGCACCGCATCGCTCGGCAACGCCCGCCTCAGCTTCAGCGAACCTGCCGCGAGCGCGAACGCGACTCTGCGCGCGCCCAGTCCGTCGACCAGCGCGCGCGCGCACCGGGCCAGATTGCGCCGGCGAGCAGGATGGTTCAATAATGCAGACACCGCGAGGCCAATGACTTCGGGGCTGTATTCTTCTCCGTCCTTGTACTCAAGCGTGGCGACGGCGCCTAAGTCTGCGAGCGCCGGTATCACAGCCCTTTGATTGGCCGCAGCTGTCAGCGTCAGCGTAGGGGCGCCAGCGCAGCAACGTTCCCAAGTGGCGCCGCCACCGGCGCCTATCTGTAGGTCGTGGCGCGTAAAAAAACCAGAGAGATCGGGAAGGTCGCATACCACCGTAGTGTCTGGCCAGCGGCACGCGAGGCCGGCCAGAAACGCAAGGTGAGGGTACGCCGGTGTGGCCGCGATCTCAATGGGGCCGGTGAAGCCGGCATACTCACGGCACGCTTGCAAAGCGAGCGTGCTGAGGTTGGCAGCGTCCACTCCGCCCATGAAGATTCCGATACTGTTCACTGTATCGTCGACGCGCAGCGGCTGGAGGGTAGAGTAGGAGGGACCCAACAACGCGAAACGCGGGCCACCCAAGACAGTGGTATGCGGTCCAATCCAGGTCCGGTATTTCTCGTGATGATCCCGGCTGAGATTGTGATCGATGAGGTACTGAACCTCTAAGGATCGGTCGGCCAGGTCGTCGATGGCCGCAATTCGCGCGCCTAGTTGGTCCGCCACGTGTCGATGCCAACGGGCGTCGAACGCGTAGTGGTCCACCACCACGCAGTCAGGTTCCCAGGCTAGCAGCGCATCGGTGGTCTGCGCTGCGTCCTGCCGCCAATCGACGCCGGCCCAGGTGGCGTGGGGCACCTTGTCATGTGAAGCAAAGGTGCTTGTCGGCGCCGAAAGCAGGTGTGAATCGACGCCCGCCATGCATGCCATGGCGCTCATGTCCAACCCCAGGCGACGTGTCACCAGCCGCACCTCGGCGCCGATTTCGCGCAAAGCGGCGGCCAGCGAAAGACATCGTCTTACGTGACCGGTTCCGCAAAGGGTTGACGCGTCGGCGCGCAGTGCGATGCGCAAAGTAGTTGCGTTCACACTGCGACGAAGTTCATGCGCACTGGGATCCCAGCGGCGTGCAGTGCGTGCTTGGCTCCGGCAGGCGTTTGCTCGGTGAAATGAAAGATGCTTGCGGCGGCCACCGCGGAGGCACCAGCCTGTTTCACGACTTGCACCATGTCTTGGTAGCTGCTTGCGCCGCCGGATGCGATGACCGGGATACGGACTGCTTGAGCAACACGCTCAACGAGATTTAGATCGTAGCCCTGCATCGTGCCGTCGCGATCAATCGACGTGAGGAGTATCTCGCCGGCGCCTCGCAAAGCCAGCTCGCGTGCCCAGATCGCCGGGTCTCGTCCGGTGTCGCGAGTGCCGCAATGGCTATAGACGGAATACGCCCCGTCGTCATGTCGGCGCGCGTCTACGCTGGCCACAACGCACTGAGTGCCGAATTGCGCCGCGGCCTCATCGATCAGTTCGGGGCGCGCAAAGATAGCGCTGTTCATGCTGATCTTGTCAGCGCCGGCGCGCAATAAACCAACGATCTGCGGCAGCGATGTGATGCCGCCGCCGACGGTCAGGGGTACCGAACACTCGTCGGAAAAGTCGGCCACCGACTCATGATCGGGCGCGTCGCCCAGCTGCGATGCCATGATGTCGACAAGCACCAGCTCGTCGACGTCCCGTGCGTTGTATACCTTGAGGGTCGGCAGCACCGGGCCGACGCGGCGCCAGCTGTTGAACGCCACACCCTTGACCAATCCGAAGCTTTTCCACAGCAGCGTAGGAATGATGCGGACCTTCAGCACGGCGTGAAATCCAGGAAATTACGCAGCAGTTGTCGCCCGGCCTTAGAGCTCTTCTCAGGGTGAAACTGCGTGCCAAAGGTGTTCTGGCGCTGCACAGCGGCAACGACGGGGACACCGTAGTCGGTGGTTGCCACGACGTCGTTCGGCGAGTCGGCGATGAACGCAAAGCTGTGGACGAAATAGAAGTTCGAATGCAGCGGTATATGTTTGAACAAGTTCCCAGGGTGCTCAAACACAATGTCGTTCCAGCCGACATGCGGAATTTGTAATTCACAGCCGAGTAAATCGAGCCTGCGCACCCGACCAGGAACCAGGTCGAGACCCGGGTTTGCGCCGCCTTCCTCGCCGCTGGTCGCCAGCATTTGCATGCCTAGACAGATGCCCAACAGCGGCCTGCCGTCACTCACGAGTCTTTGCAGCGTTTCTATCCAGCCACCATCTTGCAGGCGCGACATGCCCTCGGAGAAAGCGCCAACACCTGGCAGGACGATCCGGTTGGCATCAAACAGCGCGGCCGGATGCTCGACGATTAACGCACGAGCACCCAAGTCTTCAAGCGCCCGGCGCACCGAGCCTAGGTTGCCCATGCCGTAGTTGACGATGGCGACGTTCATGGATTGTCGTAGTTCAGCTTCTCCAGATTGCCATGCTTGTCTTTCACCAGGGCGCCGGATGCGTCGCGCTTGAAGATCTTCTTGTTAGTGAACTTGTCGCAGATCTTGATGAACTCGTCAATCGTAAGATCCAGCGGTGTGAGAGTCTCGCCGATAGGTTTTCCGAGGTAGGTCCAGGGAAACTTGCCGTCACGCTCGCGCACGATCTCCAGCGCGTCTTGGCGCGACATGCGATCTCGGCGCAAATGCAGGCATGCGATATCAGTGGCGCGCGAAAAGCCGAACTTCAAAAACTTGAAGTAGTCGTGAATACCGGTTTGGTGGTTGTCCAGGTTTTCGTAGTTCACCATCGACCCTTCGACAGCGCGATCGAAAGTTGTAAGGCCCTTGGCTTGCGCAATGAGCGCGTTCGACAGGCCGTCCCACGGTAAGTAGTGGCCGAGAAACAGCCCCGTCACACCCACGCGCTGCAACTCGTCGTCGCTTGGGTATTGGTAAGGCAGCAGATGGCGCCGCTCGATACCGTAGGTCTCCGACAGGTCGTTCACGCGCAGGCCCAGCAGGCCGCCAAACTCCTCCAGCCAGCGGCGATTGAGGACGTTGTTTTCCGCGGCGGCGGCTGGTCCGCCATATTCGTGCTGCGAGTTTTCACCCCATACGATCAGCGGCACGTTGAACTGGACTGCGGCACGCACCGGGATGGTGAAAATACCCACGTGTTCGGGCCACGAGATATCGCCGACTTCGGTCAAGCCAATACGGTTGAGCTTGGCGCGCACCACGGGGTTCGGCGTGAACTCGACATGGTCGACGCCAAGGTGCTTGATGTTCTCGATGTTCTTGCGGCCGATCGCAGACAAATCGCAGGTCGTTGACGTCACGCACAGAGGGTTCAGCCCTAGTTGCAGCGTGCGCACCACCTGGTAGGTGCTGTCCTTGCCACCGCTAACGGGCACAACGCAGTCCCAGTTCACTCCGTCGCGCCGGTATTTTTGTAGCAGGCCTAACAGTTCTTCGCGCCGCTTGCCCCAGTCGACATGCTGGCGCTGCTCGAAAGCTCGACACGCGTTGCACACGCCCTCATCGTCAATGTGCAGGTCGGGCTTGGTATGCGGCATCACGCATCGGACGCAATACTTCAGCATGTCTAGGCCTTCTTTTCCATTAAAAACCACGCGATGTCGTCTTGCGGGAAAGCAGGATCGCGGCGGTAGGCGAAGCCATAGTCCACCAGTTGCAGGTCGGCGAAGGTGTCGAGCATCTCTCCGGCGAAGTCACGTTTGAACAAGCGGTCGGTATGGCCGCGGTACGGGATCGATGTTGGCGTAGGGTTGTAGTACTCGCACACTAGGACCCAACGCTGAGAGGCTTCGTAGAGTTTGTTGTAGGTCAGCGCAAGCATATTGGGGTTGATGTGAATCAATACTCCCTTGACGAACGCGAGGTCTACTTTCTCGGAGTTTGGGTAGTCGAAGATCGAGCCATGAAAGGTCTGTGTCGCGCCTAAGAATTCGGTGAGCTGTTTAGCCGCATCCGGATTGATTTCGACGCCTTTGAGGGCAAGTTCAGGGTAGAGCAGCTTCAACGCACGAAGATTCATGCCGATGTTGGCACCGAACTCTACGCACGACTCGACTCGGCCCGCTGCCTTGAGCGCGTGGGCAAAGAAGTGTAGATTCGATGCGAGCAGCTGGCTATTGGCGTTGCGCGCTATGTACTCGGTGCCGAAGTCACCCGCCCAGAACGCCTCCTGATCGGTCTTGAATGGCATCAGATTCCCTTGCTTGTTGGCACCACCGATTTTTGCTGAACGTGGCGGTTGATACGCACCCAACTGGGATTGTCCTGAAGAAGGCTCAACACATCGTTCATGTCGAAATCGGGCTTTCGCGGATAAAGCGTCGTTAGGATTTTCGCAACAAGTTCTAGGTCCTCCCTGGTATCCACTGTCCATCGGTGTTCGCTCAGATCCGGCTGCATGGTCAGCGATTTCAATCGGTACCGTTTGGGGCGCCAATATAGAAATGGCGTTACGTGCTCTCTTTCGGCTAAGTCGCGTGCCTCGGCATGAGCCTCGTCCAATGCCTTGCGCGACATCACTTCGACCGCCATGCCGTAAGGCCACGTCGGCTCGATCATGTTTGACAGGTAGTCATAGCTATCGCCCGACAGAAACATGGCGATTGCGTCTTCCACCAATGTAGGTTCGATAAGCGGGCAGTCTGAGGTAACGCGCACGACGGTTGAGGCGTTAAAGGTGCGCGCCGCATGAGCGTATCGAGACAGAACGTCTTCTTTGGAACCGCGTGTGCACTCAACACCCTCCGAATCGCAAAGGGCAACAATAGCATTGTCCGCCGGCAGGGTAGTCGTGGCGACGACAATGCGATCCACAGTCCTGCAGCGCCGCAGACGCTCGATCTGGTACGACAGCATTGGCCGCCCGGCTATCGGCGCCAGTACCTTGCCCGGTAGACGGGTCGATTCCATGCGTGCCTGGATAATGATCGTGGCCGTATTCAACACAGAACCGTGCGCAGTGTGTTCACGACGAATGATTGCTGCTCCGCGTTCATGGCAGGAAACAGGGGCAACGAGATCGCTCTTGCATAGTACCGTTCACTGGCCGGGAAGTCGCCGCGCTTGAATCCCAATCGCGTGTAGTACGGCTGGGTGTGGATGGGAATGTAGTGCACATTGACGCCAATCCCAGCGTCGCGCATGTGCTTGACGACTTGTGCGCGAGTCGCCGAAGTCCGTGCGTCGTCGATTTCGACCGCATACAGGTGTCGGGCCGAGCGCCGGTCCGGCAGCCGCAACGGCAGAAACAGTGGCAGCTCCGCAAGCAATGCATCGTAGCGATCGGCCAGAGTCTCGCGCTGCCTGTGCATCGTGTCCAGGCGCATGAGTTGAGAATGTCCAAGCGCCGCCTGGATATCGGTCATTCGGCCATTGAAGCCAAGCAGCGTCTGTTCGTAGCACCATGGGCCTTCCGGTTCATGCTCCATGTCCCGCGGTTCACGGGTCACGCCGTGAGAGCGCAGCAGGCGCAGGCGGCGTGCGAGTGCGTCGTTGCGCGTGGTCAACATGCCCCCCTCGGCCGTAGTCATCACTTTCACGGCGTGGAAGCTGAACACAGTCGTGTCGGCCCACGCGCTGCCGACCGGGCGGTTGAGGTAGCTGGCACCGGTGGCGTGTGAAGCGTCTTCGAGAATTGCAAAACCGTAGCGGTCAGCCAGCAAGCGGATCTCGCGCAGATCGGCCGGCAGGCCAGAAAAGTCGACGGGAATCAACACATCGGGTAGCGTGCTCGTCGCATCAGCGTGTTCAAGTTTGGCGCGCAATGCGTCCACAGACATGTTGCGTGTGTCCGGGTCGATGTCAACAAAGTCGATTTCGGCACCGCAGTGCAGTGCACAGTTGGCCGAAGCGACGAAGCTGTTCGGGCTGGTCCACACACGGCCTGCGGCCCCCACGCCAAGCGCCAAGCAACCGAGATGTAGCCCGACGGTAGCGCTCGACACCGCGACCGCGTGCGGGACATCATGTCTTGCGGCGAAGGCCTGCTCGAACGTGGTGACCGCAGGCCCTTGCGTCAAATACTCGGACCGCAGCACTCGAACAACGGCGGCGACATCGTCTTCATCAATGTCCTGGCGGCTGTAAGGGATGAACGACATGCTGGCTCACGTCAGTTGACGCTTTGGCCGCTCACATACTCCGCAATCAGGCCCCGCAACTGCTCGGTGTTGAGAAAGTCGGGGTTGGTCCCGCTGTTGTAGGCGAAGGCCGGCGTCACACGCTGGGCACCGGCACCTGTACAGTATTCTTCGATGTCGTAGTTGCCCGCGGATGGCAGAATCGCATAGTATTGCCCGAGGTCAACGGTGTTAAAACTGTCGCTGGTGGTGATCATCTCCTCGTGTATCTTTTCCCCTGGGCGAATTCCCACAATCTCCTGCCTGCACTCGGGAGCAATGGCGTTGGCCAAATCAGTGATGTGGTACGAGGGGATTTTGGGCACCAGTACTTCACCACCCCAAGCGTTCTCGAGTGCCCACAACACCATATCCACGCCCTCCTGCAGCGAAATGTTAAAGCGCGTCATAGCTACGTTAGTAATTGGCAACGCCCCGGTTTTTCGCCGTTCCAGGAAATACGGAATGACAGAGCCTCGGCTGCCCATGACGTTACCGTAGCGGACCACGCTAAACCGCACGTCGCGCTTGCCGCGCATATTGTTGGCGGCGACGAAAAGCTTGTCGGAACATAACTTGGTCGCGCCATACAGGTTGGTGGGTGCAGCGGCCTTGTCGGAGGAAAGAGCCACTACCCGCTTTACCCCAGCATCCAGGCATGCGTCAATCAGGTTCTGTGCTCCCAGCACGTTGGTCTTGATGCACTCGAACGGGTTGTATTCGGCTGCGGGAACCTGCTTGAGCGCAGCCGCGTGCACGACGATGTCTATCTCTTCAAGCGCGCGGCGCAGGCGGCCAGCATCGCGCACATCGCCAAGGAAGTAGCGCATGGCAGGATGCGCGACCTCCGTGAACTTTTGCCCCATCTCGAACTGCTTGAGCTCGTCGCGCGAGAACACCACCAGCCGCCTTGGCTGATAGCGCTCGAGAACGGTCTTGACGAAAGCGTTGCCGAAGGAACCGGTGCCACCGGAAATAAAGATCGACGAGTTGTTCAGCATGTCATGCCACGGAGTGCCCAGTCCAACGACGCGGCCAGACGTTTGCGTCAACCCAAGCTTTGTGCCAACGAGCAATTTGCCATTCTATTTGTATTTGTATTCGCGGGCGAACCTTGCCAGCGGGACTACACCAGCGGGCCTGCGGTCAGGTGAGGTAGGGCCGTATGAACTCATCGAAGCGCGACCGCCAGTTTGGCGCCCAAAAATCTTCCTCACGGACGGCCGAGGTCGCCGCACTGCCGCCCCGTACCAGTAGCGCGAGCTCGGCGGGATTCGCGACCCTTTGGAATGGCGCGTCGGCCAAGTAGAAACGCGATTTCTCGGTGCTGATAACGACAGGCTTTGCCTCCGTGCCGCTTGCCTCGAACAGTCCGGTAGAAACCTCGGAGACGACCCAGGACGAAGCGCCAAAGGCAGCGTATATGTCTGACGACAGGTCAATCCGGTAGGCGGGTCCCACTCGTTCATGCCGCTCTGACGCCCCCATCCGTTCAACCGGGTGGGGGCGAAAGACGATGCGGTGCTCGGGCAATGCACGTGCCAACTCGGCACAGAAGTTTTCGTAGAAGGCGGTATCGATACCATCACCCAAGACCAGTATTTCGCCATCACCGTGCGTTGGCCGTTGCCCGGTCTCGAATGAGGCCTCGCGATGCGGGTTGCCGATCACAACCTTGCGCACCGGCAGGTTGATCTGGCTACCCCACCATGGGCCATACAGTAGCAGCGCGCTAGGCAGCACCCGTTCTATACCGGGCAACTCAAGCCAAGCCTGCCCGAGGTTGTATGCCTCGTGGGCACGCGTGATCACGCCGTGCTGGTATTCCACCACCTCAATGCCACGGTCGCGGCAGGCCGCGTTGAAAATCGCCTTGGTACCATAGCTGCTTTGGTCCGCCACCAGAACGCGCGGGCGATGCTCGCGCTGCATCTGGTCAACCCGGACCAGGGTCTGCGGTGCCCCGGCAAGCTCAATGGCCAGCCGGCGCCGGATGCGTGCCACTACGGCGGCATCGGGCGCCCAGTCAAGCTTGCAGCGGCTTGCGGCAACTGCGCAGTCGAGCACGCCGGCCGCCAGCTGTTCGTGAGTTGCCCGCACCGCGAGCCGCGCGCGCGTGTGGTCAATAAGGCGCCGGTGCGCGTTCAGCGTCGTGCGTGGCTCGCGTATGGCGTTGCGCCGGTTGAAGGCGTGGATGCCGAGTTCGGACCACCCAAAATCGCCAAGCGCGCGGGTGTAGTAGCTGGTCAGGCGGTCGAAACGTTCCCCAGCGCGGTCGGTGACCCCTGCCCCACTGCCCAGCACCAGCACCGGTGCCGGCTGTGGCCGAACCCGCAGGTTGTGCAGCAGCGAAGCAGCGGCAGCGCCTAACAGGTCGACGCTACGGTAAGCAGGTTCGTAGCGTCGGTACGCTTCGCCCGTATACATCAGGCCTTCGATGATGCAGCGCACGAAGTAGTTGCGCACCATCAGCCATACCGGAACGCCGGTCAGTGGCTCGCGGAACGGCTGCAGCTGCGGGTCGTTCTCTATCTCCAGCACAGCTGCCGGGTCGATCACGGTTCTCACCTGCTCAACTCCTAGTACCATGGGCTAAGCTCAGCTGCCAGGGCATAGGCACCACCCGGCCGGCCAGATACCAGGCGCCGAAGAAAAGCAACGCTTGCGAGGTTGCAAAAGCCCAGGCAGCGCCGATCGCGCCGATTCGTGGAACCAGCAGCAGGCCCAGTACCACATTGGCTGCGCCAGCGCTCAACGAGACCAAGGCCAGTATTGCGAAGCGCCGCGAATACATGACATAGTTGACGACCAAAAAGTACATGCCAGTAAAGCCGTGGCCTATGCAGATCGGCAGCAGGTAGTCGCCGGCCTTGGCAAAGCCGGCGCCGGTCAAATGCGGCAGCAGCCGGGGCAGCAACAATCCGCAGCTTAGCGACAGTAGCATGATGCCGGCAAAGGCCACGTAGGTGCCGCGTACTACACTGCGCGCGCGTTCCGCGTCATCGGCCAGGCCCTTGGTGAGCGCGTGCGCCAGCCAGGGCGCGTAACTGCGGTTGGCAGAGTCGTTGAGCAGCGCAAGTATCAGGCCGACCTGCGCTGCTACACCGTAAGGGCCGAGTTCTGCCGCGCTGAGCATAGACCCGACGAGCAACTTATCGGTGGCGGACATCGCAACACCGCCCAGACTGTGCGGCAGCAGCGTCACGCCGAAACGCAGCGCTGGGGCGAAGTGGGCCCTTACCTCTCGGACCCCATCAACGAACAAGGCGGAATGCACAACAAGGCACGCGACCATCGCGGCCCCCGTGATCAAAGTCGCGGCGATAGCGACCGCCTGCCAACGCCCGGGGAACAGGTACAGCACCACCAATGTCGCAAGTGCAAGCGCAAGCGCATGCATCAAACGGAAAGCCATGAAATGCTTGGCGCGAAACTCGCTCTGCCAGATCGACTGAAACACCAGCAGCGCCACCGTAGCGGCCGCCATTAGCGTAGCCATTAGCGCCCAGTCAGGCGCCAAGCCGACGGCGGCCGGTGCCAGCCACAAATACGTCGCGGCGAGCGGTAGTGCCAGCGATACACCCACTACGCCGGCCAGCGCCGCACCCGCGGCCAGACCGGCGCGCTGCGCACGCACAGCGGTCTTTGGCCACTCAAGGATCAGGTAGCTGTGCGTGGACAGGCCACCCAGCGACACGATGGCGGCCACAATCACCGAGAACGCCACCCAAGTGCCATAGCCTGCTGGGCCGAGACCACGCGTGAGCCACGGTAGCAGCAGCAGCGGCAAGCCGCTAAACACGCCATTGGCAATGACGTAGCAAGCCGTCGCCCCAAGGAACCCACGCCATTTCATCGTTATGGACGCGATCGCATCACCTGGTCGGCGGCAAACGACACGCCACCCGCCTGGTACGGTGCTGGGCAACTACCGCTGCAACGCTCATTGAGTTAGCCGTTCCGCACCGGGCATCCAACAGCCCTGACAAGAATATGGCACGGCCTGACGAGCGTGGCATTCTAGGGTAGTGTTGCACGCTATGCGGTACTTATAAAACCGATGCGTTTGGGCCTGTAGCTAGGCGCAAACCACAGCAATAGCCAAAGCTATTGCGAGGATTTGCAACAACGCTACGGGGCCAAAGGCGCGGTTTTTAAGTTCTGAATAGCGTGCAACACTGCACTAGGGTAGGCTCGTGGCAGCGCTTGGGTCAATGATCGCTGACCCTAGAATTCGCGCTCCACCGAAAGCACTGCATGGCCGACACGAACTTACCGTCGAAACAAAGCTTGCACGACGCCAACCAACTCATCAGCGAGCGCCGCGACAAGCTCGCCGGCATTCGTGCTGACGCAGGGCGCGCGGCGTTTCCAAACGACTTCAAGCCCGAACACCGCGCCGCAGAGTTGATCCGGCTGTACGACGATCTGCCCCACGAAGAGCTCGAAGCGCTCAAGCCCCAGGTCACCGTGGCCGGGCGCATGATGCTCAAGCGGGTGATGGGCAAGGCCGCGTTTTGCGCCTTGCAAGACGGTTCGGTGGGCCCCGCTGGCAACCGCATCCAACTGTTCATCACTAAAGACGCTTTGGGTGACGCTGCGTACGACGCATTCAAGCACTGGGACTTGGGTGACATCATCGGCTGCGAAGGCAGCGTGTTCAAGACCAAGACCGGCGAATTGTCGATTCGCGTCAGCAAGCTGCGCATGCTGACCAAAAGCCTACGCCCGCTGCCCGACAAGTTCCACGGCATGACCGACCAGGAGCAAAAGTACCGCCAGCGCTACGTGGACTTGATCACCGACGAAGCCACGCGTGCGCGGTTTGCCGCGCGCAGCAAGGCGCTCAACTCGATCCGCCAGTTCATGGTCGAACACCACTTCATGGAGGTCGAGACGCCGATGCTGCACCCCATCCCCGGGGGCGCCAACGCCAAGCCTTTTGTCACACACCACAACGCGCTGGACCAGCAGATGTTCCTGCGTGTCGCGCCCGAGTTGTACTTGAAGCGCCTGGTCGTCGGTGGCTATGAGCGTGTGTTCGAGATCAACCGGAGTTTTCGCAACGAGGGCATTTCCGTCCGTCACAACCCCGAGTTCACGATGATGGAGTTCTACGCTGCGTACTGGGATTACCTCGATTTGATGGACTACACCGAGTCCGTCTTGCGCCACGTTGCCCGCCAGACCGCCGGCTCGGCAAGTCTCATGTATGCCGGCAAACCGTTGAACATGGAGCAGCCGTTCACTCGCTTGACGATGCGTGATTCGCTGCTGGTGCATGCGGGCCTGACCGAGTCCGAAGCGGGCGACGCCGGGCTGCTGCGCACGCGCCTCAATGGGTTGGGCAACGAGGCGCCGGCGCAGTGGGGGTTGCCCGAACTTCAGCTCGGCTTGTTCGAAGCGGTGGTCGAAGACAAGCTGTGGCAACCGACCTTTATCACCGACTACCCGGTCGAGGTATCGCCCCTGGCGCGTGCCTGCGACACCAACCCGGCCA
>Ga0224497_10001197_pt1 | contig 16812 bp, 15 predicted proteins | sample SF_Jul11_sed_USG_4_FD_167970 | JGI IMG/M metagenome (GOLD analysis project Ga0224497, IMG submission 167970) | Sediment microbial communities from San Francisco Bay, California, United States - SF_Jul11_sed_USGS_13 | ecosystem: Environmental > Aquatic > Marine > Sediment | place: USA... | reverse complement strand
CAGTTCGAGCATCTACCCTATTCGACACGACCACTATGGCATGCCGAATGCGCCTCGCTTCGCTCACGGCGTGCGCGATGGGTTGATCGAGATACCTGCCACGACGCTGCGCGTGTTCAATCGAAATCTGCCGTCCAGTGGTGGCGGGTACTTCAGGCTTTTACCGTACGCCTTTTCTCGTTGGATGCTCAGGCGTGTGAATGCCGGTGACGGTGAGCCGGGTATCTTCTACTTCCACCCATGGGAAATCGACGTCGGGCAGCCGCGCATTGCCGGCATCAGCCGCAAAACGCGCTTTCGTCACTACGTGAATATCCACCGGATGGAGCCTCGCTTAGAACGTCTTTTGAGCGACTTCAAGTGGGGGCGTATGGACGATATTTTTCTAAAGCGGGCTGGCCAAGCTGGTGCGTTGCAAGACCGATAGCTCTTCGCTCATGCCTGTCGTCAAACGCTTGTTGCCCGGTGAGGTGTCCGCGACAGCTTTGTGGGACGAGTTTGTCTCGACTTGCCCTGAGGCGACCTTTTTCCACCGCTCCGGCTGGCAAAAGATACTGCGTGAGGTGTTTCGACACGAAACGTACTATCTGTATGCGCAGTCCTCACAAGCCGGCGGTCGTATCGACGGTGTACTACCGCTTGCGCACGTAAAGAGCCTGCTGTTTGGCAGTTCGCTGGTAAGCCTTCCGTTTGCCGTCTATGGCGGCGTCGCCGCGGTTAACCCACAGGCTACGCAAGCGCTGGAGCAAGAAGCGCAGCAGTTGGCGCAGCGGCTAGGCGTGGCGCACTTAGAGTTACGCAATACGACTCAACGCCATGCTGACTGGCCCGCGCAAGGCCTGTACGTGACGTTCCGCAAGGAGATCGCGCCCGAAGAAGAGGCCAACATGCTGGCCATTCCGCGCAAACAGCGCGCGATGGTGCGCAAGGGCGCCAAGAACGGCCTGCTCAGCCATACTGACAGCGATGTAGATCGGTTCTTTGCTTTGTACGCGAGCAACGTGCACCGTCATGGTACTCCGGCAATGCCAAAGCGCTACTTTGAGGCGCTCTTGCAAGAGTTCGGTACCGATTGCGAGGTTTTGACTGTCACAGCCCCCGACCACCGTCCGCTCAGCAGCGTGCTGAGTTTCTACTTTCGGGACGAAGTCTTGCCCTACTACGCCGGTGACGACGAGGCTGCCCGGGACTTGGCTGCCAACGACTTCAAGTACTGGGAGCTGATGCGCCGCGCCTGCAACCGCGGCGTCAAGCTCTTCGACTATGGACGAAGCAAACAAGGCACAGGGTCTTACTCCTTCAAGAAGAATTGGGGGTTTGAACCCCGGCCTTTGTATTACGAGTACTGTCTATACAAACGCGACGCCATTCCGCAAAACAACCCCGCCAACGCAAAGTACAGGTTATTGATTGAAACTTGGCGACGTTTGCCAATCGGTGTGGCAAACTGGTTGGGGCCGCATATTGTGCGAAACCTTGGTTAGGGTGCCGGTCTGGGTAAACTGCCGGATGCGGAACGCCCAGCGTCCACACCATAGCGTTCATAGATCCGTTTCTAAGCCTTAGCCATCATGTCCGACTTGAGCCTGCCCCGCGAAGCTCTTGCGCGCACCCGATCACAACTTCCGGTTTCAGCGTATTTCGACGCGCAGTTGTTCCAGCGCGAGCAGGAGTACATTTTCCGGCATAGCCCGCGCTATCTTGGTCACCAGCTATCGGTGCCGGAGATCGGCGACCATCACGCGCTTGCTCACGAGGGCGAAGGTCGCGCTTTGGTGCACACCTCGCGCGGCGTTGAACTGATATCGAATGTCTGCCGGCACCGTCAGGCGGTCATGTTGCATGGGCGCGGCAACTCAGGCAGCAACATCGTTTGCCCGTTGCACCGCTGGACCTACGACTTGCATGGCCAGTTGATCGGTGCACCACATTTCACGCACGACCCTTGTCTAAACCTCAACAACTACCCGACACAGACCTGGAATGGCATGGTGTTTGAGCAACTAGGCAGAGACGTTACCGCGGACTTGGCGTCGCTTGGGCCGCGCGCGCAGTTTGATTTCAATGGCTATGTGCTAGACCGCGTGTATACGCATGAGTGCGACTACAACTGGAAGACTTTCATCGAGGTCTACTTGGAAGACTACCACGTTGGCCCGTTCCACCCGGGTTTGGGCAACTTTGTCACCTGCGACGAGTTGCGTTGGGAGATGGGCGCGAATTATTCGGTACAAACCGTTGGTATTGCCAGCTCACAGGACAATGCCCTGGGCAAGGCGGGCTCGCCGGTGTATCAGCGGTGGCAAGACGAAGTCATGAAGTACCAGCAGGGGCGCGCACCCATGCATGGGGCGATTTGGCTGACCTACTACCCCACGTCGATGGTCGAGTGGTATCCCAACGTGCTTGTCATCTCGACGCTTTATCCCAGCGGTCCGCGACACACTACCAATATCGTCGAGTTCTACTATCCAGAGGAAATCGCCGCTTTCGAGCGCGAATACGTACAAGCGCAGCAAGCGGCGTACTTGGAAACCTGTGTTGAAGATGACGACATCGCGCTGCGCATGGACATGGGACGGCACGCACTTTACAAGCGGGGCGACAACGAGATTGGTCCCTATCAGTCGCCGATGGAAGACGGGATGCAGCAATTCCACGAGTGGTATCGGCGCGCCCTTCAGTTCACGGACTAAACGCTCTTTGTCTGCGCTCGCCCAGCGATACGGAAAGGACTTACCATGTTCCAATGCATTCTTGTCCCCACGGACGGTTCAGACATCACAAAGACCGCTGTTTCTACCGCCATCGACTTAGCGCGCGCAGTGGGTGCGAAACTCCACACGATCAGCGTCAAGGAACCCTACCCTTACAGCGCCATGTCGGAGATGCAGTTGGTGCCACCGCAGGAGTTCTTCGATGCGCAAGAGAGAATAGCGGTTACCCGCGTCAATATGGTTCGAGAAGCTTGCAGCGCGGCTGGCCTGAGCTGTGAGGTGCATACGGTCGAAGCCATGCATGCCTGGGAAGCAATCATCGAACACGCCCAGAGCAAAGAGTGCGATCTGATCGTGATGGCTTCGCACGGCCGCCGTGGTGTCTCGTCGCTGCTGCTCGGCAGCGAAACGCAACGAGTGCTGACGCACACGAAGGTTCCCGTGCTGGTAGTTCGCTGAAGCGTGTTCGCTAACCCACGTGAATGACTCGCACCACGGACACGACCACCGCCATACCAGCGGCCAGCCAAGCCAACTGAATAGCTGTGTCTCGCGGCGAGAGTCGGTGCTGCAATTGCGGGATCAGGTCTGCGATGGCGACGTAGACGAAGCTGCTCGCAGCGACAACGAGCAAGTATGGAAACAACGCTTTCCACGGGCCGACCACGAAGTAGCCCAAGACACCGCCGGCCACCGCCGACAAGCCCGAAGCTGCGTTGTAGAGCAATGCCTTGCGCCGTGAAAACCCGGCGTTGAGCAACACGATGAAGTCGCCCAGCTCTTGCGGAATCTCGTGCGCAATGATGGCCAGCGCGGTCAGCACGCCCAAGCGGACATCGGTGAGAAAGGCAGCCGCGATGATGATGCCGTCGCAAAAGTTGTGGATGCTATCGCCCAGCAACACGCTCCACCCCCCACGACCGGCCTGCTGTTTGTCGAAATGCAGATGATGCGAGTGCCCGTCGCCTTCGTGATGGTGGGCGTGGCGGTACAACTCGGCCTTTTCCAACAGGAAAAAAAACATCAGCCCGGCCAGCAGCGTGGCAAACAGGCTGTGCGGACTGGCTGGGCTCTCAAAGGCTTCGGGCAACACGTGCAGTAAGGCCGTGGCCAGCAGCACGCCGGCTGCAAGGCTTACCATGTGGCGCACCATGTGGGTGAGCGCGGTAACAGTCAGGCTCGCCGCGATCAGCACCGACAGCAAACCTCCCAACAGCGTCGCCAGCGCGATGTAGAGCAAGGTCAACAAGGCAAAGTCCGAAAGCTAGCGGACTCGCAAGTCAACCTACGCCGTTGGCTTTGAGCCAGGCGACACAACGTTTCCAGCCATCGCCGGCTGGGCCCTTGCGGTAGCTGGGGCGGTAATCGGCATGAAAAGCATGTGGTGCATCGGGGTAAACAACGATCTCCGAGCGCCGAGCGGCACGACTGCCGATGCTCAAGGCAGCCTCCATTTTCTTGACTGCGTCCAGTGGAATTCCGGCATCCTGCCCGCCGTAAAGCCCTAGCACCGGCGCGTTGAGATTGTGGGCAACGTCGACGGGGTGCTTGGGCGTAAGTGCCGTGGCTTGCCCCACCAGCCGACCGTACCAGGCCACGCCGGCCTTCAGCGCTGGGTTGTGCGCAGCATAGAGCCAGGTGATGCGGCCTCCCCAGCAGAAGCCTGTGATGGCCAGCCTGGACGAGTCACCACCGTGAGACCGTGCCCACTTGACGCTTGCATCGAGGTCGCCCATCACCTGTGCATCGGGTACTTTGGCAATTACTTCTGAAATCAGCTTGCTGATTTCACCGTAGGACTTCGCGTCACCCTGGCGTACAAACAGCTCGGGTGCAATGGCCAGGTAGCCCAGCTTGGCAAACCGTCGTGCCACGTCGGCAATATGCTCGTGAACGCCGAAGATCTCCGGGACGACCAACACCACCGGCAAGCCGGTCTTACCAGCCGGCATCGCCCGGTACGCCGGCAGCGTGAAGTCGCCCACTGGAATGCTTACTTCACCTGTAGTAAGGCCATCGGTATTGGTATTGATGGTCTGCGAGCCCACCGGCAGCACCGCAAGCGCAAAGCCACTGCCCACAGCAGCGGTGAATCCGCGGCGGCTGTATTCCCGCGCGGGAACCAGACTGTCAAATTCATTGTCAAGCATGAAACTCTCCTTGTGTCACCCAGTGTCGGCGGGGCATGTTGAAACAACAGAGTTATACGTCAACCCACCGATGGCGATTTGAGGACGCAAGCTCGCCGCTTCTGTTGAATCACCCGGTGAATCACCTCGGCCCGGTGCGCGAGAGGCGCGATCCACCGCCGAACCGTCGGCGAGCATCTTCTGCTCAGCCTCGCACAGGCAGTTTGAGCAAGCCCATCGTCAAGCCGGTGCCCGAGAGTATGATCGCGCCGCCAAGGAGCATCGGCACCGTTACGACCTCGTCGAGGAACACGCTGCCCCAAAGCATGGCGAACATGGGAATGAGAAAGGTCACCGCCATCGCGTTTGCTGGACCCACTCGGGCGAGCAGGCGAAAGTACATGAGGTAAGCCACTCCCGTGCAGACAAACGCCAGCATCGCGACGGCCAGCCAAGCGCTGAGCGAGGGTGCGTGCACTGGCCACCACAGAAGTGTAGGAATCAGCAAGAGCGCTGCTGCCGATACGAGAATGCCGGCAGATACGGTCAGCGAAGAGACCCCGGCGAGCCAGCGCGTGGTGTAGCTCGCCGACGCGCCGTACATGGCCGTAGCCCCCAAACAAGCCACGACGGCCCAACCCGAGCCGCCGGGCTTGAAGCTGGCATCGTTGTTGACGTTGCTCGTTGCCAGCCACAACACTCCCGCAAAGCCGACCACCAGGCCCAACACCTGCAAGCGCGTCAGCCTGTGCTTCAGCCAAGCCCAGGCCACCAGGGCGCCGAACAGTGGCGTGGTAGCGTTGAAGATAGAGGCCAGCCCAGCGGTGATCGACAACGCAGCGTAGCTGAAACACAAGAACGGCAAGGCCGTGTTGGTCAATCCCAGCAACAAAACCGGCCGCCAGTGGCGGCGCAGTTCACCGATATGTCCGCGTAGCGCAAGTACCAGCAGCAACAACAAGGCAGCGCCGATCACGCGCATACCCGCCAGTGAGACGGCACCGAACTCACCCACCCCGACGCGAAGAAACAAGAACGAACCGCCCCAAATTGCGGCCAGCAAAAACAGTTCAGTTAAATCACCAGACTTCAAGCCGCGCCTTCGAGCCGAAGGAGCGCCCGCTTGCGATCCAACCCGCCGGCGTAGCCCGTAAGCGCACCGCCGCTGCCCAGTACACGATGGCAGGGCACGATCAAAGAAACCGGGTTGCGGCCGACAGCAGCGCCCACCGCGCGCACCGCCTTGGGGTGCTCGAGCTGGCGAGCAATTTCGCCGTAGCTCGCGGTCTGACCACGGCCGATTCCCAGCAGTGCCGTCCACACACTGCGTTGGAACTCGGTGCCGTGCAAATCCAACGGCAAATCGAATTGCGTTCGCTGGCCTGCGAAATATTCAGCCAACTGCGCCGCAGCGCAGCGTAGCAGCGGATCGTCGGCTTGTTCGGGCGCAGTTAGCGTGCCAGGGTGATCCTTCTGACCTTCGAACCACAACCCGGCGATACCGGTGACGGTACGAGCCACAAGCACGACTCCAAGGGGTGTATTTATGGTCGCTTGCGCGGTGCAGGCTGCGCCGAGTGTGGTGTGGGTCATGGTCGTCGTCTCCAGCTTGTTCGGCGATTATCGTCCTCCCTACAATCGCCTATCAACCAGAAGGAGAATATCCCGTGAAAGTCACTGCATCGATCTTCAAGGCCTACGATATCCGCGGTATTGTCGGCCAGACGCTCGACGAAGCCTTGGCTGAGCACCTCGGCCGCGCTTTCGGAACCGAGGCACTGCGTCTGGGTGAGAAGGCTGTCGCCGTAGGGCGCGACGGGCGTTTGTCGGGCCCTTCTCTGGCGGCCGCCTTGTCGCGTGGCTTGCTGACCACCGGCATCGATGTGATCGACCTGGGGGCTGTCACCACGCCCATGCTGTATTACGTGGCGGCGACGCGCAAGGCACAAGGTTGCCGCAGCGGCATCCAAGTAACAGGCAGCCATAACCCCAAGGATTACAACGGCTTCAAGATGGTACTGGCCAGCCGCGCCATTTATGGCGATGAGATACAGGGTCTGCGTCAACGCATAGAGGCCGAAGACTACGCAACCGGCGCGGGCAGTTCGTGCCAGCTCGATGTCCTGGCCGAATACCAACAGCGCATCGTCGGTGACTGCAAACTGGCGCGCCGCATGAACATCGTCGTCGATTGCGGTAACGGTATCCCCGGCGCTTCGGCACCTGGCGTTTTGCGCGCACTCGGTTGCGATGTCGCCGAGATGTACTCCGAAGTCGATGGTAACTTTCCCAATCACCACCCCGATCCGTCCAAACCCGAAAACCTGGCCGAGTTGATGGCCAAAGTCAAAAGCACCGACGCCGAAATCGGGCTGGCCTTTGATGGCGACGGCGATCGCCTGGGCGTGGTCACCAAAGACGGCCAAATCATTTATCCCGACCGTCAGTTGATGCTGTTCGCGACCGACGTGCTCACTCGCGTGCGTGGCGGCACCATCATCTACGACGTAAAGTGCACGCAGCGCTTGGCGCCGGCGGTTGTGGCCGCGGGCGGAACGCCCCTGATGTGGAAGACGGGGCACTCGCTGGTCAAAGCCAAACTCAAGGAAACCGGCGCGCCTTTGGCCGGCGAGATGAGCGGGCACATTTTTTTCAGCGAGCGCTGGTATGGGTTCGACGATGCTACCTACACAGCGGCAAGGCTGCTCGAAATCCTCTCGCGCTCCGGCAATCCGAGCGCGGTGCTAAACGCTTTGCCGACGAGCTTCAACACCCCGGAACTCAACGTACCATGCGCCGAAGGAGAGCACCACGCGGTGATAGAAAAGCTGCGCAGCAGGCTGGGCGGTGAAACGCTATTCCAGGGCGCAAACGAAATCATCACCATCGATGGTCTGCGCGCCGAATACGCCGACGGTTTCGGTCTTATCCGTGCCTCCAACACCACCCCCGTGCTGGTGCTGCGATTCGAGGGCCACACGGCCGAGGCGCTGCAACGTATAGAAGCACAGTTCATGGCCGTGCTGCGCTCGGTCAAACCTGACGCGAAAGTCGCAACGGCGGCGCATTGAGTCTTGATTTGCGTGCCGGTACCGCGCGAGCATGCAGGTACTGATCATCAAATTGTCGTCGCTGGGTGATGTGGTGCACTCGATGCCAGCGGTGCAGGACATACGCACAGCCATTGCGCACGCTCGAATCGACTGGGTCGTCGAGCCCAGCTATGCGTCGCTGGTGCGCCGCGTCGAAGGCATCGGAGACGTTATCGAGCTGCCGCTGCGTCGATGGGCCGCAGCGTGGTGGAGTCAAACGACACGTCGGGAATTCAAGGCGCTGCGAGCGCGGTTGACCCGGCAACGCTACGACGCCACGCTGGACTTGCAAGGCCTTACCAAGTCAGCGCTGGTCGGCCGTGTGGTTAGATTGTCGACAAACGGCCACCGCTACGGTATCGCCAACCGAACCGAGGGTTCAAGTTGGGAATTCGCGGCGCGTTGCTTGGTCGACCGCCCCATACACATAGCACCGCGTACCCACGCGATGGACCGCTCGCGTGTTCTGGCAGGACGCGCGCTGGGCTACAACCCCGAAGGTCCACCGCGCTACGGCCTGAGAGCCACGCCACCTGCCCGCAACTCACCCAGCGTGGTCTTCGTGCACGGCAGTTCGCGCGACGACAAACTGTGGCCGCTAGAGCGTTGGATCGCGCTCGGCCAGCGCTTGACCGCCGACGGCATGCGAATTGGCCTACCCCAGGGCGATGCTGGCGAGCGCGAGCGTGCACAACGTCTTGCGTCGGCGCTCGGGCCGCAGGCGGAGGTATGGCCGGAAATGAGCATAGACGCGGTGGTGGACCGCATGGCAGCCAGCCAAGGCGTGATTGGCGTCGATAGTGGCCTGAGCCATATCGCCGTTGCGCTAGGCCTGCCGCACGTGCAGCTCTACAACTTTCCTACCGCGTGGCGCACAGGCCCACAGAAGGCGCACGGCCACTTGCATCAAGTTTCTGTGCTGGGCCAACCGTCGCCCGCGCTGCAAGAAGTATGGTCGGCGTGGTGCTCGGTCAAAGGCCGGGGCTTTTCATGAGACGTTGGCCAACGTGTCTGGCTCTTGCGCTGTATTCGGCGCTGCTGCGGTTGTTGATGCCCGTGTACCTGTTGCGCTTATGGTGGCGCGGTCACGCCGAGCCGCTTTATCGGCACACGCTCGGCGAGCGGTTGGGCATCTATAACAGCGAACCGTCGAAAGATTGGGTCTGGGTGCATGCCGTCTCGCTCGGCGAAACGCTGGCCGCCGCGGCCCTGGTGCGGGCGTTGCGCTCTCGTTTGCCAGATGCCAAGCTCCTGCTGACGCACAGCACGGCAACGGGACGCCACGCCGGCCGCAGTCTCTTGCAAGCTGGCGACCGGCAAGTCTGGTTGCCCTACGACGCGCCGGGCTCGGTACAGCGCTTCCTGCGTCAGTTTCGACCTGCTGTGGGTGTGCTGATAGAGACTGAAACTTGGCCCAACCTGCTGCTCGCAGCGCGCACCGCGAAAGTCCCCATGGTGTTGGCCAATGCACGCCTGAGTGATCACAGCCGCAAGCTCGGTCGCCGGCTCGATGCATTGCTGCGACCAGCCATTGAAAGCCTGGCCTTAGTGTTGGCGCAGACCGAAGGCGACGCGCGTCGGCTGCGCGACTCTGGCGCCCAGCGGGTCGAGGTGTGCGGCAATTTGAAGTTCGACATCACGCCCGACGCCGCTTTGCTGGCGCAAGGCCGGCAGTGGCGCAATGCCGTCGCCCGGCCGGTCGTGCTGGCCACCAGCACCCGCGAGGGCGAGGAAGCGGAGCTACTCGCTGCTTGGAAGAAACAAGCCGGGCCTCGCCCGCTGTTGCTGATCGTTCCGCGCCATCCACAGCGCTTCGACGAAGTCGCTGCTTTGGTGCAATCGGCCGGAATCAGCCTAGCCCGCCGCAGCCGTTGGGGCGCGCAGCCACCGCAAGAAGCCTGGCAGGCGCAGGTTTGGCTCGGCGACTCGATGGGCGAGATGCCGCTGTACTACGCGCTGGCGCAGGTGGCGCTGTTGGGCGGCAGCTTCGCCCCGCTCGGTGGCCAAAACCTGATCGAGGCTGCGGCCTGTGGCTGCCCGCTGCTGATGGGGCCCAATACGTTCAATTTTTCAGCCGCGGCAGAGCTGTCGCTCGTCGCGGGCGCAGCGCAGCGCGTGCAGACGATGCAGCAAGCTGTCGCTACCGCATGCGCAATGCTCTCATCGCCAGCCCAGGCCGAGCAGGTGGCCAAGTGCCTGGCCTTTGCTGCTCAGCACAGGGGTGCTGCCGATAAAATTGCAGCACGTATCGAAGGCATACTCGTTGGCGTTAACACGCCCGATTTGTCCCTAGCCAAAGCGCCGCGCAGCAATCCGTAAGGCATGAGTTGCTACGCAGCCTCGGTAAACGTCGAGCACAGCGGGGCTGACCGCCGCCGGCGGGAGTGGTCAGCCTTACGTCTTGCGTCGGGCATACGCCGCCGCACTTACCAGCGACAAGCCCAAAGCCAGCAAAGCTGCTGACGTGGGCTCAGGGACAGGCGCCAGCGCAAAGGTCAACTCGGGGTTTAGCAGATTCGCATCAAGATGCTCTTCAGCCCCGATCAGACCGATGCCCGGCGCAAAGTACTTGTACCCCGGCAACACGCCGGGATCGACCGGGCTGGTCTCAAACACCTGTACGACGTCGGTGTAGGTCGTGCCCGCAAATGTACGCGTCAGCCCGGTGGCTGTGATTTCACCCGTGTCAGCCGCGTTGTCGGCGATGGCAAATTCTTGGAAGTAGTTTTGACCGACGGTGGGGACAGCCGGCATTTGGTAGCCCGGGACCGCGCCGTTGAAGCCGGCGAGCCAGCTGCTATGGTCGTTGGTGCCGATCAGGTCGCCGTTGGCATCGTACTCGTAGTTGGTGACGTCCTCACCGAAGTACCAGAGGTTACCGGCGATGTCCTGCGCAAAGTAGTCAAAGGTGTCTTCGACCAAGAAACCACCCTCAAACGCGCGGTCGCGTAGCGCCCATGTCTGGACGCCCAACAGCGTCTTGCCCGCGCCGAGCCACTGAAACTCGAACCTTTCGTCGGCAGGGTCGCCGTTTACGTCGGTGGAAGTGTAGACGCGCGTACCGTCAAATTGGTTGTAATACGGATTAGTGATGGGTGTGCCAGGGGTAAAGGTCGCCGCGTTGAAATCTGGCAGGCTCAGTACCGCGCTGGCATTGCCGCAGGCCAAGGCCAGCGGTAAAAGTGACGCAACTGCAATTTTCTTCATGCTAAAACTCCTGTAGAAACAGATGATTTGATAGGCCCACAAATTACGTTGCGCCGAGCGATGGAACTCGCTTCTCGCAGTCGCCGCGCGTGGGTCAGAGCGCAACCACGGGGCGAATTTATTCGGCGCCGACTTAAGTCACACTTAATCTGAAGTGGCTACGATTGCTTACAACGCGTAGTACCGGTACACACCGGCTCGCAACAACAACGGCATCTTTCCTTTGCGACTCAGGCCGCTACAACGGGTACGCGATGCGATTACTTTTGGTAGAAGATGACCCGATGATTGGCAAGGCTGTGCAGCAGGGCTTGACGCGCGCAGGCTTTAGCGTCGATTGGGTGACCGACGGCCGTGCAGCCGAGCTTTCAATCGCCAACGATGTGTACCAGGCTGTGATTCTCGACCTCGGATTACCGCGCCAAGACGGCTTGAGCGTGCTGTCGGCCGCGAGGGCGCGGCACAACCCCGTGCCTGTGCTGATAGCAACTGCGCGTGACGCCGTTGCTGACCGGGTGGGCGGCCTGAACGCCGGGGCCGATGACTATCTCATCAAACCCTACGACCTGGAAGAACTGATTGCCCGTGTGCGCGCGCTGATACGCCGACACGCGGGCGGCGCGACATCGCTACTCGAATGCGGGGACCTGCGCGTCGATCCTATTGCGCGCACCGCTGAGCTCGACGGTCAACCGTTAGAACTGTCGGCGCGCGAGTTCAGCTTGCTTGAAATGTTGATGCAAAGACCCGGCGCGGTCTTGTCGCGGGAGGCTTTGGAAGACTCGGTCTACGGATGGTCGTCGGAGGTGGGCAGCAACGCCATCGAGGTGCATCTGCACCACTTGAGGAAGAAACTCGGCGCAGATCGAATCAAAAATGTTCGTGGCGTGGGCTACTGCGTCGTGGAGCTTTGAGTGGGCTCAATTCAATGGCATCTCATGGTTCGTTTGTCGATGGCTTTGGCTGTCGGCGGGGTATTGCTCGGCGCTTCAACATTCTGGTTCACGCGTCAGGAAATCAACGAAGTGTTCGACGAGCAGCTCAAACAGCATGCGCTCTCGGTGCGAACGCACTACCGCGGGCAAGGTGTGCCGCCGCCGAACCATCAGACGACGCCAGACTTGGACGACAGCGGATTGGTCACTCAAATTTGGAGTTTGGACAAACGCCAAGTGTTCCTATCGTTTCCTACCGCCGACATACCTTGGGCCGATGGAGAAGGCTACCAGACGCTTACAACGCCGCAAGGCGCATGGCGGGTTTACGCAGAACGATCGCCGACGCATCTGATCCAGGCGGCACAGCTGATGTCGGTGCGTGAAGACCTGGCGGTCGACACCGCGGTGGAAGTCCTGTTGCCGAATTTGGTTGTCGTTTTGGTATTGACCGCGCTGATGCTGGCATACGCGCTGCGGCAAGGCCTGAAGCCGTTAACGCAAACCACCGCCGATATCGGTCACCGCAGTGCATCGTCGCTGACACCCATCGCAACCGCCTCGCTTCCGACCGAGCTACAACCCCTGGTGACGTCGGTCAACGCGCTGATGACGCGCCTTGCCAAGGCGCTGCTCGTGCAACGCCGCTTCACCGCCGACGCGGCCCATGCCTTGCGCACGCCGCTGACCGCGTTGCGGCTGCAGGTTCAGGGGTTGGCAACGGCCTCTGATGAGGCGACACGCAAAGAAACGCTGGGCGACATTCGACGTGGGCTCGATCGCGCAACGCATTTGATCGAACAACTTCTGCAGCTATCGCGCCTGGAACCAGACACCAGCGAACACACAGCAAGCGACGTCGACCTGGCGGCGCTCGTGAAGTCGGTAGTGACTGATATGGGGGTGTTTGCGAACGCGCGCGGCATCGATTTGGGCGCAGAGATTGAAACGGCGGCGTACCAATCCACGGTAGTACGTGGAGATGTGCATCATCTGCGTATCCTGCTCAACAACCTGGTCGACAACGCTTTGCGCTACACACCTCGTGGTGGCAAAGTTGACGTCGCATTGCGCGCTGCGCCACCTGGTGTGCTGCTAGAGGTTGCTGATACCGGGCCCGGTATCGCATTGGAGGAACAAGAACGTGTTTTCGACCGCTTTTACCGCGGCACGACGGTACATGGGGACGATGCGACGACGACCGGCACCGGGCTCGGGTTGGCCATCGTCAAAGAGATCGCGCAGCGACACGGCGCGCGCATTGAACTGGTCGACGGTTTGCCGTCATCCGACGGGACGCATGGGCTGAGGGTTCGCGTCGTTTTCGATGACACACGTGGAGCCGAGTACGAAGACCCCCCCACCCCCCAATGAAGCGAAGTCACACGTCACCGCCCCCGGGGGACGGGTGACATGTCGCAATGTTCAAACTGACCCTGGGTACTTTTCTTCTAATTGCGCCGGGTGGTTCACACCCGGCGCCTTGACTACTTTAAAGACGGTGGGGCTGGCCTCAGCGACTCCTTCGGCGAACCAGCGCCAAGCCACCAAGCCCCAGCCCCAACAAGACAGCGGTTGCCGGTTCCGGAATCAGGGTGATGGTCATCGTTCCCAGCGAAGCACCGCCCATGAACTGTCCGCTCGTGTCGGTGATCAGGCTGATCGCTTCAGGCGGGTTGTTCAAAGGTCCGAACTGGCCAAACGAAACGTAGCGTCGTTGCTCCGTGTGCCGCCGTCGTAGGGAAGAATGGGCAACACTATCGGCGTTGTTACCCAGGCACCGTTATCACGCAGCGCCACCTCAGAGACGCCCACGAACCAATCTGGGCTGGGGCCGATCATCGCCAGAAAGGTCACCTTCGAATGCGACTCACTGGCCTCGAACGTGAAATTCGGTGCGCGACAATTCGCATGAGATACCTCACCAGGGCATATCCATCCGGGCTCGTTAATGAGGCCATGCGCCGTACCTGCCGTCAGTGCCGCGTTGAGCTCATCGTCGAAAAGAGGCGAAACGCCTTCCTCGGCTTCTTGCTTCACACCCGGGGTGGCGAGCTCGCCGACCCGCCAAAAGCTGACGGCATCGGAATGAGTCGCTCCGGTCACCGAGTCGAAATGCGAAAGTGGATGAATTGCACCGGGATGCGTGGTGCTACTCCAAGTGACGTCAAAATCCACCCGGTGTTGGGCTGTCTGCGCCTGAGCTGACGATAGACCCATCCCAAAACCTAGGAAAGCACCACATGTGACCAAGATCGCTTTGTGCTTTCTGAACATGGAAACCCACCGCGACGACTGATCCCACGCATCTTGATGATTCATGCGCTCCATACGCTTCTCCTCTTTCTGCCGACCTGGCATTGCTTATAAGATTTTCAGTCTACTCGTCCACACCCTCGCCGCCCGCAGCAACCAACAATCGGTTACACATGCCTTGGGAACAACCATCATCTGATGCGCTGGTCCGAAGAAAAATAAATCCGTAAAGGATCAGCCGTGCAATGCAGTCGTTGCGTGACAACCCCCGGGGTCGATTCCGGCCGCGGCGTCTGTGTGCGGATAGGGAAAGTGCGTTTGACCAACTTTTTTGCGTTGGCAGCGCGGACGAACTCGCGGGTGCGGCCTCGTCTGCGGGTGGCGATCGTCAAAGACGATCGGATCGCAGATCGCACAACGGCATGGCGCGCGAATTGACCTGCTGAAAGGCCAGCGCTCACCCGACGCGTCCCGTGGATTCACGGTTCGCGCGACCTTCGTCGACGCAAGCGGCGTTGAAGATCAAAAGCCAACACGGATCGACACAGCGCCGTAGCGGTACCTTCGACCCGCCAGTGCACCAAACGCCTCCCCAGCGCGAAACGTGGAAACAGTCGCGTTCAACTCCACGCGCTCAGATTCTAGAAACGTCAGCACCAAATCCAGCCCACTGCCGATGTCTGTGGCCAAGCCTGTCAGTTCGCTGGCAAAGCGCGCCGCACGCATCTCGGTGGCAGGTTCGGCTTGTCGGTAGCGGTGATAAACGAGGTCGACCGAACTGGCCTTGAGTATCGTCAGTCCCACGCCTAGCGTTGTCACGCGCAGATTGGACAATTCCAGGGCCAGCGTAGAACCGTAGCGTGCAAATTCTTTCGCTGCGCCAAATTCGTGCAGGTTGCTGTGCAAGCCAGTTTGCCGATACGCGCGGTCGGTGTCACTTGTGGTACCGCTGGAGGTTATGGCGTACGCGAGCGATAGACGTGGTTGACCCGGTAGCGGTAACTGCCAGCGCAGGCCGGCGTCGGCCGCCCAGCCGCGAATTTTGCGCCGCAACACGTTCGTGACCTCGTCGGGAGAATGCGTGCCAAACTCGACCATCGCCTCGTCGCCGCAAACGCGTGCGACGTCAAGCCAGTGGTGGAGACTTTCTTTGGGCCGCAGGTTGGCCTCGCCTTCCAAACTGGCGCCGACCCAGGTCAACCGGGCGTCCGAGTCGTCATGCACCGCGGCCCGTACCACCTGCCCAACAGATTCGGTCGTTGAGCGGTCGCGATGGCGCAGCATGAACAAGTTGACCGAATGGTTCGGCCGCCATTCCCACCCCGCGTTTGCGATCCAACGGATAACGTCTTGCTGCTCCGGATCGATACCGTCTTGGTCGCTTCGGCTGCGGCCCAATTCGCGTGCCGCAGCAAGCGAGAACTCGAACTTGTCACTCCCGCCCGACACGCGCAGTGCGTCGAGCTCTTCGTCCAGCCACCACCGGCGTTCGTCTTCGAAGTTGAGGCGGCCCAGCTCAAAGTCCAGCCCGCTACCGCCTACGCTCCGACCGTGCAACCACATTTCTCCACGTTCCACATACCGAGTCCAGCCTAAACGCTCGTCCCCCTCGCGTAGCGCTTTGTCGGCGCCCAAGCGCCCTTGCACAAAGAGCGACCACCTATCGGTGACGCTGTAAAACGCTTCTGCTTCTAGGCTCAGCGTCGACAGACGACTGCGTCCATCGTCGATGGGCTCGGAAAGACGTGGCGACATTCGTTCATGGTCGAGGGCCACCTCGCCCGAAACGGTCAGCGTTCGGCCAAAAATATCAGTGTGCCAAGGGTCGCTGGTTCGCCGCTGATCTTCACGTTGGGTCAGCCGTTGACGCAACTCGCTGTCGGCCGATGCCGTTGTGGCCGGTGCCGTTGTGTCAGTCTCCGCTGTGGTTTTGTCAGCGTTGGCCAGGGCAGCAAACGCAAGCAGCGCTAGCGCGATGACAAGGGGAGCGATCAAGGCAGAAATAGAACTGTATGGGTGTGACGAACATCCGCGTTTCTGCACGGCGCTGACCATGAGCCTATCCTACTGTTCGCGGGCGACTAGTCGGCCGGGGGCGGTAGGCGAGCGATGAACTCTTTCAGATGCGCCGTCATGGATTCGTAGGCGAAGTTGTACGTGAGCCGGCGCAGAACCCCACGCTTGAGGTTGTCTGAAGTCACTTCGCCGAGGTGGTCCTCCTGCCTGTTTTTGCACTGGCGGTAGTGGTCCATCTGGTCTGGAAAGTAATGTAGGCACATCGCATAGTCCCCACTCGACCCGTAATGCTGATCTTGCGGCGGCAGCACCAACGCCGTGTGCGCCGAGCTGATGATGTGCTGTTCGGGAACGACTGAGTACTGCAAAATTACTTTGTCGGCAGCGATGTCCGGCAGCACCACGCGCTTTCGGGTGCTGTAGTACATCAGGGTCGAGGACGAGCGGGCAGCGTCGCGGA
>Ga0224497_10001195_pt1 | contig 16821 bp, 22 predicted proteins | sample SF_Jul11_sed_USG_4_FD_167970 | JGI IMG/M metagenome (GOLD analysis project Ga0224497, IMG submission 167970) | Sediment microbial communities from San Francisco Bay, California, United States - SF_Jul11_sed_USGS_13 | ecosystem: Environmental > Aquatic > Marine > Sediment | place: USA... | reverse complement strand
AGGAGCCTTTGCGCTCAGGTTCAATTTTCCGGGGCAATATTGGGGGCTACAACATCTGGTCGGATTATGACTGGTATTATGATGAAGTGGCCTCAGAGGATAAGCCCATGGTCCCAGACAATTATGTTGTGTGTGGGTCGCGCCTGGCTCGAACGGCCGTACACTTTGGGCAAATCTTAGACCTGGGTGCTCCCGGTGGCGCTCCTGTCCGCAGTTTCCCGAAAGCGCAAGAGCTGTTTGATCCTTCAGGTGTTGAGTTGCTCGTACAGAGCGCGCCGATTGTGGCAATCCACGAAGTGAGCGCTTTTACTCGCATTAAGGTTTTACCTGATGCCTAATGCCTAATGACGAATGACTGGGTGTAGCCGCCTGCCTGGGAAATCAGGCAGGCGGCGCACGGGAAAATTTTATGCCTAAAGCTCCCTTAATATCAAGTCATTTTAACGCAGAGGCAGGACAGCGATTGACAGCGGCGTTGTCAAAATTCCCGCGTCAAATGCGGGACGATATCATGGCGCGCTATAAGGCCGAAGCGACCATGCTGAAGGAGACGATGCAAAAACGCAGTTCTGAGGGGCCACTATTTAAGCGCAAAGGCAGGCTACGCAGGTCATGGAGCGATAACCTTGACGGAGGATTGCGCATACATGGCATTACGGCAATCGTGGGGAGTGCTGCTAGCTACTCCGTTATTCACGAGGAGGGTGGACGCGTCTATCCGCAGCAGCAGAGTAAGTTCATTTGGATTCCGCAGCCGGGCAACCTAAAGTCAAACCGTACGGCTAAAGTGAGCCCAACAGAAGCGCGGAGAAAGATTGAGGGCGGACAGTGGCGGTTTGCTGTCGGTGCACGAGACAGTGGAGACGATAATAGAGCGGCAGTGCTCAATGAAGACGGTGATAGAATGTATCTCCTTGTGAGAAACATATATATACCACCACGGCTCGGTTTTGCCGGACAGGGGCAACGAGCAGGTTTCCGCTTGACCTCCCAGCTGGAACACGACGTTATTGCATACTGGGACGCGCAGGCCAGGCGTATACAATCCACGTCATAAAAATCACGGGACAATACGATGAGTTATTATTATACGCCATATTTTGTTAAGCTCGCCAAAGCGGAAATCAACCACGAGACAGACGATTTGCGGGTCTTGCTTGTCGGGACAAGCCACATAGAAGACGATACCCAAGAGTTTGTTGGTGGAATTGGAACGCTCGATGAGCTAAACGGCACTGGCTATACGCCTGGGCCAGGAGGGTCGGGACGCCAGACTCTTGACTCACGGGTCGTTGCAGCCGACCTGGTTAACAAGCGGGCAGAGATGCAGATGGACAATCCTATCTTTGCTGGCCTCAATGCTGGAGATGTAAAGGCAGCAATAGTATACAAGCACAATTCTGGTACAGACGACAACCTCAACGAGCTGATTGCGTATATTGATGAAGGCGGTTTTCCGTTCACGTCAAACGGGACAAACGTGACTGTCATAGTTGACGCGGAAGGCTTCTTTAGCTGGGGCAACTAGCTGGCATAAGTAGCATAGGCGGCAAATGATAAACATTACACCTAGCCCGTTGCACTGTGTATGCTCTGTTACGCCGCCTGTTTTTGGTGGTACGAGCGTTAAGCAGAGGATATTGTTGCAGGTCGTACGCCGCCTGTCTCGGTTAATTGGCAATGTTAATGCCCGCATACAGGCTGTTACTGTTGAGGCTGGCCAGAATATCATCCCACACACGGAACAGCCGGAACGCCTGCCTCTTATCCGTATCTGGGACCAGGATGAGGCAGTGGATATACCACGCACGCAGGGCCTACAACACAAGGCAATTACGTTGACGATAGACTATTGGATGCAAAGCCTAGAGCCACGACTGATAGCAATTGATAATCAAAAAATGCATGCGGACATAGAGATGGCTTTATGGAGGGACTACGACGTGCCATTAGACTCCAATAGGCTTGATCCGTATTTCCGGGGCCTAGCGGACAGTCTGACGTTCGAGACAAGTGAGTTAACGTATGGCATTAGTAGCAATTATTTTACTGGAGCGCGGTCTAGGTGGTTAATCACGTATAGTTACTTGTCTGGGTCGCCAGAGCTTAGGCCACACATGGAACGCCAAAGCGATGGGGAAGTAGACATAAACAGCTAGCAAATAGAGAAGGGGGTTGACGTATGCCTAATACCGAGAATGGACGGATGAAAGTCGAATCTGGCGTAACGCCATTTGCGATGCAGGAATTGACACAAAATGCCGGTGGGACCCAGTATACATCAGGGGAGGCGCTCTGGTCTAATAACGGGACAAAAAAGCCCGTTGTCCGGGTTAATGGCATTATCTCAGGCGGCAAGATGACACCAGGCGCAAGCGCAGAGGAGGTTGACATTGAGGCAGCCGTTGTCAACCTGAACGGAGCTGTTGTCAGCGTGCCAAGTGCAACGTTGTCTGCTGTTCGCGCAACGCCAACGGATACCCACAAAATCAGCTCCGTCGTTGTCGATAGCGGGACGCTACAATATGCTATCGTGACGGGGCTAGACTCAACGTCATTCAGCGAGGCGCGAGGCGCTGCGGGTGGTCCTGGCTATATCCCCGTAGACGAAATTGAAGTAGGCCAGGTACGCCTAGGCTCCAACGCGTCGGCCGTTGTCGAAGAGTCGGAGATCTTCCAGGTACCCGAAGTGCACCAAGAGCTTGCATCGTTTCCCGGCTATGCTATAGACTTTCGCACAGGCGCAGTTGTTCCGGATGAGGCGTTTGTTGCGTCACATACGGGAGACGTGAGGCGTAAGGTGTATGCATCGTTCAATACCGCTACGCTGACAAATCTGTTTAAGGTGCAAGGCGTGACCATGCCCAATGTAACCAGGTCTATTACGTCTGAGGCAACGACTGATGGGGCAGTCGCGTCGAGCACAAGCACGCTTAATAACGGCAGTTTTACCATGGTCGCAACATCAGGCGTGACTGACTTGATCCTACAGCTCAAAGATCAGTTTCTATGGGTGCAATGGCAGCCTGATAGATTTAAGACGGAAAACCATAAGGTGCAAGGATATGTGAACCCAGTAGTGACTTTTGGGCCAGACAGCAACACGAGTATAGCGGTTACCGTAACGCCAGAAGAGGAGGGCGTTAACTTGGCGACATAACACGCGTTTGCGGTCTAGCAATAAACAGCCTGCCGGGTTATACAGGCAGGCTGTTTTATTTTCTGAGTTATACGTCGTATAAGGTAGAGTCGGTTTTGTGTTATCCACACAAGATCAGGAGGCATACAAAAAATGTTTAACGTATCGAAGTTTGCCAACGCATCGCTAGCGCACAGGACGCAGTATGTACCTGTTCCAGAGCTAGCGCCTTTTTTCAGCCAGAGTAACAGCCCGGAAGAGTCAAACCCTTGCTATCGGGAGCTGAGCGAAAATGACAGGAGACAATACGCTTTGGGGTTTCCGGAGGGTGAGCCTGTCCCACACCTTAAGGTGCGCGCTCTCTCTGCCTCAGAGCTGGCAATTGCAAATCTGGCGAGAGACGAAAATTCGCTCATTCGTGTCTTGCGGGATAGCCTAAAGGCGGCTGGCAACGACGGCCAAAAAGTAGGCATGACGCTGGCAGATATCGCGAGAGGTGAGGCGCAGAGCACGCCAGCACAGGCGGCTTATCAGCAGGAGATTGTGAGACTCGGAGTGATAGATGAGGATGGACAGCGGCTGTTTGACGACGATACGGCAGCACGAATCAACGACTATTATGCTCTTGTCCTGATTAGGCTGTGTGACGCGATTCTCAATCTGACAGGGGAGGGCTCGCAAGCGGGGGAATAGCGGAGGCTCTCTATGCAGACCTGGGGGTGAGGGCCTCCATGATCTTAGCCAGGCGGCAAGGGTTGCCTCTGTTTATGGTACGGCCGGACGTATTGCCGTACGATCACCAAACAGAGGTTGAGTTGATGCTGTGGGCGTACATGTCACGCGACGAAATGAGAGGGGCGGACAATGCCAGAAAGTAGGAGCGTACTAGAGTTCATCTTTCGCGCCAATGACCAAGTAACGACGGTTATGGAGCGCATGAGCAAGTCAACCGATCGGTTTAGCTCAGATCTAACAAAAATTGCTGCGCCTATCTCTAGTATTACTACTTCAGTTTTGCAGGTAGAGGCGGCCGTTGCTGCGCTGAGTGCAGGGTTTTTGATTTTCTCGACGACACGGGCAGCTGCGGTACAATCTGCTCTTGTTGACCTGGATAAGGTGTTAGGCGACCTTGACCCGTCATTAGATGCTCTAAAAAAACAGGCGTTTGATATTAGTTTGGAGTTTGGGGAGACGGCAGAGAATGTTGTTAATGCAGCCGCAGGTTTTAAGCAGTCGGGGTTTGAGGCTGATGAAGCCTTAACGTTGACCAGGGATGCTTTGACTGCCGTTGGCGTCTCAGAGCTGACGGCAGCAGAAGCAGGCGAGCTGTTTAAACGGGCTATCGCTGGCTTTAAGGGAGAGGCAGAGGATGGTGCACGTATATTAGATATCGCCAACGCGGTATCAAACAAATATAACACGACAGTGGGGCAGTTGCTGGAGACGCTAGCGTTGTCTGCTCCTGTGGCCAATAAAGCAAATCTGTCGTATGAGGAGACAGCAGCAATCGTAACAGTGATGAACGAGGTGTTCCAGGACAGCGCGAAAGCGAGCACGTCGTTTAACACGTCTATTCTGCGATTGATTAGTGATAACCCAAAAGTCGTAGCGACACTGAAAGACTTGGAGGTTTCACAGCGTGATGCTAACTTGCAATTGCGCTCTGGTGGCGACATTCTGCTAGACGTGCAAAGGGCCTTTCAGCGTTTACCCGAAGCGCAGCAGCTGGCGACAGCGGCAACGCTAGTGGGGACGGAGCAGGCAGCTAAGTTTGTCGAGGTTTTAGCGCAGCTTAACCGGACGTTGGAAATCACGGAGGTCGCAAACGGGGCGGCTGGTTCAGCACAGGCGGAGTTCGCGAAAAACCTAGAAAACGCGGAGTTCAATGCACAGAGGGCCTTGAACGCCTTTGACTTGTTCAGCATCAAGCTTGGCGATCAGTTCTTAGTAGCCGTAAATGATGCCTCTAAGGGAGCGTTTGATCTGGGTAAGACCCTGGGCGACTTGGTTGATAGTGGTAGCCTGGATGGGCTTATTGACCGCCTTGAGCCACAAGTCAAAAAGTTTGGTGAGCTGCTGAGCGGATTGGCAAGCGCATTGCCGCAGGCGCTCGGCCGTGTGGATACCAGCGCTCTTGAGGCGCAGCTTGACTCGCTATTTGTGTCTATCTCTGAGGTGTTTGATGGACTTGATTTGACGAAACCTGATGACTTGGTCAAGGCGCTGCAAGCTGTTGCGGACGGAGTTGCAAATCTGATTGCTTTTAACCGGGGGTTGCTTGACGGTTTTAAGCCGGTGCTTACTACGATAGGTGCGCTGATTGATTTGTTCACCGAGTTGAATCCGGAGGTTGTCAAAATTGCAGCAGAGACGGCGCAGTGGATTATCAATCTTACCTTGCTTGCCGGGACACTCAAGACGGCAGGGATAGCGCTACGGGGCATATCGAGTTTGCTGAGTGGCGGCACAGGCTTGCTGAAGCTGTTGCAACAAAATGGGACTGCGGTGTCGGTGCTCGCTAAGGGGCCAGGGTCTTTCTTGGCTCTTGCTTCCGGAGCGTTTGCCGTTGGTCAAGCCATAGGGACCTTATTGCAGACCTGGGAGCCCCTCAACAAGCTCCTGGAGCGCTTCACGAATGACGTGGGCTTTTTGGTCAAGGAGTTTTTCCCGAAATTCCACGATCGGCTCTTGGGGTTTGATGATGACCAGAAGAGAGTTGCAGAGAGTACCGACGTTGCGCGTCTTGCGCTCTCGGCACATGGGCAAACGGTCAGTGAGGTGACCGATAGGATACGTAACTTAACGGAAAAAACAGCGGAGAATGCACAGGCAAATCAGGTGTTAACGTTTCGCGTCCAGGGGGCAGCCGCAAAGTATGACAATCTGTTTACCAGCGTTATTCAAGCGAACAAAGGCGTGGCCGGGTCGCTAGAGATATGGGACAAGTTTACGTCACAGCTTATTAAGTCTGATGACCAGATTATAGACGTTGTTACGTCATTTAAGGCATTGGATGGGAGTATCTCTGATGTAGGCGCTACAACGCAAGCTGTATTGCCCAAGACGGTAGAGGAGGCAATCAAGCTTCAGCAATCCGCAGCAAATATCAGGCTGGAGTTTGAGAAGCTGGAGCAGTCAGAGCGTGTTTTAAAATTCGAGTTGCAGGCAGATTTTCAACTCGAAAAATTACGCCAGCAGGGCGAACAAGCAAAGCAGCTTTTTGAGTCCGTCAACACAGCAATTGAGTCCACAGGTGAAACTCTGACCGGGTTGTTGAGTTTATTTAATGACGCAAGAGGGTTTGCCAAAAGTGATATTTTCAAGCTTGTAAAACGCGAAGATGAGCGGCGCGAAAAGCTCTTTGAGCAACAGGCGTTAGCCTTAGAGGCGCAGATAAAATTTCTCAATGCGCAAACGCGGCGACTCGACAGCAATGAGGCATTGATACGGGTGGACGCTGGTACGCTAGCGCCAGAGCTTGGTGCACTGTTTAACGAGGTGTTGCGACGGGCTCAGATATCAGGCAATCAAGAGGCTATTGACATACTGTTTGGCCAAGTGGTTTTGACCAGCTAGTGAGCGAGGGAGACACGGACATGCCTACAAGATTTATTACGCTGGTAACACCAGCCTTTGATTTGTTGGGGGAGTTGCGCGTTAAGATCGAACAGCCGGATAGTTTGTACCAGCATGAGCACAGGGCGGAAATTTTACCGACACTAGACGGCGGGGTTGTTGCAGATGACGTTGGGGCGTTTGATGCTGATAGGCGTTGGGGGCTCTCCATTATCCTGGAGGGGGGACGGGAGGCTGAGATATTGGAGAGGCTTGTCTACTATCACGACAACTACCTAGAGCTGTACCTGTCCACTGTCCTGGGCTTTTTCCGGGTTGCGGTCTTGTCTATGACGCCACAGCCCGGACGTGTCCTGTTTAACGTGCATGTTCTACAAAAGCTCTCTACCTAGGGGTTACTATGGCTATAGATCTCACACCGGGGCCAGTCCACTGCACTGTGTCGGTTCCTGCTCCGGCTTTACAGTCGGGGCCTATTGATATTGTATCGACCACAACAAGGGTACACTGTCACGTGCAGCCCGTGACGCTTCAGGACGCACCAGACGGAGTCGTCGCCTTGATCGGGGATAACCCAAAAAACATACGCTATGAGTTGACAATGCAAACGCCTGGGTTTGCTACGGTGAAAGTCCCGTTCGTTGCTCTCACGTTAGACGTGACGGGCATATTGCGAGAAGCGCCGATCATACGGCAGCTGCCCGTTGCAAGCGCGGCAAAGCCAAGCCTGGGGGGAATACTCAGGACATTGGACGGTGGCTCAAGCTGGTCGCAAAAAAACACCGACGCGGCGCAAAGCTTATCAGTGCTTGATGTCGCCTGGGCTCCAAGTAACACGAGTATCCTCTATGCTGTCTTGTCGGGGGTGCTCCTGGGTCAAGGGTCGGTGCTCAAGAGCTTAGATGGTGGGCACACGTGGGTGCTACTACCAGGACCAGAGCTAGCGCCTACAGCCGATCCGAACCACCTGATTGCTATTGACCCAAGTGATCCAGATATTGTCTACGTTGCGACAAGCGGAGGGTTAAAAAAGACCTCGGACGGTGGCGCAAGCTGGTCGTTTGCTACCCTCGGCATGAACAGGGGTGGCGTGCTTTTTCCAGGCTCGGCATGTACAGGCGTGCTCGTAAGCAACCAGGATGCAAATATTGTGTATGCGTCTCACTTTTCGATTGGCGTACAGCGTAGCCTGAATAAAGGCGCGACCTGGGAAGACTTTGGTGGGCTTGCGCCTGGCGTGACTCTCAATGTCCGGCATATGGAGCAGGCAGGCAATGGGGACTTGTATCTCTCGCGCGACATAGGCAGCTTGTGGAAAATTCCCTATGGGTCAAGTACCATGGCGGCAGTCGGTACGTGGCCAGGAGATCCACGCGATGTTCAGGCGCTCGCGCCGGATACACAGGACACAGACGGCATATACGCCAGCTACATGGACGTAGTAGGCGACTGGTTTCTTGCGCATTCCACGGACGCAGGCGCAACCTGGTCAGAGTTCGATGAGACGGATGGATTTACGGCCTGTCGTTTTATCACGGTGACCGCAAGCGGTGATGTCTATACGGGCAATAGTGATACTGGCGGCATCTTGGCCATTCTTGGCGGTGTCGCCTATGCCTACAAAAAGCTTGCGGCCGGAAGCACGTTCAGCGCCTTGACGGCATTTATCCCAGCCCGGCTGTTTACCAACCTAAGAGCCCATCCAAGCGATAACGGGACGTTGATAGGCACAAGCCAACGCTCTGGGGGCGTTTCGGCGGGCACGTTTTGGGCTGACTTTGAGGTCGGCAAAAAACGCGACGTGTTGCGTGGCGCAAAAGGCTCAATCGAGGTGTCAGAGAAAAGTTTGATTGATGCAGGGGTAGACCTCGGAGCGCGCATAGACTCTGGCGAGGATACAACCCTGATAGTCAAGCAAGTGGTGACTCTACGCTCTGGCATCAGGCAGCATGGCACGCTCGGCCGTTCGGTGTTGGAGCGCCTGGAGCATATCGAGAACGCAGGACACAGAGCGGTCACGCTTTACTGTAATCGCATAACCTTTGAGACGTACCGGCAGGACCAGGCGGCGCTTGTGATAGACAGGCAGGACGTGCTTGGGGCGTTTGACGACTCCGGCAGTCCAGAGCTTGCAATGCTTATACAGCCTAACTTAAGGCCATATATGCGCATTACTTGGGACGGTCAGGATTATTTTATACGGGGCATAAAATACAGCCTGAGCAGTACACGGCGTCAGATGACATTGACGACGCGCATTTTTACCGTTGGTGACGATAGTGTCCCTCGTTTTTCGGGCCGATGGATGACAGCTGTCAGTCTCGCCAACATCGGACAAGGCAGGATATAGCGGGAGGGAGCATGGGGCGGGCACTAATCACGCAAAACATAGGGGAGGGGCTCTATGAAATCACCTATATCAAAGGCAGGGAGCGGCGTGCAGCTGCGCTTGCCCAGATTGATCTTGCGATAGCGGGCAATCAGTCTGCGCAGACACAGCAGGAGTCTGCTATCTCTGTCCTAGAGGGACAGTTGGCGACAGCTATCGTTGCGCTCAACAATGCAATTCAGAGCGGTGACATATCGGCAATCAAATCTGAGACAGTGGAGCGCAATCGTCTTACACTGAGGTTGAGGGCGGCGCGGGAGAGCCTGGAGAGCCTCAAAATCACCGAGGGGCGTATGCGTGCCATTCGGAAAAATATTGCATTGATTGAGGCTGAGGTGACACGGCAGGCGTGGGTTGCTGACTACTCCCTTGATGTTGACCCAAGCGACACAAGGGAGTTTGGGACGGCTGAAATAGCGGGCACTGCGAGTGAAGTAATTTTGTTGCCCATGGGAGACAAGGCCGAGCCTGACAGATGGTCGCTGGCCGAGCATGGCGAGGTGTATAACACGGATCTTGTAACGCCAGGCACGGCATATTATGCGCACGGTATATTTCCCGGCTGGCAAAAATATCTGCCGGCCTATCGGCTTGGACGTATTACACGGATAGACCCAGATGATACAGTCGATGTCGAACTAATCGAGCCGACACGGAGCACGGAGCAGGGGTTGCCCATCGCGCCAACGCTTGCGAATGAGCAGGCGATATCTCATGACATGTTGGCGGTCGAGTATCTTGATTGCGGCGCAGCCGCGTTTTCTGTCAACGATGAAGTGCTTATCAAATATCCTGCCGAGTCGAGAGACGCGCCTGTTGTGATAGGCTTTCGCCAACGCCCGAAGCCGTGTCAGCAAATAAAAGTATTAGTAGCGAACGGCGACTTTTTGCTAGCCGGCAATGGGCAATGGGTTTTTTCGGAGCGTACGCCTGGGCCGAGCTACGAGACGACTAGCTGGTTTAACCGACAACGTCGGACGGCTATTAGTTGGCATGGGTGGCGCGGTAGGCATGTCGCGTTGGCCGATGGTTTTTTTGTGTATCCTATAATGTCCGGGGAAATCTATTCACAGGGTTTACTGATAGCAACAGCACCGGGCTTGGTCATAGGCGCCTGCATTACTTTCAGTGGGTCGCAAAAAGAGTACATCCTAGCGGTAACGACTGACCAGGTGCTAGAACGGTTCGATGAGACGACTATTACAGAGCGTGTCTGGCGACGACCATACGAGGGCGATGATACGCAGTGGGAGGAAATTGGCTCGCATACGTGGACGAATGACCCTAATCTTGCAGAGCTGGAAACGTTGCCCAACACCGACGACCCAGCAGGCCATTATTTTTTTAATGCATCGGGGACGCGAGCAGTTTCGGTTAAGCTGGCGACATGGCGCGATCCGATGACGGCTGGTGGGCCGCACATACCCTGGTCACGTGAAATGTCGATAGACATATCAGGGGGTGGCGCTACGTTTACTCGACACGCTGCGCAAGATGCAGCAGCTGTGACAAGCGGCGACGCTTTTACGTATAGCAAGGTAGTGGCGAGGGATTTTATAGACGATGTCGAGGTCAGCGCAAGCCTGGAATCGACGTATGATGATGGCAGTCCGACAGCGACTCTTGATAGAGACCTATCAACCTCTCAGGGATATAGTACGTTTTTGAGTGTTGGATCAGTCTTTGATGACGGTGGGGGGCCAACCGTTACGGCCAACACCGGGAAGGTCATACAGTATCTTGACTTGCGCGTACATCCTCCGGTCATTGTGTATCGCAATATGGACAATCAGACGGGGTTTGCTCCGCAAGACTGGTCGCTGCGGATTGAAGGGCTGACCGGGGAAGATCAGGTAGCGCCGATACAGGCTACGGCTCCTTTGGCAGTCAGGGTGCTTTTCACCAACCCTCTTGTTTCGGCCGGTATACTTAATCAGCAGCTGTATGAATTTCGAAATATCTATCTGTCAGGAACAGTTGCTTTGACGGACAACGATGGCGTGGTCCTGGTGGACCCGGAGTTTATTGTCAACGCAATGTATCCAAACGGCAACATAAACGCGCTATCTGGCCTAGGGGGTGTGGTATCACCTATTGGCTTAGGATAGCGGAGCACCAAAAAAGGGGGTATGCAATGCTACAGGGGAAAAAGACTTATTTGACAGCCGGAATGATGGCGGCTATTGCCGTTGCGGAAGCGAGCGGAGCAGTTGGATTAGAGCCTGATGTATGGGCAACGCTGCGTGCAGCAACGCTTAGCGGGGGTCTTGCCGCGCTCCAGAATGGCCTACCTAACAAAGGCGCACAAACATATATTGTTGCTCTCTGTATTGGGCTAGCCGCCATAGCTGGAGCGCTCGGACTCATTACCGTAGAGATGCAAGACGCGATTGTCTACGCGCTAACGGGTGGTGGGTATGCGGCGCTACGGGCAGGCGGAAAAAATCCGAAACCGTGAATGCCTTCTCACAGGCGTGGGGGTAAAGTGGATAAGCTTATCAAGTGGATGCTGTCCTTATTGTCAATTGCAGTTGTGGCGTTAGTCACTACAGTAATCAATAATGCTATTGCTATTTCGGAGCGACCAACAATGGAGGGCGTCAAGTACATCGTCAGGGAAAGCTCTCCTTATCGAGTGGATCAGTCATTGATACAAAGAGAGCTGGCTGCAATGAAAGAACTACGAGAAGAAGGGGCCACCGCAAGAGGAGAGATACTCAGGCGCATAGAAGAAACAAAAACTGAAATTACGGGCTTGACGGTAAAAATCGAACGTCTAAGCGTTACGGTAGAACAGCAAAAACAGATTCTCGAATCCAGATTTTGGGGACGCGGCAAATCGAGCGAAGCGAATGATCCTAGACGCGACCGTACGAGAGAAGACCGAGGGGCAGGCTAAGGCGGGTAGACTCCGCAGCAAAAAAGGGCGCTAGCGTATTGCAGCTAGCGCCCTTTTTTTGTGGCAAAAACGTCTTGCAATCTCCTGTGTTGTGGTGTATAGGCATAGCAACGTAGTTACAGGAGGCTAAGCGTATGGCGCTATTCTCGCCCAGATTTGGGCAAATCTGCCTGATTTATACATCGTATAAAATACACTAAAGCTTTTTGTGGTCGTGCCGTATTGTACGGTAGGAGGCTAGGCGCATGGAGCAAAAACAACATATTGTCGTGCTCAATTCGGACGGTACCGTCTTTGCTGAGGACCATGATGTCGTGAGCAATGTTATAGGCTTGTTGGCAAAGCATGGCGTGGCGCACCAGGTCTACTACTCAAAAGGGTGTGTGGTTGTGTGGTTGTCGGCCTGAGCCAGTATCGTTGCTGCAACGGGAGGATGCAAAATTGACACCGAAGCATTTACCGGCCGACGTGGCAAAGCTGGCCAACCTCTTGGAGGTCTTTAAACGGCATGATTGCTGGCCTACTGATATGCCGGCTTTGCTGGTCGATGGGCAAGGACAATTGTACACTGGCTCTCATAGGTATGCGGCTGCTAAAGCAGCCGGGCTAGATGATGCTGAGATACCGACGGAGGTTTTGCCGCACGAAATCTTAGACGATCCTGACTTGGCGGATTGGGATGACTGGGGCCTTGCCGTTGCGCTGAATAAGGCTGGCTATGCGTCGCTTGCCGTGTTGGCGTGCGATGATTGGCGTGACTGAGTAACTCAACCGGGCTTATCGGATAGTGCTAAAGCTTCCCGTCTTTCGCCCGATAGTAGTATCATCCCGATGTTATGGAGGCTAAGACAATGACAAGCGCAACACAAAGACTATGGAAAGCCTACCGCAAGGCGGAGCAAGCAGCTGAGACGTGCCGGTCGCCGTACCGGAGTGATAGAGAGAGCCGATGGGCGAAAGCTAACAAAGCCTGGCTGGCTTATTGTAAGGCAGCTGGCATAGACCCTGATGCAGGCGAAGAAGAGGTCTAATTTCATCCGGGAGGCGCTAAAGCTTCCCGGCTTTCGCCCGATAGTAGTATCATCACGCGATAAGAGGAGCACGACATGAGTATGACTTTAGATCTTTTGCACACGCAGGCACAGCGGGAGCTGGATACAAACGGCGCGACGGCAGAAGCGCAACGGCTCCTAGACGAAATTGAGCGCCTCACTTGGGAATCTTATCTGAGCAGGAGGGCAAGCCAGTAATGCATGTTGCTAACAAGTTTGTGGCGGCTCGCAATTGTAGCGTGCCGCTATTGTTTGTCGAGACGCCAGACGTTGCCGCTACGATGGCAGTTCTGAGCGCAAAGCTAGACACGTCGGACTTTAGCGTGCCTGTTTTCGCCTGGGATGCTGTCCGGGGGCTTGTGGCTGTGAGTGTCTCAGCACAAGCCTGGGCTATGAGCGAGCCGGAGGGCTCGGCCGAGGGTGTTGCCAAAGTCACAAAATCCCCCGTAGAGGCGCTTAAAAAATGCGGCCTGCTCCCTGGTGGGGCGGTCGTTTTCTTTTGCTACCTGGGCAGGCTGCTTGACAATCCAGTCACCTTAACTGCCTTGTGGCTTCTGCGGGATGTATACAAGGCAGACCAACGCATGCTGGTGGGCTTGGCTCCGTCATTTTCAGTTCCGGAAGAGATCCGTCACGATGTCGTGCTCATATCTGAGGAGTACCCAGACGACAGTCAGCTATCTGAGATAGCTCACCAGGAGCTGTCAGCAGCAGAGCAAGATATAGGGGCGATACATGACAAGGCCGCACAGGTAGAGCGGGCAGTTGTTGCCCTACGTGGGTCTTCTGCATACGGGGCTGAGCAGGCTATTGCTCTGTCTATGTCGTGTGAGGGCATAGACTTTGCCGAGCTGTGGGAGGGTAAGCGCAAGGAGATCTCACAGATTGACGGGTTGTCGTTGGACAAGCCTGACCTGAGCTTTGACGATATCGGAGGACTGGAGAGCATTAAGCGGTATCTAACTGGCCTAGCACATGGGCCGAATCGTCCACGCGTCGTGGTCCGGATCGAGGAAATCGAGAAATCGCTTGCCGGTTCCGGCTCCCATGGTGATAGCTCAGGCGTATCACAGGACATGCTCGCTACCATCCTGACCGCTATGGAGGATAATGGCTGGGGTGGTCTGATTGCTCTTGGTCCTGGTGGTAGCGGCAAGAGCCTGCTGTGTAAGGCAGCTGGTGCAACGTTTGAGGTGCCAAGCCTCACGATGGACTTGGGAGCCATGCGTGACAAGCACGTCGGGGAGTCGGGGCGAAAGATCAGACAGGCGTTGGCAGTGCTAAAAGCTATTGGACAGTCAGACGTTTTTTTTATTGCCTCCTGCAACGACCTGTCAGCAATCAGCGCGCCACTGAAAAGGAGATTTTATCACGGATTGTTTTTTTTTGATATTCCCAGCACGGATGAGTTGTTAGCTATCTGGGCAGTCAACCTTGTCCGGTATGGCTTTGAGGCATCAGGGGCTCATGAGTATCTTGGTCAGTCTGTCGGCTGGACAGGGGCAGAGGTGCGTAACTGTTGCCGCATTGCGCAAAGCTTGTCAATCTCGCCAGCAGAGGCGGCTGTATACATTGTTCCCGTCAGCAAATCTGACCCTCAAGACCTAGAGGACCTGCGCAACCTCGCTCATGGGAGGTTTTTGAGCGCCTCTGACTTTGGCATATATCAGCATCCTAACAAAAAGGAGGTGACGCGAACAGCCAAGAATCGAAATTACCGAATCAAAGAGGCAGGCTAACATCAACACGACGGAGCTGCTCCGCCATAACCAGGGAGTTTTTATGCAAGCAAAAGCAGACGATCAGCAGTCAACGCTCCAGGCAGGTATCGGCACGCCAGCTGTCATTGAGCTAGAAACAATCCAGGTTGAGGAAGGCTTTAACCCACGGCTAACATTTGACTCTGAGAAAATGGTTAAACTGCAAGCGCAGATCAGAGAGCATGGGGGATTACTACACCCACTGACGGTCCGGAAAATAAATGGCACGTATTATTTGTCCGATGGGGAGCGACGCTGGAGAGCGTGTCATGCGTTGTTACAGGAGGGCTTTGAAGGTGTCCGGGAAGTGCCTGTCATTGTTAGGACTGTAAACGACGGGGACGCGCTCATCGAAAGTATCTTGGCGAATGATGGCGAAGAATTGACCGCCTACGAGGAAGCCAAAGCCTATGAACGGCTGGTCAAGCTTGGCTGGAGCCAGACGCGTATCGGCCGAGAGATTGGCAAATCAACCGCACATATCAACCAGATTTTGTCTCTCTTGGAGGCAGAGGAGGCAGTTCAGGAGGCGCTAGAGTCCGGTGAAATATCAAAGACCGAAGCCAAAAAAATAGTTCGTAAGGCCAAGAAGGCAAAGGCAGGGAAGGCCGGGGGAAAGAGCCAAAAAGAGGCGCTACTAGCTGCTAAAGCCGTCAAAAAAGTCCCATTGAAGAAAGCGAAGTCGAAACGTCAGGAGCAGATAGACGAAATGCGTACGTTGTTTACTGAGGAGGTTGGAGGTCAATTGTTTGACTACCAGCCTGCCCTAAAAAACAAATCGAAAAATAAGCTGTTTGCCATGGGCTATGTCCTGGGCATGGCGCGGGTCTTGGGCATTGAGCAGGGCGACCTAGAGGCGCTGGTATAGGGTTTCACGCGTTTATGTCTCGCATGAGCGCGGCACGACAAGAGGTGTTTTATGGACAAGTATGACAGTCAACGTCTTAAGGTTTTGGTTGTGGTGGCGGTCGTGTCGGCCATGCTTTTGGTCGTGCCAGTTGTCGGGCTGTGGCTCTTGTTCGGCTAAAGTGCCTGGCGTGACTGAGTAACTCAATCGGGCGGGTGTATCCCGCCTCTCTTACCGGAGGTGCTATGTCACATGTTGTTGAAATCAAGATTAAGATTATGGATCTCCAGGCTCTGGATGCTGCCTGTATGCAGCTGGGCTTAGAGCTAGTTCGTGGGCAGCAGACGTATCGTTGGTTCGGCCGATACGTCGGCGACTGGCCATTGCCGGAGGGGCTGACAGCGCAAGACCTCGGCCACTGCACGCATGCGATCCGACTGGCCACGAATAACCCAGAGCATTGGCATGCTTATGAGGTTGGCGTTGTTGAGCAGGCAGATGGATCGTATCGCTTGTTGTGGGACTTTTGGGGGCAGAGCGGCAAAGCTTTACAGGATATTATTGGGCCGGATGGGCTTGCGTTGCGCAATGAGTATGCGGCGCAAGTCGCGATACAGCAAGCGATGGCGCAGGGTCTTGTTGTCACACGATATGCGGACGCTGACGGCAACATCATCCTGGATCTGGAGGGCTAAGACATGCCTAAAATTACAGTAACGATAGACTGCAAAACGGGTCTCACACGGCTGGAAGTACAGGGTGTGGCTGGTGAGGCATGTCGGGAATTTTCCCAAGCTCTAGAGGCTGCTTTGGGGCAGGTAACGAGCGATACAGACACAGTCGAGATGTACGACAATATGACAGACAAGGTGTGTGATTATGAGTAGGCGCATAATGGTCCGACAAGGCAGGCTTGTCTATGTGTACGACGACAGCCTGCAATTTTTGCAAAGCCTGGGAGAGGTGACCGTCAAGCGCGCCTCACATGTCGAGCCGGACGGTACGGGCTGGACAGCGGATATGGCTCCTGTTGCAGGGCCAGTGCTCGGGACCTGGGCCACCAGGGCTGAGGCGCTGCGTGCTGAAATGGAGTACCTGACTGACCATATGGCCGAGGTGGCGCAGCAAATAGGGGGCTGACATGGAGTCGATAGAAACG
>Ga0224497_10001194_pt1 | contig 16821 bp, 18 predicted proteins | sample SF_Jul11_sed_USG_4_FD_167970 | JGI IMG/M metagenome (GOLD analysis project Ga0224497, IMG submission 167970) | Sediment microbial communities from San Francisco Bay, California, United States - SF_Jul11_sed_USGS_13 | ecosystem: Environmental > Aquatic > Marine > Sediment | place: USA... | reverse complement strand
AGATAGGCAACCATAACGCGCCCGTAGCTCAGCTGGATAGAGTACCAGGCTTCGAACCTGGGTGTCGGGGGTTCGAATCCCTCCGGGCGCGCCAAAAATCCCTTTAGTTCAACTCCTTTAAGCCGGACCCACCGAATATTTCGGCAAAGCGCTTATCGAATGTATCCCATGCTCTCGAGTTTCACCAGGATCCGGTGCGCCGCCAGTTCCGCCGAAAGCGCTCGAGTATCGATGACCATCTCTGGATTCTCGGGCTCTTCATAAGGGTCATCAATGCCGGTGAAATTCTTGAGGAGCCCGGCTCGCGCCTTGGCATAGAGTCCTTTTCTGTCGCGTGCTTCGCACACGTCGAGGGGAGTGGATACGTAGATCTCGATAAATCCGCCTTCGGCGGAGATCATCTCTCGAACCGTTCTTCTCGTCTCATGATAAGGCGCAATCGGCGCGCATATCGCCACCCCTCCGTTTTTGGTGATCTCAGCGGCAACATAACCGATTCGCAGTATGTTCAAATCGCGGTGTTCGCGGGAAAAACCGAGCTCACTTGAGAGATGTTTACGCACCAGATCACCGTCGAGGAGAGTGACCTTACGGGACCCGTTCTCGAGCATCTTCACCAGCAGCGCGTTGGCTATGGTGGACTTGCCGGATCCCGACAGTCCGGTAAAAAAGACTGTAAAGCCCTGCCTGTCTCGCGGCGGATAGACGTGCCGCAGCTCTTCGATGACTTCGGGAAAGGAAAACCAATCAGGGATATCCAGACCTTCCTGCATCCGCCGTCTGAACTCCGTTCCCGTTATCGTCCTGATCTTCATCTCGGGCGTGGTCTCGTCGACGGGCATGTATTGCGCCTTGTCCTCCACATACACCATCTGCTGAAAAGGAATCATCGTAATATCCAATTCGTTTTCATATTTGCTGAAAAGCTCCTGCGCAGCATAGGGAGGATAAAAAGGCTGCCCTTCCGGGGTCGCGCCCGGGCCCGCATGATCACGGCCGACGATGAAGTGGGTGCAGCCGAAGTTCTTTCGGATTATTCCGTGCCACAGCGCTTCTCTTGGTCCCGCCATTCTCATGGCGAGATTCAAGATGCTCAACGTTGTCGTTTGCTCGGGGTATGTCTCTAAAATACGCTCGTAACACCGAACTCTGGTGAAATGATCCACATCCCCGTTTTTAGTCATGCCGACGACGGGATGGATCAGGAGATTGGCTTCATGTTCACGTGCCGCCCTGAAAGTTAACTCCTGGTGCGCCCGGTGCATCGGGTTGCGGGTTTGAAACGCGACTACCTTGCGCCAGCCGAGCTTGCGAAATCGTCCCCTGAGCTCGGATGGGGAGTCGCGTAACAGCTTGAAGTCATAATGAGTGGGCGGTTCTATGCCCCGTAACTTGCCCCCGACGTAAACGTCTCCGGCCCGATGGATCAAATAATCGACCCCCGGGTGCGCCGGGTTTTCAGTCTCGAAGACCGCTGACGCTTCCGAGTGCTTGTCCGGGATCCAGATCTCCTCCACTTCCATTGTCGCAATGACGACCCCCTCCCGATCGCGCAACGCGATGTTTTTTCCCTCTGATATCTCATCCGCAAAGGCTCGGGTGACATCCAGGGTAATGGGAATAGGCCAGACCAGACCCGACGCCAGGCGCATTTCTGCCAAAACTTTGTCGTAGTCTTTCTGGCACATGAATCCTTCGAGAGGAGAGAATGCACCGTTGAGAATAAGCTCCATATCGCAGAGCTGCCGATCGGTAAGGTCCCAGGATTTGTAGTCTTTTGACTTGACCTTTTCGGCGTCGGCAGCAGATTCCCCTAGATAAAGCTCTCTTAACTCGCCGCCATGTGGTTCCTTGAATGCGCCCATAGTTCCTTCCGTTTCGCTTTTTGCGAATGAATTTGAGCTTTTGTTGCTCTAATCGTTAAGTGATCAGCAATAGTCCGCCCGGTGATTGATACCAGGGAATCATTGGAGAACGTAAGGACATCGACAGGTTTCAGTTTTCAACAGAAAAATCTCTCCCGTTCGATGTCTGTGGAATGATTATCCCGAACAAATACAGCTGTTGTATAGCACCCGAAGGCTAGGAAAGCCGTTCTGGAATGCAATCGCATCCAGTCGACCAAAAGCTTGGTTGATTCTTGATCCCAAGAAGATCGACCTGTCGTCGACGCGGCCCGCCGCGGAACCTATGCCAGCGTATGACCGTAGATGCCGAGCAGAACGGCGGCGATACACACCGCCGTGTGAACCTTTCCCCAGACGCTGCGGAAGGTCTTGAGTTCTTCTGCGGATTTAATCATCTCGCTTCCGCCCTCTGAAACGACGCGTTTGAGCGTAGCCGCGACGCCTAACTCGAAGATCAGCAGAGGAATGATCGTCCAAACCAGCCAATCATAGGAGGAGCCCCATAATCTCCAGGCGGCCGATCCGGCAATGACCCAGACAATGGTTTGGATAATTTGAATGTTTGCCAGCCACATGGGTAATGGCGCCCGGAAGGAGGGGTTCCGAACGAGACGGTTACGCCTTTTGATCGAGCCGCCCTCGATTCAAACCCAGTCTAAAAGTTCTCACGGGAGCGCGCAAAGCGCAGCGGATGGTTCATCCGGCGTTGGGCCTGTCACCAGGCTGGCACCGATCCGTGACGAATCGACAGCAAGAAAAAGGGGCAGTATGAGCGAGTCAGAAGAGAAGGGGTCGCAGGCAAAGCATCAAAGCGACCGGAGAGGCCGGAGCCGAAATATTCAAAAGAATTCAAACATTTCGGCCCGGACCCCGGGAATCGTCGCTAGAGATCGTTACATCGAATCTCCGACGGTAAAGCTCTGCAAGGCGAATATGTTGCCGTCAGTGTCACGTGCATAAACGTGCCACTCCCCCGACCACTCCCGCGGGATGGTCTTGCTGCTGTAAGTTCTCCAGGAAGAGCCACCGACCCGAAGCGGCACTATTGCCATCTTCTCGGTTCCGCGCATCCACACGTGCTCGATAGTAGTGCCCGGCTCGGCGCCGTTGACGCGGGTCCAGCACCAGACCTCGCCGACGTCCGCCGGAAACTTGGTACCCTCATCCACCGGCATTCGATCTACCACCGCGCGGGCGACGGTTAGGTCCACGGTAATATCCTGGGCGGAGACCGGGGCCACGCTCATCAGCGCCAGAAGCGCCATCCCGGCCAGTGTTTGTGTCAAAGTTCGCATGAATCCCTCCTTGTGTTCGATCCATTGGTTCCAATGCGATAAAACGCCGGCTGTTGCCCGCGCTTCAGCTGAGTCTAGGCTATGGGTTTACAGGCCGCCAAAGAAATAACCCATTTTTTTAACGATCCGGTGCTGGGACGAATGCCGCTATTTGGAGATGTCATCAAGGCTTCGGAGATTCGCGCGGTCACCCTCCGGGAGCTTTGTCCTCCACCGGACTCTCCCCAGACCGGGCAGATTGGTTGGCGGCGAAGATGGCCTGCATTCGCCTGGGGCTCGCAGGGCCCATGTAGCCGAACAGCAGTCCAAAGACCAGGAGGCCTATGCCTGCCCAGAGCAATCCGGTCGTCATGAGGAGATAGATGCCGAACATCAGATTCACGTACATCATCAGCCGGTTGAAAATAAAATAAAGGCGATAGCCCCGGTAGGACTGGGCGGACCTCTCGCCCATGCGGACGGCGTAGCAGAAATTCCACATCCCACGCCGGGCTAGAAACAGATCGATGGGCGCGCCAATTTCGAGCAGCCCGTTCAGCTCGGCGGGCATGGCCACGCGCTCCACGCTGGCGACGCTGCCGTCTTCGTGCTCAAGTTTGAGAAACTCGTACTGAAGCTCAGTGCCCCGCTGCCCAAAGCGGCCCAGCTGTTGGAGCTTGCCCGAAATCTTTCCGAATTTGCGAAACAACGGCGCTGAAGCAGGCATATGATCTTCATCTCCTTTATGAATGACCCGAGACGGGCCGCTCAGACCAGAACTCAACCCGGTTGCCGTCCGGATCGCGAAGGTAAAACACATCCGCGCCCCAGGCGTGCTTCTTGACCTCTCCGGGCGACAGACCGCGATTCAGGAGCGCCCGATGCGCGGCAAGAATGTCCTCGACTTTGAGGGTCAAGGTGATCCCCCGACCGCCTGCGCTTTGCACGCTGGCACGGCGCGCCTCGGCAATACTCAAACGCGACGCGGCGTTCAAGGAAAACTCCACAAACCAGTCCTTCTCGAATGCGACGTCGAGGCCAAGTCCGTCGCGATAAAAATCGACGCAATCCTGCCAGCGGCTGCAGTACAGGATGGTGTTGGCGCACTCGATGTTTAGAGGTGCGCTCACCAACAGGGCGCCGGCTTGAAACTGACCCAGCGGGCCGTGCTAAGTGGGACTGAGTCACTATTAGATGAGTACGTCATACCTGGAGCGTAACAACCGTGAGTGAATCCGGCTTCGACAACTCGGACCACGACATCGCCGAGGCGGTGCGCATGGCGTGCATCCAGGCCGCCATCGACGGCTACGAGAATGCTTCCATCAGCGGGCTGTGCGCCGAAGGCGCGTTCGAGGCCGCAATCAGCGCCATCAGAATGCTCGATCTGGAACGCCTGGCGGCAGGGAAGAAACCCGAACAACGATAAGTGTCCGCCGCAAGACATGAGACCCGCATCGCTCACGATTCCAGGTGCGCGGGCCTGCCCTTGACCCCGTCGTAGAGGATCCCCTGCCGCAGTTTCATGATGCGATCGTGCTCGGCCCGCGCGGCCTCGTCCATGTCACGCTTCGGGGGGAGTTCATGGACGAAATGACCGTAGCGATCCTGGCCGCGCACCAGCCATGCGCTATCGCGCTCGGCATTGATTTGCTGCACGTGGGGAGCGATGTAGCGCAGGGCAACTCCGATACGCCGTTCATTAGAACGATTCGGCTCGGAGCCATGTATCGTGCGGATGTTGTGCAGAGAAATCTCGCCCGGATTTAGCACCAGATATTCCGCTTCGCGCTCGTCCACCTCGACAGCAATTTCCTGGCCGCGGGTGAGAAGATTGTGCTCCGCCAAAGTATCGTTGTGGGGAAGCTGCTCGAGCCGGTGGCTCCCGGGCAACATTTTCATGCAGCCGCTTTCGAGGTTGGAGGGCGACAACGCTACCCATGCGGTGACCACGTCGGGCTCGCTCAAGCCCCAGTAGGTGGAATCCTGGTGCCAGGAAACGTAGCCGGGGTCTCGCGGGTCTTTTACGAACAGGCTCAAACCCCAGAGAAAAATGTCCCCACCCAGCACGTCCTCCACCGCGTCCAGGATCGCCGGGTGGCTGGCGAGATCCCGGGCCCATGTCTGCAGCAGGTAAAGCTTCTGCCCCTTGGAGAGCCCGTACCAGCCCCGGTTGGCCTGTTCGTATTCCTCGAAGCGGCGGCGGAATTTCACGCTCTCTTCCTCAGACAACGCCGCCACGGGCGCGACAAAACCATTCCCGCGATAGTACGCGACCTGCTCCGGGCTTAACCGTTTTGGCATGAGTGATTCAATCTCCCCTCTGTGCACGGCCCCTTTCCCTTGTCCCAGCGTGCCGCATTATAACGCTCCAGGTGTTTCCTGCGTTTCGCAACGGACGCCGAAGGTAGCCGGAATGATGGTATATTCGCCGCCAACCTCACCCGAATTTCAAATCTCGAATCGTCCGCGAGAATAATCTTCAAGGAGATACCGCAGATGAAAATCTCTACTGCCATTCAATCCGTCGCGCTGTGTATGCTTCTTGCTGCCGCGCCGTTGCCGACCGTGGCGTGCGGATCGCCGGACATGAAAACCCACGTGGGAAAAGTCTTGTCCGTTGATAAAAACGCCGGAACGTTCACCTTACTCGATGCCGAGTCTATGAGCCCGATCACGTTCAACGCCGACGCGGCGCTGCTGGAAAAAATCTCGCACGCCGGGGAAAGGGTCGCGGTCGCATATGAGACCATGGGGAACAGGCTGCAAGCTCTGGAGCTGAAGTAGACAGCCACCTTGCGCGGAAAATGAATTGCCTGGAGGCAAGTGACAATGGCCGCTGAAGCCGAATCCTTGACTGGCCGAACCGAGCCGCCGCGGGGCATCGACCCTGACGAGTGGCGCATGCGCGAAGATCTCGCCGCGGCGTATCATCTAGCGGTGATCTACGGCTGGACCGATCTCAACAACACGCATTTTTCCGCGCGTATTCCGCGCACCGACCACTTTCTACTGAATCCCTTCGGCATGCTTTTCGATGAAATCACCGCGTCGTCGCTGGTGAAAGTCGACCACGAAGGCAGCGTCATTGGCGAAAGCGGCTATCCCACCAACCCGGCGGGCTTCGTCATTCACGGTGCAATTCATATGGCGGTACCCGACGCCAACTGCATCATTCACACCCACGGCCGCTTCGGAACCGCGGTGGCGATGCAAAAGCACGGGCTTTTGCCTGTGAGCCAAAAGGCGCTCACGCTCATGGGCTGGCTCGCCTACCACGATTTCGAAGGCGCGGCGCTGGACGCGGATGAACGCCCTCGCATCGTCGGCGATCTGGGTGAAAAAAAACTGATGATCCTGCGCAATCACGGGCTGTTGAGCGTCGGCAAGACCATGGGCGAAGCCTTTGTCTGGATGTATCGCCTGGAAACCGCATGCCGGATGCAAATCGACGCGCTTTCCGGAGGCGCCGAGCTCAACCCCATTTCAAAGGCGACTCAGGAGCGCACCATCGCCCAGGGACTCAAGATGTACGGCCCGGGCGGCTTCATCGAAGCCGGCCTGGAATGGCCTGCGCTCATCCGCCAGCTCAAACGCGTAGACGGCACCGATTACCGGAACTGACTCCCGCGGTCTACGGCCTCCAGCCTCTAGCCTCTAGCCCTGGGACCCGCGGATTTTTGTTGACGCTGCGAGCCGCGGGCCAATCCCATCGATCGTTCGACGGGCCATGAAAAAGCAAAGGCTCCGCCGAGGCGGAGCCTTTGTTCCCCAGTTCATTCGGCAGCACCCTACTGGAGAAGGGTATGTTAAGCCGGCGCCGTACCGGCGTCGCCCCTGCCTCATTGCCTTTAAGAATACCCGCGGCGGCACGTCCCTGGCCACCAGGCATCCCTGGCGCGGGCACCTTTAAGACAATCCGTTGCGCGCCTCAGGTGCTGACACCCATGCGCGTGTCCAGATAACGTTTGCGCTCAGCCACGATCTCCTTGTACTCGCCGGCCACCCAGCGTTCCTCCACCGCCCAGTAGTCGTCGCTGCGGCGATTCACCAGCACGGAGTTGGCGGCGATGGTCATGAGAATGGCCTGGCCTTTCTGCGTGCGGATAGTGGTGCGCGGCACGCCGGCCCAGTCGATGATGACGTCCATGGGACGGCCGTTGGCATCGCGCAAAATAGGCTTGTAGTAATCAAAATCGCCGGGCTTGAGGCTGCGCGTGGCGCCGCCTTCCCTCACCTGAACGACGATCTCCGGACGGTAGACGACGGCGTAAAGCGTATAGCCATCGCGATCGGCCGTGCGGATTCCTGTGAGAATGTAACGGTCGTATTCCTCTACACCGTAGCCTTTGAGCACACGTTGAAAATGCTCCGTGGCTGCACTCAGGTGGCGGAAAATTTTTCCAGTGTCTCCGCTCGCCGGAACGTCTTCGATCTTTTCCTTGTACGCGTACTGGTAAGTGCGCTCCAGGTCGACCTGCGCGTTTGCCTCCACCATGGCGCGGTTCATTTCGTGGAGATCCGCCGAAACGAAGTAAGGCACCGTAGATACGCCTTCGAGAAGCCCGGCGACGATCATGAACGGTGAAAGGATGAGATGACCGAGTCCCTGGCCGAAAGTGTTGAAGCCGTGCTCGGGGCTCGGCCCCCCCTGCTGCGGGGTAGCGCAACCGGTCACGAGAGCAGCCATGAAAAGTGAAATCACTGTGCGTTTCATCAAACTTCCTCCTGGACCAGCTCGAACTCGGCCTGGTCCGCTAAACAACGCTGATGCGCGTAGTCGGATGCGGTCCTTAGACATAGGGGGCGCGCATTCCGCGCCGCGTAGGGGAAAGCGTGGCATGCGTCCTGTGACCAGGACGTTCCAGGGGGGTCACAGAACGCTTACAGAATGAAACCCGATGAGAAATCGGTTCAGCAGACAGCCCGAGAGCGGCTATGATAGAAAAGCAGGCAAGAAATTAACGGTTTAGACTGATGTCCGACTCCCCTGAACGCGAAGCCGGTTGGGACCCGACGCCTGACCCTCGTGCGCTCGCTTTCGACCTGGACCGAGCGCTTTCAGCCATGGTGCTGGTACATTCCCGCGTGCCGGAAACGGCGCTCACCGCCGCTGCTCTGGGCACCGAACGCGCCGGAAACGGCGCCTGTATCGGAGACGATGGTCTTGTCATCACCATCGGATACCTGGTGACGGAAGCGGAGCAGGTATGGCTTACCAGCAGCGAAGGCCAGACGGCGCAGGGATATGTGGTGGGATACGACCAGGAAACCGGTTTCGGGCTGGTGCGGGCGGTGCAGCCTCTGGACGTCTCCGCCCTCTCCCTGGGGGATTCCGATTCGATCGAGCCCCATGATCCCATCATCGTTGCCGCCCATGGCGGGCGCGAGCACGCCATCAACGCGAAAGTCTCGACAAAAGGCGAGTTTGCCGGTTACTGGGAATACGTCCTGGACGAAGCCATCTTCACTGTTCCTGCACATCCCAACTGGGGCGGGACTGGCGCTATCGGAATGCACGGAGAGCTGCTCGGCATCGGGTCCCTGCTGGTGCAGCAGGTCACGCCGTCGGGCGAGAGCGCCAGCGCCAACATGATCGTACCCATCGACCTGCTGAAGCCCATTTTCGACGATTTGTGCAACTACGGCCGCCGCAGCACGCCGGCGCGCCCGTGGATGGGCATGCTGGTTCAGGACGTGGGCGATAACCTGGTGGTGGGCAACACCTATCCGGGATGCCCGGCGGACGAGGCGGGACTCAAACCCGGGGACACCATCCTAGAAGTTGCGGGCGAGCCCATGACCGGGCTTGCCCAGATGTTTCGCAAGGTGTGGAGCTTGGGGCCGGCGGGAACGGAGATCCCACTGACGTTATTGCGCGAAGGGCAGACCCTCGAAGTATTGCTGCACTCCATCGACCGCAACGCGCGACTGGTCTACGGCAAGCTGCACTGAGAGCCTGACGCTTCTCTTCCTGCCCGGGGACACGTCCGCTGGTCAGGAGGCTTATTGACTGTGCATTTCCAGGCGCCGGTTCAAGGCGCTGGTCACCGCCCGCAGGGAAGCGATGGTGATGTTGGGGTTCATCCCCACGCCGAAAAGCGTTTCGCCGTTTTCCCCTTCCACCTCCACATAGGCCACCGCCGTGGCGTCGGCCCCGTGTCCAATGGCGTGCTCGTGGTAGTCCAATACTTTGACCGAAGCGCCGCAGTTGGCGGACAGCGCGTTCAAATAGGCGGCAATCGGACCGTTGCCTTTTCCCTTGATGGTGCGCTCTTCGCCATTGTGGCGGATAGTCGCCGTGAGCCTGCGCAACTCCGATGCATGGGTGTCGGGTACGGACCGGTGCTCTAAGAACTCAAAAGGCTGCCGACGTGTGAGGTACTCGCGCTCGAACAGGCTCCAGATTTCCTCCGCAGTGATTTCCTTGCCGCTCTTATCAGTCACCTCTTGAACCACGCGGCTGAACTCGATCTGCAGGTTACGCGGCAGATCGAGCTGGTGGTCAGACTGCAGAATATAGGCCACCCCGCCCTTGCCCGACTGGCTGTTGACGCGAATGATAGCTTCGTAGCTGCAGCCAACGTCCTTGGGATCGATGGGCAGATACGGCACTTCCCACAGCCCGCTGTTACTCTTCCTGAGCGCCGACATGCCTTTCTTGATGGCGTCCTGGTGGGATCCGGAAAACGCCGTATACACCAGATCTCCGGCATAGGGATGGCGCGGATGCACCGGCAGCTGATTGCAGTACTCGGCGGTTTCTCTCAGCTTGTTGATGTCGGAAAGATCGAGCTCGGGGTCGATCCCCTGGGAGAACATGTTGAGCGCCAGGGTCACCACGTCCACGTTGCCGGTGCGTTCGCCGTTGCCAAACAGCGTGCCCTCGATGCGATCGGCGCCCGCCATCACCGCAAGCTCGGCCGCCGCTACGCCGGTGCCGCGGTCGTTATGCGGATGCAGACTCACTACCAGACTGTCGCGGTTTTTGACCTTACGGCAGAACCATTCAATTTGGTCCGCGTAGATGTTCGGGGTCGACATTTCCACCGTCGCCGGAAGGTTCATGATGGCCTTCTTCTCAGGCGTTGGTTCCCACACTTCCGCCACCGCGTCGCAGACCTCGACGGCGTAATCGAGCTCGGTGCCGGTGAAGCTCTCCGGAGAGTACTGATAAATGATCTCTGACCCGGACATGCCCTCGGCAAGCTCGCGCACCAGTCTGGCGGCATCCGTCGCGACCTTCTTGATTCCGTCTTTGTCGAGGCTAAAGACCACCCGCCGCTGCAGCGTCGAGGTGGAGTTGTAAAGGTGAAGGATCGCCCGGTCCACCCCTTCGAGGCTCTCGAAGGTGCGGCGAATCAGCGGCTCACGCGCCTGGGTGAGCACCTGGATGGTGACGTCCTTGGGGATGAGCTTTTCCTCGATGAGCTTGCGCACAAAATCGAAGTCGGTCTGGGAAGCCGAAGGGAACCCCACTTCGATTTCCTTGAAGCCCATGCTCACCAGTACTTTGAACATGCGCATCTTGCGCTTGGCGTCCATGGGGTCGATCAACGCCTGGTTGCCGTCGCGCAGGTCGACGCTGCACCAGATAGGCGCCTTGGTGATGGTGCGTGAAGGCCATTGCCGATCGGGCAGCTCAATGAGCTCAAAGGCCCGATACTTGCCGATGGGCATGCCGGACTTATTCATCGAAATTCGCTCCGCGGGAAGGCCGGCCCTGACCGGGCGCAGCTTCCGCGCTCTTGTAAGTACTGGACCTGACATCATAACGCCGACAGCAATCGGGCTGAATACCGACTCCAGCAAATATCTCACCCCCGGAAAATGGTGCCAGGCACTGTTTTGTCCAACAAATGGTGGCTGGCACCGTTTTTCAGCGCAGCTGGCATCCTGAGCGCGGGAATTTGAGACAGCGCAGATTGTGGAAGAAGATCGGGGCCTGCGCCGCGGCGAAGGCGGCTTCGCTCTCATCCTTGGCGGCCAGGTAGCGCTGCCAGTCGCCGGCGTTGCCCTCCCGCCAGTAGCCGCTCAACAGCTGCACTTCGAGGGGCTTCAATTCCGGCAGGGTGTTGTAGCTCGCCCCAGGGGGACCGCTGCGACCGGGGAGCAGCCGACGCTCGCCGAGGAATCCCTGAAACATATAGAAGGCGTCGTCGGGGGGCAGGAAAGCAAGCTCGTACTGGGCTTCCCGCGCGCTGTCGGTGACGTCGTCGGCGGCCATAATTGGCCGGCTGCCGATCCCCATCAGGTAGACCATGCCCTCCTGGTCGGCAAAGCGCACCGCGCGCCGCGCGCGCCGTCCGGGAAGGTGCGGGTAGAGCTCGTTGGATCGGATTGCCACGTCGATCACCACGCGGCCGTCCGGGGGCAGCTCGATGCCCTCGCCGACCAGGAAGGTGCGCACATAGTTATGCTGCTGGAGCATGAGCGCGATGGGCGTTTCAGTCGCATCCAGCACCACGGTCGCCGCGGTGTAGTGATCCAGCTGGTGCCAGTCGCGCAAGTCCCCCGCCAGACCGATGAGCGCCGCCCTCCACCCCGTGAGCCCCCCGGGCAGCCCCGAGTGCCGGAACACCGCGTGGTAGGTGAGAAATACGAAGCTTTCAGCCGCCGCCTCGCCATCCCCTGTGTCCTTCACCTCGGCACGGTCGACACGGCCGTAGATCGCTGAACGCGAATCGCCACGCTGCGACGGCAGGTGCCGAAACTCCGCCTTCGCATCGCGCTTGAATCGGTTCAGCGTCTCCGGCGTTACCGCATCGGAAATAGAGTTTCCCCGGCCGTCAAAAAGTTTTCCTTCAGCTACGTAGTCGCGATAGAAATCGATGAATCCGGGGTGATTCTCGGGAAGCAGAATCCGGGGACGGTATCGGCTCAAAAGCGTGCGCTCCTCCGGACCGGGTAGCGTCGCTGCCGGCGGGTTGTCGGCGAAGTATCGGGCGAAGCCCGGTCGCTGGGAAAAGTTGGTCTCGGGCGCGGCGGCGGCCCAGGCGGGAAGGAGCATCGCCAGGGCAAGAACCGGCAGACTGTGCCGAAATTCCATGGGATCAGGAAATCATTCTGCTATATTTTTTATTGCCGTCCGACAACAGCCGCCCAGGGGCTTACATCAGGGGAAGCGCATGAACGAAGACCATATCATTGCCGCCATTCTCGCCGCCGGGATGATCGCACGAAAGACCAAAGAAGAAGTGAGCCCCGCGGACGCGGTTGCCCTTTACGCCGAATGTCTCTCCGAATTCATCGACTCGAACCGCCCCAAACGCGATTTGGACCAGGCCGCCAACGGCTGATCGGCTCGCCCGCGGCACCAGGCCGAGTTCAGCTTTCATACGATTAGCGCGGCCCCGATTTCGCCAGGCGCGCGTCCACACGCTTTAGCAGCTCATCCAGCTCCGGCTCGGCGCCGCCGATGCGCGCCAGCGCAGAAACCATGTTCGCGAGATAGTCGCGGCAGCTGCCGTAGCTGCCCGAAGCTCCGGCAATGAGGTCCACTCTCTCCTCCAAGCCGAGTCTGCCGCAATACTGCCGATGGGTGGTGTCGACCACGAAGGTCAGCGCACTGTGGCGCCCCTCGCCGACTCCGGCCTCGATCCACGTCGGGCGATAAATCCCGGTGTGCATCTCCCGCTCGAACAGCGCATCTAGATCCCTCGAAAGCGTTTTCTGATTCAGCCTGTAAGCGATGCCGCGGCACCCGCCCTCGCCGGGCACCAGGGCGGGCCCGAGCCCCGGACACTCCGGTGTGCCCCGGGCGCGAACGGTGAGGATGCAAAAGTGCCGCTCGTACCCCTCGACCAGGGCCGGCACGGATTCCAGCGGCTCGAAGCACGGATTCCACATCAGGGAGCCGTAGGCGAACACCCGGATGCAGTCCGGTTCCGGCGACTTCGCCAGGGTCTCCTCGAGGATGGCCGCGCGGCGCTCCGAGCTCAGCGGACGGTATTCTGGACCTGGCCTTCCGGCCACCGGGACTCGTGAGGACAATCGATCAACCGCGGGCTGCAGTGCTGCGGCGCTTTGCCGCAGCAGCGGAAATCCCGGCCGCGGTGTCGAAGGGCCGGTCGTGGCGAAGCGCCGGGATCATGCCGCGCACCTCGGCGACCCGGGCAGGGTCCACTTTGGCGTAGATCACCCCCGGCTGATCCCCGGCATCGGCGAGCACCTCGCCCCAAGGATCGACGATGAGCGAGTGGCCGAAGGTCTCGGCTTCCCCGTGGCGGCCGCACTGGCTGGGGGCAAACACGTAGCTTCCGTTTTCGATGGCCCGCGCGCGAACCAGCACGTGCCAGTGCGCCTGACCCGTAGTACGGGTAAAGGCGGCGGGAATGGTGAGAAAGTCCGCGCCGGACTTGGCAAGCGCGCGGTAAAGATGCGGAAAACGTAGGTCATAGCAGACGCTCAAGCCCAGAGTGCCCCAGGGCGTTGCCGCCGTCACCGCCGCGCCGCCGGCGGAAAAGCTGTCGGATTCCCGGTAACTCTCCCCGTCATTCAAATCCACGTCGAAGAGGTGGACTTTGTCGTAACGGGCGGAGATCTCGCCTTTGTTGTTCAGCAGAAAAGAGCGGTTCCTGACGCCGTCGCCGGTATCAACGGCGAGGGATCCCAGCAGCAGCCAGACATCTAGAGAAGCCGCCAGCTCGCGAAAGGTTTTCAGTACCGGGTGGCCGACCTCAGGGTGAGGATCGGCAAACAGCCGGCGTTCTTTGAGCGCTAGGCAGGAAAAAAATTCCGGCAGACATACGAAGTCGGCGCGTTTCGCCGCTTCGCGCACCCGCGCCACGGCATCCGCGACTGTCGCCTCGCGATCTTCGGTGGCGCAGTTCTGCACGCAGGCGGCGGAAAACGGCGTGCTCACAGCAACGACTCCTCGCTCTTCAGTAGCGCGGCACGTCAGGGTCGACTTCCCGCGACCAGGCGTCAATGCCGCCAGTCAGGTTGTACACCCGAGTGAACCCCTGCAGGCGGAAGTGCTCCGCCGCCGCCTGGCTGCGCTGACCGAAATGGCAGTAGAACACCAGCGGCGTGTCCTCGGGCAGGGCATTGATCTGATCCACCGCCGATTCGTCCATAAGCTTCGATCCTTCAATCCTGGCCCGCTGGATCTCATGCGGCTCGCGCACGTCGAACAGGGCAAGCTCCTCTCCTGAATCGAGCCTTTGTTTCAGCTCTTGTGGACTCAGCTGCCCGACCGGAGCCGGCGCGTTGGGGTTTTCGATCTTGAAGCCGCGTCCCTGGAGGGTGTCCTCCATGCTCACCGTCATGCCCTTGGCTTTTTGCGCCGTGGCCACGTCCATGAGGATTTCGACGCCGTTGGATTCGGCCTTCACCTCGTGACCCTCCACCGGTCCGAGGGAGAAGTTGTGCTGCCAGCGGGAATCGATGCTCAAGTGCACCGCGCTGCCCGGCTGGGATTCCATTGCGTTGCCAATGACCGACGCGGCTTCGTCGGAGATGCTGATCTCCGGCGGCGTGCGATCCGGTGGCGTCACGCCCAAGGCCTGGTGCAGCACGCCGGTGTTGAACATCTGCCGGGCGACGTCACTGCCGCCCATGAACTCGCCGTTGACGTAAAGCTGGGGGATGGTGGGCCAGCTGGAGAACTGCTTGATGCCCTCGCGGACGGCCTGGTCTTCGAGCACGTTGACCGTGGTGTAGTCGGGCACCACCGAATCCAGGATGCCCACCGTGGCGGCGGAAAAGCCGCACTGGGGCATTTGCCGGGTGCCTTTCATGAACAGCACCACGCGGTCGGAGCCGACGATGGATTCGATGCGTTGTTTGAGCTCTTCGCTGAGCGCCATGGGACCTCCGTTGCCTTTTTAAATCGCTTGTAAGCAGACCACCGTAGCCAAGCGCAACCTGGGACGCAAGTGCCCGGTTTCCAAGTTTCGGGCATTGATTCGACACGGATTCCAAGGCCGTGTTCCAGCGCTCTTCGGGCGGCTTTCGCCGGCCCTAACGCCTTGGCCAAGACGATGGGTTAGCATTGGCAGCGACGACCGGGCGCGTACCGCCCCTGAGGCTGTCTTCTCCCTTATTCCCGGAATCCAAGACATGTCCAAACCAGCCCTTTTACGGCAAAAGCTGAGTACCAGACCCCTAATTCATATCATCGGTGCTCACAATCCATTGAGCGCGCGACTGGCCGAAGAGGCGGGCTTCGACGGCGTCTGGGCCAGCGGCTTCGAGCTGTCCGCCGCTTACGCGGTGCCGGACGCCAGCATTCTCTCCATGACCCAGCACCTGGACATGACCCGGGCCATGTGCGCCGCGGTGCAGGTCCCGGTGGTGGCCGACATCGACACCGGCTACGGCAACGCCGTGAACGTGATGCACACCGTCGCCCAGTACGAAGCGGCCGGCGCGTCCGCGGTGGTCATCGAGGATAAGAAGTTTCCCAAGGACACCAGCTTGCTGGAAGGCGGGCGACAGGAGCTTCTGCGGCTGGAGGAGTTCGCCGGCAAGATCGAAGCGGCCTGCGCAAGCAGAGAATCTTCGGACTTTCTTGTCATTGCCCGCACCGAGGCGCTGATCGCGGGACAGGGGCAGGAGGAAGCGAATCGCAGGGCCGCGGCTTACGTCAACGCCGGCGCCGACGCGGTGCTGATCCACTCCAAATCCAAAACGCCGGACGAGATCGTGGAATTCTGCCGCGGCTGGAACGGCAAGGCGCCCGTTGTCATCGTTCCCACCGCTTACCCGGAGCTCACCGAAGCCGACATCGTTGCACTGAAGAAGATAAAAATGGTGATCTATGGCAACCACGGCATTCGGGCCGCGGTCACCGCCATGGCGGACGTATTCGCGCGCATCCGCGCGGACGGCGGCATTCACAACGTCGATAACGACATTGTTCCGGTCACCCGCGTCTTCGAGCTGCAGCGGGTAGCGGAGATGAAAGAAAAAGAGAAGCGATATCTGAAATGAGCGCCAGCGCCCACGCGGAAGCGATTAAAGATCGTTTCGGTAATCCTCACGCTCCGGATCTGCCCTATGCCCGCGGCGCATTCGTCCGCGACACCAGGGACGATCTAGCCAAGCTGCGTCACGCCTGGAAATTGCTCAAGACGCGCATCGAGGAAAAGGGCCTCGATGCCGTTTACAACTTTAGTGGCCTCGACCGGCGGCTCGATCTCGATGACTATGACACGGTTTTTCTCGATGACGAGATCGCGCCGGCAATTTACATCGATGATCTGACGCGTCTCGGCCTCGAGCATCTGGGCGGCGAACCTGATCGTCACGACGTCTTCGCCCTGAACCGACTCACCGCGGGTCTGCTGCTCGCCGCCGAGATCCTAGTTTCCCCCGGTGACCGCGTCATCGGCGTTTCGCCGCGCTACAGTCATCCCGCGGTGCGCCGGTCGGTGAACCGCGCCGGCGGCCGTTTTGAAGACCTCGCAGGGCTGGAAGCGTTTCGCGCCGGGATCAAGAACGGTCCCGCGCCTCAAGTGGTTTTTGTCACGCGCCTTTCAGTGAGCTACGAGATCCTGCCGGAGCCGGACCTGCGGGAGATTTTCTCGTTGGCGAAGAAAGCCGGGGCGCGCATCATCGTCGACGACGCCGGCGGCGCCCGGGTGGGCCCGGCAATATTCGATCAGCCGGGCGCGCTAAAGCTCGGCGCCGATGTT
>Ga0224497_10001193_pt1 | contig 16835 bp, 14 predicted proteins | sample SF_Jul11_sed_USG_4_FD_167970 | JGI IMG/M metagenome (GOLD analysis project Ga0224497, IMG submission 167970) | Sediment microbial communities from San Francisco Bay, California, United States - SF_Jul11_sed_USGS_13 | ecosystem: Environmental > Aquatic > Marine > Sediment | place: USA... | reverse complement strand
ACATCGTACTTCTCGATGGCGGCACGGGCAGCGAGCTGCAGCGGCGCGGCGTCGCGATGAGCCCGGTTGCATGGAGCGGTCTCGCATCGCGACAACACCGCACTGCATTGCGTGACATACACGCAGACTTCATTCGCGCCGGGGCCGACATCATCACGACGAACACGTTCGGTACGACGCGCTTCGTCTTAGAGGTTGCAGGCTGCGGCGAGGAATTCGAGATCATCAACAATGCCGCAGTCGAGGCCGCGCTCGAGGCGCGTCAGATCGCAGCCGATCGTCCCGTCGCGATAGCCGGCTCGATCTCGTGTTTGCCGCCGCGATTCGACGACGCGGCCTACCCGTCGGCGAGGACCGAGCGAAGCGCGTACGAGGAGCTTGCTCAGCTGCTTGCGCAGCTCGGCGTGGATCTCATCGCGCTGGAGATGATTCAAGATCTCGAGCACGGCCGCCTGGCGATGGAGGCGGCGCTCGCAACGGGCTTGCCCGTGTGTCTCGGCGTCAGCGCGCGCCAGCTCGATGCCGCGCTCGTTTGCTTCGACTATCTCGATCGGGATTTCGGTGCCGTCGTCGATAGCCTGATCGCACTCGGCCCGGCCGTCGTCAACGTCATGCATACGCCGCCCGACGATATCGGCGTCGCGCTCGAGGCCGTGAAGCGACAGTGGCGTGGTCCGCTCGGCACCTATCCCGAGCTCGGCGATTTTGCCGCGCCCGACTGGCAGTTCACGGATGCCGTGTCGCCGGAGGATCTCGCCGATCTGGCCGTGGGCTGGGTCGGTCAGGGTGTACGGCTGCTCGGCGGTTGTTGCGGCACGGGCCCGGAGCACATCGCGGCGCTTGCTCAGGCTCGCCCGCGGCTTCTGGAGGCCCGTGCTGTGCGTTGAGGGAGCCGCTATCGTGGACCAAGCTTACCGATGACGGACGGCGTTATAATGCGTGTCACGACGAACAACGCTTTCGGGGAACCGGTTCATGAAGATTCTCTCGCGCGCAGCGGTTGGCGTGGCCGGCTGGCTCATGGCCGCCGTCGCGCTCGCACAAGTCTCGGCAACGCCTGACTCACCATTCAAGCTGGCAACGTACGACAGTGGTGAAGGCGATCGCGTCGCGATGCTTGTCGACGAACGACTCGTCGACTTACAGCGTGCAAATGCCTACGTCATCGAGGCGGCAGGTATCGCGGCGATGGCGCTGCCAGGCGACATGAAGACGCTCATCGAGCAGTCCGGCATGGTCAAGCCGCGGCTGTTTCAGATTGCCAACTACCTTTCGGGGCGCGTCGACGAGCTCGGCTTCGGCATGCGGCCCGAAGATGTCACGATCAGGGCGCCGATCAAGTATCCATGGAACTTGCTCGCGGCCGGTTTGAACTACCGTGCACATGCGGGAGAGCTCGGCGAAAGAACGGCAATCGACCCGGATCGCGACAACCCGTATTTTTTCGCCAAGTCGCCGCGCTCGACGATAATCGATCCCGGTCAGGCCTTCGTGATTCCACGCAACGTCGATACGCTCGACTGGGAGGGCGAGTTCTCAGTCGTCATCGGCCGGCAGGCGAAGGACCTCACGCTCGACAATGCGATGGACCACGTCTTCGGCTTCACGATTCTTTACGACGTCAGTGATCGCGCCAAGCAGATGCCCGGGGCAGAAGGTCGTTATCCGAACGACTGGTTCCCCGGGAAAAGCCTCGACAACGGCGCGCCAATGGGGCCATACATCGTGCCGCTGGAGTTCTTGCCCAACTACGACAACGTTCGAGTGACCACGCGTGTAAACGGCGAGATCATGCAGGACTCGGACACGTCGTATCTCATTCACGATATTCCGCGTCTGCTGCGCTATGCCACGAGCGTTATGACGCTCTGGCCGGGCGACGTCATCGCGACCGGAACACCGTCCGGCGTCGGGCATGGACGCAGTCCACGCGTCTACTTGAAGCCTGGCGACGTCGTCGAAATCGAGATTGAAGGCATCGGCACGCTCGTCACGCCGATCCGATAGTCGGAGGCTGTATGAATTGCCTACGCTCAATCCGTCTCACTGCCCTAGCGGTCACCGCCGTGTACTGGGTTTCGGTCACAGCCAGTGCTCAGGTCGAAAAGGACACGGTCGAGCCGCTGACAGGACTCAAGGCCGAGGCCGTCGCACGAGTCGACTCGCTCGCAAAGCTCACGCAGGAAATCAATGACAGCTTGTTCTCGTTTGCGGAGCTGGGTTTTCAGGAGTTCGAGACGCAGCGCTATCTAACCGAGGTTTTGCGCGCCAACGGTTTTGATGTCGTCCATGGCGTTGCCGGTATTCCATCGGCTTGGTGGGCGACGTGGGGTGAGGGTCAACCTGTTATCGCGCTCGGCTCCGACGTCGACGGCATACCGCGGGCCTCGCAGATACCTGGCGTTGCCTACCGTGAACCGCTCGTCGAGAACGCGCCGGGGCATGGTGAAGGCCACAACTCCGGTCAGGCCGTCAACGTCACGGCTGCGCTCGCCGTTCAATCGCTCATGCAGCGTGAGAACTTGTCGGGAACGCTCGTGCTATGGCCCGGTATCGCCGAGGAGCTGTTGGCCACCAAAGCCTGGTTTACACGCGACGGTTTGTTCGATGGCGTGGACGCCGTGATCTTTACGCACGTCGGTGACAATCTCGGTGTGAGCTGGGGACCTGCACGCGGCACGGGGCTCGTGTCGGTCGAGTATTCTTTTAGCGGCGTTGCGGCACACGGTGCCGGCGATCCGTGGCGCGGACGCAGCGCTCTCGATGCCGTCGAGCTCATGAACGTCGCTTGGAATTTTCGCCGTGAGCATCTGCATCCATTGCAGCGCTCGCACTACGTCATCGTCAACGGCGGCGATCAGCCGAATGTCGTGCCTTCCGCTGCATCGGTCTGGTATTTCATCCGCGAGATCACAGCTGACGGTATTCGCACGAACTTCGACACGCTCCAGCGCATCGCTGAGGGTGCCGCGCTCATGACGGATGCGACACTGAGCCGGCGTATCGTCGGCGCGGCATGGCCGCGGCACTTCAACGAGCCGATTGCACAGGCCGTGGGTCGAAACATCGCCGCTGTGGGCTTGCCTGAGTGGTCCGAGGACGATCAACGATACGCGCGCGCGCTGCAGGAGTTGCTGGAAGCGGACGAGATCAACGGGTTAGCGACCGAGCTGACGGGCGTGCAGGAGCCCCCCGAAAATCCGGTCTCCGGCGGCTCCGATGATATCGGCGACGTTTCGTGGGCGGTGCCGACGGTCACGCTGCGTTATCCATCGAATATCGAGGGCCTGCCCGGTCATCATTGGTCGCGCGCGATGGCTATGGCCACGCCGATCGCCCACAAGGGAGTGACAGCTGGAGCTAAAGTGCTTGCGGCGACGATCCTCGACCTCATCCAGGACCCGGCGCTCGTCGAGGCTGCGTGGGACTATTTTCGCGAAGAGCAGCTGCAAGATACGGTCTACGAGCCGTTCATCGGTCCGGACGATCCGCCTGCGATCGAAAAGAACCGCGACACGATGGCGCAGTTCCGGGATCAGCTCCGAGAATACTATTACGACCCGAGTCGCTACGAGACCTATCTCGAGCAGCTCGGCGTCGAGTATCCACAGCTCGAGCGGCCCTCGGATTCCAGGTAATCAAACCGCCCAACCGGAGATGGGTAGCGGTCACGAATCGCGCCCCTTTTTTTCGTAGCTTCCTGACTCTCGCCCGCGCGTTGCGCCTCGCTATGCGGCGATTTGCAATTTGTTGCGAGGGGCGTATTTTTGGAGTCGTCACCGGGTACCTCGGATTCCGCAACCATTACAAGCAGGTAATTTTACGGATGACGGAAATGCCGGGTGCCCGGTGACCATAGATACCGCTCCCATCGATCGAGCGCGGGGGGGTGAGTCTGTTTATTGTATTCGGGAGGGGCGATGAAACGAGTCAGCGATATCCTGGCATCGAAGGGGAACGAGATCTGGTCGGTCACGCCAGACACGACCGTGTTCGATGCGCTGCAGCTCATGGCCGACAAGCGTATCGGTGCTGTGCTCGTCATCGACAAAGGTCAGCTCGTCGGGCTGTTCTCCGAGCGCGACTACGCGCGCAAGATCATATTGGTCGGCAAATCGTCCAAGAATACGCCGGTCCGCGATATCATGAGCTCGAAGCTCGTGTGCGTGCAGCCGGATCAATGGACGGGGGAGTGCATGGGCCTCATGACCGAGCACCGCATTCGCCACCTGCCCGTTACAACCGGGGAAGACCTCCATGGCATTATCACGATCGGGGACGTCGTCAAGGCGATCATCGCCGAGAAAGAGGAGGAGATAGAGCATCTCCAGCACTACATTACGGGTTCCGTCTAGCCCGGATTACCTGCGACATGGTCGCTGCACCGCGCGTAGTTGCTAATCGCGTTGTGGCTCGTGTAGCGGACACAGCGTAGCTCGTCGATTTCCGGTGTCCTCAATACGGCAGCAGGTAGAGCGTGATCGCGAGAAAGGGCACCAGTAGGATCATCATCGTGATCGCGTAACCGAACATGTCGCGGGCGCGCAGGCCCGTGATCGCGAGCAGCGGAATCGCCCAGAACGGATTCAGCAAATTCGTATGCGCATCGCCGACTGCGTAGCTCGCAATCGTCTGACCATACGGTATGCCGAGCTCAGCGCTAGCGAGCATCATCGGCCCTCCGACGATCGCCCACTCACCGCCGGCCGACGGCACGAATATGTTCATTGCTCCGCCCGTTATCCAGGCGATCACGGGGAATGTCGCCGGCGTCGCGATCGACAGTAGCGACTCGGTCATCGTATCGACGAGGCCCGTGCCGGTCATGATGCCGATGATGCCTGCGTAGAACGGAAACAGCAGTATGACGCCCGCACTTCCTTGCACGGCGTCGTGAAACTCTTTTTGATAGCTCGTTGGGCTCATGAACAACAACATTCCTACCATGAGGAACCCGAAATTGAGCACGTTGAGATCGAGCGCTCCTAGACCTTGCGTGAAGAACGTTCGTATGAATAGCACGAGGCCTGTCAGTGCGATGATGCCGCCGAGAATTTTGCTGTTGTCGATATGGTCCGCGAGCGTCTTCTTGCGTCCCGCATCAGGTGCGGCAACGTGCTCGATGCGCGCTTCCATCTCCTCGTCGGAGATGTCGACGTACTGCTCGATACCCCGGCAGTTATCCGCCGGCGGGCAAAGCAGATACAACATCAGCGATGCGTAAACGAGCGATAGCGCCGTCAGGATCAGCGGGTAGGGGTGAAACACCCACTCGGTAGCAGGAATGATGCGGTCGACGAATCCGAGTCTCATCAGCGCGTTGTCCGCGGTGGCCTGCAGCAGACCGGCCGAGCTCGACAAACCCCAGCCCCACGTCAGGCTCATGCCCATGTAGCCGGCGACGGCCAGCAGCGGGTAGTGCACGGCGATCCCGTCGTTGCGTGCGCGTTTGCCCATCTCACGAACGAGAATGGCGCCGAAGATGAGTCCGAGCCCCCAGGAAATCCAACCCGTGAGCATCGAGCCGATCCCGACCAGAACGACGGCCTGACGGCCGTTCTTTGGCAGACGGATGAGCGCGAGAATGAGTTTTCGCACACGCTGGTGATAGGCGACGACGTTGGCCGTAACCAGGATGATCACCATCTGCATTGCGAACTGGAGCAGATTCCAAAAGCCGCCGTACCACGACGAGGTAATCTCCTCGACATTGGATCCCTCTGACAGGATTGCCGCGATCGCGGCGACGTAGGTAAGCAGGATTGCGAAGAGGAACGGATTCGGCATCCAGCGTTCCACTCTGTCGGCGATCGCTTCACCGAGCTTTTGGACGGGTGTGAGGCTGGGCTCCTGGCTCTGTTCTTCGGTCGTCATCGGTAGCTCTCCCGGCGTGTCACTTGTAGCCGTGCGAGAGAGTATAGGAAATCCGGGAACTCTGCTCGGGGGAAGGTGGGTCTAGCCGTACCGGTGCAAGAAAGATAAATCGACAATCGCTGCCGGACAAATTACGTCCCGAACCAAGGGTGTATGATCGAGGCTTCATGGCCCCAGTAGGACTTGAGAGCCTGCTGGAGCAGTCGGAAAACGGGGGCGCTGATGGCAAGTTTCACAATCAATGGGCAGCTCGTAGACGTCGATGCGGATCCCCGTACGCCACTGCTGTGGGTCATTCGCGAGCATTTGAAGCTCACGGGAACCAAATTCGGCTGCGGCGTCGGCCAATGCGGCGCCTGCACCGTGCACGTCGACGGTGAGGCGACATTTTCCTGTCTCATGACCATCGCGGCTGTGGAGGGTCGAGAGATCACGACCATAGAAGGGCTTGCACCGGATTCGGATCATCCGCTGCAGCGCGCGTGGATCGAGGAAGAAGTCCCGCAGTGCGGCTACTGCCAGTCGGGCCAACTCATGCGCGCAGCCGATCTTCTTGCGAGGAACTCGAATCCCACGCGCGAGGAGATCGTTGCGCACATGAGCACGAACATTTGCCGATGCGGAACCTACAACCGAATTATTCGGGCCGTACAACGCGCGACACGGGACGTCTGAGATGAGTAAGCAATTGGAAAACAGAGGCAGCTTCGCGCCGGATCGCCGCGAGTTTCTCAAGGGTATCGGTGGCCTGACGCTCGTGATTGGATCAACGGGACTGATCTCGGCGTGCTCCCGCGATCAGGCTGAGCAAATGCTCGCTGCGCAGCCTCGAGAGATCGAGCCCAATATTTGGGTGACCATATCCTCGGACGATACCGTGACGATCCAATTTCCGGCCACGGAGATGGGGCAGGGCTCCTCGACAACGCTGCCGCTGATACTGGCAGACGAGCTCGATGCGGATTGGAATAACGTCGTCGTTGAGACAGTGTCCGTGCACGATGAAGCCTACGGGAATCCGTTTTTCCAGAATATGTTGTATACGGCGGGGAGCCTCACCGTACAGGCGTATTTCGAACCGCTCAGGCGCGCTGGTGCACAAGCGCGAAAGCTGCTCATGCAATCCGCGGCCGATGTGTGGGACGTATCGGTTGGCGACCTCGTCACGGAGCCGAGCGCCGTCGTGCATCCGGCCTCCGGCCAACGTCTCCGCTACGGTGAGCTCGTGGGGCTCATCGAGATGCCTGCGCCGTTGCCCGAGGTCGACGATACGGATCTCAAGCCCTACGGCACTCACCGCTACTTAGGCACAGACATGCCACGGCGCGACATGCCGGCCAAGTCCAACGGCACCGCTGAATTCGGCATCGACGCTCAGGTTCCCGGGATGGTCTATGCGTCCGTGTTACGTGCGCCCGTCGAAGGCGAAGCGCCCATGGAGATCAACGACAGCGCTGCGCGTGCGATCGACGGCGTCACCGATGTCGTGCCACTGCCGTGGGGTGTGGCCGTCGTTGCCGAGACCTACGAGGCGAGCAAATGGGGCAAGGAGGCGCTCGACGTCACATGGAGCCAGACCTCGGAGTTTCGCAATGCAGAGCTCGAGGCGGACATCGAGGACTATGCCACGCGCGCCGAAGACCTCTCGCAGAGCGGCAACACCTGGCGCTCCGCCGGCGACGTCGAGGCGGCGATGGAAGGCGCTGCAGAGATCGTGGAGGCGACGTACCGCACGGATCCGGCTTACCACGCACAGATGGAGCCGATGAACGCGACCGTCAACGTAACGGAGAACGGCAAGGCTGCCGAAATCTGGGTCAGCACGCAGACGCAGAGCCTTTCAATCTTAGGAGCCGCTGAATTTCTCGAAACGACGCCGGACAAGATCACGCTACATCCCATGTATATCGGCGGCGGCTACGGGCGCCGGACGCTGCGCCGGCAGAAGTATGTCGAGGATGCGCTTCTCGTATCCAAAGCCATCGGCAAGCCAGTCAAAGTCATCTGGACGCGCGAGGACGACGTCAAAGACGGCACGTTCAGAAATGCCTCTGCGCAATGCCTGCGAGCCGGCTTCGACGAGGACGGGCAGCTTGTGGCCTGGCATCATCGTGTCGCCGCGCCGCGAGTCCTCGAGTATATGAATCCGCCGCGCTGGGAAGCGGCGAACGGCCGGGACGTCATCGCGATGCTGGGATCGGAAAGCTCCCGTTATGACATCCCGAATTTCTTGGCGGAGCACGTCATCACCAATCGCCGCTCGAGAGTGTGCGCCTGGCGTGGTGTCGCAACGAGCTACACGAAGTTCGCGGCGGAGTCGTTCGTCGATGAGCTCGCCCACGCGCGAGGTGTTGACCCGCTCGAGTTTCGCATGGAACTCTGCCGCAATAATCCTCGGGGGCGAGCTGTGCTCGAGGCGGTCGCCGAAATGGCCGATTGGGCGCGCCCGAGGGAGAACACGGCGCTCGGTCTGGCGCTAGCCGGCTACAGCTCTACGTTCGCGGCCGGGATCGCTGAGGTCTCCGTTGACGCCGCGAGCGGTGTCGTGAGCGTGCACAACTACTGGCTCGCGGCCGACGCCGGTTATCTGCTCGCGCCGAGCAACTCCGAAGCTCAGCTCGAGGGCAATGTGATCTTCGGCATCAGCAATGCGCTCAGAGAGCGGATCGAGATCCGTGGAGGGCAGGTCGTGCAGTCGAATTTCTACGACTACCCTGTCCTGCGGATGAACGAGATTCCGAACATCGAGGTGCGCGCGATCTCGACGGACTATCCGCCGACGGGTATGGGTGAGATCGGTCTCGCATCGACAGGCGCGGCCCTAGCCAATGCGGTATTCGCGGCCACGGGCGCGCGCGTGCGGCATCTGCCGCTGACGCCGGCGCGCATACAGGCGGCCATGCAGGCGTGATCCGGCAGGGTGCTGCCGATGAGGTCGCGCGGGTTCGGATGACGAGCTGCGGCGAAGGTCGTTTTTGAGGCTTTGGCACGCCGTCCGAGTAGACCTACTGGTCGATGGGTGGTTGGGTGCGCTGGCGAGTGCGCTCCTGTAGACGCCACAGCCTGCTTGGATAAAAATTGGACAGCTCATCGAGTCGTCCGACCATCCGTTGCGACCACTGTCTCGTGATCTGCGGCGCGAGCCCCCAGATTCTATCGGCGTCCACCGGCCCGTCGACGCGCTCCCGATCCCGAATCCGCGCGAGGATTTGGTGGCTCATGCTGTCGCGCAGCTCTACGATCAGATTGGCCTCCCAGATCCAACGGACCGTGGCGACGTTATTGCCGGCAAACTCCGGCGGCACGCCGGTCGTAACGTCGGTCAGATAGGCCTGCACCAGAATTACGTCGCGGCCGAGTTCGTGGCTAACTTCGTATGAGCGCTGATTCTCCATCGCTCTGTGAAAAGATTCCCCAAAGGTCTCTCGCAGCCGGCGCTGCAGGATTTCACTGACCGGAAACACACTACGAGTCCTGTTTGCCCACGCATTCTTCGACGGCTTGCCCATCTCTCGAAACAAGACGACTGTCGGCATGACGAAGGACCGCGTATACGAGGATAGGTCGGCTTCCGGCCGCAGCCATGCATCGGCCATCAGTGCCGGGTCGACGCGATGAAGTCCGTCCGCGGTGATTTCTACGTTGGAGACCGGCGCGCCTTCCTCGGATTGGGCGCGGCTGCTGGCTGTGTGCAGGGCTAGCGCCAGCACGATCGAGAAACTAGCTACTCGGACCAAGTCGCGATTACCCATTGGACCGTCTCAGTGCAGCGCCTGCCGATCATAGGACTATACTGCGGCCGCGGGCCAATTGCATCGGGCTGGCCTCGACGGCGCTGTGCGCTATTTCATTGGGTCGACATCAGGGTTTCGTAGACGCCGATAACGTTGCCGGCGCGGGAGACGTCGTATTCAATGAGGTGATCGTAGTCCTCCATGAGAATCGTATCGACGAGCTCTTCTTTGCTCTTGCCTTCGGCAATGCCGGCTGAGACGGCAGCAACGAGATCTTCCATATAGCGTCGCTGCTCGATGACATCTGCCTTCGTGCCGGGAAGCTCGTGCCCCGGAGAGATCACGTCGAAATCGAGCTGCTCGACCTGGCGCAGCGAGTCGAGCCAATCCGGGAAAAAGGCGCCGTACAAGGTCGTGCGTGGCGGGCGTTTGGGCGTCAAGAAATCGACCGTATAGATCGTGCGCTCTTCTGGAAACAGAACGACGGTCATGTCGTCGGAGTGGTTGCGTCCCGTGTAGTGGAGCTCGACGGTTTTGCCGCCTAGCGTGATCGTCGCCTGGTCTGCGTAATAAATGTCCGGTGGCACTTGCTCGCCGCCGAACTGTCTCTCCCACATCTCCGTGCGGCTCAGGGCGCCGTCGGCATTCGTATCCAGATTGTCGAACGCGTTGTAATAGGCAGATCCTTCGACTTCGGCTCGTTGCATCAGACCATCGCCGTTCGTGTCCCAGAGCCGCTCGCGCGGCGGTAACGGCGCGTCGGGCGCAGGTTTTCGCAGGTTGTGGCGCATGTTCTCGTGGCCAATGAACGTCGCCGTTTCCGCAAACGCCTCACCTCCGCTCGCATGGTCGTTATGGGTGTGGCTATAGATCACGTATCGAACTGGCAGCCCGAAGCGCTCGTCGAGCTGTGTCTTGAGCCAAGCCGAAGCCCGCGAGTTCGTTGGGTCGACGACGATGATGCCGTCAGGTGTCACGAGGAACATGCCGAAATGCCGCACGTCCCGAAATCTGTAGAGGTCGCCCGTGACGTGCGTGATTTCGTTTCTCGGCAGACCCGCGCCAGAGCCGAAGCCCTGCTGGGCCTGGGCCGTATGCGCCAGGCCGCAGGTGCTGCCGATCAACAGAGCGACGGATAGTAGTTTGTCTTTCATTGTGTCACCTCGTGCGTTCGACCGTTGCTATGCATATTGCGTCGGCTGGTGTTCAACATCAACGCTTGCCTCGGTCGTCAGCTTGCATTTGTCCAGGGTTGCCGCCGCGCTAGTCGTGCAGCGCTTTGCTGTCGTCGGGCGCTTGCGCGCGATCGTGCATGCCATATTCGCGAATTACGCTCGCGATCCGTAGCCGGTAGTCCGAGAAGATCCCGTCCCTTCCAGCCAGCTGTGCCTGGCGGTGCTCGGCAACGTTTCGCCACGCCTGAACGGCGTCTTCATCTCGCCAGAAAGACAGCGACAAAATTTTCTCCGGATCGACGAGGCTTTGAAAGCGTTCTATCGAGATGAACCCGTCGATGTCCTCGACCATCGGGCGCAGACCCGCGGCAATGTCCAGATAGTCGTCGGTGCGCCCAGGCGACGGTTCGACCTCGAAAATGACAGCGATCATGGCTGAAACTCCAGTCTTGCGGCGGTGCGCCCGGCCGGGACCTCTGAGCGATCGCCCGTTGCTCGTCAGCGCAGCTCGCGAATGAATACGGGCATATCGGTCACTGGGGGTCTGACCGGAATCTGGCACATCATGTCGGTGATGTGCCCGCGGTGGTAATTCGAGTGCGTGACGATATGCAGCAATATCTCGTTGCGAGTCATCGAGCCTTCGCCGCCGCCAATAAACTCGAAATCGACGATCGAAGCGCCATCTGCCGGATCTAGCTCTTCAGCGTAGCTGATGTACCAATCGTCGATCTCTCGTTGCGCATTTCCGAGCTCGGTTACATCGCTGAAAAGCTCCGGGCGTCGTGTCTTGAATCCATGCGCTCTGCCTTGGAGGTGCGCTTGCCAGACGAGATCCATCGCGTAGCTGTGATTCAACGCGCCTAAGAGCGTGCCGAGTATCGTCGGGCGTTTCGCAGTTAGATCCTCGTCTGAAACGCCGTCGAGAGCCGTGAAAAGCCGGTCGTCGGCCCACGCCTTGTAGCGCGTCAGCATGACCAGATCGCTAGCTGAGCTCACGTTGCCTGCTCGGTTGATGGGAAACGCATAGAAAAACAGAGCGCGTCGAGTTGCGCGCTCTGTTATTCGGCTTCAGGTCCTTCAGGCCAAGCTCCACGTCAGGGCCGGTACGGCCCGGGTTCCCACTCGCTCTCGTGGTCGATCAGAACGAGGCCAACCGTATTCGTGCTGCTCTGATGGAAAACCAGGTTGCCGTCGTGCGTCCTGCGCATATTGCGGATGACGCCGATTCCCGACGGGATCGGCCAGCTCTGAAACTGCTCGGTCTGCGGATCAAAGCGGAGCAGCACGTCGGGTCGCTGCTCGGACTCGTTGAGCCAGACGATATCGTCGACGACCTCGATCGCATAGGGGTGCGACTTGGGACCGTTCGGCGTGAGCCATTCCTTGATCTCGCCGGTCTGCGGGTTCAGCCGGCCCAGATAGCCGCGCCCGGAATCGACGTACCAGACCATGTCGTGACTATCGATCGAGACTCGGCGGTTGTAGTAGGCGCCGCCATGCGATTCCGGGTCCGGCATCGGTGTGGCGAATTCTGTAATCTCCCAGGAATCGGGGTCGACGCGCGCGATGAAAGGGGCACCGCGGTAGCCGAACCAGACCATGCCTCTCGAGTCCACCTCGACACCATACGGACGCGCGGTTCGAGTCGGCGTATCCATGAGGCGGATTTCGCCCGTGTCCGGAACGAGCCGGCCGATCATGTTGCTGTTCTGCAGGGAGAACCAGTAATCGCCGTTTTCGGTGAAGATACCCGTATGTGGATCGCGAGCATTAGGATCGGGCATCGGATAGACGGTGATTTCGCCGGTGCGGGGATCGAGCTTGCCGACCGTGCCGTTATGGTTGCCCGTATACCAGATGTTGCCTTCGGCATCGTCGATGATGCTGTGCGGATAGGTTCCTGGCTCGAGTCGCCACTCGGTCATCTCACCCGTATTCGGGTTCAGGCGGCCGATCAAATGACCGTACATGCCTGCCCAGTAGATCATGCCGTCTGGTGTCATGAGCGGATCGCGAGGCCGTTGTCCCCGCGTCGGCACGCGCCACTCGAGGAACGTGACTTTGTTGTCGCCATCGACGAGCTTCGGGCGACGATCGTGTTTCTCGGGAAACGTCGTGGCGAGGTAGTTGAGAATGTTGGATCGTAGTGGGTCTGGAAGATCGATCATGCCATCGATGAGATAGCTCCACTGTGCATGCGTGTAGCCGGTCGAGCTGTAGATAATGTCCGTCTCATGGCATGCGACGCATGCGGCTTCGACGAGTTCCTTGCCGGGCCCGTCGGGCAGGGAGGCCAGCTGGATCTGTGCATTCGCCTGGAGACCAAAGGCAACCAGGGTGGCGAACAGAAGGCGCGACGATACTTTGAACATGACTTTCTCCACAGCTCGAGGCCCTCTATCGGGCCGACTTGTCGATTATTCCTCGAATCTTAACCCCGATTTCCGCCCAACTTAAGAGGCGGCGGCGATTCTTTCGGCGATTGTGCCCTTGACTGGCCGCGCAGGCTGGCCGAGGATTTCCTCTCGGGTTTGAAATAATCGGCAGCGATGCGCGAAATGGGGTTCTTTCTGGCACGAATCGTCTCGATCTTCGCGGTGCTCCTCGCGGGTGCGGCGCAGGCGCAGGTCGAGGTCGTATTTATGCCGCTCTCCAGGGCCGATGCTTATGACACCGGGACCTACCGGGCGATCTGGGCGGAGCACGGCGAGCGCATCGTGACGGCGCTGGAGCAGCGGACCTGCCTGCCGTTTTCCGAGTCTCATGTTTCGGCGACCGTTGCCGAGGCGACGAGCAATTCTGGTGGGCCCGAGCACGCCATGCGCCTGCGTGCGAGCTACCGTCGTGCGGTCAAGCAGTCCACGCTCGTTCATGAGCTCGGGCACCGGCATCTGTGGCAGCTCGAAGAGCGTCTCGACGACGTCGATGGGCATATGACGCTTTATCTGATTTTAGACCGCGTGTGGGCCGATGTTTGGGGCGAGGAATTCGCCGAGGAGCGCATACGCGGCGAAACCGAATGGGACGAAGATTACAAAGCCGCCTGGGACTGGGCGCAGTCGCTCGAGCCCGATGAGCGCGCGCGGTTGTGGAATCGACTCCTTCGCATGAACGGTATTTTGGACCGCTGCGAGAGCTTGCTGGACGGCACTGCCTAAGGGCCGCTGAGGTCGTAAGCAAGCGTCGAACGCTATGCCACGAGATTGCTCGACGATCACTCTCTACAATCGGAGCGTCCGAAAAAGGCCGCGGAAAGCGGACGATGCAGTCTCCCAGGAGCGCTAGCGGTACACATGGGGTTCGACATAGGAAAATGCGAATGCTAACGAAGCGAGTTCTTTGTCTGCGGCTCTGTAACGCGATGGGTCTGGTAGCGATGGGATTGGCAGCGCTGACCCAGGCTGGCTATTCGCAGGTATCAGAGACGGGCTCGATCGGCGGATTCGAGGCTAAGTTCATCGATGTCGAGGGTGTCCGTACTCGATACTACGAGGTCGGCCAGGGAGAGCCCATGGTGCTCGTGCACGGCAGCGGATTTTCTGGAACCGCGAGCGCAAATACTTGGGTGCCCGTCTTGGCCGACTTGGGGGAGCGATTCCACGTCTTCGCCCCAGACAAGTTAGCGAGTGGACTGACGGGAAACCCCAAAGACCCGGAAGACTACAGCTTAGAGGGTGAAATGCGGCATATGGCCGATTTCATTCGGACCCTGGGTCTCGAGCAGATCCATCTCGTCGGGCAATCGCGCGGCGCCGGGCTGACGCTGCTGCTCGCGGTGGAGCACCCCGATCTCATCGAAACACTCGTGCTCATCGATTCCGAAACGGCATCGCCGCCGGTCGGCGACTACAACGAGCGCCGAATGGCGGCACGGGCGCCGTGCCGATCGCTCAGCGGTCGCGCGGCGGTTCGCTGCGGGTGGGAGGCCCTTTCCTTCGATCCTTCGCACGTGACCGAGGAGTTCGTCGAGGCCGGCTATTTCATGGAGATGCAGCCCAAATCTCGGGAGACCGAGGCCATCATCCAGACGCTTGCGGATTACCCTCTCGCGGTTAACGCCTGGAAGCCCGAGGCGCATCGAATGATTCGAGAGGAGCATGTCCTTCAGATGCCTGTCTTGTTGTACTGGGGTCGCAACGACCCGACCGCGTGGTTGCCAAGTGGGCTCGCGCTATTCGAGATGATCTCCGAGACGAACTCGAGAACGCGCATGATAATTGCCAATGAAGCGGGTCACTTCCACTACCGTGAGCACCCTGAGGAGTTTGCGCGTAACGTGATCAACTTCATCGACCACTGGTCGTCGAGTAGCCTTGGCCACTAGTAGCCCATGCCAGCTCTTTGGCCGATAGAAGACGCGCGTATTCGAGCGTGCGCGTGCTGATCAGTCGAATGCCGCGGGATGGACTGATTGATCGTATTGAGGTAAATCGGCGATTACCTCGTCAGCCATCGATACTGAATGCGGCTTTCGCCGAGCTGCGCAGTTTGGAGAATCGAGGCGTCGGCAGCTCTTTTAGGTGCGGACGTGAGGCATAGGAGGTTATCCATGATCAAGGCTCCATATACGTTCATTGCGCTGGCGTTGGCTGCGGCGGCGTGCTCGCCGCCTGCCTCCGAAACAACGCAGCCGGACACCGCGGCATCCGTCGTCCCCGCGGACGTTGCGGCGTTGGTTGCGGCTGCTGTACCCGGCATCACGATCACGGGCGGGGAGCTCAGCGCCGGCAATGACCAGTACGAGGTTACCGGCACCTCGCCCAACGGCGATGAGCTAGAGCTCGATATGGTGCAGTCGAATGGCGCATGGACGCTACTGGAGATCCAGCGCGATGTCGCATGGTCGTCCGTGCCGGCGGCGGTCCGTGCCGAAGCTGCCGCCGTGCCGGATTCGTTCGAGCCGGTACGCGTCATCGAAAGCACCCAAGCGGCGGACGGCTCGGTGGTCTACGAATTATTCCGTGCGAGTCGAAATGGAAGCCCGTCACGGGGGCCGGATTTGGAGGTGCGCTGGCATGAAGGCAGTGCGCAAGTGATCCCTTGAAGCTCGACGCAAGCTGCCGGAGGCAATTGTCGAATTGGCCCTTTGGAGCCAGTAGCGTTTGACCGACAGTAAGTTCTCTCGAGCTTCGGAATGACGACTTGCTGAGGGAGAGGCTTCGAGAATGGCTACCGGCAACAGAGTTTGTCTTCGCAGTCGCTGCTTTCGTTTCATTCACATTTATTTATGAGTACAAATATCATCCTGGGCTCGAGATCGGTGGCGGATTCGGCCGAACAGCCGACTCTGCATTGATGGCCGAGCCCGAATACCCGGGGAGCACTAGCGTCTGTACGCTATTGGCCGAAAGTGCAAGCCGGTATCGAGTCTGAATCGACCTTGAGAATCAATCCCGCTGATCGACGGCCAGCGCAGCGAAGCATCCGACGCTGTGCTTCACTTGGCGGAGAACTATCGAAGTGAAAGCCAGAGTACAGCGCGATTTGCGTCTGCCTGCATCTTGGGCCGGGCCGTTCCTGATGCCGCTGTTTCTCTCATTGTTCATGAGCGGGCTCGTGTCGATGATTGCCACCATACAGGCGATTGGGATCTCCGACGGTTTGATTGCTACCTGGGGCCGAGCCTGGGCAGCGAGCTGGATGGTTGCATTTCCGGCGCTGATGCTCGCGTTGCCGCTCGTAAGAAGACTCGTTGCGATAATCTGCCGTCCTGAATAGCCTGGCACCCGATCGTATGCGCGAGGCCGCAACTCGTTGAATCGGGTTGCTGACGAGTGTCAGCGTCTGGGCGAAAGCTTACGTTCAAGAGGTGTTCTAGCTGGCCCTGTTGAGCAACCCCTCAGGAAAAAACGGACCCGCAGGAAGCGTTCGGACGCTAGGATGTTCTGTATGTATCATAGGGGGATCGCAGGCCAGGTGTTGCGTTGTCCCGTGCTCGCTCGCTGCGGCTCTGGTAACGCCGGTCTGACCAGTATTTGGGCCGGTTACGCACAAAGGAAGAGGGAAGCCCGATGAATTATCGTTTATCCACGCTCGTTGCCGGTGCTCT
>Ga0224497_10001192_pt1 | contig 16840 bp, 18 predicted proteins | sample SF_Jul11_sed_USG_4_FD_167970 | JGI IMG/M metagenome (GOLD analysis project Ga0224497, IMG submission 167970) | Sediment microbial communities from San Francisco Bay, California, United States - SF_Jul11_sed_USGS_13 | ecosystem: Environmental > Aquatic > Marine > Sediment | place: USA... | reverse complement strand
ACGTTTCGGAACTTGGCCAGGGCATAGTGCGCACTCAATCGAATTGGCAATAACTTACGTGGCGGATTGGCGTGAGTGGTGAGGTCAAAACCGGTGCGTCCGGAAAACTGATGGGATCGAGATCTTGGCGGGAGTCGCAGTATCCGAATCCAGTAAAGTCGGGGATGAATTAGGTTGCGTTACAGGGACGTGCAATGCGCCAAAGACATTGGCGCCGCCATGCTGTATGCTTTTGCGATTCGCCCAAGCACTGGCTACAAATTATTTCGTCTACATTGCCCTGGTCGAGGGCCGTGTTGAATCGGCGACTGCCCTATGAAACGCCGTAAACAGAATCAACAAGTCGATACCGAGCGCCTGGAGCGTACCGTGGCGGAGGCGCAACGCTCCCGACTTACGCGCCATCAAGGGTACCGCGAACAATCATTGCGACTCCATCCCTGGGTATGCGGCCGCTGCGGGCGGGAATTTAGCCGCGAAAATCTACATGAATTGACGGTGCATCACAAAGACCACGATCACGATCACAATCCGCCCGATGGCAGTAACTGGGAGAATTTATGCCTTTATTGCCACGATAATGAACACCGCCGTTTTGTCGACCAGGTTAAGGGGTTCGACCCGATCCTGGACAAGTCAAAGCGCGGCGTTTCCACACATAAGCCGCTCGCGGGTCTCGACGAACTGATGAAAGCACGCCGTAACGCCGACACAAAGGACCGCTAGCCCAGATTTCCTGTAAAGTCCACGAGTTCCACGCTACTATTAACTCGTTATGTCAGCAATCTTGCGAATTGGAATAAGATTGATTGGGCACCGCGCCGTGTGTGGCGCGTTATCACTGCTGTTGCCCGCCAGCGCGCACGCCGCCACGTATATTTTGCCGCCCATCGATCAATCGGTCATCGGCCGAACTCAGGTCATGACCGCGGCGGCCACCGATACGCTATCGGATATCGCGCTCCGCTACCGGCTTGGCTTCGACGAGCTCGTGCTTGCGAATCCCGGAGTGGACCCGTGGTTGCCCGGTGAAGGTGCGCAGATCATATTACCGACTCGTTACATACTGCCAAGCGGACCGCGCGAAGGTATTGTCTTGAACGTGCCGGAGATGCGCCTGTACTATTATCCAGAACCGGCAGCTGATGGAACCCGGGAGGTCATCACCTATCCTCTGAGCATCGGCCGTGGCGACTGGGAGACACCGCTGGGATTGACTCGGATCGTCGCCAAGAAGGCCAATCCGTCGTGGCGCCCACCCGAATCGATTCGCGCCGAGCATGCGGCGGAGGGTGACTATCTGCCCGCGGTGGTCCCGCCGGGCCCTGAAAATCCGCTTGGGAAATTCGCATTGCGGCTTGGCTTACCGGGCTATTTGATCCACGGCACGAACCGCCCTAACGGAATTGGTATGCGGGTCACGCACGGTTGTGTGCGGCTTTACCCAAGTGATATCGCGGCGTTATTCGCGCGCGTGGCGGTAGATGTAACGGTGCGAATCGTGCACCAGCCCTATAAGGTCGGTTGGCATTTTGGTGAATTGTATTTAGAAGCGCATCCGCCGTTCGGCGACGCGCCGCGCACGGAGCCCGAGAATCTCACGCCGCTGGCGCGGGCAATTCTTGACCTAGAAAGAGAACAGCCCGGCTACACAATTGATGTGCGCCGGGCCATCCAACTTAGTCGTGCGCCGACCGGCATCCCGATACCCCTGACAGGGCAGCGAGTGGCCGACACAAATAAGCAGTAGACGGTTACTTCTGCATCGCTTTCTTGAACATCCTTTCGATCTTCTCGTCCGACTCCTGAGCAATGCGCAGCGCCTCGTCGGCCTTCTGCTCGGCACGGGCGGCCGTTTGGTTCGCCTGTGCCGCTTGATTCGACGCGTCGTTCGCCGATTGCTGCGCACTGGCGGCATCGAGACCCGCTTGTTCGGCGAGACTGCGAACCTCGTTGAGTTGTTTGGTTGTTGCGCAGCCACTGGCGGTAACCGCGGCTACTAGCAGCCCGGCCACCATTAAGGGTTTGTAATGCATTTTTTTACCTCCGTCAGAGTGATGAACAAGTTAAGGAACCTCTGCATAAGTCTGGCCGAATCAAGTGCGGGGCCACAATGATCAGGATCAAGGCGCGGAACGGAAGTAATAGCCCGGCTAATGCCTACAGGGCTGTAGGTAATGAGCAAGGGCAAGGACGCGGTAGCGTTGCTTGCGTTTTGCAAAGCTTCCGCTCCTGCTCACGCCTCTCACCTACATCCGTGTAGGCGACGCAGAGATTGATTTTTTTGAGCGGAAATTGATCGTTCATGACTTTTGCAGAAGTTCCTTAAGTAACCAGCAAGGCTGAAACGATAAGCCGACGCTAATACTACTGCACAACTATCTTCGTACCAACCCGTAACCAGGGTGATAATGCATCAATTTGCTCGTTCGTCAATGCGATGCAGCCGTTGGTCCAATTAAACGCGCTATGGATGCCCGGGTCACCGCCGCCTAGGCCGTGAATGCCTAAATTCCCGCCAAGCGGCGTGTTTTGCGGGGGAAGGCGGTGGTTTTCGACGGCATCGATGATCGTGTCGTAGGTCGCGAGGTCGATCCGGCCGTCATTCCAGGCTCTACTGGCGTGTTCGTCGTTGGGGAAATCGAACAGATAAAAGCGGTGATAACTGCTTTCGGTCTTAACTTTGACCACACGGAACTCCCCCAGTGGAGTGCTGTCGTCGCCGCGGGTCCGGTGCTCGGATACGCCACCTCGGCCGATGGCCAGATCGGGGTAGGACTCGATCACCTCATTGCCGCGCATTACCGAGAGCGTGGCGCTGTCCGTATCCACCAAAATCCAGGGACCGTGGGCCGTGGTCAGCGTCGGCGCGAACGCCATCGCCATTGCGATGCACAAACGCACAGCGGACCGGGATAGTGACTCGGCGATTGAATCGAGCAAGAATGGGATCGATCGGTTGTGGGGGATTGGTCTGCGGTGATTCTTTAAATGTTTAACCCGATTCGTATTTCGGCAATGCCAGAGACATCGGGGCAGGTTCGCGCACTGAACCCGATGAGTTTTGCTCTCAGGCTGGGGGTCTTGGACCAAATCGCCTAGAATAAATCAGAGATTCGTTTATTAGGATAGACGGCCAAACCGAAAATGTCCAAGTGCGTGGTAATTTTCGTATCGCCATGACTACCAGATTACCAAACGTTAATCCTGTGAATGTTCGGGGAACCCGGGCCTGTTGGTCGTATCTAATGACTTCGAATACACGATTAAGCCGAACTAACGGTAGGAGGCCGCACTTGAATAGACGAATATTCTTAACGCTACTGGGTGTGGGTGGCGTATCCTTATTGTCTTCCCGATTGGTCGCGAAGGAGCGAGTAAGTATGGCGGATACCGCTATTGAAACGATTGAGCGCAGCGATGCCGAATGGCGAGAGTTGCTTACTGCGGAACAGTATCGGGTACTGCGGAAAGAGGGTACCGAACCACCATTTACGAGTCCGCTGAATGACGAGCATCGCGTCGGTACTTTTGTGTGTGCGGGGTGTGAATTGCCGTTGTTCGATTCGGCCGCGAAATTCGATAGCGGCACGGGTTGGCCGAGTTTTTTTCAAGCCATTGAAGGCAATGTCGGCACGAGCCGCGATTTCAAGCTTATCTTTCCGCGCACCGAATATCATTGCGCGCGTTGTGGCGGGCATCAGGGACATATATTCGACGATGGACCCCCGCCGACCGGCAAGCGTTATTGCAATAACGGTGTGGCCCTAAGTTTTGTGCCTGCGGAAGCGGCGTAGTGCAACTCGAATTCGGGAACCTCTGATTGATTTATTGCTGGCTGTTCTGACTCCCAAATCGATCGGAGGATCCTTACGTGTAGCAGTGTTCCGGCGCCGGAAACGTGCCGCTCTTCACTGCGCCGACGTAGTCTCGGAACGCACCCTGCACGCCGTCGCGGTTTCCGCTGAGGAAGTTTCTTACGAATTTGGCGGCTTTACCGGGATACAACCCCAGCATATCGTGTAGCACCATGATCTGACCGTCGGTGTGGGGTCCCGCACCGATTCCGATGACCGGAATCTCGAGTTTTTCGGTGATCGTTCGTCCTAAATCAACCGGCACACATTCCAGTAGCAATACGCTCGCGCCAGCGTCCTGCAGGATCAGTGCTTCGTCGATCATGAGTTGCGCTTTTGCGGGATCGCGACCCTGTACCCGGTAGCCGCCGAGGTGATTGACGGATTGCGGGGTCAAACCCATATGCGCGCATACTGGAATGCCGCGCTCGGTCAGCAATCGGGTCGACTCGGCCAGCCACGCACCGCCTTCCAGCTTGACCATCTGCGCGCCCTCGCGCATGAGTACCGCTGCGTTCTCTAGGGTTTTCATTTCCGAATAAAAGCTCATGAACGGCAGATCCGCCATGAGCAGCGCACCTTGATTACCGCGCCGTACACAACGCACGTGATAGGCCACGTCGTCGACCGTGACTGGAAGGCTACTGTCGTGGCCTTGAATGACCATCCCCAGTGAATCGCCAATTAAGATAACTTCGACTCCCGCAGTACTAATCGCGTAGGCATTGCAATAGTCGTATGCCGTCAAACAAGCGAATTTTTCCGCTTTTAGTTTTAGTTCGGTCAGAGTGTTAATCGTTACCGATCGGGTCGTAGTGCTCTGGGTGGACATAATTGCTATTGTCGGTTCGGTGTACGGTTATGGATTATCACGCGGCGCGTATTTAGCGCATCTCTAATGGTGTCGCGGCGACTGGCGGTGGAAATGCTGCGTCGAGTTCGGTCAGGTCGTCCGCGGTCAATTGAAGATCCAATGCGGCGCGATTTGCATCGACATGGGTCCCTCTTGCCGCTTTCGGTATTACCACAACGCCGGGTCGCCGCAGCAGCCATGCCATCGCGACCTGCGCGGGCGTTGCATCGTTTCGCGGCGCAACATTTTGCAATCCACCGGCAGTGCATTTGTGCACCGGTTCCAGCGAAGGGTCGCTTATCGGCTCGCCCGCAGGGAGCCCACCGAATCGGCCAATGCGGCGTTGCCGCCCTTGGCAAGGACTGGCCATTGCTGGCGGGCAGCCTCTTGCCTTGACCGATTGGGTGGACTCTGCAGACGTCAATATCCGTTTGATAGAGTACTCCTGCCGGCACCTGTTCTCCGGATAGCAGGGTTACAGTTTTCATACGCCGATTGTAGCCAGGACGACGACGCACGGTCTATCGTAAAAATTGCGCGCACCAGTGTTATCTGTCATCGTTGCCTAGTACTTCATCAACTTGATATGCCCGTGTTCAGAGCTATCCAGATGATCCAGGACAAGGCGCGTTCCGCAGCGAATGGGCAGGCCTTTTCAAGGGCTGCAACGCAGTATTGGACCATTTGGATAGCTCCCTTCGGGCGAGCCGGGAAGCCCTCGTCCGGGTGTTGTACCTCTTGGCAAGGACTAGTCATTGCCTGCAAGGTGTGCCCAGCGGCCAAACGTTTCCTGACTCGCTGAACACGGGCATATCAAGTTGAAGGAGTACTCGCATGGACTATGACGAATTAGTAGGAGTGTCGCGCCGCGAATGCGTGACAGTGGATGCGGCGCGAGCCATTGAATTCCTCGGCGAAGCGTTGCGAGTGTACAGCACACCGGCGATGATTAGTGATGTTGAATACGCCACATTGCGACTTATTCAGGAGCATATTTCGGAAGCGGAAAGCTCAGTTGGGGTATACGTAGAATTCGACCATATCGGTGCGACGCCGCTCGGCGAGCAGGTGGTTATTACGGTAACGGTCATTGCTGTGGAGGGACGTCGAGTGACCGCGACGGCCGAAGTTGCAGATCGCGTCGAAACGGTGGGGCGTGGCCGCCACTCTCGGTTTATCATCAGTATCGACCGTCACGTCAAACGTCTGCAGGATAAGGCCGAGGCATTGCTAGCGGCAGAGTCGTGCTAGCCCGAGCACTTGGCGCACCTCTCGGTTAACGATGGGTTGCGTCGTTGCCCGGCGACCGTGGGACGGAAATTTAGACCGCAGTTGCTTCGATGGGCGCCATGCCGACCCAGGTCCATGGATCCGGGAAGTCGCCGAAGACAAAATAGCCAAGTGCCGTCGCCATGACGATCTCCGTGTAGTTATACGGCGCGAGCGCTGATGCATCCGCGAATTCGAACGCTTTGATCACGAGAAAATGCGAGACAGCGGCAATCACGCCGAGCGTCACCATAAGCAGCCAAACCATGGCTGCCGGAGCCACCCGGACGAACGGCAGGGTTGCCGACGTCGCGATCACACCGAGCAGCGACTCGTACATGAGCGTCACCAACGGTGGCGCGGTCCCGGCTAGCATTCGGGTTGACAGGAGATACCGGCTAAACGCGACGGCCGTGCACAGTGCAAGCAGGCTGGCCCAGTGGAATGATGTAAAACCCGGTCGCACGATGATAAGTACTGCAATAAATCCAACGGATACTGCGATCCACTGTGTCGCCGGTACTTTTTCCCGAAGCAACAGCGCAGACATCGCAGTCAGTATAACCGGCGCGATGAACACCAGCGCCACCGCGTTGGCGAGCGGGATATAGCTGATGGAAGTAAAGAACAACAACGTGGCCATGAGTAGGAAACCACCACGAAGAATCTGCAAACCGGCTTTGTCGGTGCGCACGGCGCCCGCGCCGTGCCGCCAAACTACGACAGGAAAGACCACGGCGAAGTGAAAGAAGAAACGTGCGTAGACGATTTGTAGGATGGGATACGAGCTACTGAGGTGTTTGGCGATCGTATCCATAAACGGGACGATCTGCCAGGTAGCCACCATCAACAGTGCGCCGATTACCGAATGCGGAAGACGCGAGTCGTGGCGTGGAAGTAATGCCATAAAATGCGATTGCGAGCTTGGAGGCCGCGAACGATACACGAATCGATATCGTACGCAAGCAAGACTGAAAATATGCAACGCGACCAGCCGTAAATTGATCACACGTTGCTTTGGTTGCTGTTTGCATTCGCTACGGTAACTTGCAACCTTTCGGTATATCGTTGAGACACTTCATGTTGGCGAGGAATACTCGTGCTTGAGCGCTGGCGAATGCGCGCCGGTCGCCGCGTTCTACGACTAGCCGTACGAATCGCTGCAAATCGTCACGATTATTTTCGCGCCAATACCCTGCGAACAGCTGGTAGCGTAGCGGTTTTACCTCAGGCAGGGTGTTGTAGTCCGCGCCGGGAGGGCCGTCTCGGCCCGGTAGCAGTCGCCGTGCGCCGAGATAGCCGTGGAAAACATAAAATGCGTCGCCAGCAGGGAGAAATGCGAGCTCGTAGTCGATTTCGCGTTCGGGATTTGTCACATCAGGTGCCGCTATCCATGGCGGTTTGCCGAATCCCATCAGATAGCGCATCCCGTTCGGGTCTGTAAATCGTATGGCGCGGTGTTCCGTCCTCCCAATCCGGTGTGGGTACAACTCGTTAGATCGGATCGCCACGTCAATTTTTACGCGATCATCGGTAGGGCGCGGCAGCGCCTCGCCGAACAAGTAGGTTCGCGTGTAGTTATGTTGCTGCAGCATCAGTGCGATCGGCGTATGGTCCGACGACAATATTACGCTGGCGGCCGTGTAGTGATCGAGTTGGTGCCAATCGTTGAGTCCCCCGGTGAGTTTTAGCAGCGTAGACGCGGGTTGCTTGAGCCCGGCCGGTAATCCGGATTCACGAAACACGAAATGGTAGGTTAGTACCGTCAATGAGAGAGATTGCTCTAGGCCCAGTGTGCGAGCGGATTGAGGGAGGCGGTCGATCCGAGCAAATGCTACCGGCCGGCTAAATGCAGTGGTATCCGGGTCATGCGTAAATACGGCTTTCGGATCGTATTTATGGGCGTTGAGGATTGAGGGTGTTACCGCGTTGCTGATTATGCGGCCATCGCCCGCGACCAAGGTACCGTTGTTGATATAGTCGTCGTAAAACGAAATGGGATGGGATTGGTGCTCCCCCACAAATACGCGTGGCCGGAATTGATGTAATAACGCTTGCTCGTTAGCCGTCGGTCGTGTGCTGCGCGCAGGATACGACGCGTAGTATTCGGCAAATCCTGGGTACTGAGAAAAATTTTTCGCGACCGTGGCACCGGTGCCGATCAGTAGTATCGCCGCCAGAGCGATCAGTAATGCCAAGCCATAAAAGTGCAGGCGATGCCGGCTGGTGGAGTGGCGTAAAAAATTAGGTAACGGCATTTCTACGAATTGTGAGGTTCGTGCTGCGGCGTGCGCGATCAGGTATGCGTAAGGTGTTGAATAAGATTCCGTAGAAATTCGGTGCATCGTTGTAACTGCTCGATCCTGACAAACTCGTCGGGTTGGTGTGCCTGTTCGATGCTGCCTGGGCCAAATACCACCACTGGCATCTCGGCCTGTTGATAGCACGGCGCTTCGGTTCCGAACGCGATTCCAATTGGGTCGCCGCAGTCGTATAGTTGTGTGACTAGGCGTTCGGCCGGGGAGTCGGGTTGTGGGGTCATCGCCGGCACTTCCAGTAACGCCCGAGTTAAGATTCCCGCCTTTTCGTTTCGCGCGGCCATTTCCTTTGCCAACATTGTCGAGAATTCATCGAATTCATCAACGATTGAGCGACTGGTGGCATCGGGAATCGATCGATACTCCCATTCGAATCTGCAGCGCCCAGGGATTATGTTGAATTGAGCGCCACCCTCAATACGGCCCACGTTTACCGTCGTGAATGCCGGGTCCAATCCGGGTACGGCGCTCGTTCTCTGCTTCGCGGATTCACCAATTTCCGCGAGCCCGGCGATTAGGCGTGTCGCATATCCGATCGCATTGACGCCGCGATCCGGCAGGCTCGCGTGGCCTTCGACGCCCCGTACTACCGTTTCTAAGTGGCCCTGACCTTTGTGGGCGTTGACCAATCGCATTTCTGTGGGTTCACCGATAATCACGGCCTGTGGCGATAGCCGCATCGCTACCAGTTCGGGCAACAGATTAGCGACACCTTCGAAAGTCGTTTCCTCATCGTGGGTGAGGGCAATATGAATCGGGTATTTTAAGGGCGCGGTGGCCATTTCGGGCACGGCCGCCAGCACGAGTGCAATAAAACCTTTCATGTCACATGTGCCGCGTCCGAACAATTTATCGCCAAGGCGCGTTAGCGTGAACGGATCGCTACTCCAAATTTGATCGACTACGGGAACTACATCAGTATGACCGGAGAGTACGACGCCACCGGTCAATGTGTCGGGGCCGATGCTGGCAAACAGATTGGCCTTGTCCTTATTTCCGTTTTCAATAAGCGTTGAGGGAACGCCGTATTGGTTAAGGTAGTCGCGGACGAAGTGAATCAACCCAAGATTAGATTTGTGGCTGGTGGTATCGAAGCCCACCAGGTGCCTTAACAGGTCGTTAAAGGTTGTGGTGTCAGGCACGATGTGTACCGGGAGACCTAGTCTTGTCCGGTTGCCGAAGTTATCATTGCCCGCATCGGTATCGCGATGTCCTCAGGTATCGGTGTGCTGTGGCGCGCCCGTAAATCGAAATAAGCGCTGATTTTTTCCGAAGTTGCGGCGATCTCGTTTGTTTCCGCGTTGCGCATCGTGTGTAGCGCGGTGATCGATGACTTTCCGATTCGTGTAATTTCACTCACAATTACCACGAGGCTGCCGACCGGCAGTTCTGCTTTGTATTCAAGAGTATCCTTGAGATCGACGAATCCCGTTTGATGTTGAGCCAAATATGCGCGGGTGAACCTCATCGCCGATACATGATGCCAAAATGCCGCATCGAACATGCCGACGTAATGCATGGTCGTCATGTGGCCTTGGTGGTCGCAGTGCCACGGATAGACTACCGCGCGAAAGGTTTCGATGTGATTATTCATGAATGCGAATATGGTTGGGTTGGGTCCGTCATTGTTGCGATGACGGCCGGTGCCCGTCAAACGCTGACTCGGTCGTGCCGATACCTGAAAAGTTGCTGCAGAGAGCTATAAATCATTGATTGGTTGGGAAAATGTGTTGAATGCGGAAAAATTACCGCCTCCTCGGATGCCCCATAAGAAGGTGGTACGGTCATTCCTAATCGAGTAGGATCGGTGGTGACCTTCACAGCGTAGGATACCGACCGTGGGCTGGCTGTCATTCTTAAAAAAAACACCCCCCGAGGAAAAGACGATGGCGCCGGTCGAATTCGAGGGTTACTCGATTGAGCCCGTAGTCCATGAAGAACAAGGTAAATACTACACCGCCGGACGTATCAGTAAATCATTCGATTCGGGCGTTAAGAGCCAATCATTCATTCGTGCCGATACCCACACCAGTCGCGAGTCGGCCGCGGAGCATGCGGTGCAGAAAGCGAAACAAATTATTCGCGAACAGGGCGATAAGTTGTTTCGCGACGAATAAGCATTGACCGGCACTCGGAAGTTAGGTCCCCACTACCACGGCAGAATTTCGCCATTTGCATGCCAGAACGTTCCCGATGTCGCCAGCGTTAACTCATCGATTCGTTGCAGCAAGTCGGCTACGGCAGTTTTCGGGTCGCTGTTTCCGGTGTGCCCCGTCATATCGGTTTTGACATGGCCGGGATGCAGTAGCGCGACGCTAATATGGCGGGCGGCGAGGTCGTGGGCTAACGACTTGCCGGCAATATTTAGCGCTGCCTTGGACATTCGGTAGCCATAGCTCCCACCCGATGTATTATCGGTAATCGAACCCATACGGCTGGTGATCAATGCAATTCGGCTGTGCGGAGCCATATGTGACAACAATGCCCGGGTGACGCGTAAGGGGCCCAATGCATTGACCTCGAACTGTGCCCGTAACACATCGAAGTCCAACTCGTCCAACGGCGTACGTTGAAGAATTCCCGCGTTGTTGACCAATAAATCCAGGCGGATATCACCCAATGCGGCGGCCAATTTCTCGGTCGATCGGTCGTCGGTGACATCGATGTTGCGCTCGACGCGGACGCCGGTCGCTTCAAGTTCGGCGGAGTCGCTCCGGCAAACCGCGATGACCTTGTCGCCGCGGGCCTGTAATTGTCGGCAAAATTCTAGGCCGATGCCCCTGTTCGCGCCGGTTATCAATGCTGTAGCCATCATTTATCTCCATTGTTGTATACCAAAAATTCATGATTCCGGCATTCACCGAATCTCTGGACCGGTCGCCTACGACGTTGCAGAATAAGGGGCCAAGACGTTCCGATCAAATACCGTTGCCCATGTCTGCCGCCGATCACGATTCTACTCTCGAGCCAGGTACGGCGAGCAATGCATTCATAATCGACGCTCCACTGGCTGTGGACGAGGAGGGTAACACCTATCGTGCCCGCGCCCGCGACACCGATGCACCGATATTGATTCGCGAGTATCTGCCGGAAAAATGGGCGTTGCGCGATCCGGCGACGTTATTAGTGCGGCCGCGGAATTCGAGTACTGAGGATTTTTATGAACAGGGACTCGTGCAGTTTTTGCGTACTGCGCGGGCCTGGGCGCAACTGCACAATCCACATTTGGTGCGGGTGACGCAGTATATGGAAGATGCCGGAACCGGTTACATCGTGATGGAGGATTTTTCCGGCCAGCCCCTTAACCGGTTGCTGCCGAAATGGGGTGGTTTGTTACCGCCAACTGAAGTGATGCGACTTCTGGAAGGATTGGTGGATGGATTGGCCAGCGTTCACGCCGCACAATTAGTGCACGGGAATATTCACCCGGGTTCCGTGGTGATCAGTGACGACGGTATTCCGAAATTGATTGAATTCTCAACGGCACTTCGGGATCCAACAACTACAAACGCCACTCCTGTAGCGCGGTTGTCACCGGGATATGTGCCGATAGAGCAGTATTCCGTGCACAGTTGTCTCGGTACCCGCACCGACATCTACGCACTGGGAGCGACGTTATACCGCTGTGTGACGGGGTTGCGGCCCAGTGACGCTCGGGAGCGGGTTGCTGCGTTGAGCGGTGGCCTCGATGACCCGTTACTGCCGGCCGTGCAAGTTGCCGACCGGAAATACGATCCAGCGTTATTGCGCCTAATCGATCAGATGCTGCAGCCGTTCGACGACGCGCGACCGGACTCGGTGCAGTCGATATTGCAATCGTTGAGTTCAGTGGCAGGCCTGAAAGAGCCGGTGCCGGTGTTAAAGGCACCCACCGGCGCTTCGTCCGAACCGGAAGTGCTCGAAGTGCCAGTCGCCGCACGCCGGTCGATCGCACCGACTCGTCGGTCCCACCGTAGCCGCAGGATCGCACCGGGGCCGTGGATTGTAGCTAGTGTTGTTGCCGCCGCGGGAGCGGTGGGCCTATGGTGGTGGTACGAAGCGGACTCAAGGCATGCCTCGCCGACGCAAGCCGATGTAGCAGTGGACGCTGCAGTGGTGGAGTTGCAACCCGACTTACTGCCTGCAGCCGGGCGTGATGAGTCGTTTGCACGCCACGATGACGATGCACGCGTCGATAATTATCGACAGTTATACGCAGAAGAGAAGCGGCGCGAACGGCAAATAGAGGTTGATGTGGCGGTGCAAACCCGGATCGATGAAATTGAGGCGGAACGCCAACGAGTCGAGCAAGAACGGCAGGCGGCGGAGGCCGCCGCTACCGAGAGTGAGATTCGTAACTTACTGCATGCGGCGGCCCAAGCGGCCGCTGAGGGCCGTGACGTATCGCCGCCGGGCGATAATGCTCTCGAGAGTTATCGGCGTGTACTGCAAATTGATGCTGAGCAGGTTGCGGCGCGGGAGGGGATCGCAAATTTGTTGCAACGGGCCCTTGAGCGTGGCAGCCAGGCGGTTGTAGCGGGTGATTTGGCGGCAGCGGAAACGCAGCTCGACAGGGCCATTCAAATCGATCCGCACGATTCGGGGATCCGGGCGCTGCGCCAGGCGATTATCGACGTACATACCCAGCAGGAACGGAGAAAGTGGGAGGCCGAGTTAAGCGATACGCAAAGCGATCGCGAGAAACGCGATGACTCGCAACGTGAAGCGGAGGTCGTTCGGCTCATCAGTGCGGCGGAACAAGCGGAGAAGGCCGGCCGCTGGATTACTCCCCCTGGAGATAATGCCTTGCAATATTACCGGCAGGCGTTGGTTTTGGCCCCCGACGATGCGACGGTGCACGCCGGGTTAGCCGAATTGGCGCGCCGGTACTTCGATACTGCGGATGCGTCGTTAGCGGCGGCCCGTTGGGACGAAGCCGAGGCCTATGCAACGGTAGGTGCGGCGATCGATTCGGAGAATTCACGCGCCGCAAGTCTGTTCGAGCGAATCGAGGCGGGCCGCATACCGACGGAGGACGGTGGTAGCAGTTCGGTCGCAGCCGTGTCCGCCCCCGCTCCCACAATAATCGCCGCGCCTAAGCCGCCCGCGCCACCGAACCCTGCAACGCCCGCGGTGGAGTCCAATGGCATCTTGCAACGGGCATTGGAGGCGTATTACGCGGGCCGCTACGACATCGCGTTCGGTAATTTGAAGGCGTTGGCAGAGCAGGGGTCGCCACGCGCTCAGTTTCGGCTGGCGTTAATATATGACGCGGGCTACGGGGTCGCGAAGAACTCTGCCACTGCGCAACAGTGGGTGCGCCGCGCTGCGCCACAGATTCGCGATGCGGCTGCATCCAATCAAGCCTGGGCGCAATCCGATTTAGGGCGTATGTACCAAGAGGGTTGGCTGGTGCAACAAAATTATGCCGCCGCGGCCGAGTGGTATCGGCGTGCCGCGGAACAAGGCGATCCGGGCGCTCAGAACGATCTGGCCTTGTTATATGAACAGGGCCTCGGTGTGTCCAGGGATCGTAATAAGGGCGTCGAATGGTTGCGTAAGGCCGCCGGCCAAGGGCATCTCGCGGCACGGCAAAATTTGCAGCAACTAGGCATCAACTGAATCTACTATTCGCCCGCGGCCTGACGCGCGAATACGAACACATGCCGCATATATAAAGGCTTATGAATACGATTGGATTTGAAGCTGCAGCGGTCCGTGATGTTGCACCGTGTTGTGGATACGGCGTGGCCGTTAGTGCCGGCGACGCAGTACGTATTACCGATGTAGAAGGTCAGCAACCGTGCGATTTTTGGGCTTTCAGCCGCGCTGACGTCTTTGAGCACTTATCGTGCGAGCACACTAAACCGTCTATCGCAAAGCGCTTTCCGCGCATTGGTGACGCTGCTTACACTAACCGGCGACGCGCAATTGTGACGCTGCTAGCGGATCAATCACCGGGCCAGCACGATATGGATTTCGCGGCTTGCGACGCTGCGCGTTACCTGCAACTCGGGGCAGACGAACGGCATCCGAATTGTGCGGATAACTTGCGTCTCGCGTTATCCACCTTAGGATTGGTGCTGCCCTATACGCCGCAACCGTGGAACTTGTTTACCAACTTCTTCCTTGAAAGCAACGGTTCGTTTACTATCAAAGCGCCAGCCACCAATGCGGGTGACTATGTGATATTGCGGGCTGAAATGGACGCATACATTGTCGTATCGGCATGCCCACAAGACCAAAACGATACCTGTGGCGGACGACCGACTGGCCTGCGCTTCGAGACCGGTAGGCCTAACTTGTAAACGACTGCTCGGCGCCGTGCATGGCGCGATGCAGTAATTTAATTGAAATCAACCCGGTGCAGCGGAGAAACAACAATGACCGATAATCGAACCGCAAAGCGATGTTCATCTATCGCTGTCACGATCATCGCGACGCTAGTAACGGTTGCCATTTATGCAGCGGGGCCGATCATTCCCATCAAGTCTGACAGTGGTGCGCCAGTTCCCGGTGGCACCATTAAGCTTTCCGGCGATAACGGTTTTTTTCTAGTGACGGACACGGATCTCGATAGCCGTGTTTTGTTGGTGGACCTGGATGGGAACACGATTCCCGATGGTACCTATACCGTGCAGATCGAAGATGCGTCCGGAAGCATTGTCCGCGAAGGGTATTCACTGGAAATCCGCGACGGCAGCGTGTTTGAGATTGCTGCTCAAACGGATAAGGGTGTATCCAAAGCCGCGATTATTGGCGGTGGTGTGCTGGCGGGCGCGCTCGTGCTGGGTGGCGGAGGCGGAGGCGAGAGCCCGCCACCCGAGCCGGAGCCCGAACCTGGACCCGAGCCAATCGATTCCGTGAGCTTGGCCGGTGTGTTGTTATGCGCGGTGGTGGATGATCCGGCCGGCTTGGTAACGGTGATTGGCCTTGTCGGTGGCGATAGCGAGATAGAACTTGATACTGCCGCAGTAACTATGACCATTCCGATCGGCGGCGGCATAACCGTACTCACGGGTTCGCGGAACAACGCGAATGTGTCGGCAACGGGTTTCGGAACGGTCGCGGAAGTCGATGGAGTGTCTAGCGCTTTTACCGGAACGGTTGACGTCACCACCGGCACGGTTGATGGACGGCTCGATGTCAATACCAACGGCCTAATTATGGGCGAACCCGAGACTCCAAATCCGGCGGTTTTATATAACTGTTCCGGTATTCTGAGTCTTGTGTTGTAAAGTCAGAGGTTCCCAAAGACGATCACGGCGGATTCGTCCCTATTGCGGTTGTTGCTGCCATTCGGCCGCGAAACCGTGGGGTGCCGGGGCCAACCGTATGATCGTGGAATAGAGTATTTCAAATTCCTTCTTCCTGGCCTCCCCGAACAGCGGGTCCGTATGTGCGAGGAAGGCTTCGTCGATAGGTTTCCAATCGGATACTTGCAGGTGTTCGCGGGCTAACGGCATCAATTCGGTTTCTTCTTTGCGAATGTGTTCGCGTTGGAAGTTAATATAGTCGCGAGCCGCATCCCGAAACGGTATGAATGCATCGGCCCCAACGTACTCATACGTCGCGAGTTTTCGACGCACGCGGTGGAGTAACTCTGTTCCACGATTATGTTGCTCTTCCAACGCATCAATTAGCGGTTGCGCGCGTGGATATTGGCGCGCAATGGCCGGGAATAAGTATTCATCTTCCTTGGGGTGATGATACTGGTCGAGAAATGACTCAATATAGTTCGCAATTGCATGAAATACTCGACAATCGGGTTTAACATTGTGTTTTTCGATGTCGGTGACGAGAGACCCCAGGCAAAATAATACGCTGCTGAGATTCCGATGCTCGCCGTGAATAATCGCTAGTGCATTCATTGGTGATGCCCGTGATGGTCGGGGTTTAAGAATTGAAACAAAAGGTGTGCGTCACGAGGCTGATCCAAGTCAGCGTCCGCCAACCTGATTACGGCATTTTCGAACAACTTTAGCCGAGATATTTCACGCTGGCGGACCTTGAATCTAGAATCTACTCAAATAATCCAACATATCGTATAGGTGCCAATGAACTTGCCGCCGCCGAAACCGAACTACCGTCAGCCGACGGTGATGGCTTGGGCCTTCTACGATTTTGCCAATTCGGCATTCGCGACGACCGTACTGGCCGGATTTTTTCCAATCTTCTTCAAGCAATATTGGAGTTCCGGAGCCGACGCTGCAACCAGTACGTTCCAACTCGGCGCAGCCAATTCGATCGCGAGTCTCACTATTGTGATACTGGCGCCGGTGCTTGGGGCGATTGCAGACAAAAGCGGTGCGAAGAAACGTTTTCTGATGTTTTTTGCCTGTATGGGTATTGTCATGACTGGCGCGTTATACGTCGTGGCGCAAGGGCAATGGGTGCTCGCTGTGGTCTTATATGGATTCGCGACAGTCGGGTTCTCGGGCGCAAATCTGTTTTATGATTCGCTATTAGTTAATGTTGCCGACGACAAACACGTCGACATGGTGTCGGCTATTGGCTACGGGTTTGGATATCTCGGCGGCGGGATATTGTTTGGCATAAATGTG
>Ga0224497_10001189_pt1 | contig 16882 bp, 11 predicted proteins | sample SF_Jul11_sed_USG_4_FD_167970 | JGI IMG/M metagenome (GOLD analysis project Ga0224497, IMG submission 167970) | Sediment microbial communities from San Francisco Bay, California, United States - SF_Jul11_sed_USGS_13 | ecosystem: Environmental > Aquatic > Marine > Sediment | place: USA... | reverse complement strand
GATAGCTGTTTGCGTCGTCTCCTGCTTCGTCGGCCACACGACCTTGCGAATTTCAACGCGCGAGCCCTGGATAAAGTGCCAGAGCCTCTGGCCCTGGGTGCTCGTCATTGCGATACCGATGCCGGCCGCCGTACCTCCCAGCACCATCAGTACCCGCAGTGCCTGGGCAACCTGCGGCTCGTAGTAGTAATACGCGTAGAGGCCGCCCACCAGTGCCATTGCCGCGACCGACAATTTGATGATGTCGAGCACGCCGCTATGACTTGTTTCTGTCTGTGTCACCATGATCGTTAAAACGCCAAGTGGCTCAAATGGCAGGCCAGGAGGGAATCGAACCCCCAACCTGCGGTTTTGGAGACCGCCGCTCTGCCAATTGAGCTACTGGCCTGTCGCGTCCTATATCCTCAGTTAGTTCGCAATGGTCAGGTACGCGACACGCTGTGCCCGACCTGATCGTGCGTTCCACTAAACCCAATTCACCCTTATTCAATAACCTTGGCGACGACGCCGGCACCCACGGTACGGCCACCCTCTCGGATCGCAAACCTGAGGCCGTCTTCCATCGCGATCGGCGCAATCAGTTCCACCGTCATCTGCACGTTGTCGCCCGGCATCACCATCTCGGTGCCGTCCGGCAGCTCCACCGCACCCGTCACGTCCGTGGTCCGGAAGTAAAACTGCGGCCGGTATCCCTTGAAAAACGGCGTGTGGCGACCACCCTCGTCCTTCGTCAGAATGTAAACCTCCGCCTCAAACTTGGTGTGCGGCGTGATCGAACCCGGCTTCGCCAGCACCTGGCCGCGCTCTACCTCTTCACGCTTGGTACCACGCAGCAGTACGCCCACGTTGTCGCCCGCCATGCCCTGGTCCAAAAGCTTCCGGAACATCTCGACGCCCGTGCAGGTCGTCTTCGCCGTGTCCTTGATACCCACGATCTCGATCTCGTCGCCGACGTTCACCACGCCGCGTTCGATACGACCCGTTACCACCGTGCCACGACCCGATATCGAGAACACGTCCTCTACCGGCATCAAAAAATCACCGTCTATGGCACGCTCCGGCTCCGGTATGTAACTGTCCATCGCTTCAACCAGCTTGTGAATCGACGGAACACCAATGTCCGAATCGTCGCCTTCGAACGCCTTCAGCGCCGAACCCGTTATCACCGGCGTGTCGTCGCCCGGGAACTCGTACATCGACAGCAGATCACGGACCTCCATCTCCACCAGCTCTAAAAGCTCTTCGTCGTCAACCTGGTCCGCCTTGTTCATGTACACCACGATGTACGGCACACCCACCTGCCGGGCCAGCAGGATGTGCTCGCGCGTCTGTGGCATCGGACCGTCCGCCGCCGATACCACCAGGATCGCACCGTCCATCTGCGCCGCTCCCGTGATCATGTTCTTCACGTAGTCCGCGTGCCCCGGACAGTCCACGTGTGCGTAGTGACGGTTGTCACTCTCATACTCAACGTGCGCCGTCGCAATCGTGATACCACGCTCACGCTCTTCCGGTGCGTTGTCAATCTGGTCGTAACCCTTGACCTCGCCACCGTGCTTCTCCGCCATGACCTTCGTCAGCGCCGCCGTCAGCGTCGTCTTGCCATGGTCCACGTGACCAATCGTGCCTACGTTTACGTGTGGCTTTGTTCTTTCAAATTTTTCTTTAGACATTGCCCTATTCCCAGGTGTTATGTTCTTGCGGCTACTATTATCCCCGTATGGGGAACGCCGCTCTTACGATGCCTTTCTCATGACCAAATCCGCGACATTCTGCGGCACCTCTGCGTACTTCTGAAACTCCATCGAATACACGGCACGGCCCTGGCTCATCGAGCGCAGGTCCGTGGCATATCCAAACATCTCGGCCAGCGGCACTTCGGCACGAATCGTCTTGCCGGCCGGCGAGTCATCCATGCCCTGCGGCAGCCCGCGACGGCGGTTCAAATCGCCCATCACGTCACCCATGTAATCCTCGGGCGTAACTACCTCGACCTTCATGATGGGCTCGAGCAATACCGGGTCTGCTTTGAGTGCGCCCTCCCGGAAACCCATGCTGCCAGCAATCTTGAACGCCATTTCGCTCGAGTCGACATCATGGTAGGAACCGTCATACAAAGTCACCCTGCAGTCAACAACCGGGTAACCCGCGACGACGCCATTCTCCATTTGTTCCTGAACGCCCCGATCGACGGCCGGAATATACTCCCGTGGCACGACGCCGCCAACTATCGCGTTCACGAACTCGTAACCTTCGCCCGCCGGAAGCGGCTCGATTTCGAGATAAACGTGACCGTATTGGCCGCGGCCGCCGGACTGGCGAACAAACTTGCCTTCCTGCTTGACCTTCTTGCGCAGGGTCTCGCGGTACGCGACCTGCGGCTTGCCGACATTAGCTTCGACCTTGAACTCTCGCTTCATGCGATCAACGATTATATCGAGATGCAGTTCGCCCATGCCGGAAATGATCGTCTGGCCGGATTCCTCGTCAGTATGCACGCGAAATGAGGGGTCTTCCTTGGCGAGCTTCTGCAGCGCCAGACCCATCTTGTCCTGGTCGGCCTTGGTCTTCGGCTCCACCGCAACAGAAATAACCGGTTCCGGAAATTCCATGCGCTCAAGCGTGATCTGGTGCTTCAGGTCGCAGAGTGTGTCGCCCGTCGTGACATCCTTGAGACCAACGGCCGCAGCGATATCACCTGCACAAACTTCCTTGATTTCTTTACGGTCGTTCGAGTGCATTTGCAGGATACGGCCGATACGCTCTTTCTTGCCCTTAACCGGGTTGAAAATCGTGTCTCCCGAGTTCAGTACGCCCGAATAAACGCGAAAGAACGTCAGGTTGCCGACAAACGGATCTGTCGCAATCTTGAAGGCCAACGCTGCGAACGGCTCTTTATCATCAGCATGGCGCTCGGCCTCCTTTTCATCGTCCAGGTGCCCGATAATGGCCGGGACATCAATTGGCGACGGCATGAAATCAACCACGGCATCGAGCATCGCCTGAACGCCCTTGTTCTTGAAGGCGGAACCGCACATGGCGACGACGACGGCGCCGGATAGCGTAAGTTGTCGCAATCCAAGGCGAATTTCGTCTTCGGATAATTCGCCGTTCTCCAGAAACTTCTCCAGCAGTTCTTCATTACCTTCCGCAGCCGCCTCGACCATCTTCTCGCGCCACGCTTTGGCATCGGCGAGCATGTCATCTGGAATCTCACGGGCTTCGTAGGTCATGCCCATGCTGCTCTCATCCCAGTAAATAGCCCGCATATGAATGAGGTCGATGACACCCTCGAAGTGCTCCTCGGCCCCGATCGGCAGCTGGATCGGCACGGGGTTCGCGCCCAGTCTCTCCCGTACCTGGTTTACGACGCGCAGGAAGTTGGCGCCGGCACGGTCCATCTTGTTAACAAAAATCATGCGCGGCACTCGGTACTTGTTGCCCTGGCGCCAGACTGTTTCCGTTTGGGGTTCGACACCGCCGACCGAACACAATACGGTGATTGCGCCGTCGAGTACGCGAAGACTGCGCTCGACTTCGATTGTGAAATCGACGTGACCCGGAGTGTCAATGATGTTTATGCGATGTTCGTCGAACTGCTTGTCCATGCCGGACCAAAAGCATGTCGTCGCCGCCGACGTAATCGTAATGCCCCGCTCCTGCTCCTGTTCCATCCAGTCCATGATAGCGGCGCCATCATGCACTTCGCCTATCTTGTGCGAAACACCGGTATAGAAAAGGACGCGCTCCGTCGTGGTTGTCTTGCCCGCGTCAATATGGGCCATGATGCCAATATTGCGGTAGCGCTCGATGGGAGTTGTGCGGGCCACGACAAAGCCTTCTACCAGCGGTAGTGTGAGAACGCTTTGTTGGCTTCCGCCATGCGATGCGTATCTTCTTTCTTTTTAACGGCCGTTCCTCGATTCTCGGCAGCTTCGAGCAGCTCGTGAGCCAGCCGGTGAGCCATCGACTTCTCGCTCCGCTTCCTGGCCGCATCGATAACCCATCGCATCGCCAACGTCTGGCGACGGGCCGGGCGTACTTCTACCGGCACCTGATAAGTCGCACCACCAACTCGTCGTGATTTAACTTCGACCATCGGCTTTACGTTTTCAAGCGCAGTCTCCAGGAGTTCGAGCGCCTTTTCGCCCGACTGCGTTTCGCGATCGGAGATACGATCCAACGCGCCATAAATAATGCGCTCGGCGACAGATTTCTTGCCGTCGTTCATGATCATGTTCATGAATTTCGCCAGCAGATCGCTGCCGTACTTGGGGTCGGGCAGAATCGTACGTTTCGGAGCCTGTGTTCTTCTGGACATTATCTCGTCTCTTAAAAAACCGCTGCTTCAGCGGAAATTATTAGCTTATGACTTCGGGCGCTTCGTGCCGTACTTCGAACGGCCCTGACGACGATCAGATACACCGGCACAGTCCAGGGTGCCGCGCACCGTATGGTATCGAACACCCGGCAAGTCTTTCACGCGACCGCCGCGAATCAACACAACGCTGTGTTCCTGAAGGTTGTGGCCCTCGCCCCCGATATAGCTCGTAACCTCAAAGCCGTTGGTCAGTCGTACTCGAGCCACCTTGCGCATTGCCGAGTTCGGCTTCTTCGGTGTCGTCGTGTACACGCGCGTGCAAACGCCGCGCTTTTGCGGGCTGGCACCGAGCGCGGGAACCGTGCTTTTCGCGGGTTTCGTCGCCCGCGGTTTACGTACTAATTGATTCACTGTGGCCATGGGCCTTCACTCTTTTAGTCTGGTTATTAAACTCGTCAAAAAAATATCTGTACGTCTCAAAAAACGCGCGCACCCGAGCGCCGGACGCCTTGGGTCCAGAGGCCGGGAAACGTCAGGGCCCGCCTCGGCGGGCTCTAAAGCATTACGGGGCTCGCCTGTTGACGAGCCCCGGGGTTAAGGGCGGGCATTTTAGTGATGCCGGGAAGTCAGTGTCAAGCAAGCACCACTGACCGCCAACGCAGCCCCCTAAGCCCTTGTTTTTAATAGCAAGCTATCGGGCACGCCAGGGCGCCAGCCCGTTACGCCGCGCTGCTTTCTTCACCGCCTTCAGAAGGCGCCTCGGCATCGGGCATTGCCTCCGTTTCGTCAGCGGCTTCGGCCGCCGCCTGTTCGGCCCGCTGCGCGTCCTCCAGTTCCCGCAGCTGATCGGCGAGATCCTGCTCGCGCGTTCGTCGACGTTCCGCATGATGCGCAAAGCCCGTGCCCGCCGGAATCAGTCGACCAACAATGACGTTTTCCTTCAGGCCGCGCAGCTCGTCGCGAAGACCACGTACGGACGCTTCGGTCAGCACGCGAGTCGTTTCCTGGAACGACGCCGCCGAGATAAACGACTCGGTAGCAAGCGACGCCTTCGTAATACCGAGAAGGACCGGTTCCGCGGTCAGCGGCTCTTTGCCCTGCGCCACCAGTTGTTCGGCCTCCTCGAAGAAACGGGCTTTGTCGATCTGCTCACCGCGCAGGTAGTTACTGTCACCTGGCATCGCGACAATGACCTTGCGAAGCATTTGACGAATAATCACCTCAATGTGCTTGTCATTGATCTTCACGCCCTGCAAACGGTAGACATCCTGGATTTCCCGAACAAGGTAGTCAGCCAGGCTCTCTATGCCCTGCAGCCGCAAAATGTCGTGCGGGTTGGGCTCGCCGTCAGCAATCGTTTCACCACGCACAACCTGTTCACCTTCGAAGACATTGAGGTGACGCCACTTCGGAATAAGCTCCTCGTGGCTTTCGCCGTTCTCCTCGGTAATGACGAGTCGGCGCTTGCCTTTCGTTTCCTTACCGAAGCTAACCGTGCCGGTATGTTCAGCCATGATCGCAGGATCTTTCGGCTTGCGTGCTTCAAACAGATCAGCGACGCGCGGCAGACCACCCGTGATGTCGCGAGTCTTGGATGAGGCCTGCGGAATGCGTGCGATGACATCGCCTACCGAAACGCTGGCACCGTCTCCCATTGAAATAATCGCACCGACCGGCAGTGCGTAAACGGCCGGAATATCGGTATTCGCGAAGCAGATATCGGTACCTTCGTCATCAACCAGTTTCGCGACCGGGCGCAGATCCTTGCCTGCGCCACCGCGGCTCTTCGGATCGAGAACGACGATGCTGGTAAGGCCCGTAAATTCGTCAACCTGTTCCGCCACGGTAACGCCGTCGATAAAGTCCTCAAACTTGATCTTGCCTTCAACCTCGGTAACAACCGGGTGAGTATGCGGATCCCAACTGGCAATAACCTGCCCCTGCTTGACCTCCTCACCATCCTCAATGGTAATCGTGGCGCCATACGGTACTTTGTAGCGCTCTCGCTCACGGCCCATTTGGTTAACAATCGAGATTTCGCCGGAACGAGACACGGCAACAAGGTAACCCTTGTGGTGCGCAACCGTCTTGATGTTGACGAGCCGGGCAACGCCTTTCGACTTGATTTCGATATTGTTGATGGCGGCTGAGCGTGATGCGGCACCACCAATATGGAAGGTACGCATTGTCAGCTGTGTGCCCGGTTCGCCGATCGACTGCGCGGCAATAACACCCACCGCTTCACCGATATTGATGCGGTCTCCGCGCGCAAGGTCGCGACCGTAACATTGCGAGCAAACACCGTAGCGCACGTCACAGGTAATGGGCGAGCGCACGACAACATGGTCGATCTGCAGTTCCTCGAGGCGCTGTACTGTCGCCTCGTCCAGCATCGTACCGGCGTCGAACGCCACCTTGTCGGTACCTGTAATCAGTACCGGCTCCGCCAGGACACGGCCCAGTACGCGCTCGGCCAGAGGTTCGACAATATCGCCACCCTCAACGAGCGGCGCCATCGCAACACCATTGCGCGTTTCACAGTCGACCTCGGTCACAACCAGGTCCTGCGCGACGTCGACCAGGCGGCGAGTCAGATAACCGGAGTTCGCAGTCTTCAGTGCCGTATCGGCCAGTCCTTTTCGTGCACCGTGAGTCGAAATAAAGTACTGCAACACATCGAGGCCTTCGCGGAAATTGGCCGTGATCGGCGTCTCGATAATCGAGCCATCGGGCTTGGCCATCAGGCCGCGCATGCCGGCAAGCTGGCGAATTTGGGCTGCAGAACCACGGGCGCCGGAATCAGCCATCATATAAATCGAGTTGAACGATTCCTGCTCGACGTCCTTACCTTTTGCGTCGCTGACAGTCTCGGTTCCCAGCTTGTCCATCATAGCTTTGGCAACCTGGTCGTTGGTGCGCGACCAGATATCGACAACCTTGTTATAGCGTTCGCCGTCGGTAACCAGGCCTGAACCATACTGGTCCTGAATCTCCTTAACCTCGGTCTCCGCAACCGCCAGAATTTCTTCCTTGTTTTCGGGAACGACCATGTCGTTGACGCCTATGGATATGCCTGCTCGCGTTGCCAGCCGGAAGCCGGTATACATGAGCCGATCGGCAAAAACGACAGTATGCTTCAGCCCCAGCCGGCGGTAACAGGCATTGATGACGCTCGAAATTGCTTTCTTGGTCATCGTCTGATTGACACGGTCGAATTCCAGACCGTCGGGCAAGATCTCCGAGAGCAGCGCGCGCCCAATCGTTGTATCGACCTTCTTCGTGACCTCCCGTATCTCGTCGTCCTCATCACGCTCTTTTACGGTGACACGTATTCTGACCTTCGCCTGCAGTGCAGCCGCTCCGTTTTCATACGCACGCCGCGCTTCGTCAAGGCTCGCGAACACCATGCCTTCACCCTTGGCGTTCACGCGCGAGCGGGTCATCCAGTACAGACCCAGCACGACGTCCTGCGACGGCACGATTATCGGCTCGCCGTTGGCCGGCGAAAGAATGTTGTTTGACGACATCATCAGCGCTCGCGCTTCGAGCTGCGCCTCGATAGACAGCGGCACATGAACGGCCATCTGGTCGCCGTCGAAGTCCGCATTAAACGCCGTACAAACAAGCGGATGCAGCTGGATAGCCTTGCCTTCAATCAACACCGGCTCGAACGCCTGGATACCGAGGCGGTGCAGCGTTGGCGCGCGGTTGAGCATGACCGGGTGCTCGCGAATGACTTCTTCGAGAATATCCCAGACTTCCGGCCCTTCGCGCTCGACGAGACGCTTGGCAGCCTTGATCGTGGTCGCTTCGCCACGCAGCTGCAGTTTCGAGAAGATAAACGGTTTGAAAAGCTCCAACGCCATCTTCTTCGGCAGACCGCACTGGTGCAGCTTGAGCGTCGGTCCTACAACGATGACCGAACGGCCAGAGTAGTCAACGCGCTTGCCCAGCAGGTTCTGGCGGAAGCGGCCCTGCTTGCCCTTGATCATATCGGCCAGCGACTTCAGCGGCCGTTTATTGGTGCCCGTGATTGCACGGCCCCGACGGCCGTTATCGAGCAACGCGTCAACGGACTCCTGAAGCATGCGCTTTTCGTTACGAACAATGATGTCCGGTGCGTTCAGTTCGAGGAGACGTCGCAGGCGATTGTTGCGGTTGATGACGCGACGGTAAAGATCGTTGAGATCCGATGTCGCGAAACGCCCACCGTCCAGCGGCACCAGCGGCCGCAGGTCCGGCGGCAATACCGGTAGAACGGTCAGGACCATCCACTCGGGCTTATTGCCCGATTCGACGAACGATTCGATCAGCTTCAAGCGCTTCGAAAGACGCTTGATCTTCGTCTCGGAACGCGTAGCACCCATGTCTTCGCGCACCTTGAGGATTTCGCGCTGCAAATCGATGGTCCTTAGCATTTCACGAACCGCTTCGGCGCCCATGCGGGCATCGAACTCGTCGCCATACTGCTCAAGGGCATCGAGATACATGTCGTCGGTCATCAGCTGGCCGCGCTCGAGTTCCGTCATGCCCGGCTCGACGACCACGAAGGCTTCAAAATAGAGAACACGCTCGATTTCTCGGAGCGTCATATCCAGCATCAACCCGATGCGTGACGGCAGCGACTTCAGGAACCAGATGTGTGCAACCGGGCTCGCAAGCTCGATGTGTGCCATGCGCTCGCGTCGAACCTTCGTCTGCGTGACTTCGACGCCGCACTTTTCGCAGACGACGCCGCGATGCTTGAGGCGCTTGTACTTACCGCACAGGCACTCGTAGTCCTTTATCGGTCCGAATATCTTGGCGCAAAACAGGCCATCCCGTTCGGGCTTGAATGTGCGGTAGTTGATCGTCTCCGGCTTCTTCACCTCGCCAAATGACCAGGAGCGCACCATGTCGGGCGATGCCAGTCCGATGCGAATCGCATCGAAATCGTCAACCGGATTTTGATATTTGAAAAGCTTAAGCAGATCTTTCATTAGTCTGTCTCCAGCTCAATGTTGATACCGAGAGATCGAATCTCTTTTACCAACACATTGAATGACTCCGGCATACCGGCATCCATGTAGTGCTCGCCATCTACGATGTTCTTGTACATCTTGGTACGGCCCTGGACATCATCCGACTTGACCGTCAGCATTTCCTGCAAGGTATAGGCCGCACCGTATGCTTCGAGCGCCCAGACTTCCATCTCGCCGAATCGCTGACCGCCGAACTGCGCCTTGCCGCCGAGCGGCTGCTGCGTAACCAGGCTGTACGGCCCGGTGGACCGCGCGTGCATCTTGTCGTCAACGAGGTGATTGAGCTTCAACATGTACATGTAGCCAACCGTGACATCACGATCGAACTTGTCGCCCGTGCGCCCATCGTACAGGGTCGACTGACCCGTCTGATCGAGGCCCGCCAAATCCAGCAGGCCCTTGATTTCGGCTTCAGTGGCGCCGTCGAAGACCGGCGTCGCCGTAGGCACACCATTGGTCAGATTGCCGGCCAGCTCGAGGACTTCCGCGTCGCTCAATGACTTGATGTTTTCGGTTTTACCGCCTGTTTTGTTATACACAGACTCGAGAAACTGACGCAATTTCGCCATCGATTCCTGAGATTTCAACATTTCGTTGATCTTCTTACCGACGCCCTTCGCCGCCCATCCCAGGTGCGTTTCGAGCACCTGTCCGACGTTCATTCGCGACGGCACGCCGAGCGGGTTCAGGACGATGTCCACGGGACTGCCGTCTTCAAGGTACGGCATGTCTTCGACCGGAACGATCGTCGAGATGACGCCTTTGTTACCGTGGCGGCCGGCCATCTTGTCACCCGGCTGAATACGGCGCTTGACCGCAAGATAGACCTTGGTCATCTTGAGTACGCCGGGGGCGAGGTCGTCGCCGGCCGTAATCTTGCTCTTCTTCTCTTCATAACGGCGATCGAACTCGTCGCGCTGCGACTTCAGGCGCTCAAATGCCTTCTGCAGTTGCTCGTTCGCGCTGTCATTTTTCAGGCGAATCTCGAACCACTGCTCACGCGGCAACTCTTCAAGGTAAGCCCTGGTGATCTTGCTCCCGGACTTCAATTTGTTCGGACCGCCCTGGGCCATCTTGTTCGTGAGCATACGCTCGACACGTTCGTAAATGTCCTCTTCGAGAATGCGCAAGGTATCATCAAGATCCTTACGTACGCTTTCGAGCTCGGCTTTTTCAATGGCCAGTGCACGAAGGTCTTTTTCCACGCCGTCGCGCGTGAAGACACGAACGTCGATCACGGTACCATCCATGCCCGGCGGTACGCGCAGCGACGTGTCTTTCACGTCCGATGCCTTCTCGCCGAAGATCGCACGCAGAAGCTTCTCCTCCGGCGTCAGCTGAGTCTCGCCTTTCGGCGTTACCTTGCCGACGAGGATGTCGCCAGCCTTGACTTCGGCACCAATGAACGCGATACCCGATTCGTCGAGCTTGGCAAGCGCCGCGTCACCGACATTCGGAATATCCGAGGTAATGTCCTCAGGTCCGAGCTTGGTATCGCGAGCAACACACTGCAGCTCTTCAATGTGAATGGTCGTAAAGCGGTCTTCCGTGACGACGCGTTCCGAAATCAGTATCGAGTCTTCAAAGTTGTAACCGTTCCACGGCATGAATGCGACCAGCAGGTTCTGGCCCAGCGCCAGCTCACCCATGTCAGTCGAAGGGCCATCCGCGAGCACGTCGCCGGCAGCAATCACATCGCCGCTCTTGACGAGAGGACGCTGATTGATACAAGTGTTCTGATTCGAACGCGTGTACTTGGTGAGATTGTAGATATCGACACCCGGCTCTTCTGCCGTGGTTTCGTCGTCGTTGACGCGAACCACAATGCGCGATGCATCCACCGAATCGACATAGCCGCCGCGACGGGCAACCACGGTGACACCGGAGTCAATGGCCACCGCACGCTCGATTCCGGTTCCGACCAGCGGCGCCTCGGCACGCAGCGTTGGGACGGCCTGGCGCTGCATGTTCGATCCCATAAGGGCGCGGTTAGCATCATCGTGTTCGAGGAACGGAATCAGAGCCGCCGCTACCGATACGATCTGGCGCGGGCTGACATCCATGTACTCGACGTCATCAGGGCCTGCCAGCGTGAACTCGTTCTTGTGGCGAACAGCAACCAGCTCTTCCGTAAACCTGCCGTTTTTGTCCAGCTCGGAGTTTGCCTGGGCAATGATGAACTGGCTCTCTTCAATGGCCGACAGGTAATCGATTTCCACCGTGACCTTGCCATTCTTGACCTTGCGGTAAGGCGTCTCGAGGAAGCCGTAAGCGTTCGTGCGAGCATAAACCGCCAGCGAGTTGATCAAACCGATGTTCGGACCTTCGGGCGTCTCGATCGGACATACGCGTCCGTAGTGAGTCGGATGCACGTCGCGAACTTCGAAGCCGGCACGCTCGCGCGTAAGACCGCCCGGGCCAAGCGCCGATACACGCCGCTTGTGAGTGACTTCCGACAACGGGTTGTTTTGATCCATGAACTGCGACAGCTGGCTGGAGCCGAAGAACTCCTTCACCGCGGCAGCCACAGGCTTCGCGTTGATCATTTCCTGCGGCATCAGGCCGTCCGCTTCAGCTTGCGTAAGGCGCTCCTTGACGGCGCGTTCCACGCGCACAAGGCCAACGCGAAACGCGTTTTCAGCCATCTCGCCGACGCTGCGCACGCGGCGGTTGCCGAGGTGATCGATATCGTCGACCGTTCCATAGCCGTTGCGAATGTTGATCAGCGTCGAGAGCACGTCGAGAATATCGTCCTTGTCGAGCACTCCCTCACCTTCGGAATTGTCGCGACCAACGCGTCGATTGAATTTCATGCGACCGACGGCCGACAGATCGTAACGATCGGGGTTGAAGAACAGATTCTGAAACAGGTTTTCGGCCGCTTCCTTGGTGGGCGGCTCACCCGGACGCATCATGCGATAGATCTCAACCAGCGCTTCGAGACGCGTCGTCGAAGGATCGATGTTGAGCGTATTGGAGATAAACGGTCCGCGATCGAGGTCATTAACGTACAGCGTACGAATTTGCTCGACGCCAGCTGCAATCAGCTGCTCAATAATTTCAACCGTCAGCTCCGCATTTGCGGCCGCCAGCAGTTCACCGGTTTCGGTATCTACGATGTCATGCGCAAGAATCTTGCCCTCGAGATATTCGTTCGGAACCACGAGCTTGTCGACCTTGGATTTCTCCATTTCGCGCACGTGCTTTGCGGTGATGCGGCGGCCTTCTTCAACGATAAGCTTGCGGCCGAGCTTGATGTCGAACGACGCAGTATCGCCGCGCAGACGCTCGGGCACGAGACCCATCTTGATATTTTTCTCGGAAAGATAGAATTCGTTGTTCTCGAAAAACAGGTCGAGCATTTCCTCGTTATTCATACCGAGCGCACGCAGGATGATCGTCACCGGCAATTTGCGGCGGCGGTCGATACGTGCAAAAACAGAATCCTTCGGGTCAAATTCGAAGTCGAGCCACGAGCCCCGGTAGGGAATTACGCGTGCCGAGAACAACAGCTTGCCCGAGCTGTGCGTCTTACCCTTGTCGTGATCAAAGAAGACGCCCGGCGAACGGTGCAGCTGGGAAACAATAACTCGCTCGGTGCCGTTGATTACGAACGTACCGTGGTCGGTCATCAGCGGCATTTCGCCAAGATAGACTTCCTGCTCGCGAATATCCTTAACAGGCTTCGGAGTACCACTGGCTTCCTTGTCATAGATAACGAGGCGGACAAGGACGCGAATAGGAGCCGCATAGGTCAGGCCCCGCATCTGACATTCTTTGACGTCGAATACAGGTGCGCCCAGTCGATAGCTCACGTATTCGAGCGCCGCGTTGCCCGAATAGCTGACAATCGGGAATACCGACTGGAAGGCAGCGTGGAGACCAATGTCCTCGCGGTTTTCAACTGTCTTATCCGTCTGCAGGAACTTGTTGTAGGAATCAACCTGGATCGACAGCAGGTACGGCACGTCCAGAATTGTCGGACGTTTGCCAAAGTTCTTGCGGATACGCTTTTTCTCAGTGAATGAGTATGCCATTCGAGAAATCCTCGTTAGCCTGGTTCTAAGTTACGGACGCGAACAAGCAGCCAGCCGGAATCCGACTGGCTGCTCGCCCGACTCGTGGTCCGTCAGGTCGTGCATCTGACGACACAACAGCTTAAAAAAGCCGTTTATTTCAGCTCTACCGTAGCGCCGGCTTCTTCGAGCTGCTTCTTGACTTCCTCTGCCTCAGCCTTCGCAACGCCTTCCTTAATAGTTGACGGCGCGCCTTCGACGGTGTCCTTGGCTTCCTTGAGGCCAAGACCGGTGATGGTGCGAACCGCCTTGATCACAGAAACCTTGTTACCGCCGAAGCTGGTCATTACGACGTCGAATTCATCTTTCTCTGCAGCAGCCTCGCCTGCGTCGGCGGCCGCGGGGCCAGCTGCAACGGCTACGGGAGCCGCAGCAGAAACACCCCATTCTTCTTCGAGCATCTTCACGAGCTCGACGACTTCCATGATGGGCTTGGCGCTCAGTTCTTTGAGCAAATCTTGGTTTGAAAGTGCCATTTCTAATGTCCTCTAAATAATTCCCAAGTCAGGGATTAATTCTAATTACGCCGCTTCCTGCTCGGAACGCGCGGACAGAGTCCGTGCGAGCATCGCGGATGGTTCGACAATCGTGCGTACCAGTTGGCTCATCGGGGCCATCATCACGCCGAGCAGCATTGCGCGCGCCTGATCGAGCGTTGGCAGATCGGCCAACTTGCTCAAATCAGACCCTGGCAATAGTTGCCCACCGGCTGATAGCGACACCGCCTGCAGGGCGCTGTGCCCCTTGGCGAAATCCTTGATAACCCTGGCAGCGGCACCTGGATCGTCTTTTGCAAACGCGAGCAGAATCGGCCCTTTGAGTGTCTCTTGCATACACTCAAAATCGGTGCCTTCGACAGCCCGGCGGGCCAGCGTGTTTTTTACGACACGAAGGTATACGCCGGCGCTACGTGCTTGTTTGCGCAGCTCCGTCATCTCTGCAACCGAAAGACCTCTGTATTCAGCCGCAACGGCTGTCACAGAATCTCCCGCAACCGCATTCACCTCTTTGACAAGGGCTTTCTTGTCTTCGAGTCTCAGTGCCATGCAATGTCTCCTGGCTTACGGTTACACAAAACGGGTGACCAATGACTTCACCCCCCTATTTCAGGGACATCCATCCCTATTCGGCGACATGCACCCTTGCGGGCATATATCCCCGTGTCGGACGGGTAACCAAAGCCATCAATTACTGACTCGGGTAACACCATCTGCGTAGGCGAGTATTAAGACCAGCGGTTACGCCGGTCGCCTGCGGTCTTCGACGATCGCCACTTCCATGTGGCTGTTCACTCATTCGTCCTGAAAAACTGATCCAAGGGCGCCTGAGCAAATTCTTGATTGGGCAAACTGTCGACTTAAGCGCTGACAGCAGCCCGGTAAACTGACACGGTCACAAAGACCGAATCAGGCATTAACTGAACTTCTATCTACCGAAACACCGGGTCCCATCGTGGACGAGACCGTCAGCTTCTTGACGTAGGACCCCTTGGCCGATGCTGGTTTCGCCTTCTTGAGGTCGGCGAGCAGCGCATCGAGATTCTCTTTGAGCGCGGCCACCTCGAAATCGGCACGACCGATCGGGCAATGAATAATGCCGGCCTTGTCGGTGCGATAACGAACCTGGCCCGCCTTTGCGTTCTTTACGGCGCCCTCAACGTCAGCCGTTACCGTGCCCACCTTGGGGTTTGGCATCAGGCCGCGAGGACCGAGAATCTGGCCCAGCTGACCAACGACACGCATCGCATCGGGCGTAGCGATAGCGACATCGAAATTGAGCTCGCCACCTTTGACGGATTCGGCAAGGTCCTCAAAGCCAACGATATCTGCGCCGGCCGCAATCGCCTTTTCGGCGTTCTCGCCCTGCGCAAAAACGGCGACCCGAACCGTCTTGCCCGTGCCATTCGGCAATACCGTTGAACCACGGACGACCTGGTCAGATTTGCGAGGGTCAACACCGAGATTCACCGACACGTCAATGCTCTCCGGGAACTTCGCCGTCGCCAGCTCCTTGACGAGCCCGAGTGCCTCGTCGATTTCGTATGCTTTTTGCGAATCGACTCGCTCGCGAGCCGCCTGTTTTCTCTTGCTGAGGCTGGCCATCAGTTCACCCCCTCAACTTCAATGCCCATGCTTCGGGCCGTGCCTGCAACGGTACGCACCGCTGCATCCATGTCGGCAGCCGTCAGGTCCGGCATCTTGGTCGTGGCGATCTCTTCGAGCTGCGCACGATTGACCCTGCCAACCTTGTTCGTGTTCGGCGTTCCGGAGCCTTTCGGAATTCCGGCGGCTTTACGAAGAAGCACCGCGGCGGGTGGCGTCTTCGAGATAAACGTGAAACTACGATCGCTGTAGACCGTAATGACGACGGGTATCGGCAGACCGGGCTCAGTACCCTGTGTCTGCGCGTTAAACGCTTTGCAGAACTCCATGATGTTCACACCGTGCTGACCCAGCGCCGGGCCGACAGGCGGCGACGGATTCGCCTGACCTGCAGGTACCTGCAGCTTGATGTAGCTGGCGACTTTCTTTGCCATCGTATTTTCCTCTCGAGTTCAAACGCCTGTTTCAGGCTCCTCGTATGTTTTTCAATTCGGGACAATCTCAATTCAATGTATTGATACGTTAAATTAAGAATGTCCCCGTTAACCCTTTTCCACCTGGCCGAAGTCAAGTTCTACCGGCGTGGACCGGCCCAGAATCTGGACAGCAACCTGCAGCCTGTTCTTTTCGTAATTCACGTTCTCAACGACTCCGGAAAAGTCATTGAATGGCCCGTCCGTTACACGAACAACCTCGCCGGGCTCGAACAGCACTTTCGGCCGCGGCTTGTCCACGCCTTCCTGCACGCGCTGCAAAATCTGGTTTGCTTCTTTTTCCGATATCGGTGCCGGGCGATCGCTGGATCCGCCGATAAAACCGAGCACCTTCGGTACCTCTTTGACGAGATGCCAGGTCTCGTCGTCCATTTCCATCTGTACCAGAACATAGCCCGGGAAGAACTTACGCTCGCTGCGACGCTTCTGGCCTTCCCGCATCTCGACCACTTCTTCTGTCGGAACCAGGATTTCCCCGAACTTGTCCTGCAAACCCATGCGCTCGATACGCTCTTCGAGCGCGCTCTTGACGCGATGCTCGAAGTTTGAATAGGCGTGCACGATGTACCAGCGTAAGGCCACTACTGTATTTCCTCTTAAACCGTTCGGCTCGAAACCGGACTAGCCGACGAGCATGCGGGTCAGCCACAGGAGACCCGAGTCAAGCGCCCAAAAGAACAGCATCATGATGAGCGTAAAGACGAATACCGCGATAGCTGTTTGCGTCGTCTCCTGCTTCGTCGGCCACACGACCTTGCGAATTTCAACGCGCGAGCCCTGGATAAAGTGCCAGAGCCTCTGGCCCTGGGTGCTCGTCATTGCGATACCGATGCCGGCGGCCGTACCTCCCAGCACCATCAGTACCCGC
>Ga0224497_10001187_pt1 | contig 16927 bp, 13 predicted proteins | sample SF_Jul11_sed_USG_4_FD_167970 | JGI IMG/M metagenome (GOLD analysis project Ga0224497, IMG submission 167970) | Sediment microbial communities from San Francisco Bay, California, United States - SF_Jul11_sed_USGS_13 | ecosystem: Environmental > Aquatic > Marine > Sediment | place: USA... | reverse complement strand
TGCCTGTGCGCCGTAGAGCGAGTTCCTCGAGTGCCTCGCGATTCGTCCACGACCAGACCGTTTTGATCGCGACATCGATTGGGACCCAGCGGTATTCCGAATGCTCACGGTCGCTGATGACAATATCGACCGTTCGCGGCACCCGATAACGCCACTCAAATTCGAGGTTTTCGACGACTCCCGGCGCAAATCTGTGCCGCCAGCGCGGATCGATCACGAATTCGCGGCTGACGCCCGAAAACTCGAGCACGCCATGATTCTGGAAACCGGTTTCCTCGCGCAGTTCACGCACCGCGGCATCCGCATGCGACTCGCCAGGCTGCAGGCTGCCCGTAACCGATTGCCAGAAGTCGAACGGTTTCGATCGCTTCAACAACAGGACCTGGCCGTCTTCGGTGTATACGACGACCAGCACCGACACCGGACGGCGGAATCGCGTGTTTTCGGTAGCGTCCAAGCCTGGTCGCCCGCCGGAGCGGTCCCTACGAAGTACGCGGTGTCCGCAGGCGGATGCCGGCTTCCTTGAGCTGATCGGCGGAGATCGCACCCGGCGCATTCGTCAGCGGGCAGCTCGCGGTCTGCGTCTTCGGAAACGCAATCACGTCACGGATGCTCTCGGCGCCAGCCATGAGCATGACGATTCGGTCGAGCCCGAACGCGATGCCGCCGTGTGGAGGGCACCCGTACTCGAGCGCGCTCAACAGGAATCCGAATTTTTCCTCGGCCTCCTCTTTGCTGATGTCGAGCAACTTGAATACGGCCGACTGCATGTCACGATCGTGAATACGAATCGAGCCGCCGCCGATCTCGGATCCGTTCAGCACCATGTCATACGCGCGTGATAACGCGCTGCCGGGGTCTGCGAGCAAAGCGTCCGGATCATCGACAGCGGGCGCCGTGAACGGATGGTGCAACGGCTGCCATTTCTTTGTCTGGACGTCGCGTTCGAACATCGGGAAGTCGACGACCCATAGCGGAGACCAGGTGCCCGTAATGAGACCAAGATCTGCGCCCAATCTTTCGCGCAATGCCCCCATTGCATCATTGACGACACGGGCTTTGTCTGCACCAAAGAAGATCAGGTCACCGGTCGCCGCGTTTGTGCGCTCGAGAATCCCGGCGATAGCGGCGTCGGGGAGAAACTTGAGGATCGGCGACTGCAGGCCCTCGCGACCCTTGTTCGCATCATTGACTTTGACGTACGCGAGGCCCTTTGCCCCATGGCGAGCGACAAAGGCAGCGTAATCATCGATTTCCTTGCGCGTCAGGTCGTTGCCACGCGGCAGGCAAAGCGCAGCAACGCGGCCGTCAGGATCGTTTGCGGGCCCCGCGAACACCTTGAATTCAACGGCGTCCACAAGATCAGCGATCTCTACGAGCTCGAGGCCGATCCGCAAATCGGGTTTGTCGACACCGAATCGTTGCATGGCGTCGGCATAACTTATGCGTGGAAACGGCGAAGGCAAATCGACGTCGAGGACCTGCTTGAATACAGACCGAATCATCGATTCCATGACGCCCGTAACGTCCGATTCATCGATGAAGCTCATCTCGACGTCGAGCTGGGTGAATTCCGGCTGCCGGTCGGCTCGCAGGTCCTCATCACGAAAACAGCGTGCGATCTGGTAGTAGCGATCGAGTCCGGCCATCATTAATAATTGTTTAAAAAGCTGCGGCGACTGCGGTAACGCGAAGAACTTGCCGGGATGCGTTCGGCTCGGCACGACGTAGTCACGCGCTCCCTCGGGTGTCGCGCGGGTCAACATCGGCGTCTCGACGTCGATGAATCCGTGTTCGTCCAGAAAATTTCGCATTGCGATCGTGACCTTATGGCGCAGCCGAAGGTTTGTGAGCATTTCCTCGCGGCGCAGGTCGAGGTAGCGATACTTCAGGCGCAGTTCCTCATTTGCCTGTTCATCGTGATGAAACGGAGGCGTCTCCGAACGATTCAGCACGGTCAGGTCGTGCACGAGCACTTCGACCTGGCCGGTATTCATCGTCGGGTTGACGGTTCCCTCGGGACGCTCGCGGACCCTGCCGTTTACCGCGAGCACGTACTCGCCGCGAATGCGCTCGGCTTCTGCGAAGATTTCCGGGCGGTCGGGGTCGAAGACAACCTGCAGCAGGCCTTCGCGGTCGCGCAGGTCGACGAAAATCACGCCGCCGTGGTCGCGACGCCGATGTACCCAGCCGCAAACCGCGATTTCCTCGCCGATCAGCGCCGCATCGATGTCTCCGCAATAGTGGCTGCGCATCGTCATAGTGGCTTAAAACGCCTCGAAAAAAGTGGCGGCATGGTACGGCGTGGCCGGCCGGGGCGCAAGGTATGGTTTGCTGCTACTGGACCGCGGCCCACAGCGTGACTGCCGCGGAGCGAGCGTCAACAACGCGACCTGTGTTCCGTACGCCGACCGGGACAGCGCACGCAGTGCACCCTGTATTTGAATCCGTGAACAACGCTTATCGGGGCGGGCTGCTACGATTTGTCTTGGTCCGGCATCTTGAGCGGCAGCTCGCCAATGCTGTTTTTCGGCCAGGGCGGCACAACGACACCGAGCGACATAACGAACCGGACGGCTGAATCGACCTCCATGTCGAGTTCAATCACGTCTTTTCTCGGCACGATGATAATAAACCCCGAGGTCGGGTTCGGTGTCGTCGGCACGAAACAGCACACGACGTCCTCGCCGGTACGGTCCTGCACCTCGCCGAGTTTGCTCGCAGTCTGGAATGTGAGCGTGTACATGCCCTTGCGCGGATACTCGACGAGTAACACCTTTTTGAACGCGTGGCCGGAATCCGAAAACACGATTTCGGCGAAGTTTTTGGCGGCCGCATAGATCGAGCGAACGACTGGAATCCGATCCATGAGCGATTCCCAACCACCCACGACGCTGCGTCCGACGATATTCGCGGCCAACAGCCCGGTCAGCAGCAGTACGATGATCGTAAGCAGGACGCCGAGACCCGGAATCGCGAAGCCCAGCCACTCCTCCGGCCGATACTTCAGTGGCAACAGGTTGAGGGTCCTGTCCGTAAGCGCGACGAGGAATCTCAACAGGATAAAAGTAATACCCAGCGGCAACCAGACGAGTATTCCGGCGACGAGGTATCGGCGCAGTCGTTTCACGATCGTTTACTCATGTCGTGTCGACTTTGCCAGCTGTTTTCGACTCGGTTGCCTTTTTATCGACGCTTTTCTTGGTGTCCGTCTTGTCGGCTGATGTGTCGACGGTCTTTTCGGTAGATTTCTTTTCGTCTTTTTCGCCTGCGATATTGCGCTGTTTATCTTTCTTGAAATCGGTCTCGTACCAACCCTGTCCTTTCAGCCGGAAGCGCGGCGCAGACAACAGGCGCTTGAGACCCGGCTCGCCGCACTCGGGACAATCAACGAGCGGCGCTTCCGAGATTTTTTGCAGCGCATCGAGCGTGTGGTCACATTTTTGGCAGGCATATTCGTAAATTGGCATGCATCAGTCTCCGTAAAGCTCGCGGATTATCCTGGGAGCGCGCAGCTACGCCGCATTCTTGAAATCGAGCCGGTCTTTGCTGACACCGACCTCGATTGCGTCGCCCGGTTTGAATTTACCCTGCAGGATTTCCTGCGCGAGCGGATTCTCGATCTGCTGTTGAATTGCGCGCCTCAATGGGCGTGCGCCATACACGGGGTCAAAACCGGCTTCAGCCAGTTTGTCCCGTGCCGCATCCGACAACTCGATACGCATATCGCGCTCAGCAAGGCGATCGTGCAGATAGCCGAGCTGGATATCGACGATCAGCCGAATATGCTCCCGACTCAGCGGGTGAAACACAACGACGTCATCGACGCGATTGATGAACTCCGGCCGAAAATGCTGGCCGACGACTTCCATTACCGCGGCTTTCATCGCCGCATAATTCTCCTCGCCGGCCAATTCCTGAATACGCTCGGATCCGAGGTTCGACGTCATGACAATGACCGTGTTACGAAAATCAACGGTGCGGCCATGGCCGTCGGTCAGGCGGCCGTCATCGAGCACCTGCAGCAGCACGTTGAACACATCGGGGTGCGCCTTCTCGATTTCATCGAGCAAGATCACCGAGTACGGCCGGCGCCGCACCGCTTCGGTAAGGTAACCGCCCTCCTCGTAACCGACGTAGCCCGGCGGCGCGCCGATCAGACGCGCAACCGAGTGCTTCTCCATGAACTCTGACATGTCGAGGCGCACCATCGCGTCGTCGGTGTCGAACATGAAATTCGCCAGCGCCTTGGTCAGTTCGGTTTTGCCGACACCCGTCGGGCCAAGAAACAGGAACGAACCGATCGGGCGGCGCGGATCGGACAGTCCCGCGCGCGAACGCCTTATGGCATTGGCGACGGCCGTGACGGCTTCTTCCTGGCCAACGACGCGCTTCTGAACGACGGCCTCCATTTGCAGAAGCTTTTCCTTTTCGCCTTCCAGCATCTTCGACACGGGAATGCCGGTCCACTTCGATACGATTTCGGCCACTTCCTCGTCGGTCACGTTGTTCCGCAGCAGCGTCGTCTCCCTGTTCTCTGTCTGCATCGCCTGCGCAAGCTGTTTCTCGAGCTCGGGGATTCGCCCATACTGCAGTTCTGACATGCGCGCGAGGTCGTTTGCGCGATGCGCGGTCTCGAACTCGACGCGTGCCCGTTCCAGTTCCTCCTTGATATGCGTCGCGCCCTGCATCGCCGCTTTCTCGGCCTTCCAGACTTCCTCGAGATCGGCAAACTCCCGTTCGAGTTCGGCGAGCTGCGTCTCCAGATCGCCGAGGCGCTTATGCGAAGCGTCGTCCGTTTCTTTCTTGAGCGCTTCGCGTTCGATCTTGAGCTGAATGATGCGCCGCTCGAGGCGGTCCATGGCTTCGGGCTTGGAGTCGATTTCGATACGAATGCGTGAGGCCGCTTCGTCGATCAGGTCGATGGCCTTGTCCGGCAATTGCCGATCGCTGATGTAGCGATGCGACAGAGTGGCGGCCGCGACTATCGCCGGATCCGTGATCTCGACGCCATGATGAACCTCATAGCGCTCCTTCAGGCCACGCAGTATGGCTATCGTATCCTCGACCGACGGCTCTTCGATAAGAATTTTCTGAAAACGACGCTCGAGCGCGGCGTCTTTTTCGACGTTTTGTCGATATTCGTCGAGCGTGGTCGCACCGACGCAGTGCAGCTCGCCGCGTGCGAGCGCCGGTTTGAGCATATTGCCGGCATCCATCGACCCCTCGGCTTTGCCCGCTCCGACCATCGTGTGCATTTCGTCGATGAACAGAATGATCTGGCCTTCCTGTTTCGCGAGATCGTTGAGCACCGCCTTCAAACGCTCCTCGAACTCCCCCCGGTACTTGGAGCCGGCGATCAGCGCGCCCATATCGAGCGACAGTATCCTCTTGTCGCGCAGACCCTCGGGCACTTCGTTATTGACGATGCGCTGCGCCAGGCCTTCGACAATCGCCGTCTTACCGACCCCCGGCTCACCGATCAGTACGGGATTATTCTTCGTGCGTCGCTGCAGAATCTGGATCGTGCGGCGAATTTCGTCGTCGCGGCCGATGATCGGATCGAGCTTGCCCTGTTCGGCGCGTTCGGTGAGGTCGATCGTGTATTTTTCGAGCGCCTGACGCGTGTCTTCGGCGTTCGGATCGTTGACCTGCTGGCCGCCACGCAGCTCGTCGATCGCTTTGTCGATCGCGCCGCGTACCCCGCCGGCCTGCTGCAGCGCATCGCGCAAGGGCGAGGTATCGTCCATTGCCGCGAGCACGAACAATTCGCTCGAGACGTACTGATCCTTGCGTTTCTGGGCGATCTTGTCGGTGATATTGAGCAGCTTGTTGAGATCGCTGCTGATGTGCACATCACCGCCCACTCCCTCGACCTTAGGCAATCGGTCGATTGCGTCACCAAGCTGTGAGCGCAGCAGATTCACGTTGACCCCCGCTTTGATCAGCAGACCGCGGACGCTGCCGCCCTGCTGATCCAACAGCGCAACCATGACATGAGCGGGCTCAATGAACTGGTGGTCCTGGCCCACGGCCAGCGACTGCGCCTCGGCAAGCGCCATCTGGAACTTGCTGGTCAATTTGTCCAAACGCATGCGATCCCCTCGTGACCGGTCACCCGATCGCTGCAAATTCGACACTGAAATAGCATCAGAAGCCCTGTTTTCAAGGGACTATCAGGACATTCTGCTTTTTTCTTGGGCCGGGGGATATCTGCCTGTTCTGCAAACGATGCAGAATGTCTCGCACTGCCTCTTCCCCGTGCGATGAAAAACGCATAATGTCCCCTACCACCGTCGGACGATGAAGCTCGCCATGCGGCCGCATTCGCCGTCGCGCCGGTACGAGAAAAACCGCTCGGCGTCGGCGTAGGTACACAGACCACCGCCATAAACGTTGCCGACCCCGGCCGCAGCCAGGCGCTGGCGGGCCAGCGCATACAGGTCGGCCTGCCAACGGCCGTGTTCGTTTTTGCTGAAACAACTCGCCGCGCTCCGATCCGCTGCGATGAACGCCGCCCGGACTTCATTGCCGACTTCGAACGCAGACTGTGAAATCGCCGGGCCCAGCCACGCGATCAGTGATTCCGGTGCGGTGGACATGGCGGCAACGGTTGCCTCACAGATGCCTGCCGCAAGGCCGCGCCAGCCACCGTGTGCGGCGGCAACTTCGCTGCCGTCGGTCGCACACAGCAGTATCGGCAGGCAGTCTGCCGTCAGGACCGCACATACCTCGCCGACCGAATCGGCAATCGCCGCATCGGCCGCGGGTGCGGTATCGCCAAACTCGACCGAACCCGTGTGCGCGACGCGCGTTCCGTGCACCTGCCGTATCCAGCGCGGCTCCGCCGGCAAACCGCACATCTCAATCATTTTTTGCCTGTTAAGCTCAACCGACTCGTCCGCGTCGCCGACGTGTCTGGCCACGTTCAGCGACGCGTACACCCCCCGGCTGGCGCCGCCACTGCGTGTCGTCGTGCCCGCCAGAATCCTGTGCGGTGCGGGCCAGTCGGCACGAATCCAGTCGGCGCTCATCGGGCATCCTCGCGCAGCGCATCGAGCAACTGCTCGAAGTCCTCCGGTGGCTGTGCTTCGAACGACACACGCTCGCCGCTGTCGGGATGCACGAACTCGAGCCGCGCGGCGTGCAGCGCCTGGCGTCGAAACCGGCGTAGCGCTTCGATCAGACGATCACCCGCGCCCTTGGGCAAAGCCAGTCTGCCGCCGTAAACCGGATCGCCCACCAGCGCGTGCCGGCGATGCGCGAAATGGACTCGAATCTGGTGCGTGCGGCCGGTCTCGAGTCTGACGTCGACATAAGTATGCGCCCTGAACCGTTCCCGCACCTTGAAGTGCGTGATAGCCGGCTTACCGCTGTCCTGCACGCTCATGCGCTTGCGATCGACCGGATGTCTGGCGATCGGTGCGTCGATCGTGCCGCCACCGGTCAACACGCCGACGCACACGGCGAGGTAGTGTCTGGCGATCTCACGATCTGCAAGCTGACGCACGAGCGCCGTATGCACGGGCAGAGTCTTCGGCACCAGCAGCAGCCCGCTCGTATCCTTGTCGAGACGATGAATGATACCTGCGCGCGGTAGCTCCTCGAGCCCGGGCGCGTGGTGCAGCAGTCCATTCATCAGCGTGCCGTCTCTGTTACCTGCACCCGGATGCACGACGAGTCCCGCCGGCTTGTTGATAATCATGAGGGAGCTGTCTTCATAAACGACATTGAGGACTATCGGCTCGGGAAGCACGCTGACACTGACCTCGGACCTGGCGGTCAGCGCCACAAGCTCGCCGCCAATGACAGGGTCACGCGGCCGTAAACTCTCGCCGTCGACCGTAATGTGGCCCGCGAGCAACCAGGCCTTGAGTCGGCTGCGCGAAAATTCGGGAAACATCTTCGCGAGCGCCTGGTCCAAACGCAGACCCGAGAAATCGTCGGGGACGGTCCGGATGGTCGTATCTTCGGCAGTTGTCATGACGGTTGCGGGACTCCCCCGGGCCCCTGTGCCCTCATCGGTCGACGGCCAAGTTTACGGTATACTCGCCGATTTGGCCGGGCCCGGAGGGCCACTATACGGACTCACCAATATCCCATCATGACGAACCTTGACTCCGCCTCTGTTTCGAACCGCCGCATTCCGGTGCGCGCGCCCAGCTACGCGCTGTTGTGCGTGCTCGGCTTACTCGCCGCGTGTGCGGGCAACGAGGAGCAGCAGACGGCTGTCGAGAACCTGACCGAGGCGTATGAGGAAGCAAAGCAAGCCGTCGAACGTCAGAATTACCGGCGTGGTATTCAGATCTTCGAAGCCATTCAGGCGCGCTATCCGTTCAGCGATATTAGCCGGCAGGTGCAGCTCGACCTCATCTACGCATACCACAAGGCGGGTCAAAAAGAACAGGCAATCGATGCCGCCGATACCTTCGTGCGCGAAAACCCGATTCATCCGCGCGTCGATTATGCGCTGTACATCAAGGGACTGGCCTACTTCGAGGAAGGGCCGGGGTTTCTTGAGCGCCGCTTTAAAAAGGACACGACCGTGCGGCCGCCGAAAGACGTCGCGCAATCGTATTCGACGTTTCGGCAACTCGTCGAGCGCTATCCCGCGAGCCAGTATGCCGCGGATTCCGAGCAGCGAATGGTGTATCTCAAGAATCGACTTGCAGCGTATGAAAACCACGTCGCGCGCTACTATATTCGTCGCGGGGCCTATGTTGCCGCGCTGAACCGCGCCAAGAACGCGCTGGAGGATTACAACGGCGCCAAGAGTAACGCCGATTCCCTGAAGATCATGACGGAGGCGTACGAAAAACTCGGCATGGACGATCTGGCTGCCGATACGCGGCGCGTGCTCGCGCACAATTTTCCGAACGAAAGCTGATTCTCTGAGGGACATTCTGCTTTTACCAGATGAAGCAGAATGTCTCCTGATACGCCATGCGCACCGCAAACAACGGTGCGCGAAATGCACCCTGCGTTACTTGATCACAGCCCGAAACGCAGCATGTAGGGTGCACTCCGTGCACCGTATCGGACTTTAGCGCCAGAGCACGCTCTTGTGCGATAAGCGCTACCCCGGGAAGCGATACCCGGAAGTAATCGGATAGCGCCAGTCGCGACCGAATGCGCGGCGGCTGATGCGAATACCCGGAGGCGCTTGCCGGCGTTTGTACTCATTGCTCCGGACCATCTCCAGCACACGAATTACGGTCTCGCGCTCGAAGCCCCGCTCGGTTATCTCGTCGACCGAAAGGTCGTTCTCGATGAATGCTTCGAGAATCGGATCGAGCAGATCATAGGGCGGCAATGAGTCGCTGTCTTTCTGGCCCGGTCTGAGTTCGGCAGACGGCTCGCGCGTTATCACCCGCTCCGGAATCACGCTACCCAACGTGTTACGAAATTTTGCCAGCCGATAGACGAGTGATTTGCTGCAGTCCTTGATCGGCGCGAAGCCGCCCGCCATGTCGCCATACAGTGTTGCGTAGCCGACCGCCATCTCGCTTTTGTTGCCCGTCGTCAGCAACATGTCGCCAGTCTTGTTCGACAGCGCCATGAGCAGCAATCCACGACAGCGCGCCTGGATATTCTCTTCCGTTACGTCTTCCTCGAGACCCGCAAAGACCGGCACGAGCTGGCCGATCACTGCATCGTAGATCGGCGCAATGGGAATCGTGTCGTAACGCACGCCCAGCGTCTTCGCCTGATTTGCCGCATCGATCTGCGACATCGTCGATGTGTAGCGAAATGGCATCATCACCACGCGCACGCGCTCCGCGCCGAGCGCGTCGCAGGCGATGGCCAGCACCAGCGCCGAATCGATGCCGCCTGACAAGCCGATAATGACGCCCGGGAATCCGTTCTTGTCCACATAGCCGCGCGTGCCGGCGACGATTGCCCGATAGGCGCTCTCCTCAATTGGAAGGAGCTCACTGACCGAACCGGCCTCCGCATGCACGCTGTCTGCAACGCCGTTGAGCACGACCTTGTGAAGGCCTTCGTCAAACGGTGGCGCACGGAATCGGATCTCGCCGTCGGCTCCCATAACGAAACTGCCGCCGTCGAAAACGAGTTCGTCCTGACCTCCGACCATGTTCACGTAGACGAAAGGCAGCCCCGCCTCCCTGACCCGCGCTCGAACAACATCCTCGCGACGCTGTTGGCTGTCGAGCTCATAGGGTGAGCCATTGATCGCAATGATGCATTCGGCACCGGCAGTCTGCGCCGCCCTGATTGGTCCGGGCTGCCAGACGTCCTCACAGATCGTCAGTCCGATAGCGATGCCGTTGATACGAATGACGGCCGCGTCTTTTCCGGCCTCGAAATAGCGTTGTTCATCGAATACCCGATAGTTCGGCAACAAATGCTTGCGATACGTGGCCAGCAGGCGCCCGTCCCGATAGACAGCCAGGCTGTTATAGATGCGGTCGTCTGCAAATTCGGGGAAGCCGACGAGCACCACAATACCGTGGACGGTGTCGCGGATTTCCGCAAGCGCCCGCTCCGTGCGCTTTCTTAGACCGGAATGGAACAGCAGGTCCTCGGGCGGATAGCCGGACACGCTGAGTTCGGGAAACACGACGAGATCTGCGCGCAGCTCGTCACGCGCTCGAGCGGCATACGCGAGAATTTTCGCGGTGTTGCCCGGTACGTCACCGACCGCGAAGTCGAGCTGCGCCATTGCGATTGTCACCTGGCTGGCAACTATCTCGGAATCCCCCATGAGTCGCGTTTGATACGCATGAAGGGCATCAGCGGCTGCCGAGTACCTCTAGCATCCTGCTGCCGAGTTCCGCGGGAGATCTGACCGTTGCGACGCCGGCTGCGTCGAGTGCCGCAAATTTGTCGGCCGCCGTGCCTTTGCCACCCGCTATGATCGCGCCGGCATGGCCCATGCGTTTTCCGGGCGGCGCCGTAACGCCGGCGATGTAAGCAACGACCGGCTTGCTCACGTGCGCCTCGATGAATTCGGCCGCTGCCTCTTCGTCGGTGCCGCCGATTTCGCCGACCATGATGATTCCGTCGGTATCGGGGTCGGCCTCGAACAGCTCGAGGCAGTCGATGAAATTCATGCCGCGCACGGGATCGCCGCCGATGCCGATACAGGTACTCTGGCCGAGACCGTTCTTCGTGGTCTGGTAAACGGCCTCGTACGTCAGGGTTCCCGAGCGCGATATCACGCCGATACGACCGGCCTTGTGAACGAAGCCCGGCATGATACCAATCTTGCATTCGTCCGGCGTTATGATGCCGGGGCAATTTGGACCGATCAGCCTGCAGTCATGATCCCTGAGGGCCGATTTCACCTTGACCATGTCCAGCACCGGAATACCCTCGGTGATGCAAACCACGAGCTTTACGCCGGAGTCCGCGGCCTCGAGGATGGCGTCAGCCGCAAACGGCGGCGGCACGAAAATCAAACTGACATCAGCTCCGGTCTCTTGAGCGGCCTCACGCATCGTGTTGTAGATCGGCACGCCGAGGTGCTCCTCGCCGCCCCGACCGGGGGTTACTCCGGCAACGACCCGGGTCCCGTAGTCGATGCATTGCTCGGTATGAAACGAACCCTGGTTGCCGGTGATTCCCTGACTGACAACCTTGCTGTGCTTGTTGATCAGAATACTCATAGGTCGACTCGTCAGGCTGCGTGGGTGACGGCTTTCTTGGCCGCATCAGTGAGATCATCGGCCGCGATGATGTCGAGCCCGCTCGACGCGAGCAGCTCGCGGCCTTTTTTCACGTTCGTGCCCTCCAGGCGTACGACAACGGGCACCCGGATGCCGACATCCCTGACAGCCGCAATGATGCCCTCGGCAATTAGGTCACAGCGCACGATACCGCCGAATATATTGACAAGTATTGCGGACACGCTCTTGTTGGACAGAATGAGTTTGAACGCCTCTTCTACGCGGTCCTTCGTCGCCCCGCCGCCGACATCGAGAAAGTTGGCAGGCTCGCCGCCGTGCAGCTTGATCAGGTCCATCGTCGCCATCGCTAAACCCGCGCCATTGACCATGCAGGCGATATTCCCGTCGAGAGATACGTAATTGAGATCGTGCTCGGCAGCCTCACGTTCCATCTCATCTTCCTGCGTAGGATCGCGAAGCTCCAGGAGTTTCGCCTGCCGGAACAGCGCACTGCCATCGATATTGATCTTCGCATCGAGCGCAACAACGTCACCGGCTTTCGTGATGATCAGCGGATTCACTTCCACAAGACTCGCATCGCACTCCTGGTACAGCCGGTAAAGATGCTTGAGCAGATCACCAAACTGGCGCATCTGGGGCTTGTCGAGCTCCAGACCGAACGCGAGCTGCCGCGCCTGGTAGTCCCGGAGCCCAGCGTCGGGCGCGATCGCGACAGAGAAAATCTTCTCGGGCGTTTCTGCCGCTACTTTTTCGATGTCCATGCCGCCGGCGGCCGACGCGATCAACGCAACCCGGCTGACCTCGCGATCGACGAGCATGCTCAGATACAGCTCCCGGTCGATGTCCGAGCCCTCCTCCACGTACACGACGTTGACGGGCAGTCCGTCGGGGCCGGACTGGTGCGTCGCGAGACGCGTGCCGAGCATCGCCTTGGCGTAGTTGCGCACTTCGCCGACGCTGCGCGCGAGCTTGACGCCGCCCGCTTTGCCGCGGCCGCCCGCGTGCACCTGCGCTTTGACCACCCAGAATTTGCCGCCGAGTTCGGTCGCGGCCGCGGCCGCCGCCTGCGCGGTTATCGCCGCAATACCGCGTGGGACCGGTATGCCGTAGTCCGCGAACAATCGTTTCGACTGGTACTCGTGAAGATTCATCGATTTGTCGGTCTCGTGCTGAGAACAGGACGGATACGCGGCACCCCGCGAGACTTGCGGCGGCGTCCCGCTCAAATTCCGGCGTATTTTGGAGCAAAGCCTGCTCGCGTGCAAAGCCAGTGTCGCTGACGACCCGCCCGGCGGCAGACGATTTCGCCGGAATTCGGGATGTCTGTCGCCACATCCCGACCAGCCATCGTCTACAATCGGCCCAACGCTTTCGGGCGGTGGTCGCATTTGGGCGAAATTGCATTGTTGAATTACGCGAAGACCGACAATCCCGCGATGCAGACGTTGCGCACGAGCCGGGATGCTCTGCTTGCACGCTCTGTCGAGGAACCGGATCTCACCTGGCGCGTGCTGCGCACGCTCAATACGTTCCGGGTACTTATCGCGGTCTCGCTGCTGGCGTCGTCCTTTCTGGTCGAGGACTCGCGGATATTCGGTGACCGCAATCCGGTGCTGTTTGCAGCGACGGGCGCCGGATATCTCGTGTTCGCGATCGTGTCGAGCATCTCATTGCGTCAGCGCTGGCTCCCGAGCACTGTGCAGGCCGGGTCCCAATCTCTGGTCGATATCGCTGCGATCGTGCTGATGATGCACGCCAGCGGGGGCATCAGCAGCGGCCTCGGCGGCCTCCTGATTGTTTTCGTCGGTGCCGGCAGCCTCACTTTGCCGATCCAATACCCCGCGATCCTCGCCGCAATCGCGACGTTTGCGATCCTCGGCGAGCAGGCGTTCACGCAGTTTCGCAGCATTTCCGGGGGCAATTACCCGGCGGCGGGTGTGCTCAGCGCCGTCGTTTTCGCATCCGCGCTGACGGCACGGATGCTCGGACGCCGCATTCAGGCAAGCGAGGCGCTGGCGCGCCAGCGTGGCGTCGATTTGAAAAACATGTCTGAACTCAATGAGTATATCGTTCAGCATCTGCGCGAGAGCATCCTCGTCATCGACGTCAATGACCAGATCCGTCTGAGCAATGGGTCCGCATCGCAGCTGCTTGGAGCGACCCAACCCGTCCGCGGCCTGCCGCTCAGTTCCGTTTTCGCTCCGCTCGCCGAATATATCGGGCGCTGGCGCAATGACCCTGACCTTGCATCTCACCCTGAATTCGATGTGATTACCGAAGGCAGTAATTTGCGTGTCACATCGCATCTGGCACCGCTGGGGGACGGCGGCGGCCGTAATGGCCCCGTGCTCATATTCCTCGAGGATGCGAGCCTCATGAACGAGCGTGTGCAGCAATCGAAGCTGGCGTCCCTTGGGCGCCTCAGCGCGAGTATTGCCCACGAGATCCGCAATCCCGTCGGTGCGATGAGCCACGCCGCGCAGCTCCTGGCCGAGTCGGAGGGAATAACGAACGAGGATACGCGCCTGACCCAGATCATTCAGTCGCATTCGGGACGTGTCAGCCACATCATCGACAACGTCCTGCAACTGTCGCGCCGCGAATCCAGCCGTTCGGAGCGACTCAATATCCGGCCCTGGCTCGAGGAATTCTCACAGGAATTCTTGCGTACGCTGGAATTGCAGGAGGGCGAGCTCAGCATTGACGAAGTGCCGGACACGCTCGAAGTCCGCATGGACCCGAGCCATCTGCGCCAGGTGCTGTGGAACCTTTGCGACAACGCCGTCAAATACGCAAGCGAGACCGGCGGTATCTGTGTCGAACTGAAGGCTGGGCGCGTTCCCGGTCAGGGACGTCCCTATCTCGAAGTCTGCGACCACGGGCGTGGGGTCGATGCCGAGACCGCCGAAAAAATGTTCGAACCGTTTTATACCGAGCGCTCGGGCGGCACGGGGCTCGGGCTGTATATTTCGCGCGAGTTGTGCGAACTCAATCGCGCGACACTCCTGTACCTTGACCGGCCTGGCGGAGGCAGTATCTTTCGTATCGTATTTGCCGATCCGGACCGTTGGGAAGCGGGTTAGTCAATGAATCGCCCGCAAGCGCTGGTAATTGATGATGAGCCCGACATCTGCGAGCTGCTGACGCTGACGCTCGGCCGCATGCGGCTCGACACCGAATCGGCGACCGATGTCGCTGGCGGCAAAGCGTTGCTCCAGGCAAGGCGTTTCGATATTTGCCTCACCGACATGAGACTGCCCGATGGTGACGGGTTAGAGCTCGTCGAATGGATGCAGACGCATGCACCCGGTGTGCCCGTCGCGGTCATCACGGCGCACGGCAATGTCGAGACCGCGGTTCAGGCGCTCAAACTCGGGGCGTTCGATTTCATCTCCAAACCGCTGGACCTCAACTACCTCAGAAACATCGTCGAAAATGCGCTGAAGCTCGGCGCTATGGCTGAGGAACGGCAGTCCCGTCTGCTCGGCAGATCGCTACCCATGCGGCAATTGCGCGAGATGGTTGACAAAGTGGCGAGGTCACAGGCTCCTGTGCACATCTCCGGTGATTCCGGCACTGGCAAGGAACTCGTCGCCAAACTCATCCACGACAGCGGTCCGCGAGCCGACGGCCCGTTTGTCCCGGTCAACTGTGGCGCAATTCCGGCAGAACTCATGGAAAGCGAGTTTTTCGGGCACCGCAAAGGCAGTTTCACGGGTGCGGTCAGCGACAAAGTCGGTCTCGTTCAGAGCGCCGATGGCGGTACCTTGTTCCTCGATGAAATCGCCGATTTGCCGCTTGCGATGCAGGTCAAATTGCTGCGTGTGATTCAGGAGAAGACGGTGCGACCGGTTGGTTCATCCCGCGAAGAGCCGGCCAATGCGCGAATTCTGTCCGCGACGCACAGAAACCTCGGACAGATGGTAGCGGCCGGTGAATTTCGAGAAGATCTGTACTATCGAATCAATGTTATCGAGCTGCACGTGCCGTCGCTTCGGGATCGGGGCGACGATGTGCTGGAGCTGGCCGACCACATTCTGAAAAAGCTCAAATCGACGGCGACGCTCGACGACAGTGCAAAGCAAGCCTTGTTGACCTACGCGTTTCCCGGCAACGTGCGCGAACTCGAGAACCTGCTCGAACGCGCCGTTACGCTGTGCGCGAGCGGATCGATTGGTAAGGCCGACCTGCAGATACGGCAGCCGTCGGGCGATGCCGCCACCACGTCGGCACCACAGTCGACGAACCTCGGCGACCAGGTCGAGGACGTGCAGCGACAGGCAATCCTCGAGGCGCTCGAGAAGACCCGCTTCAACAAGACCGCCGCCGCAAAACTCCTGGGATTGTCGTTTCGGCAGCTTCGCTATCGAATCAAAAAGCTCGGTATCGAGTAGGCGAGGATATTCCTGATCGAATGGTTTAGCGCAGCCAATCAGGAATGTCATGGTTTGCCATAAACATCGTCTGCGATTGCCGACGTCGCTGACAGAAATTGTCAAAAGTTGACATTAACTGTTCAGAACCGTTGCCAATTGCGGTCGGAAAGTCCTTTCCGAATACCCGCGCAACGCTGAAAAGCATAGCAAAAACATCAATTTGTGGAATGCGTCGCAATTTTGGCACGGGGATTGCTTTATAAGGGACACAGGCTTTGGCCGTAATTGAACACCCCTCTCAAATTCATGGAGACGCAGTAATGAAGAAGCAGCAAGGCTTTACACTTATCGAACTGATGATCGTCGTTGCGATCATTGGCATTCTCGCAGCCATCGCCATTCCGGCGTATCAGGACTACACGATTCGCGCACAGGTTTCTGAAGGTCTGAACCTCTCGGGCGGTGCGAAGGCTGCCGTTACGGAGTTTTTCCAGGATCGTGGCACCATGCCGACCGGCAACACGAACGCAGGTCTGGCTGCCTCTGGCGCCATCCAGGGCAAGTACGTAAAGAGCGTTGCGGTAGGCAACAAGACCGGAGTCATTACGGTAACTTACGGCAACGATGCTCACACGACGATTGCCACGAACTCGATCTCGCTGACGGCTGACACTACTCAGGCCGGTAGCGTGCAGTGGGATTGTGCTGGTGTTGGTATCCTGCCGAAGCATTTGCCGGCTGCCTGCCGTCCGTAAACTATCGGTTTGGGTTTGGTACACTTCGAGCCAATGCTCAGGGAAGCCCCGGCCAGTCCGGGGCTTTTTTTGGTTACTTAATTCAATGCCGTTTTATGTTGTGATCCACGTCACAAACATAGCCAAACCGTGAGTCACATCTCGG
>Ga0224497_10001186_pt1 | contig 16928 bp, 13 predicted proteins | sample SF_Jul11_sed_USG_4_FD_167970 | JGI IMG/M metagenome (GOLD analysis project Ga0224497, IMG submission 167970) | Sediment microbial communities from San Francisco Bay, California, United States - SF_Jul11_sed_USGS_13 | ecosystem: Environmental > Aquatic > Marine > Sediment | place: USA... | reverse complement strand
TGGGGCATATTATTACCGCGCCCCTGATCTACTCCTGTATCGTTCCGGCGATATTCATGGATGCCGTGGTTTCGGTTTACCAGGCGATCTGTTTCCGCGTTTACGACATCCCGAGGGTAAATCGGGGCGAATACATCGTCGTCGATCGCCACAGCCTGCAGTACCTGAATCCTGTCGAAAAACTGAACTGCGTGTATTGCGGTTACTTCAACGGCCTGGTCGCCTACACGCAGGAAATTGCCTCCCGCACTGAGCAGTACTGGTGCCCGATCAAACACGCGCGCAAACTGGCCGCGATACACAGCCGCTACCACAAGTTTATCGAGTATGGCGATGGCGCCGATTACCAGAACAGGTTGGTGGCTTTGCGCCGTGACTTTGACGACCTGCGGCAACGCGAGGCTTAAGCCCGGGATGCTGACGATTTATCGTCCTGGCCCGCGGGTCTAGCGCCGGTGTAATCGATCGCGTCGCGCGCGGGACGCGGCCAGAAGCCGTCGATGATCGCGTGTTTCTGTTCGAGCAGCGGCCGGATTTCGTCGAATACGCGCTCGTAGCGGTACCAGGGCACCCATGGCATCATGTGATGGATCAGGTGGTAATTTTGTCCCTGGGTTAACAGGTTGCCGCCGCGCCACAGCGAACAGCGCGTATCATGGTAGCGCCCGGTGATGCTGTGAGGATGGTGCGGCACCCAGGTGAACAGCACCAGCATCACCCCGTAGCCGATAAAAAACGGGACCAACCAAAACACCAGCAGTTCGTAAGCATAACCCAGCGCGCAGATGCTTGTGACGATAGCAACGAAGAGCGCGAAGCTGGCGTAGGAAAAATACCTTTGCCATCGCGAAAGCCCGTGCTCCGCACAAAGCCGATACTGTTCGAACGGGTTGAACTGGCCCAGTATCGCGAGCGGAATTCGCCACAGCGCAACCACGCCGAAACTGCCGCGGGCATAGATGTCGGGATCGGACGCGGAATTACACTTGCGGTGATGCACGATATGCGATCCGCGGTGCGGGTAAATCAGCAGCCACAGCGGCAGCGCGGCGAGGAAGGCGGCGGTCATGTTGACCCACCTGAAGCGCGATTTCCGACTGACGATATTATCGTGCACGCCCTCGTGGACGACGGTATAGGTGGCGTAGAGAATAATGCCGTTAGCGAGCGCGGCCAGCCACGGCGGTAAATAATCGCCGAGCGCGAGGCAGGTCGACAGCGCCAGGCCCGGGTACACGCCCGCGAGTAACAGCAGCGTGGGCACGGCCACCACGGGGCTGAAACGCCTGCCGACTTCAATCTCCTGCTTGATGGTGTTTTGCGCCACTGGCATTGCTTCCGGACCGCCGATAAGTCACAGTTCTGTCGTAATTTGGGGCAAAGGAATGCGCGTTAAACCAGTTTACTCAGGCCCATTTTCGGCGTCAATCGATCCCCCGCCCCGATTTCGGATTTCTGTATATTGGCCGATACAAATCAACAAATGCCCCGTTCCGCAGACTCGAAACGGGGCGCGCCGCCAGCCGCTGGCCAGTGCTATGCGGCGGATGACGCCATCAGCTGGGCGATGCGTTTTTCGAGCGGCGGGTGGGTACTCAGCAGCGCCTTCAGCGCGCTACCGCCGATGATGCCGAAGGCCGCCATTTCGCCGGGCAGGTCCGGCTGATCATGTGCCCTGCGCAAACGTTCCAACGCGGCGACCATCTTGCCGCGGCCCGCAAGCGCGGCACCGCCGGCGTCGGCGCGGTATTCACGGTGGCGCGAGAACCAGGATGCGATCATCGCGGCGACGATGCCTAGAATGATCTCGGCAACGATCGACCCGATCCAGTATCCGGGCCCTATGCCGCGCTCGATACGAAAAATGACGCGATCGACCATGATCCCGATCAGCCGCGAAAAGAAAATGACGAAGGTATTCAACACCCCCTGCAGCAGGCCCATCGTCACCATGTCGCCGTTGGCGACATGAGAAACTTCGTGGCCGAGCACGGCTTCGACCTCGTCGCGCGACATTTTATTCAACAGCCCGGTGCTGACGGCGACCAGCGCGTCGTTGCGGTTCATGCCGGTGGCAAAGGCATTCATCGTCGGCGAATCGAAAATACCGACCTCCGGCATGCCGATGCCCGCCTGGCTGGCCTGCCGGCGGACGACCGCGACCAGCCAGTTTTCTACCTCGCTGCGCGGCGTCTCGATGACCTGCACGCGCATCGAGCGTTTCGCCATCATCTTGGACATCGCCAGCGAAATGAACGAACCGGCAAAACCCATGATCGCGGCCATCAGCAACAATCCGTTTAGCTGAAAAGCGCCGCCCTGGCTGGCCAGGTATGCGTCGACGCCGAGCAGCCGCATCGATAAGCTCAGCACCGCGAGCACGCCGAAGTTAGCCAGCAGAAAAAGAAAGATTCGTGAAAACATCAGTGGCCACCAACGATTGTCAGAATGCCCGTATAGTTGGCATTTATTGCGTCGAATTCAAGCGTCAAGAATGTTTTTATTGCGGGCAGGCCTGGCGCGCAGAATCAATCGATTACCTCTATCGCGGTGACGTTCTGGTAGCCTCGCGGCAGCTTGCGGCCGCGATTGCCGCGCTCGATACGGTATTCCTCGAGTTCCTTCAGGTTCATGGTCTTGTACTTTTTGCCGCAGTGGATGACCAGTTTCTGCTTACCCGCAAGGCAGGCGATAAACGCGATTTCCTCCTCGCCGTCCTTGATACGTTTGGGCGGTATGCCCTGGATCTTGTTACCCTTGCCCTTCGCCAGACGCGGTACGGACTTGACTTCTAACAGCGCGATATAGCCGGCGCTGGTAATCGATACCAGCTGGTCGGCATCATAGTCTGAGACCGCCACCACCGGCAGCAATTGCGCGCCCCTGGCCAGGCTAATCTGCGCCTTGCCGTTCTTGCTGCGCGTCAGCATGTCGGCGAACCTGCAGACGTAGCCGTAGCCGTGCGACGACGACATCAGGAAATGGTCGTCGTCCTGGCCCATCAGGCAACTTCTGAACTCGGCGCCGCTGGCCGGTTTGAAGCGCCCGGTCAGCGGTTCCCCCTGCCCGCGCGCCGACGGCAGCGAATGCGCCGGCGCGGCGTAGGCGCGTCCGAAGGAATCGACGAATACGACGCTCTGGTTGCTCTTGCCCAGCGCCATGTCCAGGTAACCGTCGCCGGACTTGTAGCTCAGGCTGCGCGGGTCGATCTCGTGTCCCTTGGCGGCACGCACCCAGCCCTTGCTCGACAGTACGACGGTAAGCGCCTCGGAAGGCATCAGGTCGGTTTCGTCGAGCGCGCGCGCGGCCTCGCGGCTGACGATCGGCGAACGGCGGTCGTCGCCGTAAGTCTCGGCATCCTCCAGGATTTCGTTCTTGATCAGCGTCCTGATACGGCGTTCGGAGCCGAGCAGTTTTTCCAGTTCCTTTTTATCCGCGCTGAGCTCTTCCTGCTCGGCGCGGATCTTCATTTCCTCGAGTTTGGCGAGGTGGCGCAGCTTGGTCTCGAGGATTGCCTCGGCCTGGATTTCGCTGATCTTGAAAGTCTTGATCAATTCCGCCTTCGGGTCGTCTTCGTAGCGCACGATACGGATGACCTCGTCCAGGTTCAGAAACGCGATCAGCAGGCCCTCGAGCACGTGCAGCCGTTTGTCGACCTTGTCGAGCCGCCACTGCAGGCGCCGTCGCACCGTGGCAACGCGAAACGCGATCCACTCCTGCAGGATTTGCTTCAGGTTCTTGACCTGCGGCCGCCCGTTGGTGCCAATCATGTTCATATTGACGCGGTAGCTGCGCTCGAGATCGGTAGTGGCAAACAAATGACCCATCAGGGCGTCGATATCGACACGGTTGGAACGCGGCACGATAACCAGCCGCGTCGGGTTTTCGTGATCGGATTCGTCGCGCAGGTCGTCCACCATTGGCAACTTCTTGGCGAGCATCTGTTGCGCGATCTGCTCCATCACGCGCGCGCCCGATACCTGGTGCGGCAGCGCGGTGACGATGATGTCTCCGTCCTCGCCTTCATATACCGCGCGCATGCGAATCGAACCGTTGCCGGTTTCATAGAGGCTGCGCAGTTCCTCCCGTGGCGTGATGATTTCGGCCTCGGTCGGATAATCGGGTCCGCTGATGTGCTTGAGCAGGTCCTGCAGCGGGGTCCTGGCCTTGTCCAGTAGCAGTATGCAGGCTTTCGCGACCTCGCGCAGGTTGTGCGGGGGCAAATCGGTCGCCATGCCGACCGCGATGCCGGTGGTGCCATTGAGCAGGATATGCGGCAGCCGCGCCGGCAGCAGCGACGGCTCCTGCAGGGTGCCGTCGAAGTTGGCAATCCAGTCCACCGTGCCCTGGTCGAGTTCCTGCAGCAATACCTTGGCAAAGGCCGACAGGCGCGACTCGGTGTAACGCATTGCCGCGAACGACTTGGGGTCGTCCGGCGAACCGAAGTTGCCCTGGCCATCGATCAACGGGTAACGATAGGAAAATTCCTGCGCCATCAACACCATCGCCTCGTAACAGGCGGTATCGCCATGCGGGTGGTATTTACCGAGCACGTCGCCGACGGTGCGTGCCGATTTCTTGTGCTTGGAAGTGGCCGCGAGACCGAGCTCGGACATCGCGTAAATGATGCGGCGCTGTACCGGCTTCAGGCCGTCGCCGATATGCGGCAGCGCGCGGTCGAGGATGACGTACATCGAGTAGTCGAGATAGGCCTTCTCGGTAAAGACATGCAGGGGCTGCTGCTCGACGCCCTCGTAATTGAGTTCCATGGTTTCGTTCATATTTCGGCGAGGTCTCCCTTGGTCTGCAGCCAGTCCTTGCGGTCGGAGGCGCGTTTCTTGGCCAGCATCATATCCATGATGTTGAAGGTCTTGTCGCCAGGCGCGATCGTCAACTGCGCCAGGCGCCGGGTTTCGGGCGCGATCGCGCTCTCGCGCAACTGCATCGGGTTCATCTCGCCGAGCCCCTTGAAACGGGTCACCGAAATCTTGCCCTTGCGTTTTTCCGCGGCGATGCGATCGAGGATGCCGTCTCGCTCCGCCTCGTCGAGCGCGTAGTACTTGTCCTTGGCGATGTCGATGCGATACAGCGGCGGCTTGGCGACATAGACATGACCCTTTTCGACCAGCGGCTGAAAATGGCGCAGGAACAGCGCGCACAGCAAGGTGGCGATGTGCGCGCCGTCGGAATCCGCGTCGGCAAGAATGCAGATCTTGCCGTAGCGCAGGTTGGCCAGGTTATCCGAGGCCGGCTCGACCCCGATGGCCACCGATATATCGTGCACTTCCTGCGAGCCCAGCACCTGGTCCGACGGAACCTCCCAGGTATTCAGAATTTTTCCGCGCAGCGGCATGATCGCCTGAAACGCGCGGTCCCGCGCCTGCTTCGCCGAGCCACCGGCCGAATCGCCTTCGACCAGGAACAGTTCGGTGCGCGCGACGTCCTGGCTGCTGCAGTCCGCCAGCTTTCCCGGCAGTGCCGGACCGGAGGTGATCTTTTTACGCACCACTTTCCTGGCGGTTTTCAATCGGCTTTGCGCACTGGATATCGCCAGCTGCGCGAGTTGATCGCCGATGTCGGCATGCTGGTTCAGCCACAGGCTGAACGAGTCCTTGGCAACGCCGGAAACAAATGCAGCGGTTTCGCGCGAGGACAGGCGTTCCTTGGTCTGCCCGGAAAACTGGGGATCTTCCATTTTTACCGAAAGCACGAAGCTGACCTTGTCCCAGACGTCGTCGGGCGCAATCTTGACCCCGCGCGGCAGCAGGTTGCGAAATTCGCAGAATTCGCGGATCGCATCGGTTATGCCGGTACGCAGGCCGTTGACATGGGTGCCGCCCTGCGAGGTCGGAATCAGGTTAACGTAGCTTTCGGTAATCGATTCGCCGCCCTGCGGCAGCCACAGCACCGCCCAGTCGACCGCCTCGTGCTCGCCCTGCAGCGAGTTGAAAAACGGTTCTGGCGGCAACAGCTCCAACCCCTCCAGCGCCTCGAGCAGGTAATCGGATAAGCCGTCCGCGTAAAGCCATTCGACCGATTCCTTGGTCTTTTCGACGTAGAACTTGACCTTGAGCCCCGGGCACAGCACCGCTTTGGCGCGAAGTATATGCTTGAGCCGGGTCACCGAAAAAGTCGGGCTGTCGAAATATTTCGGGTCCGGCCAGAATCGCAGGCTGGTGCCGGTATTATTCTTGCCGACGCTGCCGGTCTGTTTCAGCTTGTCTTTCTTTTCGCCGTTTCTGAAACTGATCGTGTATTCCTTGCCATCGCGGCGCACGCGCACATCGAGTTGTTTCGACAGCGCGTTGACTACCGATACCCCAACGCCGTGCAGTCCGCCTGAAAAACGGTAATTCTTGTTGGAAAACTTGCCCCCGGCATGCAGCTTGGTGAGGATGACTTCGACCCCGGGGATTTTCTGCTGGGGATGGATATCGACCGGCATGCCGCGGCCGTTGTCGATCACGCTGAGCGACTGGTCGGCATGCAGAATCACCCCGATCTGCGTCGCATGGCCGACAATCGCCTCGTCGACGCTATTATCGATCACCTCCTGCGCGAGGTGATTGGGTCGGGTGGTGTCGGTATACATGCCCGGCCGTTTCTTGACCGGTTCGAGCCCCGTCAGGACTTCGATCGAGGCGGCGTCATACTGATTTTTCAAATGTGATGATTCCTGAGTGTAAAAACGATCGCGCCACGGCAAACCCTTGAACTTCCGGGCGATCAGCCTGATATAATGCGCATCTTTTTTCAGGTTCTCTATTATGAGCGAGTCACCCTATATTCACAATGTCGGTTTGCAGAATTTCCAGCAACTGGTGCTGGAAAAATCGATGACCTGTCCGGTACTGGTAGATTTCTGGGCGGACTGGTGCCAGCCCTGCCAGACCATCATGCCGATGCTCGCAAAACTCGCCGAGGAATACGACGGCAAGTTCGAACTGGCCAAGGTCAACGCCGACGCGGAACAGGAGCTGGCCGGTCATTTCGGTATCAAGAGTCTGCCCACGATGAAACTGTTCTTCAAGGGACAGCTCGTCGACGAGCGTATCGGAGCGGTCCCCGAATCGGAAGTACGCGCCATGCTCGACAAGCATATCGTGTCGGAGTCGGAGCAGATCATGCAGGCGGCAATGACGGCTTACCAGCAGGGCCAGGCCGAACAGGCGCTGGAACTGCTGAACCAGGCACTCGCCAAGGACCCGGAAAACGCGGAGCTCAAGGTTACCATCGCGCAAGTGGTTTACGGCCAGGGCAACAGCGAGCGCGCGCTCGCGCTGCTCGACAGCCTCGACGAAGCAGGCAACAAGCTGGATGCGGCGATCAAACTGCGCGCGGAAATGAACCTTGCGGCACAGCTCGCCGACCTGCCGGAACTCAGCGAAATCGAGCAGCGCCTGCAGCAAAATCCGAAAGACCTCGAGGCCTTATTGCAAAAGAGTCGTCACCTCACCGCGCAGGGCGATTACGAAAACGCGATGCAGTGCCTGCTCGAGATCATGCGTATCGATCGCGGCTTCGACGAGGATGCGGGACGCAACGGGCTGCTGGCATTGTTTGACATGCTCGGCGGCGAGCATCCAAGCGTGCAGAAATATCGCCGCAAACTGTTCACTTTGTTGCATTGAACCGTCCGCCCCCTGCGAGGGGACAGTTTACTTAATTCACCACAGCGGCTAACCGCGGGGGTGGTGTCGCGCGTGTAACGAGGCGAGACGTTCCTGCGCGATATGCGTGTAGATTTGCGTGGTCGACAGGCTGCTGTGACCCAGCAGCATTTGCACGGTGCGCAGATCAGCACCGTGGTTGAGCAAGTGCGTTGCAAAAGCATGCCGCAGCGAATGCGGTGAAAAGACGGTCTTAATCCCCGCCTTGAGCAAATACTTTTTTATATTCTGCCAGAACGCCTGGCGCGTGATTGCCGTGCCCCGACTCGACAGGAACAGCGCATCGCTGACAGCACCAGGGCCTTGCAGGTTCGGCCGCCCGTCCCGGGTATATTGCTGCAACCAGTGCAACGCTTCTTCACCGACCGGCACGACGCGCTCCTTGCTGCCTTTGCCGACCAGTCTCACCAGACCGAGCTTGGCATTGACCTGGTTCACCCGCAATCCCACCAGCTCGCTGACTCGCAGCCCGGAGCTGTACATCAGCTCGAGCATGCAGCGGTCGCGCAGACCGAAGCGACTCTCCGGATCCGGTGCCTGCAGCAGTTTTTCGATCTCGTTTTCGCCGAGCGTCTGCGGCAGGCTGCGATGAATCCTGGGCGCGCTTATCAGCGCGGTGGGGTTGTCCTGGCGCTCTCCGACCCTGATTAAATGCCGATAGTATTGTTTCAGGGTAGACAGCAGGCGCGCGTTGGAGCGGGCGGAGGCGCCGTCGTCAAATCGCTGCGCAAGGTACTGCTGGATAACTGCCTGATCGGCTCGAGCGAGTTTGCCGTCACGCTCGGCCAGCCAGCGCGAAAACTGACGCAAGTCCTGCTGATAAGCACGCAGGGTGAGATCCGCCAGGCCCTTTTGTGACCACAGGCTATCGATGAAACGATCGATCTCTGGATCATCAGGTGGCGGGTCGATTTTACTCATGGACAAAAAAAGGCACAGCGAACTGTGCCTTTTGTTCAATTGTTATCATTGGCTTGCGTTACTTTTTCTTCTTCGGCCTCGCTGATTTTACAGCGGCTGCGTTAGCCTTCCTGTCCCATCCACTCACGAACCTGGCGATCGCGTCACCGCGCCTGGCCGACAGTTTGCCAAGGGCATCGGCACGCTTGTTGGCGACGCGAACATCGTTCTTCAATTTCAGGATCTGCTTTTTCAAGGCGTTGATATTAGCCTGCAATGCCTTGACTCTTGCATTCGATGCAGAACTGGCGGATGACTTCTTCTTGGCGGCTGGCCGTTTCCTGGCTGCAGTCTTCACCGCCGCCTTCTTAACCGCAGGCTTGCTCGCTTTTTTCTTTACGGCTGCCTTTTTGACTGCAGGTTTTACCGCTTTCTTTTTGATCGCCGGCTTACTTGCCTTCTTCTTGACTGCGGGTTTTTTAGCTTGTGCTTTTGACTTCGGCCTCGCTGCTTTTTTTGCTGTCGCCATTCTCCAGTCTCCTCACTTGAACTTACGGACGTCATTAGTAAAAACCACCCCCGATATTACAATACAGGGGCTGTTATTGCGAATGCTATTAACTTGCACTCGTCGTGTATTATAGTTGCGTGGTATAAAAAGCTGCATGAAAAAAACATTTTTAACTTTTCAAATCGAAGATCGTCCTCAACCGAACCAACGCGCATTTTTTTGTTTATGTCGACAAGCAATTACCAGCAGTGTCCGCCAGCGAGTTTGCTAAAACAATTTGCCGCGATGATATACGACAGCCTGTTGATTCTTGCGCTGTTGTTTCTTTCCACCGCCGTCGCGCTCGTATTCAACCAGGGCGAGGCGATCGAATCGAGCCCGGTTTTCAGCCTCTGCCTGTTGTTAATTCTGTTTAGCTTTTACGCATGGTTCTGGCATAAGTCGGGGCAAACGCTCGGCATGCGCACCTGGAAAATAAGAATCGTTGCCGAATCGGGCGGGAATCCGGGCTGGGGAACCTGCTACCTGCGGCTTTGTTTCGCGCTGCTGTCAATTCTGTGTTTTGGCGTCGGTTACCTGTGGCGGCTTTTCAGCCCCTACACCTGGCATGACAGGCTCAGCCGCACCCGGATCGTCGACGTGTCGGCGCTGACGCATGGCGAGCAACATACCGATCCCGGTGCCGTGTGACTGCTTCCTGAGCAACAGGTAAATCGCCAGCGCCAGAAATATCAGGTTAGGCAATAGCGCAACCGTAAACCCGTTAATCTTTAACTGCGTCCCCAGCTGCGTTAACAACCGATCAAGCACGACGAACACCAGGCCCAACAGTATACCGGTAAGCAGGCGCTGTCCGGTATTGGCCTGTCGTTGCGATCCCAGCACGAATGGAAAACCCAGCAGGCACATGATCACGATCGTGGCCGGGGCCAGCATTTTTTGCCAGAAAATCAACCGCTCGACATGTCCATCGAGCCTGTTTTCGTCGAGAAATTCGAGGTAGGAGTACAGGTTCATGCTCGACATGAGGCGCGGTTCGATTATCAGTACCTGCAGCAGTTTATGCGACAGGTTGCCCTCGTATATCATGCGTTCGAAGCGTTGCGTACTGGAGCTGCGCGCGGACATTAAAGTTTGCTCTACCTGCTGCAACTCCCAGGCGTCTCCGAGCGGAACCGCGTGTTCGGCGCGCAGCGATGAAACCAGCTTGCCGTTGTCGTCGAGCTGGTAAATTTCGATCTGCCTGGCAAAACCGTTCGGCAGCACCGCCGCGATGTGAACCACCCTCGATTCATCCTTTAACCACAGGCCCTCGGCAGACTGCAGCGCGGTCGACTGCTGCTGCGCCTGGTTCTTCAACGCGCGTGCGCTGGCCTCGCTGTCGGGCACCAGCCAGTCAGCGATAAGAAAACTGAGCACGGCGAGCACCAGCGCGGCCTGCAGCACCGCGGCAAGCATGCGCCGCAACGAGATTCCCGAGGCCTGCATCGCGATGATTTCGCTGTTGCCCGCAAGAGCTCCCAGGCTCAGTATGCTGCCGAGGAGAACGGCAAGCGGCATAAACTCGACGATCCTGGCGGGAGCGCTGAGCGCGACGTACCCGAGCGCCTGCAGAACCCCGTAATTCCCCTGCCCGACATCGTCCAGTTCGCCCACGAACAGAAAGAACAGGCTGATACTGACCAGCATGGCCAGCGCGCCCAGGGTGCCGAAGTGGATGCTGCGCTGGATATATCGATTGATGATCATGGTGTTACCGGCTTGAACAGCACGCCGTGATTACGGCGATACAAAAGCGCAAACGCCAGCCCCCCGAAAACCAGGTGCGCCCACCAGAAATTGATCGTCAACGGGAAGGTACCGGCTTCGAGTTGCGCACGCGTCAACGCCAGCAGGTTCAGGTAAACGATGTATACCAGCAAGGCAAGACCGACCTTGCCGAAACGCCCCTGTCGCGGCGCGATATAGGCGAGCGGCACCGCGAGTACGGCGAGCACTAGCAACACTACCGGGACCGCGATCCGCCAGTGCAGTTCCACCGCGTGTCTCAGCTCGCCCGAGGTCCACAATTCGGTTAGCGTCATTTGTTCGCTGTGAATCCTCGATACGACTTTCCGCTTGTTCTCGATCAAAATGCCATGCCGGGCAAAGCTGATGATCTTGTGATTCGGTTCACCCGCGACGCCTTCGTAGCGCTCGCCCGGACCGACGACAAGAAACAGATTGCCGGTGCCGTCTTCTATCTTTTGCCGGCCGCTGCGCGCGGTTTCGAAAATCATTTTCTCGCGCTTGGACTGGCTGATGATAATGTTGCGTAGTTCAAGCCTGTCGTCGCTGATCGATTCCATGAAAAAAACCAGGTCACCGCTATTGCTCTGGTTGAACTGCCCGGGCTTGATTTGCAGAAACTCGTGCTGGTTATCCTCGCGATCGACAATTGCCTGCGCAGCTCGCTGTACCTGGGGGTTAAGCCACAGGCTCGAATAAACGCTGAAAATCAAAACCGGAAGCATCACGATGAAAACGGGTTTGTAGAATTCCCGGTAGCCGACTCCGCAGGCATTCATGACGACGATTTCGTGATCCTTGTACATCCGACCGAAGGCGAAAACGATGCCGAGGAATAGTCCGAGCGGCAGCAGTAGCGCGAGGATATTTACCGACTGGCTCAACAGCACCGGCCAAAGCGCCTGCCGTGGAATGTCGCCGTCGGCAATATCGGCAAGAATCCTGCCCAGCGAATTGCTGACCAGGATAACGAACAGCACCAGCACCGTCGCAAAACTGGTTTTCAGAATTTCCCTCGCCAGGTAGGCCGATATTATGTTGCCCATTGATGAAATATCAAAGATGGTTACCCAATACCCGAGTCTAGTCGCCGGGAGCTTAAACCACGCTGAATCACGAAGGTTCGACTGGTTTTTTTTCGCGCTTCACGTATCTTATCGCGTAATCCAAACAATCGACACCAGGAATATCATGGAATTCAGCCTCAAGCACACAACAGCCGAAACCGCCCGTGGCGCCTGCCAGATAATTACCGTTAGCCAACCCCGCAAGTTGTCCGCCAGCGGGTTGCGGGTAGACAGGGCGAGCAAGGGTTTCCTGGCGTCGCTGTTGAAACGCGGCGACATGGAAGGTAAAACGGGACAGACCCTGTTGCTACCCGCGGTTCCCGGGCTAGCGGTGCAGCGCGTGCTGCTGGTCGGCTGCGGCAAGGAAAGCGAGATGAACGAACGCGTCTATACCCGCGTGATCAATTCCATCGCCGCCGCGTTGGCCGCTTCGGGCGCCCGCGACGCCGAATTTTATCCGGGCGATATCAAGATCAAGGGTCGCGACCTGGCCTGGAAAGTCCGCCATGCCGCGTTGACCCTCGCCAACAGCGATTACAAATTCGAACAGATGAAAAGCGGCAAACCCGAGAAACGAAGGGGTTTGCAGAAACTCGCCTTCAATACCGCCAGGAGCGACGCCGCGAAGGCCAGAACCGCCATCGACGAGGCCAGCGCGATCAGCGCCGGCATGAGCCTGGCGCGAGACCTCGGCAACCTGCCGGCTAACGTATGCACGCCGGGCTATATCGCCAGGCAGGCCATGCAGTTGGCGAAGGGAGAAAAGAAGCTGCACGTCAAGGTACTCGACGAGGCCGATATGAAACGCCTCAAGATGGGTTCGTTGCTGTCGGTAAGCGCGGGCAGCCGGCAACCGGCGAAACTGATCACGATCGAGTATCGCGGTGCGGCGGCGAAACAACAGCCGATTGCGCTGGTGGGCAAGGGCGTTACCTTCGATACCGGCGGTATATCGCTGAAGCCAGGCGCAGCCATGGATGAAATGAAATTCGATATGTGCGGCGCGGCCTCCGTGCTGGGAACGCTTAAAGCGGTCAACCAGCTACAGCTGCCCATCAACGTGGTCGGCATCGTCCCGGCCACCGAGAACATGCCCGACGGGCTGGCCACCAAGCCCGGCGATATCGTTACCAGCATGTCGGGACAAACCATCGAAATACTGAACACCGATGCCGAGGGTCGGCTGATACTATGCGATGCGCTGACTTACGCCGGCAAATTCAAACCTCGCTGCGTGATCGATATCGCCACCCTCACCGGCGCCGTCATCGTCGCGCTCGGCAAGATCCCGTCGGGGGTAATGGGCAACAATCGCGGCCTGATTACCGACCTGATCAAGTGCGGAGAACAGATCGAAGATAAAATCTGGGAATTGCCGCTGTGGGACGAGTACCAGGATCAGCTAAAGAGCAACTTTGCCGATATGGCGAATATCGGCGGTCGCGATGCCGGTACCATAACGGCCGCCTGTTTTCTGTCGCGTTTTACCAGGGATTACAAATGGGCCCACCTCGATATTGCCGGCACCGCGTGGAAATCTGGCGACGACAAGGGCGCGACCGGGCGCCCGGTGCCGCTGCTGACGCAATACATCCTGAACCAGGTCAAGAAATGACGCGTATCGATTTTTACCAGCTGAATACCGAACGTCATCGCTATGACCAGGTCGTCTGCCAGCTGTGCCAAAAAGCCTACGACGGCAACCAGCTAACCCTGTTGCTGACCCGGGACAGCCAGCAGAGCCAGCACCTGGACCAGAAGCTGTGGACGTTTCGCGACGACAGTTTCCTGCCGCACGATACCGAGGAAATGCCGGGGCTGGTCACCCCTATCCTGATACACGACGCTCCCGACCCGGGGGGTAATCGGCAATTGCTGATAAACCTGTCCGCGGAGGTGCCGGCCTATTTCGCGCAGTTCGAACGCGTTATCGAACTGGTTACCGACGAAAACAAACAGCAGGCCCGCCAGCATTACAGTTTCTACAAGGAACGCGGCTATCCGCTGAACCACATCAACCTATGAGCGACGAAGGCAACATTCCGACGCTGACCGACCTGATCGAAAGCGAGGAACAGATAACCCTGTCAGACCTGGGTCTCGATGACGATCCCGCCACCTCGACGGACGATCCATTCAGCACCGATACCGAAATCGATATCACCGAGGCGGAACTCGTCGTCGACCCGTTTGTCGGCAATCCCGAACTCGAACAGACCGTGCGCCAGATCCTCGACAGGCACATGGAACTCGCCTGGCAGGAAATCAAGCTCGCCATCCGGCGCGATTTCGACAAGCCCTAAGTTGTAACAACCCATTATTTACACGTCCCTTCGACGGCGACCACGCCTTGAAACGATAGCAATCTTTGATAGCCTAATTCGCCGCGAAGGTCGGTGGGAGGCACATTTCGAAATATCGGGACAGGGTGCAGAGAAATCTCGAGCTCGCGAGAATCAAGTTTACGATTTTACGGACAATCCTCTGCATTTGCTGGCGCAAATGGTCCCTCCTCCGAATAGAAATTTGATAGTGAGCCTCTTTGCATAGAAACAGTGCAAAACGCCGAGGGGGCAAGGTATAATCGCGCCCTTTGATTTTATGCCGCAGAGTTGATGGACAAGACCTACGATCCCCACTCGATCGAACAGACCTGGTACCAACGCTGGGAAGACGAGGGTTATTTCGCCGCGCAGGGCGACGGCGAACCCTATTGTATCGTGATACCGCCGCCGAACGTGACCGGCAGCCTGCACATGGGACATGCGTTCCAGGATACGATCATGGATACGCTGATCCGCTACCACCGCATGAAAGGCGACAACACGCTGTGGCAGCCGGGTACCGATCACGCCGGCATCGCGACGCAAATGGTGGTCGAGCGACAACTGAGCCAGCAGGGCAAGACCCGTCACGACCTGGGTCGCGAGGCATTTACCGAGCGCGTCTGGAAATGGAAGGCGGAATCTGGCGGCACCATTACGCGACAATTGCGCCGCATGGGTGCATCCCCGGACTGGGCGCGCGAGCGCTTCACCATGGACGACGGGCTCTCCGCCGCGGTGCAGGAAGTTTTTATCAAGCTTTACGAGGAAGACCTGATTTACCGGGGCAAGCGCCTGGTCAACTGGGACCCGGTTCTGCATACCGCGATATCCGACCTCGAAGTCATCAACGAAGAAGAAAAAGGCTTTCTCTATCACGTTCGCTACCCGTTGGTCGACGGACCCGTCAATGGCATCACCCATCTCGAAATCGCGACCACGCGGCCGGAGACGATCCTCGCGGATGGCGCGCTGGCGGTTAACCTGCAGGATGATCGCTACCGGGATTTCGTCGGTCGCCGGGTACAGGTGCCCCTGACCCCGCGCATCATCCCGATCATTACCGACGACTACGTCGATCCCGAGTTCGGTACCGGTTGCGTCAAGATCACCCCGGCGCACGACTTCAACGACTACGAGGTCGGCCAGCGTCATGAAATGGAAGTCATCAACCTGTTCACGATCGACGCGGTCATGAACGAAAACGCACCGCCCGCCTACCAGGGCATGGAGCGCTTCGCCGCGCGCGACCAGATCGTCAAGGATCTCGACGCCGCGGGCCTGCTGGTCAAGGCGGAAGAACACGTTTACAAGCGACCCTACGGCGACCGCTCCGGGGTTGTCATCGAACCTTACCTGACCGATCAATGGTTCGTGCGCACCGAGCCGCTGGCAAAACCCGCCATCGAAGCGGTCAGGGACGGGCGCATCCACTTCATTCCGGAAAACTGGAGCAAGACATATTACAACTGGATGGAGGACATCCAGGACTGGTGCATTTCTCGCCAGATCTGGTGGGGCCACCGGATTCCGGCATGGTACGACAACTACGGTAACGTTTACGTCGCCGCGGACGTCGACGCCGTGCGCGCGAAATACGGGCTTGCCGACGATATCGAACTGACGCAGGACGAAGACGTGCTCGATACCTGGTTTTCGTCGGCGCTATGGCCGTTCAGTACCCTCGGCTGGCCCGATCGCGAGGACCCGGCCCTGCAAACCTTTTACCCGACCAGCGTACTGGTAACCGGTTTCGACATCATTTTCTTCTGGGTAGCGCGCATGATCATGTTCGGCCTGAAATTCATGGACGAAGTGCCGTTCAGGGAGGTCTACATCCACGGGCTGGTGCGTGACGCCGACGGTAACAAGATGTCAAAATCCAAGGGCAACGTGCTCGATCCGCTGGACCTGATCGACGGCATATCCCTCGATGACCTGCTCGCCAAGCGTACTAGCGGCCTGATGCAGCCCGAAATGGCGCCGAAGATCGAGGCGACCACGCGTAAACACTTTCCCGATGGCATTCCCGCCTACGGCACCGATGCGTTGCGTTTTACCTTCACCGCGCTGGCGACAACCGGGCGTGACATTCGCTTCGACCTCGGACGCATCGAGGGCTATCGCAATTTCTGTAACAAGCTATGGAACGCGACGCGCTACGTGCTGCAAAACACCGAGGGCGAGGACTGCACCGCGGGCAGCCCGACGCTGGCCGATCGCTGGATCACCGCGCGATTGCAGCAGGTCAGCAGCGATATCGCGTTGCACATCGACAATTATCGTTTCGACCTGGTTGCGCGCGACCTCTACGAATTCGTCTGGAACGACTATTGCGACTGGTATATCGAGCTTTCCAAGCCGGTGCTCTACTCCGACGACTTCCCCGCAGATGCCAGGAAAGCCGCCCGTCACACGCTGGTCACGGTGCTCGAATCCATACTGCGCCTGCTGCACCCGGTGATGCCATATATCACCGAGGAACTGTGGCAACGCGTTGCGCCGCTGGCCTGGATCGAAGGCGAGACCATCATGCGTCGCGGCTATCCCGTGGGCGATGCGAGTCTGGTCGACGACGCGGTCATCGCCGAGCTGGAATGGGTCAAGAGTTTCATCATGGGCGTGCGCCAGGTCCGCTCCGAAATGGATATAAAGCCGGGCAGGCCGC
>Ga0224497_10001185_pt1 | contig 16939 bp, 19 predicted proteins | sample SF_Jul11_sed_USG_4_FD_167970 | JGI IMG/M metagenome (GOLD analysis project Ga0224497, IMG submission 167970) | Sediment microbial communities from San Francisco Bay, California, United States - SF_Jul11_sed_USGS_13 | ecosystem: Environmental > Aquatic > Marine > Sediment | place: USA... | reverse complement strand
CGAACCAAATGCCGGCTGTGACGGGTGCGGATTATTGGCGGCTAGCGTGGCATTATACGTCTGACCGTCTTCAATGAAGGTCTCCGCATCGTTCCAGGTAGCACCACTGTCCGTGCTGTATTCGATCCACCCCCCATCGAAGTACGTGTCTGTGAATCCATCGTACTCAAATCCGAAAGCGTGGTTGAAATGAAGATAAGCCGACGTTGTCGCCGGCAACACGACGTCGACATTGAATTCCGCCACTGCATCTGTGCTGGGAAAGCTGTCGCGCCCCCATAGCATAAATTGACCGGACGTCGTGTACCCTGTGTCGGCTATCCAAGCAGGTGTCGTGTTCCCCGCAAGGTTAGTGAGCAACCATCGTACGGTGCCGTTTTCAATATCGTCGTACAAAAGATCGTCCGGCTGTTCTCCGCCCGGACAAATTGCTGCATCCGGGTTAAGCCCATTTGGATCGGTATTCATCTCTACGGCGTCGGTGGCTTTGCTAACCTCGGCGCAATCGCTCGGCGTAATGCCGTCTATGCCGTCGAGGTTTGAACATGCCTGATTAAGCGCCTCGTAAAGATCGGCGTAATCTGAGCCTGAGACCAACAAATTGGTCTGCGCCTCATAGTAAATATCCGCGACCTTACCGATTCCCAGTCCATTGATGGTGTAGGTGTTAAATGTTCCACCATCGGTCATCAGATAGGCGGCTTTGTTGTTGACGCCACTGTTGGTGTGTACGCCGCCGTTATCGGCACCCGAAGTTTCGTAGAGGGGACTCGACATTTTATCGGGATCATTGAATAGGGTCGGATCCGACATATCACGGATAACCCCGATAAGTGGCGGCAGGTCTTCGCCTAACTGCCATTTATTGAACGGAAAATCGGTGCCGCTCCCGTTGACCTGGTCAATAAACTCACCCCAAATATCGGAGAACGACTCATTGATGGCGCCCGATTGGTAGTAGTAGAACAGATTGGATGTATTCTGGGTCACGCCGTGCGTGAGCTCATGGCCGACGACATCGTCCGCCACCATGCCGTCGCAATAGGCCATTTGTGTGCCATCCCAAAACGCATTGGGACAGATAATTCCGTCATTCCAATGGACGGTAGAGACTAACGTTTGACCTGCATCGTCCAGGCTATCGCGTCCGTGTTCATTAAAGAAAAAATCATAACTGTCCCCTGCATATAGGTGCGCATCCACCGCATCGGCATCGCCGGCAGCGCAAGTCGGGTCAGATTCGTCACAAACGAGTGTGCCCGGAAGCGCGCTGGTATTGCTGGCGGTGTAGGTCTCACGATTCTTTACCCGTTCTATCAAGTTCACATGCAGTGTGACGCCGCCCGCTTGCGCATCTATAAACAACAACTCGCGCAGTGTTCGGGGTTGAACATTGTTGGTCACCTCGATTCGCCACGTAAGCGTCGCTGGCCGGTCGGTTGATACGAGCAACTGAGGATCCACAATCCAGAGCGTTGGTGGCGTTGTCTGCAACAATTGGGCGCTCACTCCGTACCACTTCGCCACCGCGGCGAGTGCCGCGTTTTCGGCCTCCGTTGGGGTCAAACTCGGTCGGGTCGAGACGGAAACATCCCCACTGATCTCTCCCAGCATGGCGAGCAGACGGCGCGACCCGTCAAGATTCACGAGAAGTTCGCCGGCTAGCACAGGAACTCCCTGATGAATTTGTCGATATCGATGGCGAGATCCGCGCCCCGGTTTGATAACATCCCGGATTAGCTGAAGTTGCTCGTCAGCGCGAGTCACTCCGAACAGTGATCCGTATCGCTCGACGGCGGCGCGGCCGGCCAAACCGGGTGGTGTTGCTGCAGACACACCGGGAATCACTATTCTTGCTTGTCGGCGTGTACCGATGAATCGCACCCTGTCGGCTGCGCGATGCTCCACTATGTGGACATTTTGCTGCTGCAGTTCGGGTGGCCCATTGGCGGCGAACGATGCCGTCGACGCCGCAGCGCTCACGACCACCGCGGCAGCGCTGAGGACATTCCACAGGCATATCCGCATCCAACTCACCCCTCAGTCGATGCCCCTGGCTCGCACCGAAGTTATTGCTTAGTCGCCCATCGTTCACAGGTTCTCTGCGTAGCGATCACGGGCGTATACTAACGGCTCAGGATTGTTCCCGTTTGTCTTCTTCTGAGAAATTATAGCTCAGTATCTTACCATAGTGATACCAATTCCCGGTATCACAGCTAGGCTATATATTTAACTCCACAGTCAGGTTTGAGGCCATCCAGAATGCACCTTGGCAAACTACATGAGGAGTAGTGTGTAACTGGTGAATTTTACAATCTTAAAACACAATAAAAAAATCATCACGCCGACGAGCACTAATCGATGAAGAGGTTTCAAGAAATTGTAAAACTTAGAAGTGGTCCCCGGAATTCTGACAGGATCGTAAGGTGGAATCCGAATGAAGAGGAGAGCATTAGATGGCCAAGAGAAGGAACTATTCAGCGGAGTCCAAGAGCAAAGTTGCCCTGGCGGCGATCCGGGGAGAGGGCGCGGTGGCAGAATTATCGAGCCGTTGTAGTGTGCACTACAATATGATTGCCAAGTGCAAACGAGATGCCCTGGATGGCATGAAGGACACCTTCCAGCGGGGTCCTGGCAAAGACCGGGCGAATCATGCGGACCAGATCAGGCGACTCCAGGCAAAGATTGGCGAGCTGGTGGTGGAGCGAGGTTTTTTTATCCAAAGCCTTCGACCGCTGAGTGTGGGCCGGAGGCGAAACATGATTGAGCCCAAGCATAAGCGACTGAGCGTAGTCTGTCAGTCTCGGCTGGTGAGCATCAGCCGTTCGACGTCCTATTATCAACGTAGCGACGAGAATCCGCTGAACCGACTGCTGATGCAGTTTGATCGATGAGCCGTATCTGCGCACGCCCTGGTATGGTTCCCGGCAAATGGCCCGTTATTTGCGCTGGCAGGGCTACTGTGTGGGCCGCAAACGGGCCCGGCGTCTGATGTGGCTGATGGGATTGATTTCGGTGGCTCCAAAGCCGAACACTGGCCGGAAATCACCGGGACACCCGGTGTATCTCTATCTATTACGTGATCTTCATGTTGATCAACCCAACCGGGCCTGGTGTGTGGACGTAACCTATATCCGCCTGGCCCACGGCTTTTTGTACCTGACTGCCACCGTGGAGCGGTATTCCCGAAAAGCCCTCACCTAGCGGCTGTCGACCACGCAGGATGCCAGTTTCTGTGTGGAGGCGCTGGAAGAGGCAATAGAGCGTTACGGTGGCCCCGAGATCTTCAATACTGATCAAGGCAGTCAGTACACCCGTTCGGTCTGGACCGCGGTCCTCAAAGGCCACGGCATCCGCATCTCTATGGATGGCAAAGGCTACTGAATGGACAATGTCCTCATTGAACGTCTGTGGCGTTCATTGAAATATGAATGCGTTTATCTCAATGCTTTCGATAATCTATGCGATGCTGCCGGTCGCATCGGCAACTCGATGATGTATTACCATCTTCAACGTCCACATTCCTCCCTGAAGGACTCCACACCTCATGAAGTCTACGAGGAAATGGACTTACCATTGGCAGCATAACCATGAAACTAGATTTCCACCTTATTGCCGCTGCCAACGTGACCAATCAATGGGGGCCACTTCTATAAGTTCGTCAGTATTCGCATTACGATGTCTGGAATTAAGCTACTCATTCAATTACTGCACTGTCCCAATTCTCTGGGCCACCTCTCTTCAGCATCATTGTTTTTGCTTTATCATTTTTGCGGCTAACTTCAAAAGATTTCCGTATATCCCAGACAACCTCATAATCAAGCCTCGTGTTTTCCAAAGAAGTTTTCTCGCATAGCTTGGTACCGCTCTAAATTTGTAGTTTGCTTTCACAATTCTTCGATCAATGATTACGTCGTCTGGAAATGTAAACGAGCTTTTATCACTCAACGTCACGTCAAACTTGTCAGTCTTACCGCAGTGCATTCCTGTTCCATCAAATCCGATATTGAAAACCAGAGACTGACTAGGATATACGGTGTATTGATTTTTGAGGAACTGGGTGTACATGCACTGAACATCCCATGCTTCAAGCGAGTCATAAGCGACTCTTTTTAACATCGTCAGCAAATCTTGCCCGCCACATTTGACGAATGCACGGCTCAATTTCTTGTTGGCAATAAAATCGTCGAATTCGTTCCGAGTAATTTCGCAGACACTTTCGTAGCTTTCTTTCGTCATAGCACACCCCCACGCGCTCATTCTTCCCAGGAAGAATGCATCATATCCGTAGGACGAAGGAATTCGAATCGGCGGGCAGTATCCGGTTACGCTAAATACTTTTACATTGTCTCTGTATCTATCGAGTCCCTCGTTGATGAACTTTAAGAAACCCAGCGCAGTTACCAAATCATCATTCATGATGATAATTCGATCAAACTTTTCAAGTATGTACTGCACCGCTGAATTACAGTTCTCTACCAACCCGAAGTTTTTTTCGCGCGCAAATACTGTAACCGACTTGAAGCCATCAATGGTTTTCAAGTAACTTCTAACTGCAGTAACTTTGTCCGCTTCTGAATCTGACCTCTGGAAATCAGATGCAATAAACAAATCGGTTTGTTCCGCATAAATATTGCTTCGCAAGGAAGAAATAGTTCTATCTAAATGCTCAAGCCTGTCGTATGTGACAATCAGAACCGGAGCCATTAACGAGCCGCTTGTCAATCTAACCTTTCCTATCAATAAATAATGCTGCTAAGCATCCTATGGGAACCGAGTCGAAGCAATACTGTAATACGACCGACTACCCTTAATGTTGCTTTGAACATGGCGGAATTCGGTGAAGCATGAATGGAATGTTTGGTCACTTATTATCGAACGCACAATAATCCGCAATGGCCAGATCTTCCAGGTCGTCCTGTCTAATCGGGGTTCTTGGATGATCTCTCACATAATAAGAAGACACTTGAACAAAGATCAGGGTATTGCTGCCCAAGTTTGTAGCATCCATCGAGGTATTCTTTGGAGATAATATCCGTTTGCAACAACTGATCCCATTGGAAATTAGCGAGCGCCTTGAAGAATATCCCGGATCGGTGAATTACGTTCAGCCCTGCGGTAACAGCATCTCGTTCCAACGTATCTAAAGTGTAGGTGTATCGGTGACCATGTGCGGACTCGGCTGGCGTGACGGCGGTATTGTGAGTGATCAATCCCATCTTCACTGCGATCTGTCTGGACGGAGCATTCGCATTGGGACACACCAGGAAGCATCGACCGTTTTCGGCCAACCAATCGTCGTTGATGCGTTTCAACACCATGATGGGATCATCTTGGTGTTCCAAAACATGAGTCATCACGATGTTGTCATAACACTTGGACAGGGCTGCGTTCTCGAATAGTGAATTGACGAACTTTACCTTGTCACCCAGTTTTTGCCTCGCTTCCGTGACAGCAACATCCGAGGCTTCAACACAGGTGATATCGTCGAAATAGGGTAGGAATCTTCTAGTGAAATCTCCTTTAAAGCTTCCAAGCTCCAGCAAGTTTCCCTTATTGAAGAACGGCACGAAAGATTTGATCATGTAGGGGTGCATCACATCGAAATCGAACGCATATGAATATTTGTGGTCGCCTGTATCTTTTATTTCGACGTTGTAATTACGCTCGGTGGTCATGTTTTTCGTCGCAATTTAAATATAGATTCATGATGACAAACGGCGCATTTACTTTGCCGATAACGAAACCACTCTTTTCATACGTCCTGATAGCCGCTGTGTTGTCGTTCGCCACTTCCAGGCTTATCTGCCGCATTCCTGACACCTTCGCGTGCTCGATGCACCGGCTGATTAGACGCGTAGCAATGCCTTTGCCAGCCCATTCCTTTAGCACGCTGACGCTTGTGATATAGGCGAAGAGATCTTTTTGGTCGTTGTAATAGGCCGCCAGTAAGCCGATCAGACTGCCACCTGACCATGCTTCGAACCTTGTTGCTTTGCTGACGATTTTTTTCGCATAGTTGTTTATGTCGACCCGGCTGCTCAAGGGCGGCACAAATTCGGAGTCGCACGCCCTCAGGTGCATAGTTATGTCGGCCTCGGCTGCCTTCATGAACGTGAACTCGACTGCGAAGCTCATTTTTCTAACACCGCCAGACCGAAACCATAGCGGCCAAACTCGTTGCCGTTATAAAGCAAATATACTCTATCATTACATTCGAACACGTTCGGGTAGCACACCATATCCGAATCCCAATCACCCGGTGTGACATCGAGAACTAGATGTTGATCGGCGCGCGTCCAATTCACAAGATCGTCCGTGTAGGCATGACCGATGCGATAGCCTCGATCTCTACTGTTCCTGAAGTCAAAGGACTGGCGATAGCAGAAGAACATGTGATACCGGCCGTCGATGCTGATTACCGTCGGCAGCGCCTGACTTTCATCCCTGCCTAAACGATCGGCAATGATCTGCTGCGCTTCGTTCTTGGTCCAGTTGATACCGTCGTTCGAAACAACATGTCCGATCTTATAAGTACGATCCGGCGGTGCTTCTGCGGAATAAATCTTCCAACCGATTCCAAAGATATACCACATATGAAACATATCACCGATGATCTTCACGAAACCATCGCCAATCAGGCAGGGTTCCCGTAGCGATGACGCCAACACGGGGCCGTCGCCAATACGCTGGAAGGTAAGGCCATCGTCACGGCTTATAGCCAGGCCAATAGCGGTATCTACTGATACAGAAATCCGACGATTCCAGCCGCAGGTGTAGCCGTATACGGCGTCGCCGTGACGCACAACGCTCATCGGGAATATCCCATGTTCGTCGAAACATCCAAGCCCACCGAGCGGGATGACGGTCTTGTCGGAGACTCGAATCACTTCGCGCATATTTTTTTGCATATCGACGAACGCGATATGACTCAGATATTTGCCATTGCTCTTGTCCTTCGTACGGGTGGAGAAATAGATGCGCACGAAATCATCGAACACCAAAGACTGCGGCGACTGCGCGAATTGCACGCAGTCGTTCGGCAAATTGTGCTGCGTCGGGTCGAATATCTTTCCGAGCTTTCGCCATTGTATTGCGTCCATGTCTTATTCTAAACGGCCGTCCAGGGCCGCCAGTCCGAAGCCGTGTCGGCCAACCTGGTTGCCGAGGTAGGCCAGGTAAGTAGCTCCATTCAGTTCGAATACATGTGGATAACTGACCATCTCGGCATCCCATTCATTTTCCGACACGTCGATGCCCGCTTTTGCGTCATCTCGGACCCAGTCAGTCAGGTTGGTGCTGGAAGCATATCCGATACGGTAACCGTTTTCCTTGCAGCGATAGTTAGTACTCCTACGGTAGCAGAAGAACATGTGATACCTGCCGCTGGCGTAGATCACGTCCGGGCTGGCCTGCGCTTCGTCTTCTTCGATACGGTTTTCGATCAAGTCCTTGTTGACCTTGGTCCAACGGATGCCATCGGAAGAACTTGCCATGCGGATTTTATAGACCGGTTCCGCACGGCCCTCGAACATCTTCCACTTTCGTCCGGCGATATACCACAGATACCACGTATCGTTGAAACGTCTTATCTTTGGACCGCCCAAAATGAATGGTTCGTCTGGAGAATAGGACAAAACCGGCCCATTGCCTAGCTTGGTGAATGTCTCGCCTCCATCACGGCTTATCGCCATGCCAATCGCTACGTTAAATGGAACGGATTCGCAGCGAGTCCAGCCAGCGTAATAGGCGCGCACTTCATCGCCGTCGCGGATTACGGATACCGGATAGGTACCAAACTCATCGAACTCACCAAGCCCGCCCAAACTCAGAATCGGTTGTTTGCTGACATATTTCACCTTGAACCGATCGGCGTAATCCAGATCAACAAAGGCCGAGTAGCTGATGTACTGCCCATTCTCGTCCGCTGGCGGACGACAGGAGAAGTAGACGCGCACGAAACCGTCGAACACTAAGGTCGCGGGAGCCTGCGCGAATTCCCTCAACCAGCTACGTCCTTCGACTTCTTGTGGCGTGAATACCTTGCCTAATTTTTTCCACTGGGCCATAGTTCAGATCAATTCATACTTATCCAAAATGCAGGTTTCGATTATATCAAGCGGATTGAACATCATTACATCGATGATCGACAGCCAAGGTACGAAAGCGTCTCCGAACTGGGAATATTCAAACGATTTCGATTGAATCAATTTCAATTCAAAGCCATTCTCTCGGAAATTGTCTTTTGAATACAGTTCTTTGCCGCCGATGGCATTTACATACGTGCCCGCGCCGACCGCTGTACACAGAGCAAATACTTTGTCGTCACGTCTCAGGTCATGATTGATGGCAAAGTCAGACGATATCCTGATCTCCGTCTCGATGTTCAAATGATTGCATGTTTTGACGATGGAGTGGTGCAGAAATCTGAACAGGTTCGTATCTTCATACTGCACGATCTGCTCGACTAGCTCGAACGTCCGTGCAAAATGCGGCGCACGTCGGTACGCGCTTTTGATTTGGTTAAGCAATTTATCGCGCTTGAAATCCGCGGCGAGCTCCCGTTGACAAACATCGAGATAATCAGAATCGCTTTTCAACGGTATCGAGAATATTGCATCCTTGCCATTTTGCAAAATACGGTTACGGTTGATCCATCCCTTCTTCGTGTATTTGATATTGTCGTAAACGATGAACATATCTACCGCGGCAATCAATTGGAAATAACCGATGTATGGGAAGAAATACGGCTGCATGATAGCTAGCCTCATTTCGCGTCCCAAGTGAAGCTAATTGATTGATTTGAATTCACCTTTATTGTGCCACAATGAAACGGGCGATTTCATCGACAACTGACTTTTTCAGACTAGGATAGATCGGCAAACAAAGAATTTTCTGCGCTGCGTCTGTTGCTACCGGGAGGTTTTCTCGAAGAGCGGAGGGCAAGCCACGATACATGGGAAAGTCCGATATCAACGGATAAAAATAGCGACGAGGATGGACGCCATTGTCTTTGAGCCTTTGGTAAAGTTCGTCTCGGCTGATCGGGTAGTTGGCATTCACCAAAATCGGGAAATAGGCATAGTTGGCAACCTTCTCACCCACATCGTTCAAGCAATGAATTCCTTTTAGCCCCTTCAATAGTTTGCGGTAGACCGCATCGATTTGTTTGCGCTGAGCAAGGGCTTGGCCTATGTATTTCAACTGCAACAGTCCAAGGGCAGCATTGAATTCGCTCATCTTGCCGTTGATACCAGGGGCTACTACGGTGACTTCGCCAACATGTCCAAAATTCTTCAGTCGATCGATACGCACTTTGGTCTTGGCATCTGGACAAACGATGGCTCCCCCCTCAAAGGTCGTGAACACTTTGGTGGCATGGAAGCTGAGCACCGACAGATCGCCATGACGGACTATGCTCCCATGCCCATCGTGCACGCCAAAAGCATGCGCTGCATCGTAGATGACCTTCAGGCCATAAGTGTCGGCAATCTTCTGGATGCGCTCCACATCGCATGGATGGCCGTAGCAATGTACCGGCATGATGGCAGTAGTCTGCGGCGTAATCGCGGCTTCGATATTGTTTGGATCAAGATTGAGCGTAAGCGGGTCGATGTCCACAAATACGGGTTTGATTCCATTCCAAAGCAAGGCATGAGACGTAGCGACAAATGAATAGGGGGTGGTAATGACTTCGCCAGTGATGCGTAGCGCTTGCAAAGCCGTAACCAGGGCAATCGTGCCGTTCGTGAACAAGGAAATGTGATCTACGCCAAAATATTTACAGAGCTCCCTTTCCAGTTGCTCATGGAATGGACCTGCATTAGTCAGCCATTTACTTTCCCAAATCTTTTCTAGATATGGGATGAATTCTTCCAAGGGTGGAAGAAAGGGTTGTGTGACATTCGTTTTCTTCATATCGATTTACTTGTATTATAAAAACTGAGCTTAGCTTGATGCATTAAGTTTTGGCATAGCCTCTTTCAAGGTCGGCATTTCCAAGAATTCACACAGTTTTTGCATTGCATCGGCCTCGGACAGATTTATAACTAAAAGGTCATTGCACCTGTACGTGAAGTACGCCTGAACGGTTTCAATATGTTGCAAATAAACTCTTTTATACATTTCTTCATTCCAGACATTATTTTCGTCAACTCCATACAACAACTCAGATGCATGCCATTGATAACCCGGCCAAACATATGGATCCGATTTAAGCTCATCAGCCGTTGGCAGTCGATCAAGCCCTCTTCTTTTCGCATGAAATTTGGTGAGCGATTGATACCAGGTATCGGCATCATCGCGTACAGATAAAATAAACCTGGAACCAGGAAAAGCCGCGTCCATGGCTTGAAATGTATAATCAAGACTAAATGGGATATCCTGAAATGCGTCTGCAGAACGGCAATACTTGATTAATCGCTTGAAATCCCTGCGCGCCCAATCATCTATAAGCAGTTCTGCTTCTAGCTGATTTCCCAAACGAAATCCAAGGTTTTTCAATGCTGCCCCAAGCGAAGTCGTTCCCGTTTTATTACTTCCTATCACAAATACCTTTTTCTTTTCTGCGCGAAACAAATTCACTTCATCACCCCTTATGCTTTGGTCAGCAAGGTTGGTGAAAATTATTGCTTTTTTAGTTCAAGTATTGTCGTTAATTGAAATGAGTCTTGATACACGGGGAGAAACACCCGGGCTCCAATAGTTGTACTCTGAGACGACTCGAAATTGATGCAACCCTTGGACACGCGTCAGAATTACGCCGGAAGAGACATCACTAATTGCCACTACAAAAGCATACCTTCCGCTATTAAGTTCTATTGGGCCCAACGGTATTTCTACAAGATATTCTCCGGCAGAATAAACGATATCCTCGCCTTCACTATTACAAACCGGAAATGTGCGAATAGGCATCTCCGCGTCATTTCGGATTACAATCACTAGGTTAGCACCAGTGATCGAATCATGAATACGCAAACCAAGCAGCACTGTCAACTCGGCACTCGTGTCAATTGCTGAGTCCTCAGTTTCAATGATCTTCCCATGGCTTGTTAGCGTTAGACTCAGAACCTCTGCTTCGCCAGTGCCTGATATTTGCTCAGCGTGTTTCACCAGATCGTAGTACCGGTCGATGCCCTCCGAAGTGTTCGAGCTGTCAATCGACACCATCCCATGGGCCATCATTATCACGCGCGAACAGAACCCAGAGATTTGCTGCATGTTGTGCGAAACAAAGATAACCGCAGATTTATTTGTCATTCCCCTTACCGTATTGAGACACTTGATTGCAAATCCGATGTCACCGACCGCCAGCACTTCATCCAGAAATAGTATGTCCGGTTCTATCAGGATGGCGGCGATAGCAAAACCTAAGCGCACACTCATTCCCGAACTGTAGGTTTGTACGGGCGAATTGATGAAGTCACGGATCTCGGCGAAGTCGATAATTTCGTCTATCTTGCGATCGACTAATTGCTTGCTCATGCCCAGCACGGCCGCATTGACATAAATATTTTCACGCCCGGTCAAAATAGGGTTGAAGCCAGCCCCCAGCGCGATCAAGGCGCCTACCTTGCCGCGCATTTCGATTCGCCCCTGATCGGGCTTGATTAGACCGTTCAGCATACGTAGCAGGGTTGTTTTGCCCGCGCCGTTTTGGCCTATCAGACCCAGACATTCGCCGCGTTTTAGTTCAAAGTTTACATCCTTGACCGCCCAGAATTCGTCCGGCCGTAGACTGCCATCGGCGCCATGACGTCGACCCAGTAATTCGCTACCGACGTCCCTCATGCCGTACCACATGGATTTTTTGAGGCTACGGCAATACTTCTTGGACAGCCCTTCAACCTTGATCAGTGTCTCTCCCATTTCAGCTACCCATACGTTCTATTAGGATAGGCATGGCCAGACGGAAAACGATCCAGAAAAGAAACAACAATATGATTGCGACCACGTTGACGAGCACGAAATATCCCAAGAACTCCGGCGTGTATCCGGTCAGCCAGTCACGTGCCGTGAGGATCAAAGGGGTCATCGGATTGAGCTGGAACAACGTTGCCGAAATGCCGCTCTTGGGCATCGCGAATACTACTGGCGTGAGGTACATCAGAAACTGCATCAATAAAGGGATTGCCTTTCCCACATCGGTGTAAAGCAAACCGACTGGCGTAAGTGCTAGCCCGATAACTGTTCCTACCAGGATAAGCGAAATCAGGCCTATGGGAAACAACAACACACTCCAATCCGGGTAAATTCCCATTGCCAGCAATGCAACCAACAATAGCGCGACCTTGATAAGGGCGTTGACTATCGTCTGGCAGATGCCAGCGACAACGAGGCTTTCGCGCGGAAAATTAATTTTTGCCAGCATGTTTTTTGAGGCGGTTACAATTTTTAGCGGTGCATTCAACGCATCCATCAGGATTGCCCACAACATCGTGCCTGTAAACACGTAAACTGGGTAGGGCAAGGCTGTGTCGCTTAAATTCACCACCCCGCTGCGACTCAGGAAAATCCAGACCAGCGTATTGGCCAAAGGTAAAATAATGGCCCAAAAAAACCCAAGGAAAGTTTGTCGATATTGGGCACTTAGATCGCGCACCGTCAATCGCCAAGCGAGTTGCATGCTGGCAGCCAAGTCCCGCAACATTTCCCGACCCATGCTGACAGGATTGGCGAGCAGTGAATCAGGGGTGTATATAGTAATACGTAGTTCACTCATCAACTGTTTCCCTTCTAAACTGTCCCAGTAACTGGTCTTTGCCCATGTACGTCGTCAAAGGATTTCGGACCGCGAGCGGCCTGATTTAAGAAAGATTTTTAGTCATCAGGTTCATAGTTATGCGGCCTTCTGTTTGTAGTATAGCCGACGCCGCTCGGCCAGTGTTTTCTGCTTGATGCGCAGCCGTCGATTGAGCAATGGCCTTTCCTCCGACCGGTGAAAACATCTTCAGGTGTTAGATTGGTCAAGCTCTCGTGGAATTGCTGTGTGTTGTAGTAGTCAATAGATTCACCGATACGCGTCTTCAGCTCACCCGGCAGATAGTAGTATTCCAGCAGCACCCGATTTTTCATCGAGTAATGCTATCGCTCGATCTTGCGCTGCGTTATCGGGTGATACCGACGCCCGCGCGCGTGCCCAATGCCGTGCTCGTCCAGTCAGCCTTTGAGTTCGGAAGACACATAGGACGGGCCGTTATTCGACAGCAGGCGCGGTCGATGGCGCATTGCTGCGCTCCCAAGGCGACTGCATTTGAGTGCAAGGCCGAGTGTGTCGGCAACGCCTTTCGCCGCCATGCCACCGCACAGCTTCCAGACAAGGATGTGCCGGAAGTACTAATCGAGCACACTCGAGAGAAATGACGCGCCCCAGCCGGTGGCCTTGAAGTCGGTAGAATCAGTCTGCAACAGCTGATTGGTTCCCGTGGTCCGATGCTGGAACTTGTCTGCCGCCGTCATCAAAAGGCCGGGTTGGTGATCACATCATGGGCCTTGAGGAGCCGGTAACGGCTGAATTTCGCGTCAAAATACAATAGCCGCGCTGCTCGGTGTAAAGCACCGCAAACCGGCGCGCGGAGCATTCTGGCCGATCGAGTACGAACTTAATGATCGATTGGCGTACTCGATCCGGCAACCGGTTCCAGATTTGCTCGCGACGTAGGCAAGTGTCGTCCAGAGCGTCACCGCCTCCTTTCCGGTAGCGTTCAGACTAGCCGTAGAATGTTGATTTAGGGATTCCCAGATGCTCAAGCGATCGCTTTACCACCCACGAGGATCGCTGAGCCAGTTCAATTATCTCGATTTCTCCGCGGCTCGGTATCTAATATACCGTCGCTCCCATCCCAAAAAGTGAATTTCTTAAGTAGCCGATTCTTCGGCAGGACTTCAGCCAGCGCCTCCTTCAGCTGAGAAGCCGTGTTACGAGGCCCCTTAACCTGATCGGAGTCTCCCCCTCGTGCCGTATCGCCGGCCTGACGGCTCCTGCCTGCTTCCAGGAACTCCTTCGACAAAATGGTAGTACGGATTCTGGTTGATGCCTTCCTTACAACACAGCTCTGCAATGCTTGCTTCGCCTCGCAGACATTCAAGCACAATGCGGATATTCTCGTCTGCTGAATTGGCCAGCGATTCGCCCGCCGATCCTGTGTAACGATGAGCCAAAATGCTTTCTTATTCAAACCCCTCAATCTATCCGACTGACGCTGACACGCCACACGTTTATTATGTCAGGGTTTCTCGAACGATGACGAACCGATGAAAGACATGTGACTTAGCGAAAAGAGGATTGCCTCGTCATTGCAAGGGGCGAAGACAGCGGTGAGAAGGCACCACAAAAGCTAAGATGTTGGGGATGACGGCCCAATGCGAGCACCGGACGATGTATTCGAATCCTGTCTGGAGCTGCGATTTTGTGTTTGGCGAGAGCCGCGAGAGTTGTCGGCTCGAAGGTGTGACGGTGGTGGATGACTTCACGCACCAGGGATTAATGATCGCGGTCGCAGGAAATCTAACGGCCAGCGCCATTACGCCTATCCTGGAGGATCTCTTTCAGGAGCACAGGCGGCTGGTCTTTATCCGCGGCAACAACAGCGGTGGCGATCGCCGTACAAACCCGGCCAATGGCCAGACAGTTTGATACAGACTACATCGATCCGGACAATCCCTGCTAGAACACGTACAACGAAAGTTTTCGTTGTGTCTTCCGAACTACTTATCTGGCCTGATGGTTGTTCACCTCGCCGACCGGGTCCGAGTAGTGATCAAGTCGCGACTCAAAGAGTATAATACGATCAGACCGTACGGATCGCCCGAGCGAACAAGCCCTGAGTAATTTCTACAACGATAAACGGAAGGAAATATGGCTCGACAACCAAAACTCCCAACAGCGTGAGCGGATCCAAAATCATTGCATCGTCGGGTGCAACTATTGCAGACATCAACACTTACGAACTTGACAGAGGAGTACGTTAAATTATACTTCAAAGGCGAGACGTTTATGTACTAACAATAGCGAAAATATTCGCTGGAATCATCGTCTCGAAAATGCGCTCGATTTATACGGCGATGTTGAAAGGGTAGATACCGTAAGTGCCTACATAGAGTCGTTTCAGACACCATCTGGTTATCCGTTCGATGCTTTTTTATCCACCAGTTCAATGGTTGGCATTTTGGCATTTGGGAAAATTGTTTTGATCAGCTTCCTAAACGTATAGAGAAGAGCATGTATTTAGCCTTAGTGAACAACAAGAAACTTGTCCGACAGTTTATGTACTATATAGGAGAGGACGTTATTAATATGATCAGGCGTGACGTTGACGGGGCAGTTGACGCATCGGATGTCAGAACTATATTCTATTAGGTTATGGATGATAAGGTAACCGCACGTCGAACTAGATCACTAACTCAAAATATAGGGTAACGACGGTGCTGGCATGAATTGCGGCATAACCAATAAATTTGACGTGGAATCATAGGATAAAATCACATCATGTCAGTTTCCCGAGTAAATCGATATCGATAGACTATTTACAGAACGGTTACGTCGATTCAGGAGAATGACGCCTTCGGGGCCTAGATGGCCACACATGTCAAGACAGATCACAGGGAAACTAATATTGTCGTATCTTGCGGCATCTAACGATACCCAGTTTTCAATATCCATCCTACGATCCGATATCCTGGAGTGTCTTTCAAATTAAGATCGAAGTTGTTGAAAGATCTTTCATAAGGTATATACGACTCCCAAAGCCGTTAGCTAGATCAGCGGTAATTGTGGCTAGAATTAAGTACTGCTGTGAGCGAGACTGCGAATAAACCAAGGATCTTAACAGTGCTAAGTGCGCCACGCAGTGGTTCTTCTGCACTGTGTAGGTTACTGGCCGCACTCGGACTGAATTTTGGCGAAGGAAAGATGTTGCTGGAAGCAAACCGATTCAACAAATATGGCTATTTCGAGAGACCAGAGATTCTCGCTATAAATGATGAATTGATAAGGAAGTCTCGACCAAGTGAAGCAGAATCTTTGCTGTTGAATGTGGAAATTGGTGAGCAGGAACTAGCTTCGTTGTTGATAAATGCTTTTTGGTCAACATGCCACCAGCCTTTGAGCGCCGAAACACCAGAACTGTTAGATATTGTCAAAAACGCAATTAAAGACTGTCAGTGGATTAGCGACACTAAACGAAATCTAGCGTGGAAAGATGCGAGATTTTGTATGACATGGAATGTGTGGCAATCTAGTCTCGATATGTTGCCAATAATAATATGGAGAGATCCTTCTGAATCGGCAAAATCAATAGAAAAGACGATGGGAATACCGTTCAAAATTAGTCAATGGCTTTGGCTTTATTACACACGGGCCGCCTTTTTAGTGACCGAAGGTCACGACAGGTTGATCGTACGTCAGGCAAAGATGATTGCGGCACCTGATAATACTGCGGAAGAAATCTGCCAGTTCCTATTATCCAATGGTTATGATATTAGTTCGGACTATAGTAGTGCCGGCAAGGTGATCGACAAAACCGCTATCACATCTGCTCACAATCCGGAGAATATCGCCTCCGAAGTAAAGGAATTTCAAGAATGGCTTCACGCGGGGGCATCTGGTAGCCCGCCCATAGCCCCTGAGCCAGATTATCCAGAAGATTGGGTGCCGTTGATAACGGTTATAAACAGATATAAAAAGAGAAGTAGTCTATTGCGTGAGAGATTAAGAGCGGCCGACCACAAGCTTGATCGGATACGAAATATCCCTGGATATACATTTATTGGCAGAATTATCTGTATGTATTCCAAGTTGTTCGGGAAAGTTAAGATTTGAGAGACTGTAAATTAAATTGTGTAACTGCTTATAGGCCGATAATCTCTATGATAAAGGAGAAGGTAAATGAGCAAAACCGAGATACCAGAAGATATCGCGGCGTTAGCGCGCGAGGTAGGC
>Ga0224497_10001184_pt1 | contig 16944 bp, 8 predicted proteins | sample SF_Jul11_sed_USG_4_FD_167970 | JGI IMG/M metagenome (GOLD analysis project Ga0224497, IMG submission 167970) | Sediment microbial communities from San Francisco Bay, California, United States - SF_Jul11_sed_USGS_13 | ecosystem: Environmental > Aquatic > Marine > Sediment | place: USA: California... | reverse complement strand
CAAGGACAACCGTTACTGGGCCGGGGGCCTCACGCGCGGCAGCTGGCTGGCGTTCCTCGACATGGAAACCGGGGAAGTCGTGGAGATGCAGACGCCGTATCGCGAGTCGCGTCCGGCCAAAGGGTATTTCGATCCCGAAGGAAACGCCTGGATGGGAGGCCGGGGTGGCGTGCTGATCAAGGTCGATATAGCGGCGCGCCGCACCATCGAGTTCGTTCCGCCCACGCCGTTCGTCACGTTCTACGAGGCGCTGACCGATAATAACGGCGAGGTATGGGCAGGGGAAATGCAGGGCGGCCGGTTCGTCCGCTTTAATCCCGCGGCGGAGAAATGGACCGAGTACCTGCTGCCCGAGCCGTACGCGCATAACCGCAGGACCTGGGTGGACAACTCGACCACGCCGGTCACGGTATGGTACGTGGACCACAACGGCTACATGGTTCGCCTGCAGCCGCTGGAATAAAGCGGGTTGGTGCGATATTTTTCCGCCTTCGTGAAGGATTCGGGGCAGAGCAAGGGGGGCACTCTCCGGCTTTCGCGTTGTTGAGTTGATTCTCCTATTCGGTCGCACCGACACGACGAAACGATGGACACCGGTCACGACACGCACGCACGGGTTACGACCTGTGCGAGAGAGAGGGTGTTCACCCAGGCCAAACCTTTGCCGCCACCCGCCGCAACCTACACGATATCCGCGCGCAGGAAAGCGCCGGACGTCCCCGTCTTTGCGTTCCTGAGAAACAACTTTGGCAACGTGCCGCTGCGTGAGATCGACAGTCTTTTCGGATTCGTCGAGGCGAGCACACTGTACGGCGGTCGGGCATTTACGCGGCGCGAACTGTCCAACCGGGATGTATTTCAACTTAACAACGCCGGCATCGGTGTTCGGCTACCGATGTCGAACCATTTTGTCGAACAAGAAGAGTATGAGAATAATCTGGCACTGCTACACAAGTATCACCGCCCGGGTAATTCGGTTATCGTGACTAACGATTATCTTGCGAAGATGATCCGCAAGGATTTTCCGAATTACCGCATAGATGCAAGCGTGATCAAAAACTTGAAGACTCACCGAAAGATCAACGAAGCCCTGGAGATATACGATTCGGTCGTCCTGCCCATGCAGATCAACGAAGACTTTGATTTTCTGGAGAAAATAGAAACGAAAGACCGGGTCACCTTGTTCGCTAACGCCGGGTGTGCGCTGACGTGTCCTTCAAAACTCTGTTATCGGTCCATTTCTACAATTAATAAAGGCAAAGGCGGCGAGTTTCAGTGCTCACAACCGATAAAAGAGCGCAAGTTGGAGGGCATGGTGGATTTCCCCCTGCAGCGATACATCGATATCGGCTTTCACCGGTTCAAACTGCTACGAGCGCGTCCCGGTGGAATGACCGGCTTTTAAGCTGACAGGAGGTAACGGGGACATTCCCGATTTAATGTATCAATACACTAATTCACCAAATTAGAAATGTCCCCGGTCGTCAACCCCATTAGTCGCGCAATATCTACTTAAACTTCACGATCAGATACAGCGTATTGGTCTTGCCCCAGCCGGGGTTGCGGTGTGCCACCCGGACCGGATAGGTACCGACGTTTTGGACCAGGTATGCCGGTACGGTCGCGCGAACCTCGTTGGAGCTCACCAGTTCGGTGTCCAGCCACTTGCCGTCGAATTCAATCGTGGACGCCGAGAGGAACGTGCCGCCCGTCACGCTCAGGGTGACATCGCCGCTGCCCTCCTCGATGACCTCGGGCGATAAACGCTGCGCAGTCGCCGGGATCTCACTGATCGGACCGAAGCCCGGATAGGCGATCTCATTACCTGCCGGCCATGGGATCGGGTTGTGGAAGTAGTAGTGGTAGCCGTGATCCTGCACCCGGCCGTTCTGCATGACCAGCTCAATCTGCTTATAGGCGGTGATGTCGTCGAGCGGATTCCGGGGCAGCACGAGCAGATCCGCGATCTTGCCTTCCTCCACGGAACCGAGCTCGGCATCCTGGTGGATCGCCTCGGCCGCCCACAGCGTACCGGCCTGGATAGCCTGCATCGGCGACAGGCCGGAATCGACCAGCAACTGCATCTCTCGAAGCGTGGTCACTCCGGGCAGCATGGTGGCATGGTTGATGGACGTGGTATCCGGACCCAGAACCATCCTGCCGCCGGCATCCACAAAGGTTTTGACGAACCATTGAAAATTCTTGTAGCCCTGTTTCATCAATGCCAGTTCTTCCGCATTGACGTGGTCCAGCAATGTGTAATCCAGCACGTTCACGCGCACCCTTTCCGGGACGTAATGCAGGTTCGGATCATTCAATATCAGGTGGTCTTCGTCCCGATATTGCTCCATGCGGTCGTGCACGTGGCGGAAAACATACGTCAGGCAGGATTCGATCCAGACCTCTTCCTCGACCATCAGATCGATCAGCTCCCTGGCGATCTCGCGGTCCATCATCCCGAACAGCATCAGGCGACGTGGGTCTTCGAGGTACAGCCAGTACTCGCTGATGTCCGGGTTGGCGCCGCCGGTCTTGGACTCGTTCCAGGTAGAAATGCGCGGCCACTGGACCCGCCGCCGCCCCGTGTCGATGACGCGCATCTGCGGCAGCATCTCCAGTACCTCGGGCCGGACAGTGGACAAGTCGAGTCCGCTGGCATGTGTCAGTCCGTCGATTCCGGCCTCGATGGCATCCCGGGCACTGATGCCGAGGTGCCCCTCGATGTGCAGTCCCGCGCGGTGCGCTTCCTCGGCAACCGCCTTCAGTTGCTCAGGTGTAATCCCCGTATATGCCTTTATAAACGAGGGCTTCAATGTGGCGATTGCCTCGCGTGCGGCTTGCCGGGCCTCGTCGACGCTGGAAAAAACGTCGAAGCTCCGCTCGCGGAAAAACAGGCGTGGACCGAGAACCTTGCCCTTGGCCACACCCTCGTTCAGCGCGTGCAGCCAAGGCCCGCCACCTTGCGAGTACGCCGAGGTAACACCATTCGTGATCAGCAATTCCGGAAACCAGTCCTTGTAGTGCAGGTGCTTGTCCCATAGACCGGGGACAATGAATTTACCCTCGGCATCGATAACTTGCGCCCCGCGAGGGACATCGCCGTCTGTGCGGATAGATTCGATTCGATCACCCCTGATCACAATAACCGTGTTTTCCCGGGGTGGTGCGCCGGTACCATCGATGAGTGTGCCACCTCGAAGGACGGTGAGTTGCTGCGCCCAAACCTGCGGAGCCTGGAACACAATTAGAAAGAAATAGCTGAAAATCAAAATGTCTTTGCGCATGAACCCTTGCCCTCTCCGATTTGATTGACTCAATTTCATCACTTCACTCCTGCTATTGTCATTATGTTTCGCCACGGCAATTCGAAGAGCGATTATTCGCGTGGCTGAATGTGTACCAGATAACTGTTGTGATCCACGTACCAGAGTGACACAGGGTCCGTGGAATTATCGATCCAGCTCTTGCGATTGTGCGAGTATGGCTCGGGCAGCACATACGTAATCCACTTCTCCGTTTTGGGATCCAATCGGAAGTATCGACCTGTCTGTACTCCACTTGCCCAGATCTCACCGTTCTTGTCCGCATTCGCTTCGTAAAAGCTGGAATAGGGAATCGGCGCGAAAAACTCTTTGACCCGGTTGGTGCGGGAATCGATTCTTACCAGCGCGCCACCTTTGCCGCCGAACCAACCGTTTCCGAATGGATCAAAAAAGCCCCGTCCGGGTCCCTGGTGACGGGTGCGCGCCCGCGTCTCGATCACCTGTCCCTTTTCCTCGATGTCCAGCAGGATGACCCAGTCATTGGGCCATGAACCGCCCGCGAAGTATTTGCCGTCCCAGCTGACCGCGCTGCCGTAGGTGCCGGTCACATTCTTGATGGGGTAGGTTTCCACGTACCGGCCCGTCTCGGGATCGACCTTCACGACCATCGACTCGCGAGCTTTCCAGATGTAACCGTCGGGTGCCACGACCCAGTTGCCGCCCATCGGCGTGTTGACCGGAAGTGGTGAACCGTCCGGCTGCGTGCGGGGGGGCGGCGTGATCTGGTGGAACTCACCCGTGGCGGGATTCAGTCTCGTCAGCTTGTGTGCCCAGTTCTGCGAGGACCAGACCATGTCGTCCTGCGTGACGGTGATCCAGTGGGTGCCGGGATGCGCACCGGGCGTATCAGGAATGCGGTATTCCTGGGTGAAACCGGTGTGCGGATTCACTTTGCCGATGTACGGACTCCGGTGCGGTGAATACCAGAGATTGCCTGCGGAGTCCCCGGCGACGTCGTGCGTCGCGAGCCACAGACGAGGCAACTCGTATTCCGTCACGATGACCCGGGTGGCGGGTCCGGTAGCTCCGGGAAGCGGTTTGACGGGCGGTATCACGGATTCGGGCCCGAGGATGTCAGCGAGCCATTTCACGAGCATCTCTTCCTCTTCGGGGGGCAGTCGACCCGTGGCCCTTCGATTGACCAGCAGTGAGCCGCCGTAGTGCGTCATCCGGTCGATGACGTTCCGCCAGCCGGCCTCGTCGTATCGAGTTCGAAATGCCAGCTGGTAGGCATGGCACCAGTTGCAGGTCTTGACGACCATCCTCTTGACTTCGTTGGTGCCGGAAAGATTCATCAGCCATTCCGCACCGCTCAGTTGTCCAGCTATGTTCAGCGTGACGGGCAGCAGTTCGGTATCGGCAACCCGTTCCAGAATGATTCGATCCAGCTCGGTTGCGCCATCGATCGGGACGGATTCGCGCCGGAACGGCTTGAATTCCAGCGGTCTTGCTATGCGTAGGGTATAGATCCCGGTCGGTAGTTTGGGAAATTCGTAGTGACCTGCTTCATCGCTGTAGACGGTTGTGCGAATGGACGTTTCGCGGGACACCAGCTGAACCATGATGCCTTCAAGCGGGTCGCCGGTGGACTCCTGCACTGTTCCCGTGGGACCGCCGTCCAGGTTGTTACGCACCTGTAGTTCAGCACTGGGCTCAGCGATTGCGCGATACCATGGGTTGGGCGGCGGCTCCTCGCCCTCGAAACAGCACTTTCCGTCTCGAAGATAACTGACCAGGTCCGCAATGTCCGCATCATTCAGCGTATGCCGGTACGCCGGCATCAAGGGTCCGCCGTCGCGGATTTTCGCAGTCACGTTTTCATCGTTGACGGGCCGTCCGTTCATCAACCTGGAACGTTGGTAGAGATCTTTCAGGTGCGGCGCTCGGCTTTCCGTCTTCACCGTGTACTGATTGTGGCAAACCCAACATTTGAAATAGTAGATTTCCTCGCCCCGTGCCGCACCGCTTCTCGCAGCCAACTGAAACGTGAATTGTCTCGCCGAGCGCTGCAGATCATCCGCGAGAATGGCGCGCTCGTTTGCCTGTTCTGACAGGGACAGGATGGCGTCCCGATAGTATCCCTCGTCGATATATTTTTCGGGGGACGGCAGAGGAGGGGTCATGGCGCCGATGACCTCGCGAAGCTGAATGACCCGCTTGATCCCGGATCGCTCGATTCTGGCACCGGATATGAATCCGAAATCGGGATCCATGGCCTCCTCATACACCTGTTCCGCCTCGGCGCGGGGACGTTCGGCTGTCGACTCCAGAATCGCAACCGCCTCTTCCCGGTTTCCCGGATCCAGCAGCCAATAGGAAGCCCGGATCATGGCCCGTATGTAGCGCACCAACTGGTCCCGGTTCTGCTCGGCCCAATCGCTTCGAGCGGCCGCGACGTTGCGGGCATAGTCGGAAATGTAGTCCTGCGAGCGCGCCAATACCCGAAATCCCTTTTGCCCGAGTTCGTCGTTCATGCGTACGAAACCCGCGACGGTGTCGCCCTGCAGCATGGATTCTGTTCTTAATGCCGTGTTTCCGACCGACTTCAGTGTGTAGTCCCGATTCAACGTCAATCCGTTTTCCCTGAGCATGTACACGAGTACGCCCGCATAACCGGTGTCGACGGCGTCCACCGCCAGGACCTTGCCCCGCAGGTCGGCAAAACCGGAGATTTCGGGAGCCACGATAAGGTCTCGCGCCAGTCCCCGGTATCCGCCCATGAAAATGATGAAGTCGTTCGTTCCCGGATCCGCCCCCTGACCTTCGGCCCAGGCGATGATGTTGTCCGCATTCGTCTGGATGATGTCGTACTGCCCGCTGATGAAGTTCCGCATTTGCTCCTTCGAGGAGCGCACCCGGTCGAATTCGACCGTGATCCCCTCAGCTTCGAGAAAGCCTTTTCCTTCTGCGATCTCGCCAACCGCACCGATTCCGGAGAATCCACCGACTTTGAGGATGTCTTGCGCACGAGTCGGCGAAGCAAAAACCGTAAGAATAAACAGGCCGACTGACAAGACTGCGACTTTCATTGAATTCTCCTCATCTCTCTTAAGGTTGTTTGACGCCGTGCGGATCAGCAGCCCGCCTACCGTTCAATCAACGATACCTGACCAGCAAGAATGCCCGGTTGGATAGTCCACCAAACTTTTCGTCCTGCAACGGATCCGGATTCCGGACCGTGATCGGAAACGCGCCAACGCTCATGAGCAACTCTTCTGCAATTGTTACGCGCAGTTCTTTGTCGCTGACCAATGTGACCGGTACCGGCATACCGTTGAACTCGACCGCCGACCTGTCCGTGAAATTGAGGCCATGGACGGTCAGCGTGAGCGTCGGTGAACCCTCCGTTACGACCAGCGGGGACACGGATTCGATACCCGGCGTCGGCTGACCGAATGCCGTGGTGCGCCAGTTGATGGTCTTCAGACCCGACAGCCAGCGCTGACCGTCCGGTTCCCGCCGTGGGAGCGGATTCTTGTACCAGCGATGGTAACCACGCTCGACGATCTTGCCGTCCATGATCACTTCTTCGATCGCCATCGTATTGCGAATATCGGCGAGCGGGTCCTGACCCAGGATAATCAGGTCGGCGTACTTGTCCGGCTCGATGGTGCCGACGCGCTCCAGCACGCGAAAACCTTGTGCAACATTTCGCGTTGCGCTGAGAATGGCCTGCATGGGCGTCAAACCGACCTCCTCGACCAGGATCTGCATTTCCTGGTGCACGGCCAGACCGGGAATCGCCCAACTGGAGGCATCCGTGCCCGCCAGAATCATGCCACCGGCATCGGCAAACATTGTCATGAATCGAACCATGTTCTGGTAGCCCAGATTGCGCCGCTCCCGGGCCGAGCGCTCGAGATTGTCGAATTCCTTGAACTTGTCGAGGAGCCTGAAGCGTCTCTCCCTGGGAATGTAGCCAAGCTCGGGATGGTTCAGGAGACGGTAGCCCTGAAGTTCAAACTGATCCCGACTCTTGTGAAACCCCCGTCCTTCGGCAATCAGATCGGGCTCCAGCCAGACATCCCGCTCGATCATAAGCTGAATGAGTTCCGCCGCCTTCTGCTCGTCCATGTCGATAAAGGGCGTGGGATCGAGCGAATGTGCCTCGACTTGCCCGAAGTCGCGCCATTTTTCCGGCGACCTGACGATGGAGATGTGCACACCCGCCGCGTGTTCCAGGCCGTCCGCCCCGGCCAGAATCGCCTCGCGAGCATACACCGTGGGTCCCAGGGGCTGGGCGATTAGGGGCAGTCCAACGCGATGCGCCTCCTGGGCAGCGGCCCTGTAAACGTCCGCGGTCGGGCCGCGATGAACTTTGATCATGTCGGCGCCGGCATCGATAAACCGGCGCGCGATGTCGCGCGCCTCTTGCGCATCCACGGCCACCATGCGCGAGGACAGCCGCATGTCCTCGGGCCGGCGGCCCATCAGCATTGAGATACGTCCGCCGGCAAGACTGCCGACGGCGATATAAAGCCGCGGCCCGGTAATGATGCCCCGCGTGATCGCGTCGCGCTGCGCGACGCCCCACTCCCCGCCACCGCCAATTTCGAACACGCCGGTAACGCCATGCGTGAGCACCAGTTCGGTCATCCAGTCCTGATAGTGAATGTGTGCATCCATCAATCCCGGCAGGATGAACTTACCGTCTGCCTCGATCACGCGGCCGTTATTCGGGTAGCTCAGGCTCCCCTGGCGCCCAACGGCCCGTATCCTGTTTCCTTCGATCACAATGACGGCGTCTGTCATCGGTTCCCCGCCATTGCCATCGATCAGGGTTCCCCCTTTGATCACCAGGGGGATGTCCGACTGCGCCATGGCAGTGCCGGCTGGAAACGCCAGGCCAACAGTGAGCAGGCCGATATGAAGCCAGCGTGGAAAATCTCTCAAGCTATTCCCCCAAAATTAGTTTTTCTTGTCATCCGACTCGGGGCAACACTTCGCGAAAACGGCGTGGTCCTCGGCCGGCGCCCCGATCGTTCCTCCCGGAACCTCACCGATACGCGGTCGGCAACTGAACTCTTGCGCTAGCGCTGGCTCCTTCGAATCGGTGGCTGATCAAACTGATCTGATAAAGAACCACGATCGAAATGTGTTCAAGTCTTATATTAATGAATGTTTATCTGTCTCTTGGTTTTTTCTTAAGATATTGCGTAGCCATTCGACCCAGTCACGACCAGCTCAAGTCGTGCTTCACGATCGGCGTCGAGCGAACGCGCTTGCCGGTCGCGAAGTAGATCGCGTTCGCGACCGCTGGCGGTGTCGGCGGACCGCCCGGCTCGCCCATACCGCCCCACCAACCGTCCTGCGACAGGGCAAAATGAACCTCGACTTCCGGCATCTGATGGATACGCATTAAATTGTACGTATTGAAGTTGCTGTTCATGAAGCGGCCGGCCTTAAGATCCAGCCCTCCGTACAGAGCGTGCGAAAGCTCCCAGCATACCGATCCCTCGAGTTGCTCGGCAGCGTTCAGCGGGTTGATCAGGTAGCCGCTGTTCATGACCAGGACGACTTTTTCAACGACGAGCTGCCCGCGCCGGCTCACGGATACCGTCGCACAAGCCCCGCAAAACGAGGCATGATCCTCGACGACCGCGACGCCCATGCCGTGACCCCGCGGCAGATCGGTCCGGAATCCGGCAACCTCTTTTAATTTCAGCAACACTCTTTGCCAGGGTTCGAGGCCTTTCGTCATCTCGATGCGCCACTCGAGCGGATCCCAGTCCCCGGCCAGTGCCATCTCATCGACGAATTGTTCGATGATGAAGCCGTTCTGGTTCGCGCCCGGAGCACGATGTGTCGTAGTGGGGATGTGGGCCGCCACGTTGTGTCGCTCGTGACGTCGATTCGGGACGAGATAGGGCATCGTGCCGATCGAGTAGTCAGCGGTGGCGGGCCCGTGGCGTTCTGCACCACCGAGCGTGAACCACACTGCACGCGAGTGAAACGCCTCCGGCAAACCGTTCTTACCCAGCGCCGCCGTGAGCCGGGTGTGCACCGGTGGCCGCTGCTTGTCCTGCATCACGTCCTCTTCGCGCGTCCAGATCACTTTCACGGGGCGCCCGAGGCGACGGGAGAGTTCCGCCGCCTGCCGGGTAACGGCCGTACGACCACCACCGCCTCCGCCGAATGCGCCGCCGATAAACGGGGTATGTACATACACATCCCTGGGATCGCGCTGCAGCTGGTCCGCAACGAGCTGCAGCGGAACCGTCTGATCCTGGGTCGGTGACCAGACGTCGGCCCGCTCATCCGTGACGCTCACGGTCGCGTTGATCGGCTCCATGCGCGCATGGGTCTCGTACGGTCGGTGATAATCGGCGATTACGGTAGTCTCGGAGGCATCGATTATCCCGAGTGCGTCGCTACCGACTTCGTTGCTTACCTCGCCCGCGATTTCGAAAAGTCTGCGCGCCTCCGCGGCCTGGCTGTCGTTGCTGACTTCGACCGCGGGGCCGAAATCCCACTCGATGGGCATCAGATCGAGCGCCGTCTTGGCCCGATACCAGGTATCCGCGACGACCGCGACTCCATTCTGCATGTCCGCATCGCCTGTCTTGCCATCAACGGCCTTCAACTCCACGACGTCGATAATGCCCTTGCGTTCCCTGATCACACCGGAGTCGAAGCTCTTGAGACGGCCCCACGGTACCGGGCAACTTCGCACGGCCGCGTAGACCATGCCGTCGAGACGCGTGTCGATGGCATATTGCGCGCTGCCATTGACCTTCACGGGCACATCGACGCGCGGCGTCGGGTTACCGAGCAGCCACCACTCATTCGGCGTCTTTATAGCGGGTTCTTCGGGAAGTGTGATCTCCGCCGCCGCCGTGGCGAATTCGGCATAACCGGCGCTGTGTCTGCCGGCACTGAGTACGCCCTGCTTCGCGACAACGTCGCTGCGGTCGACACCCCAGGCTCGCGCCGCCGCGGCTTTCAGCCGCTCGCGCGCCGATGCGCCCGCCTGCATGATGTGCGGATGCTGCAGCCGGACCAGCTGTGAGCCATGGGTGGTCGTGACGATATATTCTTCGCCGTAGTTGACGTGGCGGTTCATGTCCGCGAACACCGCCTGGACATGCTCCCACGGTACGTCGAGCTCTTCGGCGATCATCATCGAGACGGCTGTGAGGGCACCCTGGCCCTGCTCGGTGTGGGGAACACGGATCGTCACCGTGCCGTCCGCATCGATCGTCAACCAGGCGTTGATCTCGGCGCCGTCGGTCGGCGTCGTCCACGGCTTCGGTGCCACCACCGCGGCAACGGCGCCCGGAATGTGGAAGCCGAGCAGCATCCCGCCGCCGGCGCCCGCCATCGTGCGGATCAGGGTCCGGCGGGACAGTTTCATGTGCATATCCATCATGATCGACCTCCCGGACTCTGCGCCATTTCGGCGGCGCGACGGATCGCCTTGCGGATTCTCAAGTAGGTGCCGCAACGACACAGATTGTCGGCCATCGCCGAGTCGATCTCGCTGTCGCTGGGGTTAGCCGTCCGCGACAGCAGTGCTGCAGCCGACATGATCTGGCCGGACTGGCAGTAGCCACATTGCGGCACCGAAAGCTCTATCCATGCGCGCTGCACGGGATGACTGTCGTCGTCGGATAAACCCTCGATCGTGGTGATCTCGCGGCCGACCGCGCTCGCGGCGGTGGTCGTGCAGGATTTCACGGGCTGACCGTCGACATGCACCGTACAGACACCGCACTGTGCGATGCCGCAACCGAACTTCGTGCCGGTCAGGCCGATATTATCCCGCAATACCCACAACAACGGCGTTTCAGGCTCAGCATCTACCTCATGAGTTTTGCCGTTGACCGTTAATGTGAAAGCCATAAGTAAGCTACCTCTTTTGAGCGACGACAGGCCAAAACACTCTCTTGTTTAGATCGCCCGTTCCGTCCAATTACCGCTGGCGGCGAACAGACAGTGCCGCGCGATTGCAGCTATTGTACTAACGATTCAAGCCAAAGTGATCGAAGGCAAAGTGGTCAGGTGATACGTAGCAACCTGACGGCGTTGCCGCCCACGATCGCTTCCTTTTCGGCATTGCTGAGACTGGTCGCGTCGAGAATCAAATCCAGCGTGTCGGGCCAGTCGTACGGCATATCCGTGCCATAGACGACCTGGCTCGCGCCCATCTCTGCCACCAGGTGCCGCAGTCCCTCGTCTGTGAAGACCATCGAATCGACGAATATGTTGGTCTTCAGGTAATCGCGTGGGCGTTTCTGGTTCGCGCATTCGGCATCAGGCCTTACATCGCAGGCCACTTCGCTACGGCCGGAGTAGGAGGGCAGGTAGCCGCCACCATGGGCAGCGCAAACTTTCGCTCCCGGGAAACGATCGAACGTTCCGTCGAAAATCAGTCGAGAAAGGAATACGGTGGTTTCAAGAGGATTGCCGACGATGTTGCCCAGGTCGCCGCGGCCGTCGAGCCCGCCTTCATTCACCAGGTAACTGGCATTTGACGGATGCGTGAACACAGGAACGTTTAACTCCTCGACCTTGGCCCAGAAGGGATCGAAGCGCGGTGACGACGGTACCTCGCCATTGACATTGCCACCAACGGCTGCGCCGCGAAGTCCAAGGTTTTCAACGGCGAACTCGAGCTCCTCGGCGGCCAGTTCAGGATGCTGCAGGGATACCGCACTCAGGGCCACGAAACGATCCGGGTGTTTGGCAACCCAATCGGCCATGCCTTCGTTCATCACGCGCGTAATGCGACGCGCCAGATCTCGATCGGCTGCATACCACCAGTAATTACCCACGTGTATCGCCTGAATGTCGATGCCACGTTCATCCAGTAACTCCAGCCGCTGGGATCCCAAAACCCGGTTGTCTCGAACCGTTATCTCAAGCGGTGTACCGCTGACCACTCGTTCGACTGCCTTGATCTCGCAGTGCGCGTGCATGTCGACCACGGTCGCCGGAAAACCACCGATAGAAACCTTGCGGCGGGCGGACTGCGCCGCGCTGATGGGAAATTGGCCCACCATGAGTCCGCCGGCGCCTGCCCAGGCCATTGCTTTCAAGAATTTTCTACGGTCCGGCATGATTCTCCCTCCCGTTTGCACGTGTATTTTCGAAACAGTAGCGCCGCTTACATCGAAATGGCGCTCGATAAACCTGACTTTGGGAACAGATTGCCTGCCACCCGGATGCCCGCTGGAAAAGACGTTGCCGAAATTCACAGCCAGTCATTACTCGCGGGCGATCGCACCGAATCGCGCCATGGAATGAGCGGGTCAGAAGCCGCCCGCCAGGGGTCGATTGAGAACCCCTGGCGGGACGGATGATCGGGCTAGTTGTAGTTATACTCGAACTGCAGTCCGTAGGTGGTGTACATCGACGACGCCATGTCTTCAATGAGTATGCCGTCTCCCGCAACGTCGAATTCCCGGTTGTATTCTTCCTGGACTTCGAAGAGATTGCGCGCCCACGCCGACAGCCGCCAGCGACCATCGGCATCACCGATCCCGACACTGATATTCATGTCTTCATGTTGACCGGCCTTCTGTACCAGGTCGAATTCCTCGACGTTAGTGATATATCCGTCTGACGCCGAAAAGTTCATACTCGCAAAGCCCAGATACCCGCTCCCCAACGGCCTGGAATAGTCGAGCTTCAGCGCGAACTTCCAGTCCGGCGTGCGGGGCGCCGGAGAGCCGGAGCGATCGATGGATCCTGCCAGCGCCCATGCAGCTTCTTCCTCGTCGTCGTCCGCAAAGGGGGGAAATATGCCGGTTAACTCTTCGGACTCGGTTGTTGAGACACACGGGCCCGTGTCGGCAAACAGAAACTCGGCGGGCGTACATTCCGCTACGTATTCGAGCATCTCACCGTCCAAGATAGCACCGACGAGACGAGCCCTCAGGTTTTCCGTCAACGCGGCATCGATCGAGAACTCCAGGCCGCGAATTCTCTGTAAACCCGCGTTCGTGGCTTGGGCAACATTCGTGGCGCCCGTGCCCAGTACGTCGGTGACGATCGTTGCCAGCTGTAAATCGTCGACATCCATCGTGAACAGCGCTGCATCAAACCGCGCGCGGCCATTCCAGAATTCCCCTTTCACGCCAACTTCAAAGATTTCAGCCTGTTCGGCCAGAACACTAAATGCCGCGGACTCATCTTCGGGGGTATCGGGGTCATCGTCATCCGGGAGCGAGGCTACGGCCGTATCGAAGGCTCCTGCCTTGAAGGCCGTCGCGTATTTCGCATACAGCGAAAGGTCTTCGGTTGGCCTGTAGCGGAACACGATTTGTGGATCCACCTCGCTGTCCGAAATACTGCGCTGAGTCGGCCCGTGCGCGTTGCGAATGGTAGGATCGAGCGCCGTGAAACCTATCGGCTCGGTTGGCGATGCCCAGTTCGAGGGAATCCTCCGCTCGCGCCACTCCACCGTGTAACCCGGAACGCCATCGCTGGTAAAGACGCGTTCGCATTCGTCGAGAGCGTCGCAGCCGCCTACCGGCTCCTCGGCGAACACCCAGCGTGCGCCGTATCCCACGATAAATGCCGTCTTGTCGACCTTCGAGTACCGCGCGCCGATGTCGATCGAGGCCTTGTCGTCCATGAAGTTGAATGTAGTAGCCGCAAACAGACCATTCCATTCGGCATCTTCCCACGCATAGTTCCACCGCCTCGGCCGGCGCACGTTCGCGGTCAAGGAATCCGAAATGAGGTCGAGGTCGTTCTCCTGCCAGTAGGCACCGACCATCCATTCGAAGTTGCCGCCGGCGGGTGAGGTTATGCGAAACTCCTGACTCTTTTGCTGCAGATCTTCGTCGCGTATACGCCCAGCGTTGAAAAATGGCGAGTAGCTGTTGACCCGAAAGTACGCGCGATAATAATCGAAATACGACGTTAGTGAACTGAGTTCTATCCCGTTCGCCAGCGTGTATCTCAAATCCAGGTAGCCATCGGTTGCCTTCAAATCGTCATAGCTGGTCAGGTCCTGGCCATATTCGTCCTGACGCATTCTGAGAGCGACGTCGCGGCCATTGACCAATCCGGTGCCCCTGGAGTCAATCTCGGAGACGCCGAGGGGCCCCGGCGCAGGCGGTACGAACCAGGCTCGCGATGCCAGGCCTTTATCCGTATACGGCGATTTTCCATCGCCGCAGACCGGAACTGCGTGCACGAGTTCGTCGAAACTGGTCCGCCCCGGAACCAGCGCGTCCGTGTCGAGCGGCACACCACCATCGCGATCGATACCGAGAGCCTCAAGTTCAACGGCTGACAGGTCGGAGTTCTCACCCAGGCAGACGGCAACAGGCTCGGGCCCCGAATCGGTATCGGAGATCCCAAACCTGGCGGTTGCTCTGAACGACTCCGTCGGCGCCCACTGCAGCGTAAGGCGGCCCGCGACATCGCGGCGCTCCGGAAATGTGTCCCCGGTTATGACATCGGTCAGGAAGCCGTCGAAGTCGTCATATTTGCCGGCGACGCGGATACCCAGCGTATCGGTAAGCGGTCCGCCGATGCCACCTTCCAGGGTCCTGCGGCCGAAATTACCGACCTCGGCAACGACGTTGCCCCGCCATTCCGGCGTTGGCTTGCGTGTGACGAGACTGAATGCCCCGGCCACGGCATTTTGTCCGAAGTATACCGGCTGCGGACCGCGCAGAACCTCGATGCGCTCGAGATCAAAGAGCGCGCCCTTGATCAGCGAGGTGCGGCCCAGGACAACGCCATCGACGAAAATCGGTGCGGCCTGCTCGAGCGCGAGACTGGATCCCACGGTGCCAAAACCGCGGACCGAAATGTTCTGATCCTGCATACGAACTTCGATTTCAACCGACGGCGAGAATTCCGCCAGGTCGTCCATCGTCCGGTAGCCCTGTTGTTGCAGTTCCTCACCGCTAAAGGCTTCTATCGAGATGGGAACTTCCTGCAGCGATTGCTCCCGCCGCTGCGCGGTGACTATAATTTCTTCCAGAGCCGTCGCGCCTGTTTGGGCCAAGGCGTTCGTCGACAGTGCGGTGCCCAGTAAAATCGTTGCCGTCGCAACGACGGTGAGTGCAGATATGCTCTTCGTCTTCATCGTGTCCCCCAGGAGTCAGGTCAGTTTTCTAATCCTTCGATAGACGTCCGGTCTTGAATTGTTGGTCTGTGACGTCCGGCCGACATAAGCTGTGCAGCCGATTCCCAATTGGGAAATGTAATCGTGCGTAATGATTTGTCGCGATTATTCTCTTAATTAAGCACATTTAGTCCGAAATCACAATTGGCGCACCGTTGCAAAATACGGCCTGCTGCGACGACCAGCATCAGTGTGCATACCGAATGCACCCGGGCAATAATACAGCGATGCGGTTTCAATCGAAACAATCACGGCTGCGCACAGCCGAACCGGCCGAAATGCCTTGCTCGGATGAGTTTCGAATCCCCCGATGCGCCGTTTTTGCTCAAGTACCCCGACGGGGTTAACTGTTCGCCATCCCCTATCATTACACGCTCACCTGGCTGTGTCGTCTACATCGACCCGGTCAGGTTAAGGAACACGCCATGATGATCGAAGCTCAGGTCGGTCAGGTCCTCAGAAAAGTCGGTGAAGTTATAGCCGAGACCGATTTTCAGATGGTCTCCGAGGTAGCGCGAGACCGCGGCAAGTGCGCCGCTGCGACGTTCATCGAGGTCCGACATGTCGAGTAAGCGGCTCTCGACGAGCACCTCCCAGTTTTTCCGGAACCGCAAGTCGCCGCGGATGACATACAGGCTCGCATTGTTCCTGAAAAATTCCGGATTCTCGCGATCGAGGCTGACCTGGCCCAGGCGGTAGGCGTATTTGCCGCCAATCGAGAATCTCGGCGTAATGTCGAAGGTGACATCGGCCGCCGCGATATGGCTCTTCTGGATGAACTCGGCAGCGATATTCTGCAGGGTGATCTGATCGCTTGTCGGTACATTATAGAAATAAGTGTACTTGACCAGCGCATTGAGTCGATCATGGCGAATCGGTCGATACGCGTAGCCGAACACGGCCTCGGTGAATCCGCCGTCGTAGAATGTGCCCAGCGAACTCTCGCTCTCCGAGTGATTCAGTTTACCCAACAGACGTGATGCCGGACTGAGCTGGTACTTGAAGTTATTCCTGAAAAGCCAGGTCGTTCGCTCTGTCCTGCTCAGGTCGAGCTGCTCGGCATCGTCGTAACGGTACTCGATGTTGCTCGACAACTGCAGCGCATCGATGCCGAAGCCGATCTGGATGCCCCCGGCGAGGCGCTTTGTCTCCGCGCCCGTTTGCACGTCCTGCAGAGTACCGATGTCGGTATTGATTCCGAAGCTCCATTTCTGTATCGGCGAGAAACTGATCCCGGTCCCGTGTGTCAGTCCGGTCATTGCCTCGTTGTGCCGGTAACGCTCTTCCAGGAACACACTCGTGCTGTCCCCAATGCGTGACTTGACGCCCGCGACGAGGTTGCCTTCGCTGCCGCGCATACTGGCTGTGCCGCTGTCGGTGCGCTCGTTTTCAAGCGCATAGTTGAGGTACATGCTCGTGCTGTCGGAATGGAGATAGTTCGTTCCCAGCCGGCCACCCGCGCCCAGGTCGCCGTCAGATATTTCGGTGTCGATCCGCAATTTCCGGGACAGTCGATACGATCCACCGATGCCG
>Ga0224497_10001180_pt1 | contig 16957 bp, 12 predicted proteins | sample SF_Jul11_sed_USG_4_FD_167970 | JGI IMG/M metagenome (GOLD analysis project Ga0224497, IMG submission 167970) | Sediment microbial communities from San Francisco Bay, California, United States - SF_Jul11_sed_USGS_13 | ecosystem: Environmental > Aquatic > Marine > Sediment | place: USA... | reverse complement strand
GGCAGGTGCGAAATTGCTGGCGCTTTTCATGCGCTGATCGGGACGATGATGTACGAGATTTATTCCGGCAAAATACATGATTTCCGTTTGTTTCCATGGCTATTGAAAAGTTTTTCATGTTTTACCCGTAGGGGAACACGCCGTTAATACTTCCTGATGACCAGTTCGATTCCAAAATCCTGTCCGGAATGCGGTACCGAAAATCGCGCCCATGCGCGTGCCTGCCGCCAGTGCGGTGCCCCCCTGATCGCCAACTGGCAGGACAAGCCGGTGCTGCGCAACAAGGTGCTGCGGCGTACCGATTTCATGGCCGCGGCCCGCGCCAACCAGAAGGCGACCCGTCGGCTGGTGTTCATGCTCATACTCATCCTGGTCATCCTGGGTTACCTGCTGGGCTGGAGCGTGCAGGCAATGTCGGGCAATTTCCCCGAAGGGGTGGAAGGCATCTGGTTTGTCAGCCGCTGGGGCGTCCTGGCCGCACTGGCGCTGTTTGTTGTCGGTGTGCTGTGGTCATGGATTTCATTTCGCATCGGCGACCGCATCGTGCTGCGCATGACCGGGGCCCATGAAGTGACGCCCACACAGGAACCGCAGTTGCATAACGTGGTAGAAGAAATGGCCATTGCGGCCGGTATCCGCAAACCGCGAGTCTACTTGATCGAGACGGATGCGCTGAATGCCTTCGCGACCGGGATGCACCCGGCACGTTCCTCGATCGGCGTGACCCGGGGCCTGCTGGACACGCTCAACCGGGAAGAACTGCAAGGTGTCGTTGGCCACGAGATGGGCCATATCGTGAACTGGGATATCCGTTATGCCACCGCCGTGGGTGTCATCGTCGGCCTGATCGCGCTGGTCAGTGACGGGGCGTTGCGTTCGCTGCGCTATTCCGGCCGGTCGCGCAGTTCGAACAGCCGGAGCGGCGGGGGTGCGGTGGTGATCGTGCTATTCCTGCTGATATTCGCGGCGCTGGCGCCGATCTTTTCACGCCTGGTGCAGATGGCGGTGTCGCGCCAGCGGGAGTTCATGGCCGATGCCACCAGCGTGCGCCTGACCCGTCATCCGGAAGGTCTGATATCGGCGCTGGAAAAGCTGGCACTCAATGCCAAGCCGTTCAAGGGGGCGAACCAGGCCACCCAGCACATGTTCATTGTGAATCCGTTTCGCAATTTCTCCGAGAAGGCCAGCCGGCTGTTCGCCACCCATCCGCCGCTGGAGCGGCGCATGGCGCGGCTGCGGAACCTGGGGGGAACTTAAAAAAGTCTAGGATCGCCTTGTTTATGCCCGGCGCTTAATCGGGTGCAGGCGAGATCAAGAAAAATATAAATTAGCCACGGAAGAATACGGAAAGGTAAAGGGGTGAGAAGTAAGAAGTAAGAAGTGAGGCGTCAAAAACAGGCCACGGAATCCACGGAAGAACACGGAAAGGTAAAGGCGTGAGAAGTAAGAAGTGATGGTTTGCCCGGGCTGCTGCGGCTGTAGCGGGCCAGGCGCCGGGCATCCCGAAATGGAGGTGAGCTCAATGGTGCGCACAGCGCACCCTACGCATTCATTGCATTATTCGTTTTTAGTCTTTCCGTGGGTTCAGTGGATTCCGTGGCTATCTTTGGTGCGCACGGTGCACTCTGTCTGATCGCGTCTGCGAGGTGCTCCTACACCTTACGTTTCACGCTTCACTTTTTATTTTTCCTACCGCTTCATCGAGTCGAAGAACTGTGAATTGCTCTTGGTGGCCTTGAGCTTGTCGATCAGGAATTCCATGGCGGCCAGTTCATCCATAGGGTGCAGCAGCTTGCGCAGGATCCACATCTTCTGCAACTCGGCCGGGTCGGTCAGCAGTTCCTCGCGGCGCGTGCCGGAACGGTTGAGGTTGATGGACGGGTAGATGCGTTTCTCGGCGATCTTGCGTTCCAGGTGGATTTCCAGGTTGCCGGTTCCCTTGAACTCCTCGTAGATCACGTCGTCCATGCGCGAGCCGGTATCGACCAGCGCGGTGGCCAGGATGGTCAGGCTGCCGCCTTCCTCGATATTGCGGGCCGCGCCGAAGAAGCGCTTGGGGCGCTGCAGGGCGTTGGCATCGACGCCACCGGTCAGCACCTTGCCGGAAGAGGGCACCACCGTGTTGTAGGCGCGCCCCAGGCGGGTGATGGAGTCCAGCAGGATGACGACATCAAGCTTGTGCTCGACCAGGCGCCGGGCCTTCTCGATGACCATCTCGGCAACCTGTACGTGGCGGCTGGCCGGTTCGTCAAAGGTACTCGAGACGACCTCGCCCTTCACGGAGCGCGACATCTCGGTCACTTCCTCCGGACGCTCGTCGATCAGCAGCACGATCAGGTAGCACTCCGGGTGGTTGGAGGTGATGGATTGAGCGACGTTCTGCAGCAGCATGGTCTTGCCGGCCTTCGGCGGCGATACGATCAGGCCGCGCGAGCCCTTGCCGAGCGGTGCCACCAGGTCGATGACGCGTGCGGTAATGTCCTCTGTGCTGCCGTTGCCGCGTTCCAGGTTCATGCGTTCGTTGGGGTGCAGCGGTGTCAGGTTTTCGAACGCGACCTTGTTCTTGGTATTCTCCGGCTTATCGAAATTTATTTCATTGACCTTGAGCAGGGCGAAATAGCGCTCACTGTCCTTGGGCGGGCGGATCTTGCCGTCCACGGAGTCGCCGGTACGCAGGCTGAAGCGGCGCACCTGGCTGGGCGAGACATAGATGTCGTCAGGGCCGGCGAGATAGGAACTGTCAGCGGATCGCAGAAAACCGAAACCGTCCTGCAGGATTTCCAGTACACCGTTACCGAAGATGTCTTCGCCTTTCTTCGCATGTGATTTCAGGATGGAGAAAATGATGTCCTGCTTGCGGGCGCGGGCCATCCCCTCGATGCCCATCCCCTGTGCGATTTCGATCAGCTCACTGGCGGGTTTGAGCTTGAGTTCGGAGAGATTCATAGAATGCCTTTGGTGCGTGTCATTGATTGTTGAATTGAAAGGCTACGGCTGATGCAGCCGGGGAAGCTTTAACGGTGTTTTCAGGAGGTGCCGTCCGGGTGAATGCTGAATCCGGAACGGTTGTGGTTATGGTATTGTCTAACGCTAGCACGTGCGGCGTGATGCGTCTACCCCCTGCCTGTTATAACGGGTGTTTGTCTAGATATTGCTGTCGATGAAGGCGGTCAACTGGGACTTGGACAGGGCCCCCACCTTGGTTGCCTCCACGTTGCCGTTTTTGAACAGCATCAGTGTCGGTATGCCGCGGATCCCGTACTTGGGTGGCGTCTGCGGATTGTCATCGATATTCAGCTTGGCGATCTTGATCTTGCCGGTGTATTCGTTGGCGATTTCATCCAGGATGGGTGCAATCATCTTGCAGGGACCACACCATTCCGCCCAGTAGTCGACCAGGACGGGGTCGGAGGCATTGAGGACCTCGGTTTCAAAGGTGTCATCTGTCACATAAATGATGTCTTCAGTCACAGTACAATTTCTCCGTTTATCAAAAAGTAGTCCTGATGATCCTGTCCAATGCCAGGCTGATCACAGCGCTCTTCATTCTGATACCAAATGGAATCTGTCGTAGTAAGATATTGTCGAGGATCTACCGGGAAAGAGGCCTTGACCGGCTTTTATGACGTGTGCACACAAGGTTTGCTGTGCCACCTGTCAACCAACGGCTACATTTGAGCCTAATTCCGATCAATTTACAAGCCCGGAAACAACCAATTACTGTATCCTAGGCGGTTATGAGCGAGACACATTTAACAGATATATCATTCTCCGATTTTGATTTGCCTGCCGAGCTGATGCAAGGCATTGAAGAAACGGGATTTTCAAAGTGTACACCGATCCAGGCGGAGACCCTGCCGATCGCCCTGCAGGGGCGCGATGTCGCCGGGCAGGCGCAAACCGGCACCGGCAAGACCGCCGCGTTCCTGATTGCGGTGTTCAAGCGCCTGCTGATCCACCCCGTGGATGCGCAACGCAAGCCCAACCAGCCGCGTGCGCTGATTGTGGCACCGACCCGGGAGCTGGCGATACAGATCTACAACGACGCAGAGTTGCTGGGTCGCCATTGCGGGCTGAAACTGTGCCTGGCCTACGGCGGGACCGGTTACGATACGCAGCGCGAGGCGATCGAGGCCGGCGTCGATATCCTGATCGGAACGCCTGGGCGCCTGATCGATTACTTCAAGCAGCATATCTACAATCTGAAGCAGATTGACGCCATCGTCCTGGACGAGGCCGACCGCATGTTCGACCTCGGTTTCATCAAGGACATCCGCTATCTGTTGCATCGCTGTCCGCCGCCGGAGCTGCGCCTCGGCATGCTGTTTTCCGCCACCCTGTCGCACCGTGTCAATGAACTCGCCTACGAGCACATGAATAATCCCGAGTACGTCGATGTCGAACCGGAACGGGTGACGGCCAAGCGGGTCCGGCAGGTGGTCTACCATACGGCCAATGAAGAGAAGATTACCCTGCTGGTCGGCCTGCTGAAGCACATCGACCCCAGGCGCAGCATCGTGTTCGTGAACACCAAGCGCAATGCCGAGCGCATCTGGGCCTACCTGGAGGGAAACGGCTTCAAGTCGGCCGTCCTCTCGGGTGATGTGCCCCAGACGAAACGCCAGAGCCTGCTGAGGCAGTTCCAGGAAGGCAAGTTGCCGATTCTGATCGCAACGGATGTCGCGGCACGCGGGCTGCATATCCCGGATGTCAGCCATGTGTTCAACTATGACCTGCCGCAGGACGCCGAGGACTACGTGCACCGCATCGGTCGTACCGCACGCGTTGGTAAGGACGGCGACGCCGTCAGTTTCGCCTGTGAGGACTTCGCCTATTCGCTGCCGGAGATCGAGGAATATATCGGTCACAAGATAGCGGTGGAGCCGGTACCGGACGGCTACATCCAGAAACTCCAGCCACCCGTCAGGATAAAGCGGCGCGAAGGCCCGGGCGGCCGTCCACGGCCGGGGGGCAAGCCCGGTGGCGGGAAGGGTTCAAGGCCCCGGCGTGAACGCCGTGCCAGAAACGGCTAAACGGGTATTCCAGGCCACTGGCTGGGAGGGGCGATGAAAACACTGACACTACAATCGACCGACTGGGTGCGCATCATGCAGGGCAACCGCATGCGGTTGCTCATCACGGTCATTAATCTGCTGCTGGTTGTCTGGATCGCCTGGTTGCTGGCTGGCTTGACCTGGGACCTGGTCAGTGGACGTGAGTCGCTGGAAATCGAACCCCCCGCTACTCAAGTGAAAACGTCGCCGGTAGACCAGTCCGCGCAGCTGGTTCACCAGCTGCCCAGCTGGCATCTTTTCGGCGAGGCGGCGCGCGATGCGGCACCGGCCAAGCAGGCTGTCCCTGTCGATGCGCCGGATACACGTCTCAAGCTGGTGCTGCGTGGTGCCTATTCTTCCGGCGATGCGGCGTATTCCCGCGCCATCATCGCCGACCCGCGCGGCAAGGAATTGATGTATGCCATCGGTGACAAACTGCCCGGCAACGCCGAGTTGAGCGAGGTCCATGCCGACCGGGTGATTTTGCTGCGCGGCGGGCGCTACGAGACCCTGCGGCTGCCGCAGGACGAGCAGTCCGGCGCCGCGGCCAGCCGCTCGCGCAGCCCCGCGGCGAGTGCCAGTCCGGCACAGCGCCTGGGTTCGATCCGCGAGACCCTTAAGCAGAACCCGAAGTCGCTCTACGGCCTGGTACGCGCCACACCGAAAAAAGACGAGGAGGGCAAGATGATCGGATACACCCTGCAGCCTGGCCGGGACCCGCAGCTATTCGAGCAAATGTCGCTGCAGCCGGGTGACGTGGTGACCAAAATCAATGACATCAGCCTGGACAACCTGTCGAACGGGATGCGGGCCCTGAAGAGCGCCCAGAGCGGCGAGACGGTCAGTATGACCGTCATGCGTGGCGACGCGGAGGAGACACTTTCTTTCAGTGTTCCCGAATAACTGGTATTTTGCCTGGAAATGTAGTTAAACTGCAGATATATATAAGATTTCACGTCTGGGCCTGATGCAACTGAATAGCGCGGTAGCGATTATGAAAATGACAATACGAATACTCTTCATCCTGGTGGTCTGGTGTTCCCAGGTGCTGCCGTTGTCCGCAGAGACGGTGACCCTGAACCTGAAGGACGCCGATATCAGTGCCCTGATTACTACCGTCGCCGAAGTCACCGACCGGAATTTCATCATCGACCCGCGGGTCAAGGGCAAGGTGACGGTGGTCTCCTCGCGGCCCATGGACAGCGACGAGGTCTACCAGGTGTTTCTGTCCATCCTCAAGGTGCACGGGTTTGCCGCCGTGCCCAGCGGTGCGGTCATCAAGATCGTGCCGGACGTCAATGCCAAGCAGGACAGCATACCGACCGTGGGCGACCGGGCCCCGGGCCGCGGCGATGAAATGGTGACCCGCGTGGTGGAGGTCGACAATGTCGCCGCCGCCCAGCTGGTGCCGATCCTGCGGCCACTGGTGCCTCAGCAGGGTCACCTGGCTGCCTACCCGGCCACCAATGTGCTGATCATCTCCGACCGTGCCAGTAACGTCGACCGCCTGGTCAGCATCATCCGCCGCATCGACCAGGTCAGTGACAGCGAGATCGAGGTCATCCCGCTGGAACACGCCTCCGCCTCCGAAGTGGTGCGGGTGCTGACCAGCCTGGAGCGGGCCGTACCGGGAGGCAAGGGCAATGTGCCGGCCGCGGCGGGTGGCCCGGTGCTGGTCGCGGATGAGCGCACCAACAGTGTGTTGCTGGGTGGCGACCGGGCTGACCGTCTGCGCCTGCGCGCCATCATCTCCCACCTCGACACCCCGCTGGAGGCCGGTGGCAACACCGACGTGGTCTATCTGCGCTATGCCGAAGCATCTGAACTGGTGAACGTGCTCAAGGGCGTAGGCAAGATCGAGGAGAAGGAGGCCAAGGGTGCCGCGGGTGCAGCGGCCGCACGGCGTTCCGAGTTCGATATCCAGGCCGACGAGGCGACCAATGCCCTGGTCATCACCGCCCCGCCGGATATCATGCGCACCCTGAAGCGCGTCATCGGCCAGCTGGATGTGCGCCGGGCCCAGGTGCTGGTCGATGCCGTGATTGCCGAGGTCTCCCCGGTCACCGCCCGCGAACTCGGGGTCCAGTGGGTATTCGAAGGCGCGAAGGACGGTGAAGGGCCGGTGGGCCTGATCAACTTTACCAACACCGGCAATACCATTGCCGATGTGATCAACTCAGCGGCAGATGTCATCGACGGCGGGACCCTGCCCACACCGGCAGGTAATGTGCTGCTCGGTGGCGGGCGCACCAACAGTACCAACTTCAACTACCTTGCCATACTTAATGCCCTGTCCTCGGATACCAACACCAATATCCTCTCCACGCCGACCCTGGTTACCCTCGATAACGAGGAGGCCGAGATCATCATCGGTACGAACGTCCCCTTTCTGACCGGTTCCTTTACCAGCACCGGTGCGGGGGATTCCGCGACCAACCCGTTTCAGACCATCCAGCGCCAGGACATTGGTCTGACCCTGAAGATCAAGCCGCAGATCAACGAGGGCAATGCCCTCAAGCTGGACATCGAGCAGGAGGTCTCCAGCATCGCGGACAGCGTGGCCGGGGCCGCGGACCTTATCACCAACAAACGCTCCATCAAGACCAGCGTGATGGTGGAGGACGGCGAGGTGGTGGTGCTGGGCGGTCTGATCGAGGAACAGGTGCGCGAATCGATTCAGAAGGTGCCGCTGCTGGGTGACATCCCCCTGCTGGGCCTGCTGTTCCAGTCGCGCAGTGCGGACCTGGACAGGAAAAACCTGATGGTGTTCATTCACCCGGTGATTATGCGCGATGCCGCGGTCACCGCCGAGTACACCAACAGCAAGTACAACTACCTGCGGACCCTGCAGCTCCGCGAAGAACGGGATGGCGTCAATCTGCTGCCGAACGAACACCATCCGGTGCTGCCACCGTGGGGCGAGCCCCTTGGCCAGCCGACCACCGATACGCAACCTCAACCGGAAAGCCAGGGGCAGGACGCGGCGGTCGTCTATGAATGGGCGGATGAGTGAGCTGACCCAACCCGATACCACTGACCTGATCCAGGGCGCCGGGACCGTTCTCCAACGCCCGTCCTTCCTGTTTGCCAAGCGTCACGGTGTCCTGGTGTCCGGCGTGGAGGATGGCAAGGCGGTGGTTCTGTACCGCGGCAATGTCGATCCCATGGCATTGGTCGAACTGCGCCGTTTCATGAGCCAGCCGCTCAGCCTGCGGCCGGTCGATGACAAGCGCTTCGAGGAACTGCTGGCCGTGGCCTACGAACAGGACTCCAGCAATGCCATCCTGATGATGGGCGACCTCGGCGACGACATGGACCTGTACCATGTCGCCCAGCAGCTCCCGGAGCCGGAAGACCTGCTGGAGAGCGAGGATGACGCGCCGATCATCCGCCTGATCAACGCCCTGCTGACCGAGGCGGTCAAGGAAAATGCGTCGGACATTCATATCGAACCCTTCGAGAACCGCCTGGTGGTGCGCTTTCGCTGTGACGGTGTGTTGCGCGAGGTGCTCGAACCCCAACGGGTGCTGGCGCCCTTGCTGGTCTCGCGCATCAAGGTCATGGCGCGCCTGGATATCGCGGAAAAACGCCTGCCGCAGGACGGCCGCATTTCACTGCGGATCGCCGGCCGTGCTGTCGATGTGCGCGTGTCCACGCTGCCGTCCGGCAATGGCGAGCGCGTGGTGCTGCGGCTGCTCGACAAGCAGGCCGGACGCCTGGACCTCGAACACCTCGGCATGGCGCCGGAGTCCCGAGAGATGGTCGATCACCTGATCCGCCGGCCGCACGGCATTATCCTGGTGACCGGACCGACGGGCTCCGGCAAGACCACTACCCTGTATGCGGCCCTGGAACGGCTCAACAACAAGCGCCGCAATATTATGACGGTGGAAGATCCGATCGAGTACTACCTGGACGGGATCGGCCAGACCCAGGTCAACACCAAGGTGGAACTGACCTTTGCGCGCGGCCTGCGCGCCATCCTGCGCCAGGACCCGGACGTGGTCATGGTGGGTGAGATCCGTGACCTGGAAACGGCGGAGATTGCCGTCCAGGCCAGTCTGACCGGCCACCTGGTGTTCTCGACATTGCATACCAACAGTGCGGTCGGCGCGGTCACCCGCCTGCGTGACATGGGAGTCGAGCCATTCCTGCTGTCGTCCAGCCTGATCGGTGTGCTGGCGCAGCGGCTGATACGTGTGCTGTGCAATGACTGCAAGCAGTCCTATATGGCCGGTCATGCCGATTGCGAGACCCTGGGCGTGCCGGTGGACAATCCGCCGACGCTATACCGTGCCGTCGGCTGCAATGCCTGCAACCAACTGGGTTACCGCGGGCGCACCGGTATCTACGAACTGGTGGTCATCGACGATACCATTCGTTCCATGGTGCATGATGGTGCCGGTGAATTTGATCTGGAGCGACATGCGCGCCTGCATACGCCCGGTATCCGCCAGGACGGCTGGGACAAGGTGTTAAACGGGATTACCTCGGTTGAAGAAGTGCTGCGCGTGACCCAGAGCGAGTGAGCCCCGGTATTTACTGACCATGGGCGCGTTCGAATACACGGCTCTCGATGACAGGGGGCGCGAGAAGAAGGGTGTCCTCGAGGGTGATGCAGCCCGCCAGGTCCGTCAGCAATTGCGTGAACAGGGCTGGGTGCCGCTGGACGTCCAGGAGGTCGCCCAGCGCGAGGCGCGGCGCGGTAGACGGGCTGGCATCCTGGAGCGTGGCATCAGTGCCACCAACCTTGCCCTGATCACCCGCCAGTTGGCCACCCTGGTACGTGCCGGCCTGCCGCTGGAGGAATGCCTGCGTGCCGTGTCACAACAGACCGAGAAGGCGCGCCTGAAGAGCATGTTGATGGCGGTACGCTCACGGGTTATGGAGGGGCATACGCTGGCGGCCGGTATTGCGGATTTCCCCAATATCTTTCCCGAGCTGTACCGCACCACGGTGGATGCCGGGGAGCAGTCCGGTCACCTGGAGCGTGTTCTCGAGCGGCTCGCCGATTACACCGAGAACCGCCAGCTGATGCGCCAGAAGATCCAGCTCGCGGTGTTTTATCCGGCCCTGCTGACGCTCGTCGCGACCCTGGTGGTGGGCGGCCTGATGACTTACGTGGTGCCCCAGGTGGTACAGGTGTTCGATAATATTGGCCAGCAGTTGCCGCCGCTGACCCGGGGACTCATCGCAATCAGCGATTTCCTGCGCAACTACGGCCTGCTCATGCTGGTTCTGGTGGTGCTCAGCGTAGTCGGTTTGAATTACATGTTGCGCAATGCCGGCGTGCGCCGGGGTTTTCACCGCTTCCTGCTGACCGTTCCACTGGTCTCGCAGCTGGAGCGCGGTCTGAACACCGGCCGGTTTGCACGCACCTTCAGCATCCTTGCTGCCAGCGGTGTGCAGGTGCTCGAAGCGATGCGCATCTCCGCACAGGTTATGTCCAATATCCCCATGCAGGAGGCCGTTACCGAGGCCAGTGCGCGGGTGCGCGAAGGCACCGGTATTGCAGCGGCCCTGGAGAAGAGCGGTTATTTCCCGCCGATGACAGTGCACCTGATCGCCAGTGGCGAGGCCAGCGGCAAGCTGGAGGACATGCTGGAGCGCGCGGCCATCAACCAGGAGCGCGAAATCGAGACCCTGATCGCCGCCGTGCTCGGCCTGTTTGAACCGCTGTTGATCCTTCTGATGGGCGCCATTGTGCTGGTCATCGTGCTGGCGATCCTGCTGCCGATCTTCGACCTGAATCAGCTGGTGCAGTAAAAGCATCAGGGATCAGCGCTGGAAGAACACGGAAATATTTTAACAATAAAACTCACCGTAGAGACGCAAAGGATGCAGAGCAGGCCTTTGTGAAGCTCACATTAAAGTAACGGCCACGGAATCCACGGAAGAACACGGAAAGATAAAAACGTGAAACGTGAAAAAAAATCTTTGCCACGGAATTGCATGGAAATACACGCAGGTTGGGCACGCTGCGCTTTGCCCAACCTGCGAACTACGAACCGACCCCCTTGATGCGCTGTCAATAACCGGCTGAATCGAGGTCAATGGTGCCGGGGATCTCGGCCAGGCGCTGGACGCCGGTCTCGATACGGCCGTCCTCGTACAGGGTCAGCCAGCGGTAGCCCGGCGCCGTGTCATCAAGGGCAAACTCCGTGCTGCCCGGCATGAACTGGATGCAGGTGGAGGGCGTTGACATCAGCCTGACAGCATTGCGCATCTGGTCGAATTCCTGGTGCACATGTCCCCAGAGGATGCCACGCACCTGGGGGTGCCGGTCGATAATGGCAAAAAAATCGTCCGGGTTGTCGACCGCCATGGTGTCCAGCCAGCGACTGCCCATCAGCACCGGCTGGTGATGCAGGCAGACCAGCGTGTGGGTGTCGGGGGCGGCCTGCAGCCGGGTCTCCAGTGTTTCCAGAGCGGCCGGATCGAGATGGCCGCCTTCTCTGCCCGGTTCCGTGGAATCAAGCAGAATGAAATGCCAGTTGCCGTGCAGGGCGTGGTCGGTGTAACGGATCAGGCCATTGCTGATGTTGTTGCGCAGGGCCACCGCCTCATCGTGGTTGCCGGGCAGGCAGTAGACCGGTATACCCAGGCTGCCGAGATGATCGAAGGTGTGCTGATAGGCCGCCGCTGAACCATCATGCACCAGGTCGCCGGTCGCCAGCACGAGGTCGGCGTGCGGACGTCGCAGGCGGGCCTCTGCCGCGACGGCCTGCAGCGAGTGTTCCGTATTCAGTCCCAGCAGGCAGCCGTCACTGTTCGCATACAGGTGGGTATCCGTTATCTGCAATACACTGATTGTGTTCCCTGGGCCTGAAGCGGTCATATTTCCATTATGAGGTTTTTGCCTGAACGCTATACTAACCTGCCATACCCGCCGGCTGTGTGAAGTGTATTCGATTTACGCTGCCTGTGTGTAGTCAGTCCAGGCTTTCCGGCGATTCCGCCGGGGCCGGATTCTTCGAGAACTGGATCAGCTATGACAAACAAGACACTTTCCATGAACGATGCGCTCTACGACTACCTGTTGTCGGTATCCCTGCGCGAGCCCGAAGTCCTGCGTCGGCTGCGTGCCGAGACGGCCACCGATGCCATGGCGCGAATGCAGTCGGCCCCCGAGCAGGGCCAGTTCATGGCCCTGCTGGTGCAGTTGCTAGGCGCACGCCGGTGCCTGGAGGTGGGGGTCTACACCGGCTACAGCACGCTCTGGGTGGCGCAGGCCCTGCCGCCGGATGGCCGGATTATCGCCTGTGACATCAGCGCGGCATGGACGTCAATTGCCCGGCGCTACTGGGCCGAGGCCGGTGTTGCCGAACGGATCGATTTGCGGCTGGCGCCTGCGGTGGAGAGCCTGCAGGGGCTGATTGACGCGGGGCAGGCCGGCAGTTTTGATTTTGCCTTTATCGATGCAGACAAGGAAAACTACGGCAATTACTACGAGGCGGTACTGCAGTTGCTGCGCCCGGGCGGGCTGATGGCTATCGATAATACCCTGTGGTCGGGGGATGTCGCCGACCCGGACAAACAGGATGCCGATACCCGCGCCATTCGCGCGCTGAACCGGCAGGTGCACGCGGACCGGCGGGTGACGATGAGTCTGCTGCCGGTGGCGGACGGCCTGACGCTGGCATTAAAGGTGAAGAGTAAAGAGTGAGAAGCAAGAACTAAAAAAATCTTTGCCACGGAATCCACGGAAGAACACGGAAAGATAAAAATTATTCAATTATTTATTGTAGGAGCGCCTCGCAGGCGCGATTCAAAACATCTGTACAAATGATCGCGCCTGCGAGGCGCTCCTACAATGATATTTGTATTCTTTCCGTGTTCTTCCGTGGATTCCGTGGCTAATGAATGTGGTCTGCAGGGAATAATGGCGCCCTGTCCGCGACAGCCTGCTTTCAGTCCAGCGCCTTCAGGTAGACCCGCGACTTGCGCTGGTAGTTGTACATGTCCTTTCTGCGTCCCGGTAGCTGGCCGACGTCGCCCGGCACAAAGCCGCGTTCCCGGAACCAATGCGCGGTGCGCGTGGTCAACACGAACAGGGTCTTCACTCCGGTCCGTGCCGCCTTGTCCTCGACGGCTTCCAGCAGGGCATCGCCACGCCCCTGGTTGCGATAGTCCGCGTGTACCGCCAGGCAGGCCAGTTCGGCGTAGCGGCCCCCTTCCGCGGGGTAGAGCGCGGCGCAGGCAATGATGGTCCCGTCACGCTCGATGACCAGGAAATGATCGATCTCCATCTCCAGTAATTCCCGGGAACGCTTGACCAGGATGCCTTCCTGTTCCAGCGGCTTGATCAGCTCGAGGATGCCGCCGACGTCCTCGATTGCGGCCTGGCGCAGGCCTTCATAGATTTCCGCCGTGATCAGGGTGCCGCTGCCGTCGCGCGTGAACAGCTCCAGCAACAGGGCACCGTCCGTGCGCCGGCTGACCAGGTGGATGCGCCCGACACCGTGACGGCAGGCGTGGACCGCGTGCTCCAGGTGCCGGGTGGTGTCTTCCGGCAGGCGCCGGCGTGATTGCAGCAGGTCGCTGGCCTCGGTCAATGACAGCTGGGCTACCGGGCGCCGCCGGCTATCTCGCAACCCGGGTCCCTCGGTGATCAGGATCAGCTTGTCGGCCCGCAGCTCGGTTGCCGCGGCCGTGGCGACATCCTCCGCACTAATATTGAAGACCTCGCCGGTGGGCGAGTAACCCAGGGGCGAAAGCAGAACGATCCGGCGGTCATCGAGGTGCCGCTGTATGGCCGCGCCGTCGATGCGCCGGACCTCTCCGGTATGGCAATAATCAATGCCGTCGCGGATACCGAGCGGCTTGGCGGTGACAAAGTTTCCCGAGCTTGCGCCGATACGGGCCCCGGCCATGGGTGTGTTGGCAAGCCCCATGGAAAGCAGCGCCTCGATCTCGACCCGCACAATGCCGACCGCCTCCTTGACACACTCGAGTGCCGCGTCGTCGGTAATGCGCAGGCCGCCGACATATTCCAGCCGGGCACCGCGCGCCTTCAGCCGTGTTTCGATCTGCGGACGGGCACCGTGTACCAGTACCAAACGGATCCCCAGGCTGTGCAGCAGCGCGATGTCATGCACCAGTCCGGAGAACAGCGGATCCGCGATCGCCTCACCGCCGAATACAATGACAAAGGTGCGTCCGCGGTGCGCATGAATATACGGCGCCGAGAGACGAAATCCATCGATGAAGTTTTTATGCCAGTCTTTTGCAGCCATGATTAAACGTTCCTGTGCCAACGTTTATAGCAAGTGCACGCGTCAGGTACAAACGCTTTTGACCAGGTCGCGGAGCAGCCTGATGGTCGGGTCCAGGCGATCCAGTGCGAGGTATTCGTCCGGTTGGTGTGCCTGTGCGATGTCGCCCGGACCGAGTACGACCGTGTTCATGCCCAGTTGCTGCAGGTACGGGGCCTCGGTGCCGAAGGCCACGGACCCGGCGGCATGACCGGTCAGTTTTTCGGTGACGCGGATGATCTCGGCATCGGCAGCCGTTTCCATGGCCGGGATGCCGTCAAACAGCGACTCGAATGTTACCCGGATGCCGGAGCCCTGCAGGCTGCGGTTGACGCAAGCGTGGATGCCCGCGCGCAGTTCCTCCAGCGCCATGCCGGGCAGCGGGCGCAGGTCTATATGCAATTCACAGTCAGCACAGATCCGGTTCGGGTTGTCACCACCGTGGATATGCCCGAGGTTGAGCGTGGGCACCGGGACCGCGAACAGGGTGTTGTGGTGCCTGGCCTGCAGTTGCGCGCGCCACGCCAGCAGGGCGCCGATGACCGTATGCATTGCCTCCAGTGCGCTGTTGCCGAGTGCCGGGTCACTGGAATGCCCGGAGCGGCCCTGCAGGCGAATGGCCTCCATCAGGATGCCCTTGTGCATCCTCACCGGGCGCAGGCCGGTGGGCTCGCCGATCAGCGCATGACGCGCCTGCGGGGTGCCGCGTTCGACCAGTGCCTTGGCGCCGGCCATGCTGGTCTCCTCGTCTGCCGTGGCCAGCAGGATGACCGGCTCCCTCAGATCGGCGGGCCGGATGTCCACCAGTGCCTCGATGGCGAGGGCCAAAAAGGCCTTCATGTCGGAGGTGCCCAGGCCATAGAGGCGATCGTCGGCCCGGGTGAGTGTGAACGGGTCATGGGTCCAGCGGCCCGCATCGAAGGGTACGGTGTCGGTATGCCCGGAGAGCACCAGGCCACCGGGACCGCTGCCCAGCGTGGCCACCAGGTTTGCCTTGGCGGGCATGCCCGCCAGCGGCATGAGTTCCACCTCGAAACCGGCAGTATCCAGCCAGCCAGCCAGCAGATCGATGACGTTGCGGTTTCCCTGGTCCAGCTCCGGACTGACACTGCTGACCGAAGGGGCGCTGATCAGCGCCGCAATCATGTCGAGCAGGGCGGGCGTGGAGTTCATTGTCGCTATCCTTCAGGGTTCCGGATGACGGCCGTGGCCGTGCCGGAGCAGAAACTCTCTGTTACTGCAAGGATAACGTTTTGCGCGTCGCAGGAAAGGGTTTTATGGAGATGGCTTGCGCTGGCGGGCTGATTTGTGTCCGCTCCGGCAGGCTCGGGTCACTATGTGACTACCATCAGGCGCGGCCCCATGACCCGGGAAAAGTCTTCCAGGGGCTGTGGCTGGGTATAGGCGTAGCCGGCGATATAGTCGATCCCCATCCGCTTCAGTTCATCGGCGACATCCGTGGTCTCCACCCCCTCGGCAATGGTCTGCTTGCCGAGCAGGTGCCCCATTATGTTGATGGACTTCACCAGGGCCCGATCGATAGGGTCCGTCATGATGTCGCGCGTGAAGGTGCCGTCGATCTTGAGGTAATCCACCGGCAGCTTCTTCAGGTAGACAAACGAGGACAGGGTGCTGCCGAAGTCATCGAGTGAAAACCGGAAGCCGCAGCCGCGCAGCGTCAGCATAAAGCTCGTGGCCGAGGCGATGTTGGTGATGGCGGCCGACTCGGTGATCTCGAAACAGACCTGTTCCGGGTTGACCCTGTTTTCATTTTTCTGGTCGATGATGTATTTCAGCATGGTCGGATCGGTCATGGACTGTCCGGACAGGTTGATGGTGATCCTGATGGGCCAGTGATTGCACGCGTTCTCCTGTGCCAGCCAGGCCAGCGCATTTCTGATCACCCAGCGGTCGATGTCTGCGGCCAGCTGGTGCTTCTCGCCCGCGGGCAGGAATACCGCAGGTGTGACTGCCAGGCCATCAGCGTCAATCATGCGCAGCAGGATCTCGATGTGCTTGTCATGCTGGGGTTTGCCGGCACAGGTATTGATCGGCTGGAAGTAGAGGGTGAAATGGTCTTGTTCCAGCGCCGTGGACAGGCGCGATGCCCATTGCAGCTGGCTGTGCTGTTCCTGCAGGTCGGGATCGCCGAGATGCGCGATCTGCAGCTGTTTGTTGTCGCTCTGCTTGGCCATATAACAGGCCGAGTCCGCCGCGTTCATAACCTTTTCGAGGCTCGACGTGTTGCGGTTGATTGTCACCATGCCGATGCTTATGCCGGGGGTGAATGTGTTGTCACCCCAGGTGAACTGAAATCCCTCAACGGCACTGAGCAGGTTATTGGCGATTTGCACGGCCTTGTCCAGAGGGCAATTCTCCAGCAACATTCCGAATTCATCAGCGCCGAGTCGGCTGAGGGTGTCGCGCTGACGCACCGAGCTGAGCAGCAGCTGGCCGAGTTGCTGCAGGAGCTGATCCCCTACCTTGTGGCCGTAGGTTTCGTTTATCAGACGGAACTGGTCCAGGTCCAGGTACAGTAGCGTGTGGGTTACCGATTGTGTCCGGGCCTGCTGAATGGACCGACTGACACGTTTTTCGAACCCGCGACGGTTGATCAGGCCCGTGAGGGTATCGTGTGATGCCTCGTAA
>Ga0224497_10001178_pt1 | contig 16962 bp, 10 predicted proteins | sample SF_Jul11_sed_USG_4_FD_167970 | JGI IMG/M metagenome (GOLD analysis project Ga0224497, IMG submission 167970) | Sediment microbial communities from San Francisco Bay, California, United States - SF_Jul11_sed_USGS_13 | ecosystem: Environmental > Aquatic > Marine > Sediment | place: USA... | reverse complement strand
TGCGTGTAGATCAGCTGGACTTCCGTGCCGTCGAACGGGCGCCACAGGAACTCAGTTTCAAAACCCGAATTGTCGATCTCGCCCGCATTCTGCAGATTGAAACCGGTGCCCGTGAAGCTCTGCGCCTGGAAATCATCAAACGTAGTGTCGTAGTAAGTCAGCGCCATACGAACGGGGCCGATATCGCCTTTGAAACCGATTTCGAGAGACTCCGATGTTTCCGCCTCGAACAGTGAGCTGAACTGTGCGGCGATGCGTTCGGTATTCGTGCCACCCGACTTGAAGCCCGTGGAGTAGGATGCGTATACCATGGTCGCATCGCTCGGGAACCACGTGAGTTTTGCGGTGCCCGTGAACTGGTCATCGCTCAATGTTTCGTCGAGATCTGGCCGCGGCGAGACCGGCTGTACCAGATAGTATCCCCATCCATCAACGCCAAACGGCACGAAGGTGTCGAGCGTGCTTATATTGAACGGCGGTTCGGCCGGACGGAATGGATTGAATACCCCTACGCTGAGGTCGCACTCCTCGCCGAGGCCCTGAAGGAACAGGACGTTCAGAAGCCGGCAGCTCTCGAGTGCGAACGCAGAAAAGTTCGGCGGGTCCGTGAACGGTACGGTCTGCGTGTATTCGGCATCGATATCTTTTTGCTCGTCGGTGTAGCGACCGCCGAGCGTCAGAATGAATTTCTCACCGAGCGGAAAATCGACCTGGCCGAATACGGCCCAGCCGTCCTGGTCTTGAACGATGTCATCACGCGACAACAAACCGAGTGGGAACGGACTGGCCGCAACGGGGTAGCCAACAGCTCCAAGCGGGAACTCATCGCCATTACCCGGGATGCCGTCCGGATCGATAATCGTGCCATTCACGGTATCTACGGCAAAAATAATGTCCTGGAACGTACTGGCTGCTGTCAGGTAGCCCTCGATGAACGGCGTATCGCCGTCCGTTATCGTGATCTGATCGATCTCCTGCGCGAAATAGTAAGCGCCAACGACGTAATTGCCGCCCGTGCCGAATTCACCGGCCAGCCTGAGTTCTTGTGAGAACGAACTCTGGTCGGCTTCGTTGATGCGTGTGCCCAGGGTAGCGTTCGTAAAGTCGAGATCAATTTTGTCATACGTATCGAACGAACGAAATGCCGTGATCGACGTCAACGTCATGCCGTTGTCAAATGTCTTGTTGAACTCGACGGAAAGGCCGGTGTCCTCGTTTTCCGATTCCGGCGCGAAGTTATACCCCGTCACGTAATCGTCGCTGCCGGATCCCGTGACGATGCGGTCGGGAAGGGTGCCCATCGGGTTCCCTGTGAACACAAGTTCAAGGAATCCCGGCGGATACGGAAAGTCGGTGAACATCGTCCCGGCGAACGGGTTGGGCCCTCCGAGCACCTGGCCGCCAAGTGCCGCGTCCGAACCAAAAGCGTCTGGATCAATGGCAGGCAGATTTGGCAAAGCAGCCCGGCTGTAGATGCCGTCGACCAGCGCCACCGTGCCGCAACAGGATTCGTCGATCTCCGCGTAGTCGGCGATGATGCGCATGTTGAAGCTGTCGGATGGCTCGTATGCGAGCTGCAAACGGACGCCCTGACGGTCGCGATCGTTGTACAGATCTTTGCCCAGGTTGACGTCGTCGATGTAGCCGTCGCGCTGTGATGAAAAGATCGTGCCGCGGAAGGCCCAGTCGTCGTTTATGGGCATGTTTGCGGCGGCACTGACCCGGATCAAGCCTAAATCGCCAGCCGTCACGTCGACGAATGCGTCACGATCCTGGCTCGGGGCCACGGTCCGGACCTGAACCGCGCCCGCCGGAGTGTTTTTGCCGAACAGCGTGCCTTGCGGGCCGCGCAGGACTTCCACCGCCTCAACATCGATCAGTTCATTGATCAGAGAGCTTTGCCGGGACCGGTAGACCCCATCGACATACAGTCCGACGGACGATTCGACGCCGAAGTTGTTCGACGTCGAACCGATGCCTCGAATCGAAAAACCGGTCGTCGTCGCTGTCTGACTTCGCGTCATGGTCAGACTTGGTACGTTCTGTTGCAGGTCGAACACATCCTTGATGCCGGACTCCACGATCTGCTGGCCGCTGACGGCGCTGACTGCGACCGGCACCTCCATGATGTTCTGTTCGCGCTTTTGCGCGACGACGACGATTTCCTCAAAGATCATCTCGTCTTCTTGGGCGCTGGCCGTGAAGCTGATGAATAGCCCGGCGGCGGCAAGTGACAAAAAGGCGCCGAGAACCGGCACGCGTTGCACAGATATCTGAATTCCGTTCTTCATTTTCTCCCCTTTTCGCCATCGGTCCGAGGCGTAGTTATTGCCGATAAGAATATCACGGATCGCTGCAGAATAAGCGCGGCGGGCCGTTTCGGAAAATGCGTAGAGGCTCGATCCGCAAAGCTTTTCTGGTAAATTGACGATGGCAGTCTGGATTGGGGAACGAACGTTATGCAAGGTCTGATGATGAACACGCCGCTATTGATTTCCTCGATAGCGGAGCACGGGGCGCAGTACCACGGTGGACGGGAGATCGTCTCCGTGACGGCCGATAATCCACGCCATCGCTACACCTACAGGGAATGCGTCGGCCGGGCCAAGCAACTGGCGAACGCGCTCGGCACACTCGGGCTCGAGCAGGGCGATCGAGTGGCGACCCTGGCGTGGAATGACTACCGGCACCTCGAGGCCTACTATGCCATCAGCGGTTCCGGCTTCGTCTGCCATACAATCAATCCGCGGCTGTTCCCGGAGCAGCTCGTCTTCATCATCAACCACGCGGAAGATCGCTGGATCCTGACCGATATCATGTTCGTGCCGCTGCTCGAAGCGCTGGCCGACAAGATCCCGGTGGTTGAGGGATTCATCGTGATGACCGACGCAGCGCACATGCCCGAGACGTCACTCAAGAACGTGCATTGCTATGAGACCCTGATCGGCGATGAGCCGGGCGAGTATCAGTGGCCGGAGTTGGACGAACGGGCCGCGTCGGCGCTGTGTTACACCTCAGGCACGACCGGGGACCCGAAAGGTGTCCTGTACGATCACCGTTCGACGGTGCTGCACGCCTTTGCCGCCGTGGCGCCGGATATCATGAACCTGTCGAGCCGCGATACGGTGCTGCCCGTTGTGCCGCTGTTTCACGTCAATGCCTGGGGCATCCCGTATTCGACGTTCATCACCGGGGCGAAGCTCGTCTTCCCCGGACCGAAGATGGGCGATGGCGAGGCGCTGTACGACTTGCTTGATACCGAAGACGTTTCGCTGGCCCTGGGTGTGCCGACCGTGTGGCTCGGGCTGCTGCAATACACGGACAAAGCCGGGAAACGGCTCGACAAACTGCAAAGGACGCTGGTTGGCGGCGCGGCCGTGCCGCGGTCGATGATCGAGGCGTTTCGCGACAAGCACGGCGTAGAGCTGCGGCAGGGCTGGGGCATGACCGAGACGAGTCCGCTCGGTGCGTGCAATTGCCTCAAGGCGGGGCTCGAATCGCTGTCGGAGGAAGAGCAGCTCGATCTTGCGACCAAAGCAGGGCGCGGACTCTATGGCTGCGAAATGCGCATTGTCGACGACGAGGGCGTGGAATTGCCGTGGGATGGCGAGGCTTACGGGGCACTGCAGGTGCGCGGGCCCTGGGTGTGCAGTGATTATTTCAAACTCGAGGGCGGCGCAGGGTCACACACCGACGATGGCTGGTTCGACACTGGCGATGTCGCGACGATCAATGCTGAGGGTTATATGGCGATTACCGATCGGACCAAGGATGTCATCAAGTCCGGCGGCGAGTGGATCAGCTCCATCGAACTCGAAAACACGGCGATGGGCCACCCTGCCGTAGCCGAAGCCGCGGTCATTGGTGTAGCGCATCCGAAGTGGACCGAGCGTCCGTTGCTGATTGTCGTAAAAGCCGAAGGCGAGGACGTCAGCAAAAAAGATCTGCTGGCCTGGTTCGACGGCAAGGTAGCCAGCTGGTGGATTCCGAATGATGTCGAATTTGTCGATGAAATGCCGCACACGGCAACCGGCAAGATCAAGAAGATTGAATTGCGCAAGCAATTCACTGACTATCAGCTGTCGGAATAACTGGAGCAACCATGGCCGATCCCCTTCGCCTCTATGGCCTGAAAGCGCTGGTCACCAACGCCGCGAGTGGCATCGGCGAGGCCGTATCGCGCACGCTGATCAAGCACGGTGCGACTGTTTTGGCGGTCGATACGGTCAACAGCGGCGTCGAACAGCACTATGCGTCGGTCAAAGGCATCGACGGCCATACGGCCAACCTGACCGATGCGACGCGCATGCCGGCCCTGATCGAGGACGCTGTGGATCGTCTTGGCGGCATCGATATCCTGGTCGTCGATTTTCCTCTTCAGGCCGATCCGCCTATCGCTGATGGTGATGCAGCGCTCGACAAGCTGCTGGAGGCGCGTGCAGATCTGATGATGTCGATTTGCCGATCCGCGCTGCCGCATCTCAAGAAGAGCCCGTCGGGACGGATAATCAGCATCGGCTTTCTGCGCAGCACCTTTGCCGCGAATGGCTCCGACGCGTTCTCGAAGGCTGAGCACAATCTCGCCCAGATCACGCGCGCACTCGGCGCAGAGACCGGCGAATTCGGCATCACGGCCAATTACATCCAGCCAGGGGCCATCATGACCCCCAGCAGCCGCGATGCATTCAGGAAAGATATGGGCCTGCGCGATTTCTGCATTAAACAGTCAGCCGCGCAGCGCCTGGGAGAACCTGTCGACGTTGCGAAAGTCGCGCTGTTTCTCGCCAGCGATGACGCGGCTTTCGTCAGCGGCACCGGTATCGCTGTGGACGGCGGCCGCACCAGTCCCTAGCAGCGTATGCACCCGGTTCTCGATGACCTGATCACGCTCCTCAAACTAGAACGTATCGAGGAGAACATCTTCCGCGGCGACAGCAGGGACATCGGCAGCGCCCAGGTATTTGGCGGTCAGGTGCTGGGACAAGCGCTCTCAGCAGCGCAGCACACGGTCGAAGGTCGCGTCGTACATTCGCTGCACGCGTACTTCCTGCGACGCGGCGACATGAAAGCACCGATCATCTATGAGGTTGATCGGGCCAGAGACGGCGGCAGTTTTTCGAATCGTCGTGTCGTCGCGATCCAGCACGGTCGGCCGATTTTCAATTTCGCCACATCCTTTCAGAACCCGGAACCCGGTCTGGACCACCAGGCTGAAATGCCGGATGTGCCGGGACCCGATGGCCTGAAGGACCTCTACGAAATAAATTCTGAGGCATTGGAGAAGCTGCCCGAGAAGATGCGGCGTTACCTGACCGACAAGCGGCCGTTTGAGTTTCGGCCTGTCGAGCCAGTCAACCTGGCCGAACCGGAGTGCCGGTCGCCGGTCAAGCATGTCTGGATCCGAACGGTCGACGCGCTGCCCGACGATCCGGCATTGCACCAGAACCTGTTGGCCTACGTCTCAGATTACGAACTGCTCGGTACGAGCACACTGCCGCACGGGCTTCCGTTCGGTCGGGGCAAAGTCATCATGGCGAGCCTGGATCACGCGCTGTGGTTTCATCGCGAGTTCAAGATCGACCAATGGCTGCTGTATGCGATGGATAGCCCGAACGCGTCCGGTGCGCGAGGCCTGGCGCGGGGTCAACTGTTTACAGAAGCCGGCGAACTCGTCGCATCGACAATGCAGGAAGGGCTGGTGCGTGTGGTTGAAGAAGAGAGATCCACGCGGTCCGATCCGCGACTGCAAGTCTGACTTCGGCGAACGAGTACATCACTTAGCTTTGCCCTGGGCCGCAACGGCTGCCGCTGCTTTCGCGACGGCGTCAGGGTCTCCGAGAAACTCGCGCGAGACAGGATTCAGGTCGTCGTCAAGTTCATACATCAGCGGGATGCCGGTGGGTATGTTGAAACCCGTAATTTCATCGTCGGAAACCTTGTCGAGCATTTTGACGAGCGCGCGAAGGCTGTTGCCGTGCGCCGCAATGAGTACCCTCTTGCCAGCGCGCAGTTCCGAGACGATGGTCTCTGCCCAGCACGGCCTTACGCGCTCGAGCGTCATCGCAAGAGATTCAGTTGCAGGCAGGTTCTTGATGCCTGCATACCGCGGGTCGTGCGCAGGGTGGCGCTCGTCATCGGCCTCGAGTGGGGGCGGCGCAATGTCGTAGCTGCGACGCCAGATATGCACCTGTTCGTCGCCATACTTGGCGGCTGTCTCGGCCTTATTCAGGCCCTGCAGTGCACCGTAATGCCGTTCGTTCCATCGCCAGTCCCGAACCACCGGAATCCACATGAGGTCCATCTCGTCGAGTATCAACCACAGCGTGCGTATCGCGCGCTTCAATACCGACGTAAATGCGATATCGAACGTATAGCCCAGTTCGCTGAGCAGCCGGCCTGCTTCGACAGCTTCGGCAATCCCTTGTTCAGTGAGGTCGACATCCGTCCACCCCGTAAACAGGTTTTTCAGATTCCAGTCACTCTGTCCGTGACGAATCAGTAGCAGCTTGCCTGCCATGGTCTCTCCGTTGTTTTTTCGATGTGTATCATGTCGAAATCAAAGCCCGCAATTCCTGCGCGGCGACTGAAAGAGTAGCAAAATCGAATTCACTCCGTAGTTGCATTTCATCGACCATGTCGTGGAATCGTTTCACTTCATTCGCATGATCGTCGAGCCACTTGTCGACCGCCCGGGCTAACTCTGTTCTGCCGCCCTTGCTCAGGAATCGAGAGGCCAGTTCTCGACGGATGCGGTACAGATCCTCACGAAGGTTGCTACGAGCAATCGCCTGCCAGCGACCCTGCACCTGTAAATCCTCCGCACCAACGTGCAACCAGAATAAACCTAGCTCACGATTAAAGGCGGAATAGAGTTTTGCAGTTTCGATGACGTCACGTTTGTATTCCGCGGCGAGATCCGCAATATCGAGCGCCGCTCGCGTCAACTGCAGCGAAGCCATGCGATGCGCAAGATTTTCAGCTACGCCCATCTCGATGTATTGGGCCGCAGCGTCATTGTGACGCATGCGCGCGTTCGGCGACATCGTATTACCGGTACGCGTGTATACATCCGTCATGCCATCCGTCAGGCGAGCAACGGCCGGTTCGATTTGTAGCGAGTCACCGTAGCGATTGATGAGCCAGTAACACGCGTGGCGCAACGACCGGCTGACTTCGAACATCATCGACATCTGGGCGCGCGCCGGAATCTTGTTGTCGAGCGACTCGATTGTCTTGAACAGATTGCGCGCGCCGCAGATTTTTCGCGCAACCGTATACGCGCGCGCGATCGTTACAATGTCTGCACCGGTATCGTCCTGGACACGTTTGACAAAGGCGGGCCCCATGCGATTGATGAGGTCGTTGGCGATCAGAGTTGCGAGTATTTGTCGGCTCAGCCGGTGGCCAGGAATAAACTCGAGGAAACGTCGTCGCAGCACCTTCGGAAAGTAACGCAGCGGGTCGACGATCAGGAAGTCCTCCAGCGTTTCTCCCGAGTCGATCAAGCCGTTGTACAGATCGATCTTGGCGTAACTAAGTACAATAGCCAGTTCTGGCCTCGTGAAGCCCTGGTTGAGATTTCGCCGTTCAACGATTTCCGTCTCGTCCGGCAGATACTCGAGATCCCGGTCGAGCAAACCGGTCTTCTCGAGATTTTTGATCAACTGGGCGATCTCGTCGATGCGCTCGAGCGAGCGTATCTCACTCATGCTAATAGACTGGGTTTGCAGATAATTATTGCGCAGCACGAGTTCAGCAACATTATCTGTCATAGACGCCAGCAGTTCGTCACGCTTCTCGCGCGACATGTCCGTTGCTTTGGTAACATCGCTCAGCAGTATCTTGATATTCACTTCGCGGTCCGAACAGTCGACGCCCGCCGAATTGTCTATAAAGTCGGTATTGATTCGTCCTCCGGCAAGACTGTATTCGATTCGCGCGCGCTGGGTCAGGCCGAGATTGCCGCCTTCGCCAACAACCTTGCACCGCAGTTCCTTCGCGTCGACGCGAACAGCGTCATTGCTGCGGTCGCCAACATCAGCATCGCTCTCGCTGCTTGCCTTGACATAGGTACCGATGCCGCCGTTCCAGAGCAGATCAACGGGCATGCGCAGGATCGTCTGGATCAGCTGATCGGGCTGCATCGCGGTTTCAACGGTATCGAGCAGATTTCGCGCCTCGGGACTCAGTCGAATGGTCTTGGCCTGCCGCGAATAGACACCGCCACCCTTCGAGATCAGCGAGTCATCATAGTCTTCCCAGCTCGAACCGCGTTTCTTGAAAAGCCTCTGCCGTTCCTTGAAACTGGTGGGCATGTCCGGATCAGGGTCGAGAAAAATATTCCGATGGTTGAACGCGGCAACTAGTTTGATCTTGCGCGACAGCAACATGCCATTGCCGAAGACATCGCCGCTCATGTCACCAATGCCCGCCACCGTGAACGGATCTTTTTGCACATTGAGACCTTGTTCGCGGAAGTGGCGGCGCACGGCCTCCCAGGCGCCGCGAGCGGTGATGCCCATTCCCTTGTGGTCATAGCCGGCTGAGCCACCGGACGCAAACGCATCGTCGAGCCAAAAGCCGTAATGCGTCGAAATTTCGTTGGCGATGTCCGAAAACGTGGCGGTGCCCTTGTCGGCGGCGACGACGAGATACGGATCTTCACCGTCACGTCGGATAACGTCTTTGGGCGTCACGACTTTCCCGTCGACGACGTTGTCTGTAATGTCCAGAAGGCCCGATATAAAGGTCTTGTAGCACTGAATGGCCGTTTGCAGCACCGCGTCCCGATCGCCCTCGGGGAGCCGTTTCGGAAAAAAGCCGCCTTTGGCGCCGGTTGGCACGATGACCGTGTTCTTGACAATCTGGGCTTTCATCAGGCCCAGAACTTCGGTGCGAAAATCTTCGCGGCGATCCGACCATCTGATTCCACCGCGCGCGACCTCGCCGCCTCTGAGATGCACACCTTCGACATCGGGCGAGTAAACAAAAATCTCGAACTTCGGTTTCGGCAATGGCACTTCCGGCAATTGCGATGGATCGAGCTTCACGGAAATATACGCATAAGGCTTGCCATCGGCGCCCTTGAGGAAATAATTGCTGCGCAATGTCGCATTGATGGCGCGAGAAAACGCAGACAGAATTCGGTCCTCGTCGACGTTTTTCGCCTTAGTTACCGCCCGTGTAACCGCCGTAACGGTTGGCGCCAGCGCAGCTTCACGTTTGGCATTCGAAATAGTCGGATCGAACTGCAGTTCAAACTGCTGCACAAGCAGCTGGACGAATCCGGCGTGAGCGACAAGGACATCCTCCATATAGGCCTGACTGAATGGCAACCCGAGTTGTTGCAGATACTTCGCATAACAGCGCAGCAAAGCCGTCTGACGCCAATCGAGTCGTGCAGTCAAGACAAGCCGATTGAGTCCGTCACTTTCGGCCTCACCCGACAGCGCGGCCAGGAAACATTCTTCGAATCGCCGCGCGATCGCGTCGACGTCGAGATCCGTGTCGCTGTCTTGCCGCAGATGGAATTCCTGGATTGAGAATGGCGCGCCGGAATGCAATGTGAGTTCGTGGGGATGCTCGGTATAGACGTTGACACCCATGTCCTCCAGCAGAGGCATTGCATCCGACAGGGTTAATGGTTCATCTACGCTGTAAATCATAAAATGCATATGGCCGGGCGAACTTTCGGCACGTCGATACAAGTCGACGGAACGTCGGGTATTGCTGGCCAGCATGTCTTCAATACGTTCGATATCGCTGCAGGCTTCCCGCGGCGTTACGTTTGCCTGATAACCGGCGGGAAACACGTCGCGATACGCGCGAAATAACAAGGGTCCATCTTCGTGTCCGAATGATTCGCTTAGTTGATCGCGCAGTCGGTCAGCCCAGGTGATAACGGCTTTGGCGATTTGCTCTTCAATTTTTTGAATACTGATGCGCGGCCGATCGCCAGACGGCGTGTGTACGATCAGGTGCACTCGGGCGAGCGCCGAGTCCGAAATCTGCACAACCGAATCGACGGAGGTGCCACTAAATGCTTCCTTGAGAATCGACTCTACTCTGCGTCGAATTACAGTTGTGTACTTTTCGCGTGGTATGTACACGAGACAGGAGAAGAAGCGCCGCAATGTATCGCGCCGGAGAAAGAACTTGACGCGCTGCCGATCCTGCAAATTCAGGATGCCGACCGTCGTCCGCATAAGATCTTGCACCGACGCATGAAACAGCTCATCGCGCGGGTAGGTATTAATTATGTGCAACAGGGCTTTGCCACGGTGGCCGGCAGGATTGACGTGCGCGCGTTCGATTATTTTCTGGATCTTGTGTCGCAGCAGCGGAATGTTGCGCGGCGCTTCGCTGTATGCGGCTGACGCAAACAGGCCGATAAAGCGGTACTCGCCGCTGACCTTGCCATTGTCGTCATATACCTTGATGCCGATATAGTCGAGATAGGCATTGCGGTGAATCGTCGAGCGCGAATTCGCCTTGGTCAGAATCAGCCAGTCTCTGGCGCGCGACAGGCGATGCATTTCTTTGGTCAGCTCGATCGTATGGCCTTCGCGCCCATTTCGAGAAAGCAGTCCCAGCGCGGTGCCCTTGACGGGTCGCAGATATACCTTGTCTTTGCGGCGGACAAGCGCATATTCACGATAACCGAGAAACGTAAAGTGGTCGTCAGCCAGCCATTGCAGTAATGCCTTGCTCTCAGCACGCAATTCCTCATCGGCACGTTGAGGCCCGCGGTCAAATAAAGCCGCCGCCTCGGCCATTTTTGTGCGCATTTTTTTCCAGTCACGAACGGCGAACCGGATATCGGAGAGAACGCTGCGCAGCTCATGTTCGAGGAGTTTCAGCTCCCGCGGATCGGTCTCGCGATCGATCGCCAGGCGAATAAATGACTCGGCGGCGCCGCTCTTGTCCCCCGGCTTGCAGACATTGATGATTTTGCCGTCGCTGGCGCGATGGATGCGAATGACCGGATGGATCGTTATATGAACGGCAAGGTCGTGACGATTGACGGCAGCTGAAACGGAGTTGACCAGAAACGGCATATCGTCGTTAATCATTTCGACGAACGTGTATGCCGATTCGTAGCCGTATTCTTTTTCGGTCGGGTTATAGATCCTCAGGCACGGTCGGCCTTTACGGCGCCGGGCGCCAAATTTGAGGTGATTCAGCGCAATAGTCGCCATGATTCGCGGTGACCTGCCTTCGAGATCTTCAACCGGCACATCGGCCACGTACTGCTCGAGGAACACGCGGGCCTGCTGTCGGCTCGACAACGGCGCAAAGTCAACGCGGGCGGCAAGTATCTGTCGGACAATGCTGTCTTTGCGATCGCTGCCCCGGCGCAGCTCTTTTCGAGTCACTATTCTTGTCTCCCGGTTAGCTAGTCGCCGAGTTGGCTTGCCTTCTCGAGCAGTTGCTCGAGCACCATATTAAACTTCGCGTAGTCCTCGTCGCCGATGTCCTGCAGCAGCTCGCGCTCGAACTGCAGCGCGAGCGGCGCGATTTCGTTGTGTACCTGCCGGCCCTGTTCCGAGAGGTTCAATATCGAGCGACGCCGGTCGGCGTCAGCAAATTCACGATCGATTCGACCGTTCTTGATCAACTTGGTGACCGCGCGGCTGACCGCAACTTTATCCATCAGGGTGCGATCGGCCACCTCGACGGCAGAAAGGCCAGGATAACGGCCAAGGATCGCAATTACGCGCCATTCGGGAATCGATACGCCGAAACGTTTCTCGTAGACGCGAGCAATATTGGTGCTAACCGTGTGCGACGTGATGGATAGCCTGTAAGGCAGGAATTCTTCTAGAATCAGTTCGTCTTTCATCGTCCGAGGCTCGGTGCGGGGCATTGCTGACAGGAACACAGTTTACGCCAGGTGAGGCGCGGCGAGGTAGTCGGTCGATTGCATCTCGATCAATCGACTCACGGTTCGTTCAAATTCGAATGCGAGGCGCTTACCCGCATAGAGCGAGTCCACGCTCGTCGCGGCCGCAATGATGAGCTTTACGCGGCGATCGTAGAATTCGTCGACAAGCGCGATAAACCGGCGCGCCTGATTCTCGAGTTCGCTGCCGAGCGCAGGAACCCCGGAGACGATGACCGTCGGATACCAGCGCGCGATTTCGATGTAGTCGTTCTGGCTGCGCGGGCCGTCGCAGATGTCCTCAAAGTTGAACCACGCGATGCCTTTTGCGCAAAGTCGCGCCCGGATTTCACGGCCATTGATGTCCAGCATCCTGTTGGCCGCGATCTGGCTGGACGCCGACTCATCGAAAAACTGTTGCAGCCTGATCTCTGCAGCATTGTCATCCGGTGAAAAGTAAGTGCCCGCCTGCTGCAGCAGGCGCAGTCGATAATCGACACCGCTATCAATATGCACGACGTCGGTGTGCGCTTTCAGTAGCTCGATTGCAGGCAAAAAGCGCTGTCGCTGCAGACCGTCCTTGTACAGGTCGTCCGGAGGCGAATTGGATGTTGTGACAAGCGTGACGCCACGTCGGAACAGACCATCTAACAGCCTGGCGAGAATCATCGCGTCGCCGATGTCGCTGACGAAGAACTCGTCAAAGCACAGCACGCGCGTGTTTTTTGCGATCAGGTCAGCAACCTGATCAAGCGGATCTTCGACACCACTGAGTGACTTAAGGTGTTCGTGAACTGCATGCATCATGCGATGAAAATGAACGCGCCGCTTTTGCTCTATCGACAGCGTCTCGAAGAACAGATCCATCAGAAATGTCTTGCCGCGTCCCACGCCGCCCCAGATATACAGCCCGATCTCGCCTTTACTGTCTGGTTGTGCGACATGCCTGATCAAGCCGCGTAGCCACCTTCCGGACTGGGGCGCAAGGAGCCGTTGTTGCAGGGCATCAAGCAGGGCAACGATCTTTTCCTGAGCCGCATCCCGCTCATGGCCTTCGCGCTGGAGGTTATCCTCGTAAGCCTCGCGAACAGTCAAAATACCGGTTATCCTTTTTCGCCGTGCAGAAGTGCCTGGCCGGACCACGATTCTATCTCTGAGTTTGGGGAATATGACAGAAACAACAAAACGCGAGTCCATGGAGTTCGATGTCGTGGTTGTCGGCGGCGGCCCTGCGGGTCTCGCCGCAGCCTGCCGATTGATGCAGTTGGATGACAGCCTGACGGTCGTCGTTGTCGAGAAGGGCTCGGAAATCGGGGCACACATTCTCTCGGGCAACGTGTTCGAACCGACCGGACTCGATGAGTTGTTTCCTGACTGGAAAGAAAAGGGTGCACCGGTCAAAACGTTGGTCAAGGGCGACGACGTTTATTACCTGACCAGTGCCGAAAAGGGCATTCGTATGCCGGGCCTGTTCGTGCCACGGCCGATGCACAACAAAGGCAATTACATTATTAGTCTGGGTCGCTTGTGTCAGTGGCTTGGTGAACAGGCCGAAGCCCTCGGCGTCAATGTGTTCCCGGGCTTTGCCGCGTCCGAAGTGTTGTACGACACGGACGGACGCGTGACCGGTGTCGCGACGAGTGACATGGGTATCGGGAAAGACGGACAGAGAAAGTCGACATTCCAGGCAGGATACGAACTGACAGCACGCTACACAATATTTGCCGAAGGCGTGCGCGGCAATCTCGGTGAGGAAGTGATTGATCGCTTCAATCTCCGCGAGAATTGTGATCCCCAGCATTACGGCATCGGCATCAAGGAAATCTGGGAAATCGATCCTGGCAAACATGATGAAGGACTGGTCGTACATACGGCCGGATGGCCGCTGGACGGTCACACGGAAGGTGGCGGCTTCCTGTATCACGCGGCGAACAACCAGGTGTTTCTCGGCCTGATAATCGCTCTCGACTATGCAAATCCTCATCTGTCGCCGTTCGAGGAGTTCCAGCGTTGGAAGCTGCACCCGAAGATTCGGCAGTATCTCGATGGCGGCAAACGCGTGGCCTTTGGGGCGCGTGCAGTGAACAAAGGTGGACTGCAGTCACTGCCGAAGCTGGCATTTCCGGGCGGCATGCTGATTGGCTGCGACGCCGGATTTCTGAATGGCGTAAAAATTAAGGGCGCGCACACAGCTATCAAGACTGGCATGCTCGCTGCCGAGAGCGTTCATCGCGCCTTGTCCTCGGGAGACACAGGACAGTCGGAGCTGGGCGACTACGAAGAAGGCGTCAAAGCGTCGTGGGTCTACAAAGAACTGCATCGGGGTCGAAACTTCGGACCCGCGCTCGTCAAGCTGGGCACATTCTGGGGCGCCGCGTTCACGTTCATTGATCAGAACATCTTCTTCGGCAAGTTGCCGTTCACCTGGCGCAACCCGAAGCTGGATCACGAATCCCTCATGAAAGCGGCCGAGGCCGAGGCTATCGATTATCCGAAACCGGATGGCGTCATAACTTTCGATCGGCTGTCGTCAGTATTCCTGTCGAGCACCAACCATGAAGAAGATCAGCCGTCGCATCTGAAGCTCAAAGACGATTCGATTCCGATCGACTTCAACCTGCCCACCTACGACGAACCGGCACAGCGCTATTGTCCGGCCGGCGTTTATGAAGTCGTGGAGGAGGGTGGCGCGAAAGTGTTCCAGATCAGCGCACAGAACTGCGTCCACTGCAAAACCTGCGACATCAAGGACCCGCAACAGAATATCGTCTGGACGGTACCCGAAGGCGGTGGAGGCCCGAACTACAGCGGCATGTAGCGCGCAGGGCCCGCGCGCGGGATTTTTGTCGAGGGAAGTAAAGCGCAGCGCAGCGAGCCATGACCGAGATAAATGTCACGCTCGCGGGCTGTACAAATTACTTGGGCTGCATTCGAATCGCGCCGTCGACGCGTATGGTTTCGCCGTTGACCATTGCGGTTTCGTAGATGAACTCGACCGCAGCAGCATATTCCTCGGGCCTGCCGAGCCGTGGCGGAAAGGGCACCTGCCTGCCCAGGGACTCCTGCACTTCTTCCGGCATGCCGGCAACCATTGGCGTCAGGAATACGCCTGGGGCGATCGTGTTGACGCGGATACCGAACTGGGCGAATTCACGCGCCAACGGCAACATCATCCCGACGACACCGCCTTTGGATGCGGAGTATGCAGCCTGACCGATCTGGCCCTCGAAGGCAGCGATTGATGCGGTGCTGATAACTACACCGCGCTCGCCATCTTCATTCGGATCATTGTGCTGCATGAAAGCCGCTGCTTCTTTGGTGACGTTGTAGCTGCCGACCAGATTGACCTGAATGACCTTGTTGAACAGCTCACTCGGCCACGGGCCATCGCGGCCGAGCGTCCGGCCCGCCGTGGCGATTCCGGCGCAATTGACGGCCAGGGTGATGCCACCCATGGTTTCGTTCGCGTGGCTAACCGATTTCTTGACCGATGCTTCGCTGGCAACATCGGTATTTATGAAGGACGCCCGCTCGCCAAGGCTCGCAGCGCTGGCGGATCCCTGCTCGTCGTTGATGTCGAGCAACACTACCTGACCACCGGCATTGACAATGTGCTGCGCGGTCGCGAAGCCTAGTCCCGACGCGCCGCCCGTAATGACAGCCTTTGCGGTTGCTAATTTCATCGCTGTTGCCCTTAGTTGATTTCGATACCGATGGCGACTGCTTCCCCACCACCAATACATAGTGACGCAACGCCGCGTTTCAAGTTGCGTGCCTGCAAGGCATGAATTAGCGTCGTTGTTATGCGTGCACCGGATGCGCCAATCGGATGTCCCAATGCGCAGGCGCCGCCGTTGACATTTATCTTGCTGTGATCGATGCCGAGATCGTGCATTGCGGCCATTGTCACGACGGCAAAGGCTTCGTTGACTTCATAAAGGTCGACGTTATCGGGACTCCAGCCGAGCTTTTTGTGCAGGATCTTGATCGCAGATACGGGCGATGTCGTGAACCACGCCGGCTCCTGGGCAAAGCTGGAATGTCCGATGATCGTGGCCGCCGCCTCTAGGCGGCGTCTGTCTGCCTCCGATGCGGTCATGAGCAACAGGGCAGATGCGCCGTCAGATATTGATGACGAACTGGCTGCGGTCACGGTACCGTCCTTGCGAAAGGCCGCTCGCAAGGTCGGGATCTTATCGACGTTGACGGTGCCCGGTGTCTCGTCATCGGCCACCGTGACGTCTCCCTTGCGCGAAGTGATCGTAACCGGGGCGATTTCGGCAGCGAACGCACCGTCCGCAACGGCGCCTTGCGCACGTGTAACCGATTCAATCGCAAAGGCGTCCTGTGCTTCACGCGTGAAGCCATACTTATCGGCCGTGTTTTCGGCGAAATGTCCCATCATTTGGCCCTCGTACGGATCCTGCAGCCCGTCGAAGAACATATGATCCAGCACCTCCTGGTGGCCCATGCGGTAACCGCTGCGCGCTTTGGGGAGCAAATACGGCGCATTGCTCATCGACTCGAGTCCGCCGGCGACGACCACCGCCGCACTGTCAGCCCTGATAAGATCGTGCCCGAACATGATGGATTGCATGCCTGAGCCGCACATCTTGTTGACGGTCGTGCACGGTGTACCGACCGGAATGCCGCCGGCAAGGGCGGCCTGGCGGGCAGGTGCCTGACCGAGACCGGCCGGCAAGACACAGCCCATCAATACCTGATCCACGTCGGCCGGATCAATACCCGTTTCGGCAACAACTCCGGCGATCGCTGCTGCGCCGAGTTCGGGCGCGGTCGCCGCGGATAACGCGCCCTGAAACGCGCCGATTGGGGTGCGCTTCGCTGCGACGATCACAATGGGTTCTAAATTCATGCAGGGTCTCCGCTTCCAGTTGCTTGTCCGGGAGTACTCTGTGCACAAAGATCGGGCTCGTCAAGCGCCGCCAGTATCTGCTGCCGGGCTTTCTCGGCTAACACGCGGTGGTCCTCGAAAGCCGCATCGTTGGGCATGATGGGCGGCAGAACTTCGAATCGGGGCCGTGCAGGCCAGGGCCACATGCGACCTGCCGGCAGGATTT
>Ga0224497_10001176_pt1 | contig 16984 bp, 8 predicted proteins | sample SF_Jul11_sed_USG_4_FD_167970 | JGI IMG/M metagenome (GOLD analysis project Ga0224497, IMG submission 167970) | Sediment microbial communities from San Francisco Bay, California, United States - SF_Jul11_sed_USGS_13 | ecosystem: Environmental > Aquatic > Marine > Sediment | place: USA: California... | reverse complement strand
ATTAGTTCAATATAATTTTACTCCTGATGAAGTAGGTAAGTGGGATGTCAGTTTAACGATTGGCAGCGAGGCGGTTCATGCAGTAGAATCGCACAAGATTTTTTACGTAGTTGATATTATTGCAGATGGTGTAACGCCATTTGTATCACATAGAGCTATTAGAGGTGTTGGTCCCTAATGTCTGATATAAAAATTAGTGACGTTACCAATTCAACAAATGTTGATAATGGAACTGGCATTTTCGATAAGCTCATAGAAGCTGTTGAACAGCGTATCGAAAGACAGTTCTCTGATGGAAGAATCACAGGTGCTGATTTTTCAACTGTATACTTAGGCGCATTACAAACAGTTTTGCAACAAGCAATTCAGTTTACTCTTGCTGAAGAAAAAGCAGGACTTGATGCTGATTTGGTAGCAGAACAAGTCCAACTTACTATTGGACAAACTGCAAAAGCTTATGCTGAAGTGAGTTTGTTAGCCCAAAAACAAGAAACTGAATTAAGACAGACTTCGGATCCAACTGGTGGTGTCATGTTAGGACAACTGGATTTATACCGGGCACAGATCCTTGGCTTTGAAGGTAAGCATAAAAACGAACTCATCAAAAATATGCTGGATACCTGGGCTGTTATTTACTCAATCACTGATGGTGTCATTCCAACAGATGTTGGTACACCTGACTTTCTTGAGACAGCTAGTCCAGGAGGTAACTTTACAATGCCTGATTTGGATATCATTGTTACTGAGTCAGATGCTTTATATGACTAGCATCAATAAAAGCATTAATGAATTAGTGCAGTACCTTAACGGTACTGCTTTAATACAAGATATGCCCTTTAGTAGTTGTAAGTTATCTGAGAGGGGTAAACTTGTATTTTTATCTGAGTTACACAAGAGACATCCATATTTTCCTTACAAACTTGTGAAAGATCGGGTAATCACTGCGGATGTATTAAATGAACTCAGTAGACAACAGTATTGAAAGATGGTCTTCCCGTTTATCTACAATCTTTGAACGGCATAACAATTACAAATTAGACCAATGGCATAGAGATTTCTATGCTGAGAAAATTCTTAAGTGTCATAATGAAGGCACTTATTACATCTCCAAACAATCAGTAATGCTCTTTGATAAGAGTGAACTTTTCTTTGCTGATTGGTGTTCTACCCTAGAAACAGATATGACACTTCTTGCATCAGCTTTACCTGCGCAAGATGCTGTATATAGATTACTTCCTCTAGGACGTTATTTCTTTGAAATAGAATTCATTCTTACTAAACGTTCTCTTAGACGCTTTGTACGAGGACAATCTATAGATACTGTCATAGATAAATATAAAATAGCCAAGCTACAGGACACAATTCAGTGGATGACATCATAGACGATATTGGTGATTTTTTTGAAGATGCTCTTGACTTTATTGAAGAGGTTGCAGAAACAGTATGGAGAGAAATTGGTGCACCGCTTTTAGAAGAAATAGCTAATTTTCTTGGTTTCGAAGACGAAACCATTATTGTCTCTTATGTAGTTACTCAACGTATGTATGGTAACGATTGGATCGTACCATGGAAGAAAATTCCTATAAATCGTATTCGATATAATACTGATTGGTATGACGAAATCATTAATGTCTTTATTTCAGGTGACCATATACGTATCAAATCTATGAATAGTAAAGTGGCTCGTATAGGTTGGACTCCTACTATAGCCTTTTCAAATGGAACTATAGATACCGCGGAACTTGATATAATCATTACTGCTGAAGTAGGACAACCTATAACAATACAATATGCTACTGTGGGATTTCCTAGTTTAATTAATTATGGTAAAGAGTATCTAATAAATAATGAACTTACTACAGGATACACCTACGATACTCTTCTTAATACTTTAGATGACGGTGCAGGTACAGTCTATACTCTTCATGAAACTAGCCCATTTATTTACGATGTATTAAATGATGCTTATGACGTTTCTGTATATGGTGATAGAGTATTATTTGGAGATGTTGTAACTGCACGTAATACAGTAGCGGATCTTACTCCTACTTATAATGTAAGTGGTGGTGTAGTAACAATAGATACTGCTAAAGATAACGCAATTGTTCCTATTTATTCTGCAGTAAATACACCAGCGATACCTGGTACTACATATGCTGTTAATGGATTCGTCATAACAATTAATACTGCAACAGATAGATTACCAGGACGTTATCAAGGTCCTTACTTCTACTTTTTAGAAGGACAGATCCTGCTTCAGGAACTTATACCTGCGCAAGTAGCTCCTCGTAAACAATATGAAGTTGTTTACACTATTGATGCTGATCCTACACCACGTCCTAGATATATTTGGTTCTATACTTTAGAAGATCCACCTCGACAATATCCATCACTTTATGCAAGTGTTCCTGCCTTTCCTGAAGGAAATGATCGATTAGTATTACCTATTGTACCTATTAAAGTAGAAGGACAGTGGGTAGCTGATCTAGGTAATCAATTAGAAACAGATACTAGATCTGTTCTTAAACGATTTGGATTTAACTTAAGTCGTATAACTCGAGGATTCGAGGAAGATCCAAATGGTAACTCAGATGATATACGTTCTGTATTTATCATGTTTGGTATTAATATTATTACAGCAGAAACTCAAGTAGAGAGAAATTATCTATTCAACTTCTTTACTGAGTTTGCGTATACCAGTACAGGTGATCTATCTATTACAGAATTTGAAGATTTACTTGATGATATTGCTTTAGCTCGACTATATAAAAATAATAGAGTAGCAAGTCTTGGTAGTGGTGGAGATGAAGGAAACGAATCGTTTTATTATTTTAGAAATACTCCTGATTTAGAGGATCTGATAACTGACCCCAGTCTTATAAATGCTGATGACTGGATATTTGGTACAGGTTGGGAACATATATTTACTCCTGCAACCGGAGGAGATCAAGGAAATCCTCCTGAAGGTTACATTAGAGCTAGTGATGCAACAGGTAACTTAGAACATATAGTATCTGCTATTTCAGATAGAACTTATAACGTAGCTATTACTGTTGAAAATTTTATACAAAATGGGGCAACTTTTACCCCTTATTTAGGAGGAACTGCTGGTACAGCAATAACTGAAGATGGTGATTATGATATAACTATTATAGCTGGTTCTACTAATAATCTTTTTCAGCTCATACCTAGTGGTGATCTAAGATGCCGTATAACCTCTCTCTCTGTACGCAGTTATGAAATAGAACAAATATTGATTCAATATCTTGGCCCTGACTGGCCATCAGGGAATCTGAGATTTAACTGGTCTAATGATTTTTGGACTCGAGTAGGACTTGCATTAGATGAACTATTAGAAGTAATGGATAACATACAGTTAGCTAATCGTACTTCTTACACCATTATACAAGGAGATTTTAATGTAACAATATCTTATGGTAAAGCAATACAAGAAACTATTACAGGAGTAATAGGAGATGTAGATGAAGTTGTTCTAGTAGCTGAAGAAACTAATTACATTTATCGTATTCAAAAGCAAATTACACCAACTACATATGATGAAATAAGAATGATAGGACTTATTGGATTCTCTTATATTCGTTTTGATGGGGATCAAATACAACTAGCACGTCTTGATTTTGTTGGTTCAGATGATGGTGGACAGAATGTAGCTAACAACTTTGTTGTACCTATTACATATGGTTTCTTATTAAGTTTAGGTATTGTTGATAGACAGCATTTACTTTATCAAGCAGCACATATAGAAATGTTCGCAGTTAATATTACTGAACTGCGATATTATGAAACTGAAGACTTTCTAGAGTTCTTTGATATTGTATTAAAAGTTGCTGCTGTCATATATGTCATATATACAGGTGATGCAAGTGGAGCAAATATATTATTTACCTTAGCTAAAGCATATGGTACAAAAATATTATTAGAAATGGTTATGCAAAGAATACTTTTAGCATTTCCTGACAGTGCACTTGCACAAGCTTTAGCAGTTGTGATTGCAGTTGTAGCTACTGCATTCGTTGGAGGTGTTGATATGACTAGTTTTGGTCTTGATCAAGCACTTTTAACTATAGATGCTACAAGCCAGGTATTTACTACATATAACAGAGTACAAACTGATTTAATTAATCAAGAATTAGAAGAACTTAATACGACTTCACGAGAAAGACTTGAAGAAATACAAGATGCTATTGATGAATTGGATCCAAGAAATCCTGCATTACTTGAATATATTCAGGAACAGATTACAATCAGCATACTTGCACCCGGTGATTTCTATCGGAAAAGCCTGAATCGATCTCTAGTTGAAGAAGCGTTAAATCTAGATACCTGGGTTGACGTAGAAGCTCTTCTCCAGCTAGATAAATTACCGATCACGACTACGAGAGAAATCTGATATGCCACATGGTGGACCTCATCCTGAACTCGGAAATCAGGGATTTAACTTCCAGCTTCCAAACCCAACAGATGCAGCTTTTGGATTAAGTCCAAATGCAGGTACTGTACCTAATATATCTGGTAGTCCTGTGACCGCAGCAAATATCAATTATGGATTTCTTGATGAATTTGGAGGTCCTGAAGGACAGCAAACTCAAGTAGGGTTAGCAAGTCCAATTCTTCAAGGCGTTGGTAGCCTGGCTAACATATATTTGGGATTTCAACAGCAACGTACTGCTCGAGATAACCTACGCTTTCAGCGTAATGCTTTTAATCAGCAGTTAGCTCGTGCTGATCAGGACTATCGTAATCAACTCGAAAGTCAATTCCGTCGGCAAAATCTCGGTAGAGAAGTAAGTGCTGATGATCTTCAAGCATATATTGATTCCAGGACTGTCTAATGCCTACACGGTTACGTTATCAACCTATTGCTCCTCCTGGTGCTCTTAGTGTTAGGGGCATAGGTGAAGGTGCTCGAACTATTAGTAGAGGCTTTGAAGGATTAGCTGGTGCATTCGATACTGTTGAACAGTCACAGTTAACTGGTCTTGAACGAAATAAAGAAATAAATACCGGTGCAGCATTGGAACGTATTGCAGGTTTACGTAATCTCGATACAGTAACAGCAGATGCTGCTGCAATTGCAGGTGAAGCTAATAATGTTGATAGAGCACAACTCGCTACAGCTATTAGAGAACAAGAAGCTACTTTACGAGCTGCGCGAACGAGTGATACTCAGAATGAAGCAGCTAAACAAACTGCCAGGTTGGCTGAGGCTAACCTTACTCAGCTTGATGCTGATCTTGCTGGGCGTACTGTTTTTAATGATTTTACCCTTCGTCGGCGTGATGCGCTTGACCAAGAAGCTGCGATCCGTCAAAGAAGTGGATCGATACCGAAATCAGTAAGTAATCTAACTGATAGAACTGAAGGTAGAAAACAACTTGTAAGAGAGTTGAGATCTACTAATGCAAGTAGAGCAGTACGTGATTCAGCCCTAGCTGATTATGATGCACAATTTATTCAAGAAGATCGTTTACGTCAGGAAACTAATGCTGCGGAAGCTGCACGATTAAAGGAAGCGGGACAAAATCTTAGAAATATTCGTGACAATGTAACTAGACTAAAAGTAGCTGAATATAATGCAGCAGCCAAAACTAAGAAAAGTAAATCAGCTCTTGCTGGTGTCAATACTGTAAATGATATTATTCCTTATTTACATAACATCTATAAAGATAGTGCTGGAGAAGATGGTACTGGTAGATTATTTGATACAGATTTCTTAGAAGATAATGGACCTCTCTTTACCCAAACTATAAATGAGTTTGCGTTACGAGGTGTTCAGATAACTCCTCGTCAATTAGCAGAATCATTATCTCCTAATGCATTAGATTTTCCTGATGTACCTCTTGCTACTACTTCAATACGTAGAGATGTATTTCTTGAAAATCTTAGAGTTATTGCAAACAGAGATAAACTAAGAGAAATAGAAAGAAATAAAAGAGATGGAAGTAATGAAGGTGCTGCAGCTGCTGTAAACGCTGCTGCTGCTGCCAATACTGCACCAGCAACTCCACCTGCACCGACTCCTACCAGAGGCGCTATAGCAGCGCCTGCTCCTCCTGGACCGTTACCTCCTGTTGCTGCACCTGCAAGAGCTACTCCTGCAGAAAGACTCGCAGAAGAGCGAGCAGAGGTAGAGAGAGAATTACGAAGTGCTAATCAGCGACTCAATAATTTCCGTAGTCGTGCAAATAAAGCAGAATTAAGAAGACTGGTTCAAAGACTTGAAGCGGAGCTTGATAATTTACAACCTGAGAATACTCTTATTCGTATTCGTAGGCGGTGATAAATGGCTTCGGTTCTTGATGAACTCGGTGAACTCAAAAGAGAAAGTGTACTCAATGCTCCAGATACAACTTCTAAAGTAGATGAGGATAAAAAACTACAGATTGAGTGGAAACGTGCTTCAGTAAGCCCTGATGCTATTGCTGATGGTGATGGCATCAACTTACCTGGCTTTGCCTTTGATCCTTCTACGGGTCAATACACCTATTCAGATGCAGTTGAAAATCGATTAGCTGGTTTTGATGCATTTGAAGTTCCTCATCCTGAACAAGCATTAGAAACTGATCCAGATCAAATAGGACGTAATGAGCGCAAGATTGCTCGTCAACGTATTGCTCTTGCACAACGTAGAGGAGTTCCTTACTGGGAAATATCAAATGAAGACATATTTGCTGAAGGTGCTGCAGGTACGCAACGTGTTATAGAGGCGTTACCTACGGATGAAGAAGGTAATATACAACTTGAATTCAGACAAATTGATAGAGGTTTCTATGGTAGACCTTTAACTGAGATACGTCATCCTGAAACAGGAGAAATTCTAAATCAGTCTTTAAATACTCCTGAGAACAATGCCAACTTCGGTAGATTTGATCCTGCTGCAGTATTAAATCAAATACAAAATCTGGATACATCATCTTTAAACATTGATGATCCTAGTTCAAATATCTTATTGGATACGGCTAGTGTTATAGGATCCGGTGCAGTAGGTGTTGTCGAATTTGCTGTTGATACTTTAATTGGTGCACCGATTGAATTTGCTACCAGGTCTGGATCTCGACAAACAAGTAACATACTTGAGAAGTTAGAATCAGGCGAACAATTAAGTCCTACAGAACGAGTCTACGCCAATACGCTCAACTTCCTCAGTGAGAAGTCAACCATTGAGAATGTAGAAGCTGGTCGGTTAATAGTACGTAATGAATTTGATAAGTTAGCACGATCAATAAAAACTGATCAGGCTGCAAGATCCCAACAAAATCTAATAGAAGATTTTACCCAGACATGGGATGACTCGAATAGTGCTAGTGATGTAGTCAAAGGATTCCTGGTAGATCTGTGGGAAAATCCTGAAGGTACTCTTCTCTATGTAGCTGAATCATTACCTTTCATGCTGGCTGCTGCAAGTCAGACTACTCGAGTACCTTTCGCTATTGCTTTCACAGGAGAAAATTACCGAGCTGCCGAGACTCTCTACAAAGAACGCTTTGGTGGTGTCCCGGATCCAGCAGAAAAGGCATTGATGCTGCTTGGATCAGCATTTATAGCTGCATTGAACAGTGCAGCTGCACAATATGTGACGGGTACTGCTCTCGCATCGAACATGACTACACGTTTGATGAATACCTCTGTTGGTAATTATCTTCAAACAGCAGCTCCTAAATTAGGTGTATCGCTTAATCAAAGAGAAGCGAACAGCCTTGCTGGTTTTCTACTTAATAGTGGAAAGAAAGTTGCTAACACAGCACTGAACATTTCTAGTAGAGGTGTAACAGAACTTGCACAAGAAGGTTCTGAAGGACTTATTACTAGTGCTTCTGTAACTAGAAGCCTGGACTTCACGGATGATGAACTCAAAGACGCAGCAATATCCGGTGCAATAGGATTCGCCTCAGGTACTGGTATTGGTGGACCTGCAATCGCAGTTTCATCTGCTCGAGATCTTGGACGAGATGTCGTTACTTATCGCACAGGAGATACTACTAATCTCCCCTCACAAAACATTACTCAACGTTTTATAGATCAAAACAATCTAACAGACATCGAGTATGAAGGAGAGATTCCTGATAACTATGATCCTATAGGTATTGTTTCTCAGGACAAAGCTAATGAGAACAATTTTGATACCACTGATCTCAATACTGTCTTAGAACGTGTTCGTCATTATAAAAATGCATTGAAGGTTATAGATATTCCTGCAAATGCTATAGGCCAGTCTGGAAGAGAGATAGAAGAACTCAGTGCAAGTGAAAAGCAAGTACTAGCTATACAGTTTGATATTGGCCAAGGCATTGAAGGCTTACAGACAATTGCTGAGGGATTAGCTGCAGAGCAAGTTCAGACAACTGAAGATTCCAAACCGATACTTGATCGTGTACTTGGTTCAGAAGGTGTACCTGTAATTCTTAATGAAGAGAACATTACTCCTCTTCGTGCTGCGTATGAAAAGAACAAAGATAAATATACTCCTGCAGAGCAAGCATATTTAGAAGCCATCTTTACTGGTGCATTAAACATACAAAAACTCGTAGCGAATATCAGTGCGAGTTCTGAAGGTGTAAGTGGTGTACGTAATGAGATTACTCAAGATGGTCAACGTTTTCTAAGAACTCTTGCAGCTGCAGCTCAACTTGAAAATACTGAGTTGTTCAATAGAACTATTGGACAACTAGATAATCTGATCGCATCTCAGCAAAGTAAACTGCCACAAGGGCACCCTGCACGTACATTAAATGTAGCTGATCATGCGGATCCAATTCGTAGTCCTCGTTTACAAGCAGTTGTTGCTGATGAGGTTCTATTCCTTGAAGAAGTTAAACGACAAGGAATAGAAATTCGTGGACGCTTAGAAAATCCTGCATTAGTAACTGCTGCCGCTGCTGCAGTACCTGAAGTAGAACCCGCACCTGCTGCAGAAGACTCACTGGATCTTGAAACCGTTTCTGATGTAGATACAACTGAAGACATCCTACCAGAGATAAGCGAGCCTGGGCCTGAGGCAACGCCGGAGGCGGAGGCGAGCGTAGAAGCTGAACGTATTCAACTACTAGATCGGTTAAGAACTAATCGACAAAAATTTGCTGATATCACTGCAACTATTAATAGATCACAAGGGCGGGTTACAGACAAACAAGGCAAAGCAATTGCGGCCATACGTGCAGATAATAGAAAAATCAGTAATCGTCTACGTGAACTAGGTATGACGACTGCTGAAATTAAAAAACAAACTTTGCCTACACAAAGTAAAAGGGATCAAAGTATTTTAGGTAATACAACTGCAGCTGATAGAAGAGCGCGAGAAGCTCAAACGCCGGTAACTCCGCCAGTTCGCGCAGCGGCGGAGTTACCAAGTGCAGAAGAACAGCCTCCAACAATAATTGAAGAGATTACAGAAAATCCTAATATCAGTACTGATGTTGAATTTGCACCAGGTAGAGTAGATCCAGGTGTTGTACCTCGTAATGTAAGTGAAGACTTTGATAGTCGTCCTATTGAAGATCTTAATCCCTTATTCATACAACCAGATTTATGGCGTAGTTTTAATCGATTTAGAACTGCAGTAAAAGAACTTGCACCTGATGTAGCTATAACAGGTAGAGCATTACAAGCGATTTATAATCGTGCTGCTGAATACTCTAAATTGAATCTGGGTAAAGCACGTATAAAAGGTACAGGACGTAATCCAACTGTTACTACCCCGCAGGGTAAAAAAATTCTTGCTCGAGTATTTCTCAATGACCTGGGTAAGAATCCAGCAATGGGATTGTTACAAGAGCAACGTATAGACGGAGAACTTGTAAGAACTTTGCCACAACGTGTAGTTGCAGCAATGAGTATATCTGCTGCGTTATGGATAAAAGAGAATGGCCGCAATACTCTCTTTGCAGATGATAACGATGTCGAACGCATGTTTGGTATCGATAAAGTTGAAATAACAGATGAGCATAGAGATACCGTAAATGAAAACGGTCTCTACTATAAAATGATAGCTGATTCAATTGGTCAGCGTGTATACCAAACTCTGGGCTTAAAAGAAAAGGATGATGCAGCTCATGGTGCCAGAGAAAGAATGGTTCATGCATTAGGATCCCTCACCTTAAACATGATGGAACATAATGGTGAGATTACTGTTAACTCAATTGAACGTGCAGAATTGCACGATATTCTTTATGGAAAGGAAAGAAAAGTAGAAAAGAATGAAGATAAAAGTGTTCTATTCGTACGTGTAAATACCAAAGAAGGTACCAGAGATTTTACTGAGCAAGTTGAAGAAATAATAGAACCCTATGGAAATACAAAAACGGGTAATACATTATTTGGAATTGAAACAGAAGAGCATGGTGCTTTAGAAGAACCATCTACAACTGTTTCGATGACTCGAGAAAGTACGCTTGACCGTATTAGTACAGAACAAGAAGGATTCATTAAGAAGGCACAGGCTACAGCTTATAGACTCAATGCTGCTGCCAGTGTACTGACATCATTGAGTGATGATTTCTTACGTGGTCTTCTTGGTTATGTAGATCCAGCAAATGCTCATGTTGATAGAAAAAATAATATTGAAGGAAAGAATCAGCAGGTTCTTAATTCTATTGACGCTCTTCGTAACATGGTAACTGACTTTGCAGAGAAGCCTTTCTTCTTTGAATTTAGAGCTGGTGGATCCAGAAGATTATTCTTACGCTCTAACACTTTCAATCCTCAACAGGATACATTGCATCGGTTCTCTGTCTATTTCCCCGATTCAAATAATACAATTGATCCTAATAATGCTAAACAGGCAGATCAGTTTACTGCTGCATTCAATGCAGCTTTAGATATCGCTGATGAGAAAGTTGAAATAGAACAGCAGAGAGAAGTCTTTGAGAAATATCTTGAAGACAACAGTGAAGCAATAGAACAGTTTGCAACTGCTGTTGAAAATAACGATACCGCACAAATGGAAAGCCTATCCCTTGGGTTAATGGGAGATAGTCCTTCAGCGCATGGATTCTATGCACTTATTGAGTTGACTAAATTTCGTGAGGGCAAAGAATTTGAAAATCATTTGCTCCAGGAAACAGACGGTGTTACTAACGGTATAGCTATCGGTGCACATCAGTTGGTTCATTCTCTAAGAACAGAAGCACCCAACTGGCTTGCTCGAGTAGGTGTCTTTGTACAAAAAGCATTCCCCGGTGGTACTACATTTCAACGATGGAAAGCAGAGGGCAATGCTGATAGCTACGAAACATTAGCAGGGGCTTTCATTGGTATAGTTAGAGCTGATGTTGCAGAGAATCCAGATAGTACGCTTGGAGCCATTGTAAATACTCTTGGTATAGATTTTACCAGCGAGGATATTTCTAAGCCTTTACGTGAACTATTCAAATCTCCATTAATGATATTTGGTTATGGTGCTGGGATTAGAAACATCACTAACACTGTTGCTACGCACATCTACGATGAATTGATTGATGACCTTGAGAAGGTTCATACTGGAGAAGAAAAGAACGGTCAAGTACTTACAATGGCAGATATGGATAAACGTGTAAGTGCTTTACTAGGTCGAAAGATAAATCTTGATCGTATAGGCGGTGCATTAAATGCATCATTGAAACCTCATCGACGAGCAATCATAAATTCTATTACTGAAGCTATTAGAGATCCCTTAAAGCTTGCTCTTAATGAATCACTAAAAGGTTTCTCTGAAACCCGTAGTCTGCTCAATTGGGCTTTTCAATTACAGTTTCAGGTATTCGATGACAATTACAACAAAAATCTTGCCCGTATTACTAAAGGACAAAAAGTTGTTACTCGTGCTCATGTTACTCAGGCTGTAAAAGAATCCCTGGATGTACTCCCAGCTTTTCGTGGTGCAATGGGTCAAGAGATCGCTGTCATAAAGCGTGAGACAACTTATGATCAGGACCTGCAAAATACTTTAGTGCAAGTCAAATTTGAAGAACGAACCAGACGTGATACGGAGAGCACTACTTCACATGCTGCATTGAAAGCCTTCACTGATGCCGGTGTTGCAGGTGTAGTAAACGTTATCCATTCTCTGGATAGCACAATTCAAATGCGAGCTATTGCAGAAAGCTCTCACAATGTTCTGAATGTTTTTGATGCAGGTGTTAGCTCACTGCAGGAATCAGAAGCATACGTTAAGGCTTATAACAAGCACTTCAATAATGTCATGCAAGAATACAATATCTTTGATGACATCATTGAGATGTTGACAGATACGAATGATACTCCTGCATTGAATAGATGGTTACAAGATCCAAAAAATCGTGTTGGTGTTTTTATTAAAGGAAAATTTATTCCTAAATATAAAACTGTAACCGAATTCAAAAATGATCTTATTGATAACAGAAATCGTAATAAAGAATTTAAGAAATTTCTCTACGCCCGTAATATTGTTGTAGAGCAAATGGTTCATCCCTTGGGGGAAGGCCAATACTTACACAGAGGTAAAGACGATGGCACAAGTAGTGAAGACGGAACCAGATTACCACGTACGCCGGACACAACCGGGGAAGAGGACACCCAAGAAGCGGACACCGAGAGAGAACCCGTTCAAGAGCAAGTAACTAAACCAGGTCCAGTTCCAGGAGATGATGGATTATTTTCAGAATCACAAATAAATCTGGAGGATTTTGAACAGATCACTCCTACTCCTGTGACCAGTCGTAACATACGCACTATTTTTGAAACTCTTGCTTCTACTAATGCATCAAGAGTCACATCTGAATTTGGTGTGCACTTACGTACTCTATTAGATCAGGTTATCACCAGAGGTATTGAACCTTTCGATAACCTTATTCTGAAACTGAAAGAAGGACAGGATAAAAACGAAGGCCAAATCAGCGGATCCACTATCTATATGAATACTACTCACCGTAGTCGTACTCATGCAGAGCATTCGTCTGAAGAAGTTTTCGTTCATGAATTAGTTCATGCCATTTCTGCTGGTGCACTCAATCATAAGTCTCCGCATTACCGTCCAGACATCCAAGCTAAAATTAGACGATTGTTTGAGCAGGCACAGAAAGAACTGGACTGGAGAATTTTTCTACGTAAAGACGCCAGCGGTAATCCAGTCTATTTGAATGATCGTGCTTCTGAAGAAGCGCAAGCTCAAAAGATGTGGGATTATGTTTTTAACCAGGGTCCTTCTCGCAATTTAGCAAATGAAGAAGTTGATAATACTTACCATGAGTTTCTTGCCTACGGTTTAACAAACCAGGATATGTTCAATGCTCTACGTGGTGTGAGCACACGTAGTTCTGCAAGAGTAGAAGCTGAAGGTGCAATCGATACGCTCTTCGCCATCATAGAAGATATTTTTCTATGGTTAGTTGACCTGCTTGCTAATCCGACATCAGCACAGAATGCTCAGGATGAGTTATTCAAAATTGCCCAGAGCATCGTATCCGTTGAAGTGTCCCAAGCATTGAATGCGCTTAACATCGCAGACAAGGCTCTCGATACTGGACTGAAACCCATAGCTAATACTGTTGGTTACGCTGCAGAAAAAACTGCACAGATGATCAAGGCTTTGAATCTTGGTGGACGAGAGAACCGGGGCATACTAGGTATCCTGGGTAACACTGCAGACACTGCTGCCAATCTGACTTTGTACAAAGTTCGCAGTACAGAAAATGGACGAGAGGTTATACGTGAAGCTGCTGAGGGTGTTGTTGAAGATATCTACAATCCTGATTCTTTCATTGGTGAAAATGTAATCAGTCCTTTTCTTACCCGGTCCAGAAAATACCAGGAGTGGCATAAACTTTTACGCTACTCGAAAAAGTACATCGATCAGCTCAGGAAGACCGTCTCGGTTTCGGTAAACCGTTCAGTCAACGAGGGATTCATTTCACCCATCACCAAGGTGGAAAATGCATCGCTTACTCGAGCACTGCTGCAGACAGACATCGTATCTATCCTGGACAGCTACAGCCTTCAGCAGGTAGCCCGGTTGTTGACGGATCGAAACTACCTGAAAGGAGAAATACGAACTGCCCGTACAGCTCTGTTGCGGGGTATGCCCATGGCTCAAAGCAACATGGTGAACAATCAAATGTCTGGTATGGCTTCATACATGATAAATGGTGAGACTCGTACATATAATCAGCATTTGAATGCATTCTCTTTGGCTCATGAGATAGGAAATGTTGAACTTGCTCCTAGGATAGATACTATTGTTACTCTTTTGGCTCTAGATCATTTAGATCAAACAGTTCGTGACACTGCAGCCACTGTTATTAACAGAGAATTTGCAGCTAATGCACAAGAAAACGGAGTAATTAACGTTACTGAGCTGGCAAAGGGCTTTCGGAGAGCTTCTAAACAGAGACTCTTTGGTGGAAATCTGATGCAGACGCAGAAGGGCTATATCTCTGAGATCTATGATCCCGCTGTAGACGCCCAGATTGCCCCTGTAAGCGACGCTGATCACATGAAGGCCAAGGGGTACCATTTGGTAGAAGAGCTGCGAGACGATGATACAGCTCCAACTGGGGCACGTAAGGGCTTCTATGTCGCCTCGAACAACCCAAACATTCAGCGGATCAAGACAATTGCCTCGATTAATGAGCTGCAGGTCAAGGGAACGACCCTGGCAGAAGCTTCAAAAGCAGCAGGAGAGTCATACTCATCCATCACTAATGCACTACAGATAAGACATACTGCGCAGGAGTATCAACGTAGATCACAGGCAGGCACTCTTGCACAAGATAAAAGGCTCATTCCTGTACGTAATGAGGCAGGTAAGATAGTCAATTACAGATATGTGATGTCTGAGTCACTAAGAGATGAATATCTGAAGAAGAACTATGATTTAGGTAACGTTCTTGGTCAGATGCACGCATCAATTGAATCAAAGATGAACACTAAGAAGATTAATAATCAATTAATTGATTTGTTAAAAGCAGATTATGATGAGAACTTTACTGCTAATCCATCACGATTTGTCACAATGAATGCTGATCCTGACAATGAATACTCAGAAACGTTCAGGTTATTACCTGCGGATATGCGTGCACACGCAGCTAGGGAATTTGGACCAGGTAATGGTATACCTGTACGCAAGGAAATGATGAATATTGCATTTGGATACCGCAAAGCATCATTAAGTAATCTGTCTTTAGTCAAAGATACCTACGTTGGACATGTAATTAAGGTAGTTGAGCAGGGATGGCAGGAACTTATTGCACAAGAGAAAGTAAATATAGTCATTAAGTCTATTAATGTCATGGTAGATAACATTATCAGTAACACTATATTACTTCGTGTGCTTGGTGTACCTATAAGAGATATAATTAAGGATACTAAAGAAGCAACAGTTGCAATGAATCAATATCAAAAGGACTTTGAACAGTTCATTGTGTTAAATAAGAGATTTAAAGCAGATCCTTCTCTTAAAAATAACAAAGCGTTTGTAGCTAAGCTTTCTCGTACTAGAACAGATATTGAAAGTAGTCCTGTCAAACACTTTATTGATGAAGGAATATTTCAGTCTATTACAGAGGATCTGGATCTGGATGCATATGGTAACAAGGGACGTATGCTGAATTGGATGGAAGATACCATCGGAAAACACATACCCAAACCTGGTAAAGATTTTCTTGAAATGGCCTGGATGACTGAAAATACTCAGGCATTTAAGTTCCTGTTGAAGACTACCCAATATAGTGACTTCACTGCACGTTATGTAATGTACAAACATGAAAAGAGAGTGAATCCTCAGAGAGCAGAACAGGATGTTCTAACTGATGTGGTTGATACATTTATCAACTATGAGTTCCCGGATAACAAATATCTTCAGTATATGAATGATATGGGTCTGTTTATGTTTACCAAGTTCTTTCTGAGGATCCAAAGCGTTATTACTAGAATGTTCGACAAAAAGACTGCAAATGCTATAGCCTCTCTCGCTGCGCAACAGGCATTGGGGAACATTTCAGATATATCTGACAGTTCCATCATTGCTCGAGGAATCATTCCTCCTATTCATGGAGATGTTGTTGAGCATATGTGGCAGGGTTTAATGCCTGCAGGTTTGGTGGTTGTACAGGACTACGTTTTTTAGGAGAGTATTATGAAGATTGATATTCAGACAATAGGTGCAGCCGTAGGAATTATTGCCATAGTTGCTAGTACCGTTGTGTATGCAGAAAATACATATGAAAAAGCAGGTACTGCTGAGTATCTAATCCAAGAGCAGGATATTCGTCGAATTCAAGAAACAATTGACCTTATTAGAGCACGTAAAAGACAACGTGAACTTACTCGAGATGAAACAATTGATTTAGAATTTTGGATAGATCGTAGAGATCAAATGTTACAACACATAGGGAAGGCTAGTGATGATTAAGAATCTTGCAATAGTGCTTGCAGCAGCTATACCAATTGTACTTGTACTTAGTTATCCGCCAATTCTTTTATGGGTTGGAGGTGGAATTGTGGTGTTTGTCGTACTCGCCAGTGTACGCCGTCACGCCATCCGCAGACGTAACCGCACAGTGTACATCCCACAGAAAAACCGATAAGTAATGCCCAGCTTTATTTCGTTTCAACAAACCTTTCGTGCGATTCCATTAAAATCTGCATTCCCCTCGCTCGTCGTGCAATGTCATTACGAAATCCTTCACTTGAATAGACCCATCGGCCAAAAACCCAACGCCTCCATCCAGTGCGTTCGATGGCAAGTAAGTACAACTTTGGGTGGTAGCAAGGATCCATATCGAGTATTTCTTTACTAAGGCACATTATTCTCCCTCCAGGGCTTTGCGGATAATTTCGTGGCACAAATAATAGTTCGCTGGAATAGCCACCTTCTCTGCTCCTGTTCATACCTCAATCAGTGTATCTCCACCGGCTTAACGTCCGCGCCAAATCGCAGGAACGCGCTTGTGCTGGCCGATCCGTGGTTAACCGTCTGGTTGCCTGGCTCGATGATTGAAAGGCCGTCTGCGAC